>ENA-UOVV01002152-UOVV01002152.1-compost-metagenome-genome-assembly--contig:-NODE-2152-length-11835-cov-3.900085_pt1 | contig 11835 bp, 8 predicted proteins | sample MGYA00238155_ERZ761577 | MGnify/ENA primary metagenome ERZ761577 (study PRJEB28898, sample SAMN06268775) | compost metagenome | isolation source: Emeryville, CA | place: USA:Emeryville, CA | collected...
TACACCGATGACTCCTATCAGGCAGAGCTGGACCGGATCCGTGAAAAATTCACGCCACTGGTAAAAATCTGCAAGGAATACGGTACTGCCATGCGTATCGGTACCAACCACGGATCGCTGTCGGACCGGATCATGAGCCGCTACGGGGACACTCCCCTCGGCATGGTAGAATCGGCGCTCGAATTTCTCAGGATCTGTGAAGACCTCCATTTCCATAACATCGTGCTTTCGATGAAATCGAGCAATACGCAGGTGATGGTCGAAGCCTACCGGCTTCTGGTTCAGCGCATGGCGGGGGAAGGTATGCGCCCTTACCCACTTCACCTGGGGGTAACCGAAGCCGGTGAAGCCGACGACGGCCGGATCAAATCGGCCGTGGGCATAGGAACACTGCTGGAAGATGGACTGGGCGACACGATCCGCGTTTCCCTCACCGAACCGCCTGAAAACGAGATACCCGTAGCACGTACCCTTGTACAGCGCTACACGCATCGGACACCCCATGCGGCCATCGAACCAGTCGATACGCTGCCAATAGATCCGTTCCAGTATACCCGCAGACATACCCGGGAAACGTACAATATAGGAGGCACCAACGTTCCGAGAGTAATTGCCGACTATTCGAAAATTGAGATAACCGATCGGGCTGATCTGAAACCCATCGGTCATTTTTACCTGCCCCTGCCGGATAAGTGGAGAATGAATGACCTGGGATCGGATTTCATATACACCGGCAAACGGCCCTGTCCTTTCATGTTGCCCAACGGCCTGAAGGAAATCCTCGATTATCCGGAATGGCGTACGACTGAAGACAAGGTAAACCGGTTCCCGCTGATTGAAAGCACCGGGTGGTCGGAAGATATGGAACTGAGTCCCGTTCTCAATTTCATCGCCGGAGACATACACAGTTTCACCGAAACTTTTCTCCTGTCGGTAAAAGATATACCCACTGTGATCCTCTGGCTCAGATCCGATAACCGGCACGCTATGCCGGAGATGCGGAGGCTGTTCTTCCGGCTGCTGAACCTTGGAATTAACCTTCCCGTTATCGTACAGCGATCATATGCCGACAACCTGGGCGATGAGTTTCCGCTTTATAGTGCCACGGACGTGGGAGGCCTGCTGATAGACGGACTGGGTGATGGGGTCGTTCTGTCCCCCGAGTATCAGACTGAAGACAAATCAGCCCGTCTAAAAGCGGCTGAAAATTTCAATAACGTAGCTTTTGGTATTCTTCAGGCGGCGCGTACGCGCATGTCCAAAACGGAATTCATTTCCTGTCCTTCCTGCGGCCGTACCCTTTTCGATCTGCAGGAAACCACCGCGATGATCCGCAAACATACCGAACACCTAAAAGGCCTTAAAATCGGCATTATGGGCTGTATTGTAAACGGTCCCGGTGAAATGGCCGATGCAGATTACGGTTATGTGGGTATGGGAAAGGATAAAATTGCCTTATATAGAGGACAGAATGTCGTGAAACGCTCCGTACCCTCGGCACGGGCTGTGGATGAACTGATCCAGCTGATCAGGGAAGACGGACGATGGACCGACCCGGAAGAAAATCCCGAAGTGTAAACTGTTTCAAAATGAGCGACATAAAGAAATATTTCTATCTGGGCGAGGCCTTTCGCTACTTTGGGCGCGTCTTCCGGAAAAATAACGGGGAATATCCCGACAATTTCAACATACGCACGATGCACTGGATTAACCGGATATCCATCGTGATGTTTCTGATTTGCGTAATCGTGATGATTGTAAGGGCTATTATGAGATGAATATAGAAACCTTGCGGGATTTCTGCCTCTCTTTACCCCATGTCACCGAAGATATGCCTTTTGGGCCTGAAACTCTGGTATTCAGAATAGCCCAAAAAATATTTTTGCTCGTATCTTTAGATACCGAAGTGCTGAGTTTCAACGTCAAGTGTCAGCCCGAAAGGGCGATAGAACTCAGGGAAAAATATCCGGATGTTGTAAAACCGGGTTATCACATGAACAAAAAGCACTGGAATACCATCGAACCCAAACCCTCCTTTCCCGATGCCCTGATGGAAGAATGGATCAGGCATTCCTACGAACTAGTCCTCAAATCACTTCCTAAAAAAACGCGCGAATCAATGTCATGATACTACTGCTTGTCGTTCCGTCACTGTTCGTACTGATCCTCGTGGCCTCCTATTTTTCGGTACGTTTTTCTCCGCAGCAAAAGGAAAAGAAAGAATTGGCTGAGGGAATCAGGCTTTATGAAACCAATCAGACGGAAAGTGCCTACCACTACTTTGACAATCTCATTAAAAACGGAGTCAAATCGGGACAAACCTATCTGTACAGGGGTCTCTGCAATATCCGTCAGGAAAACTTCAACTCCGCCCTCTTCGATCTTACCACCGCTTTGAGTTACGATAACAGCATGGTGGAGGTGTATGTGGAACGAGGAAAAATTTACTATTCCATGGGTGAGATCGATAAAGCATATCGGGAGTTCGAAAGGGCCTTTTTCTACTCGAAAGGTCGTAATGCGGATATCCTCCGTTACAAAGGTCTGACCCTGATGGAAAAAGGCCAGTATTTCCAGGCGGCCAGATATCTCACCAAGGCCGTGGAACTGGGCGACGAAGAAGCCAATCAGGTATTAATGGCTCCTCCGTTCCACAATTCTTTCGGTTTTACCAAAGATTCCTACAACCGTTACTGATAATCCCTTACGAACGGTCAGCATAAAAGGTGTTGATGCGGTTCAATGCGGAAGAGAGTTCCTGTACTCTTTCTTCGGTTAGTTTCAACGGGATTTTCAGTTCCGCCATTTCCTCACTCCCCTCTTTGTCAATCCTCAGGATAGCCTTCGTGTCGGAATGGATCAGTACAAAATGATTGACTTCCCCTTCAGCCGCATCTTCCCGGGCTTGGAGAACCAGCCGGATCTGCTCCCAGGGGCAGAACGCAAGCAGATTGTCCTTTCCACTTACCTTGTAAGTTACGATAAGTTCCTGTCGGGTATTTGAACAGAGGTAATCGGTAAGGTTGTCGTAGGGGGCGCTGTACCGGTTGAGCTGTTCTACAATCCAGCTTTTTGCTTCGTCAATGTGCTCAGGTCCTGACTGCGCCTGAACCCGGATACACCCCATGAAAATCAGGAAGAAAAACAAGCCTATCTTTTTCATAAGTCGCAGGGATTTACAGAAAGGATATAGCCCACTTTGCTTTTCAGCGTATACGTAACCCAAATTTCGGAAATAATAACAAATTCTGTAAACACTGGTTTTCGGTAAAAAAGTCGATTCAATATTTCAGCAATGAAAAATGCAGGAATCGATAAAGCGACCCCTGCATTTTTGCTGAGACTATCGTCTTGGAATATCTGCGTCAGGACTGTTTGCTGGCAGCCTTGATTTCCTCTCTCAGATCGTGGGAGAGCTCCTTGCATAGTCCCTCCACTTTCTGGGCGAACCGGGTGTCGCCGGTAGCGTTGACCATCGTTTCGGCAACGCCCCGCATCACTTCGATGTAAAACTGTTTCATATCGAAAACTTCCATCTGCTTGGTCCAGAGGTCGATTTTCAGGGTACCTTTATGGTAATGATCCCAAACGGCAACGGCTATCGCACGGGTATCGTGAATTCCTTCATTGGGATTATCGGTGGCATCCCAGAAAATTTTGTCGGGGAAATTTTTGTCGTCGAGCTCTACACTGAATTTGATTTCTGATTTTCTCATTATTATTCCATTAAAACCATTACGTCATCCCTGGTTAACGATTTAACAAACCCCTCTTCGCTGGTAATAAGTTCATTTGCCAGGGCTTTCTTTCTGTTCTGCAACTGGAGAATTTTTTCCTCCACCGTATTTTTCGTGATAAACTTATAGATAAAGACCGATTTGTCCTGCCCTATCCGGTGGGCGCGGTCGACGGCCTGATTTTCCACCGCGGGGTTCCACCAGGGGTCCAGGATAAACACATAGTCGGCCGAAGTCAGGTTAAGTCCTACCCCACCCGCCTTAATGGATATGAGAAAGACTTTAATAGCAGCGTCCTGCTGGAATTTTTCTACCTCCTCTGCCCGTTTAACCGTGCTGCCATCGAGATAGGCGTAAGGAATCCCCTTCTGTTCGAGTTTGTCACGGAACAGGCTCAGATGCTTCACAAAAGAACTGAACACAAGTATCTTGTGCTCCTCCGCTACGACCGTTTCGAGCTTGTGAAATACATCCCTGAATTTACCCGATTCGCCCTCAAATGCCGCATCGGTCATCCGCGGATGATTGGCAAGCTGACGAAGTTCATTCAACCCCTGGAGCAGGGCGATTTGGGTCTTGGCCAATCCCTCCCGGTCGATTTGCTCAAGGATCAGGTTTCTGAATTTGTTTTTGGTACGCTCATAAAGATCTTCCTGCTCGTCGGTCATGAGCGAAAAATGGACACTTTCCGATTTTTCCGGCAGGAATTTTGCCACCTGAGACTTGTGTCGGCGGAGGATAAAGGGTTTAATGGTGGCATACAACCGTTTTGTTGCCGCTTCATCCCGGTTCTTTTCGATGGGGGTAAGATAGTTTTTCTGAAAAAAGGTCTTGTTACCCAAAAGGCCTGGGTTGATGAAATTCATCTGGGACCAGAGATCGAGGACACTGTTTTCCAGCGGGGTGCCGGTCAGAATCAGCCGATGATTCGAATAAAGCTGCTGCACCGCCTGCGTCGTTAATGACCCCGGATTTTTGATCGCCTGTGACTCGTCGAGAATGACGTAGTGAAACTTGTATTTGCGCAGCAGTTCAATGTCGAGCCGGACAATCCCATAGGATGTCAGAATGAGGTCGTAACCTGCAAAACGGTCCGTTGATTTGTCCCGGTTCGTCCCGGTATACAGCAGGGTCCTGAGCGATGGGGTAAACTTCTCGGCTTCGGACAGCCAGTTATACAGGAGGGATACCGGCATGACCAGAAGGGAGGGCAGGCTGGCTCCCTTTTCTTTTTCCGCCTGGAGCAATGCCAGGGTTTGGATGGTTTTACCAAGACCCATGTCATCGGCCAGACAGCCACCCAGATGATAGTCATTCAGGAACCGCAGCCAGTCGTAGCCCGATTTCTGATAGGGCCTCAGCTCACCCTCGAACGATTCCGGCAGGGGATAGTCTTCAATCTCTTCGAAATCCCTGAGGTTTTCCAGCCTCCGGTTCATGGTAACAGTCGCCAGACTTCCCTTTTCGAGACTGTCGACCAGCCGCAAATGATGTTTACGCAGTATAAAGGCCTTGTCCCGGTCGGTTTCCAGCAGCTGCATGAGCTCCGAATAATCGGTAAACCAGCTGTCGGGTATGAAGGCGATTTCCCCGTTCGGAAGGACAAATTCTCTCTTCCCCTGAAGTATGTGTTTCCGCAGTTTGAGGAAGGGAACTTCAAACTCCCCAAACCTCACCACGACCCTGACGTCGAACCAGTCGGTACCCTCCTGGTCCGTGATGGATACTTGTATGGAGGATTTCCCGAGGTAATAGGTTTGGCCGTTCGACGCGCTCTGCACGACCTGGATACGCTGTTCCTGCAGCCAGTCCTGATGATCCCTCAGCCAGTTGAGGACCTCCAGCCTGTCCCGGGCAGACTGCCCCCAGCCGAGATCCAGCCCCTGGTTCTTCAGCCCCAGAATAACTTCCTTTTCCAGCTTTACATCCCGCTGGATTTTGAACAGGGTATATTCATCCGTTTTATCATCGCGGATCATGCTGACGTGCCAGGGGGTAACAAAATGATCGGCTCTGAACTCATAGGGGCCATATCGGAAGGACAATAAGAGCCGCGTCATGGATTCATTACGGGTAGTTTCATTTCCGAAAAGATCCTTCTGCGAGCCCCCCTGTTCGTCGATCAGGGTGAGGACCGGCTGGACGTTCCTTCCAAGGGTTACCGTCCGGATTTCGTACCCCTTGGCCACCACTTCATGCGACGCCAGCAAAGGCAGAATGAATTTCCGCAGATAGGTTTCCTCGATATCCCGGGGAATGGGGATAAACTTACGGTTAAAGAAGGGCTTCAGCTTTTTCCCGTCGAGCTGGCCACCGAAATGGTAGAGTCGGTTCCCGATCAGCAGCCAGGCGGGGTTCTCGCTTATCAGGAGTGCATTCTGGTACTGAAATTCGAGTTTTTGCCCTTCATACCGGAGTGAGGGAAAATAATGGGTGTTATCTGCATTCCGGAAAAGATGAAACCGCACCGAAACGGGCTCCGGCATGATTTCCATCCGCTTCGAGGCTACATTTCCATCCTTCCCTGAAATATAAAAGGGTTTGTGTCTGCCGATTTCCAGAACCCGGGCATTGATGCGCTGAAGGTAGTCGGTCAGGGATTCCCGCAGCTGCGCATCCCCCTTGTCAGGATCCAGCAGCCGGGTAAAAAAATCGGCGGCAGGGAGCTTTTTTTTATTGAATTTTTTTAGCAGGACATCCCTTTGATAGGAATCGATCAATTTGACTAATTCATAGTCGACCCCATCGGCTCCCTTTGCAAATTCACCTATGTTTTTGGACGACAGCTGCTGAGCCAAAAGGGTGGGTTCACCCGCTTTATCAAGCTGAACGACATAGGACTGAAACAGACAGCCGAAGTTTTCAAACTGGTAAAGGGAATAAATTAGCTGAAAAGGTTCCTCTGGAGAGACATTCATGGAAAGTAATCCACCGGGTTAATTATAAAAAAGGCTTTAAATATAACATATCCGTTAAAAATTAGCTAACCCCGTGAAACCCACATTGTAAACAAACTAAGAAAATGCAGGAGCCTTTTTGTACCCCATATCACCTCTTGCTTTCGTCAAAATCCTGCTTAAAATCTTCTAAATCACTAGGATAAGTAAACAAGGGGACTATCCCCTCTTATATCTCTTTTGGAAAAGTTCCCTGAACCCAGAATTTTATTTTGTACTTTAGCAAGATTTTTAATAATATATTTTTCTTTTAAGAGAAAATATCTATAACTTTACAAGTGTATGTATGACTATTAAACTCAATCCCGTACCCACTTAACCTAAATCCCCGCTGTAATAATGGCACATATACGTTATAAGCAAGAAGAAGAACTAGAATTTTGGAATCAATTTAGAAAGGGAGACGAAAACGCATTTGCAAATCTTTATCAATCTTACGTTCACATCCTGTATCAGTACTGCTCCCAGTTTACCCTCGACAAGCCGCTGATTAAGGACTGTATTCATGACCTTTTCGTGGAGCTGTGGCGGAATAGGGCAACCATTGGAGATACGACCTCGGTCCGCTTCTATCTCATGGCTTCCATCAAGCGAAAGCTCGTCAGACACATCAATGCCTACCAGAAAAACACCAGCAATGAGGACATTCCGGTGGAATACTGGCGGATCAACACCCCCTCTCATGAAGCGGAAGTTATTTCCAATGAGGAGTACGATATCACCAATTACTATCTGAACTCAGCGTTGGAGCGTCTCCCCAAACGTCAGAGAGAAGCGATTTACCTCAAATTCTACATGAATATGAGCAATCATGAAATCGCCGAACTCATGAAAATCAACATACAATCGGTTTACAATCTGGTATTCGGGGCGCTGTCCAATATGAAAAGGCACATGTCCCTCGAGAAAATTACCATCTGAACCGCCTCCCGCTCTTATTTAATCTCAGGTAAGTTTTGCTATTACAGCGAAACCGAATTTACTATTGGTGCCTGCACGCACCATGCTTACCCTCCCGTGTGTCCTCACATATTCAGCCAGTAGGTACATTTCAGTACCAGCGCCCTGTTCTTCACATGGATATTTTCGGGCAGATAGTTATCGGTATACACCAGGAACAGGTCGGAGGCTGGTTTGAATCTCCACTGAAAACGGGTGTTCAGGTTGACGTTCTTCAGCTGGCTGTTGTACTGGACAAACGTGGTAAAGAACAGGCTGTTGGTGAATGTCACGTCAATCCTCGGCCCTACCAGCCAATACCGTACGCTTTCTCCCAGATGCGGCATCCGGATATAGGATTGAGTTCCACTCAGCAGCGCCGCCACATAGGGTTGTACCCGGTAGCCCAGCTCTGCCTTGAGACTGGTATAATTCCCATCGCTGTAATAACCTCCAAAACGTCCTGACAACAGGTAGGTAATCCTGCTCTGGGGCTCAGATACGTACTCGAAACCTCCCGCAGTCCAACTGTGCTCTGAACCTGCTGCCAGGGGCTTACGGCCTGAGTTTGACGGATCGAACGGACTTAACAGCCGGATATAGCTGTTGCCTGCCCATAGCATGGCTGTTGCACGGCTGCGCAGGTTGAAGTGATACTGGAAGGTCATCTCCCGGTCGGAGTTTTTAAAGTTTTTATCCCAATACGAAAGACCGATTAACTTGGGACCGTGACTGATGAGCAAGGGTGATTTCACGAAAAAGAGATAGCCGATACTGGGATTGATCTTGGAATATCTTCCCCGCTGGGCGTTGGGTGTATACCCCACTTCTGCATTGTATCCCTCCCCTACATGCTCATGCTGCCATTGCCAGAAGAAGTACCCGTTATTGTAGGTCAGGTCTGCGGCATGGGCCCATCCGTCGGAGAAATGATTTTCGGTCATGGGCACGATGTTTTCCGGGTTGAACGATTTGAAGCCCATCACTTTCCCCGTCCAGAGATTATTACGTGAAGCGAGGTTGAACTCGGCTCCCAGATTGCGGTTATAGCGGCCTGCATGCCCGTGTTTCTCCTCCGAATACCCGATGGCCTGCTTGTTGATCATCATGATCCGAACGTTGGAACGGGAAAACACCCGCCGCTGAAGAGCCACTACTGCATAGTTTGTTACCGGGGTAGAGTCCCTGGAAGCTGTCTGGGCATCCAAAACGCCAATCCTCCAGTTCTTATCGATTTTCCCCGATAATCTCGCACCAAACTGGATAGGCATTCCCAGACCGATCCGCCGTGAAAAGAACGGCCGGAGGGTGGAATACCCGAAATTGGCGAAGATATCGGCATTTTCGAGAAAGAACTGCCGTCTTTCCGGAAAGAACAGCTCGAAGCGATCGAGATTAGTCTGCTGTACGTCCACATCTACCTGGGAAAAATCCGGGTTGATGGTCAGGTCCAGGTTGAGTGAGGGAGTGAGTCCGATTTTTACATCGCCACCCACATCCAGTCCCTGTTTCCAGGGCAGTTTTTTTTCATAATCGCGGGAGACGCGCCCGGCGACGTAGGGAATCAGGGAAATGTTGGCCCCCTGTTTGGGCGGAGGACGGTCCCAAACCAGCACCCCTGTATAGGCCAGGTTTGCCGAAGCGAACTGCTTGGGTACGGGTGCCCAGGACGATTTTTCCGATATGGTCAGATCCAGACGGCTGAAGTTCACGCCCCACTCCATCAGCCCTTCCTTGTACCGGATACTTTTGAAAGGGATAGCCGCCTCCCAGATCCATTTGTCTTCCTCATTGGTCACTGCGCTGTACCAGCGGTTTTCCCAGTTAAGATCTACCGTACCTCCATCGACCTGCTGCCCGTCCCAGGGGGCTCCGGCTGCGTTGGCTCCGAAGGAAAACCCGTTGGTCCGGTCATCGTACGGGTCCATGAAGAGCAGGAAGTTGTCGTTCTTATTGAAGCTGAAATCCCTTTTCAGCGACTCCACCACCAGACTCCCCTTCACGGGTTTATGGTTGACCACCAGGATATAGAGATTTTTCTCGTCATAGGCCATACGGACATCCGTCTTGGCCTCAGCATAACTGGTATCCATGGGCTGCATCATGAAGAAATCCTGCGCAACCTCGGTGGTCGACCAGGCTGGATCATCGGCACGCCCGTCGATGACAATCGGAGAAGTAGCCGGATGGATATGATACCGGTAATGGCTGTTGGGCTTGGAACCGGAAGAATTTTGTCCGAATACCCCAACTCCAGACAAAAAACTGACCAGGAACAACACCCCGGTGAGTGTCCCTGGCCAGCCAACACGAAAACGCATGATCATTTTTTTACCCTTACAGTGACTTGATGTACAAAATAATAGATTCAAGATCACTGTCGGAAACAATTCCTACATAAGATGGCATTTCACCACTGTACCCTTTCACGTGTTTGACGGGTGGATCGAGGATAGACTCCTTGATATACTTTTCGTTAGCTACCTGACTGGTACCGTCGGTAAACTCCCGTCTCTTGCCGAGGAGGCCTTTCAAGGGAGGACCGTACATACCGTCGACCTGGGTACCGGTGGAATGACAACCCACGCAGGCCAGTTTTTCAAACATCGCCTTTCCATGTTCTACCGACACGACCTCCACAATGCTTTCCGAAGCTCTGGCGATGGCGGCCTTATCGGTCAGAAGGGCGAGATTAACCTGGCCAAATCCGTATTTTCCAAGTGAAAGAGCTTCCACCGACTTCGGTGTAAACCAGAAGCCGTCCTGCATCGAACGGCCGTCTTCAGCGGCAATTTCATAGAGGACTTCCATCTGCTCGGCCTCCTTCATGTCGGGAAGCAATAGGAAAATTGATTTTTTGTCAGCCGACAGATGGGCGGCCAGCACCGGCATGCTTTCCTGACCGGGCGTACCGTCGAGCTTATAGTGGCCTGAGCCGTACTCTTCGGTACGGAGGTAATTCCAGCGCTTTACCCGGTAGTTTTTAGGATCAGTTGCTGACTCGGCGGACAATGGAGAGTCAAAGGTGATGACCACCCCTTCCTTACCTACTTCAAAACGGTTTGGCCGGTAACTGGGCTGACCGGTATAGCGGAGACGCTGCAACGCGCTAACTCCTTTTGCACTTGATCCCCAAAGATTAAAACCGGCAATGTAAAGCTGTCCATCGCGGGGATTGACCGCCCCTTTCGAAGTCGGCGCGGTATAGGCACCTTTGATGAAAGATACCCCGCCCTGAACGGTGGTACTGGTCGTATCGAACAGAACCCTCAACAGTCCCGGCCGGCCGAACGAAAAGTGAATGAGATTTCCGTTCAGCGGTCCCATCTTGTCGCTGGTTATCCACGCCTGGCCGATCGCCGAACGGTCAACACTGTGGGGAATCCAGGTCAAAGGGGGAGTGATGGGAGGATTGTCATTGCGGTGCAGGGTAGCAGGAACACCGTAGTAGTCCCCTTTTTTGATGAGGTAAAGCGGCGTCGACGGCACGAAGTTCCCCTGCTGATCCGAAGCCGTTAGTACGCCTGTATGAGGATGCATCCCAAGGAACGGCCCCCTCAGTCCGGTGGCTATCACTTCATACGACCGACCATCCTGAGCGATTTTCACTACCGATCCCGATAGAATGGAGCCTGTGCGGAAGCCCTTGTAGGCAAATGGGGTCAAACCTGGACCATTGTTCAATGCCCCTCCCTTGGCGATATAGAAGCAGTCATCGGGGCCGAGAACCAGGTCAGCAGCCCATTCCCGTGATTCGGGAGATTGCTGGGCGATATTGGAAAAGTTTTCGTAGAAATCGGCCATGCCATCCCCGTTCAGGTCAACGAGCCTGACGATCCCCTCGCGGCCGAAAACGTAAATGTCGTTCTTGCGGATTTCAATGCTTTGCGGTTCATGCAATCCGGATGCAAAACGGCGCCACTTCACTTTTTTCAGATCGGTATCCAGTCCGTCGATCAGCCAGACATCGCCCGAGAAGGTGACGATAGCGGCTCTTCCATCGGGCCAGAAGGCAATATCGGCCACCCGCACATTACGCTTCCAGGGGTTGGGCAGGGGTAATGTCACCTGGTCGATTACGAAATCCTCCAATTCCGTCGACAGTCTTCCCTGGGTGTAGACCGATTCTTTCCAGAGTGAAGCTCCTCCTTTTTTAAAGTTGGGGAAGCTGAAAGGTTTTTCGCTGGCGATTTTTTCCTGGA
>ENA-UOVV01002157-UOVV01002157.1-compost-metagenome-genome-assembly--contig:-NODE-2157-length-11820-cov-4.425159_pt1 | contig 11820 bp, 13 predicted proteins | sample MGYA00238155_ERZ761577 | MGnify/ENA primary metagenome ERZ761577 (study PRJEB28898, sample SAMN06268775) | compost metagenome | isolation source: Emeryville, CA | place: USA:Emeryville, CA | collected...
GAAAGTTTCGCATCGTTAGGTAAATGTCCAAGCATAATTGGAGTAATTGGGTGAACCCCTTCTACAATACGGAAGCCTGCATCTGCCATTCCCTTACGGAATAGCTGAGTGTTTTCCCAAAGCCTATCGCGTAGTTCGGTAGTTTCGGTAAGCATGTTAAGAACCTTAAGTGTTGCTCCGGCAATGGAAGGCATGAGCGAGTTTGAAAAAAGATAGGGGCGCGAACGCTGACGGAGCATGTCGATAATCTCCCTACGACCAGAGATGCAACCACCCGATGCACCTCCAAGTGCTTTTCCAAACGTGGTTGAAATAACATCGACCCTGCCTAGTGCATTGCAGTACTCAGCAGTACCACGACCGGTTTTGCCCACAAAACCTGTAGCATGTGAATCGTCCACCATTACCATGGCGTCGTACTTATCTGCTAGGTCGCATATCTTGTCAACCTGAGCAATAATTCCATCCATTGAGAATACACCATCGGTAACAATCATTTTGTAACGGCAGTTGGCGGCCTCTTGAAGTTTGGCCTCCAGGTCGGCCATATCGTTATTTTTGTAGCGGAATCGCTGAGCTTTGCAAAGCCTAACACCATCAATGATTGATGCATGATTAAGTTCGTCGGAAATAATTGCGTCCTCCTCGCCTAGTATGGGCTCAAAAATACCACCGTTTGCATCGAATGCCGATGAGTAAAGAATTGTATCCTCGGTCCCAAGAAACTCGCTTAGCTTACGCTCAAGCTGCTTGTGTAGGTCCTGCGTACCGCAAATAAAGCGCACCGACGACATGCCAAAGCCCCACTCGTCAATAGCCTTTTTGCCTGCCTCAATAACTGCAGGATGCGACGAAAGGCCAAGGTAGTTATTGGCGCAGAAGTTTAAAACCTTTTTGCCGTTGGCAACTATTTCAACTCCTTGTGGGGTAGTGATAATGCGTTCGGTTTTGTAAAGCCCTTCGGCCTTGATATTCTCAAGCTGTTGCTGTAAATCGTTTTTGATTTTTCCGTACATAGCTGTGATTTTTTTATTACGCACAAAGTTAGCAGAAAAAGTTTATGGTGATTCTCAGGTGATGAAATCAAAACCATTCCTGTTGCGGAGGATGAATGTAGGCAATAGTTAAATGCATTCCCCAAAACTAAAATGGGACGATGGGTAATTGTTTAATCCGTTTCAGCTTTTAAATACTATAAACCCAATCTCCTTAGGATGATCCATAAATATGAGATTTGAAGGGTATTTTAGCACCCGTATCAGAACTAGGATATCGCCGCCGGCTGCTGAGGTAAGAAAAATACCTGAAACTAGTAACCAGCCGTTAGCTGTTACCATGGCGATAATTATTGGGATTACGCCAGTAATAAGCCCTGGCATTATGCCTCCTAGCATGTAGTGTTTGCGTTTCATTGGTTCGTTGCAATGGCAGTAGGGAGTAAGGTATGACCATTTAATCCCAAAATGTATGGACTTGAATCCGTTTTTTGCAAAAAAAGCCCACGTTACACCATGTAATCCCTCGTGTATGAATATAAGCAGAACGAATGCAACCAAAATTTGCAGCTGGTGATTTTTCAAAAAAATCACACCGTTGGCAAGTGGCTCAAAACCATAAATAAGAACAAAGGGGATAATTGCAATTGCTGCAATTGGGAAGAGCATTAAAAGGGCTAGCCTGTTAGCCTTGCCAACCTCTATAACCTCTTCTGTTTGATTGGTGTCTATTTCCATTAATGAATATAACAATAATTTCAAAGTTAAATTCAATTATTCTATCATTAAACTATTTTGATAAAATTTTTAATAGAAATTTGGATTATTAAAATCCTAAAATATTTTAAATTTACAAAACTATGTACTCTGGAAAAAGTAATGAGATTTTTATAATCTTTAAACCATGGTTCGTTAAAATCATCTAATTAATTGAGTTATTTATATTGTACGATATTACATATTTCTTGAGTCTATTAATGGATTTTAAGTAAAAATTTCTATGAAACTTCTTATGTTATCCTTAATGATCAACTCTTTTTTGATTAGTGCTTGCGGTACAAATGCTTTAACTAAACGGACGATACATTCCGAAATTGTCAAACTTGCTCAGCAAAATAATTTTTCGGGATCACTCTTAATAGCATTTAATGACTCTGTAATTGTAAACTATGCTAGAGGATATCTGAATAGTAATAAAAAAGAGGAGATAACAACCGAAACTCCAATAGCAATAGCTTCAATTACAAAATTGTTTGTGAAACATTCAATATTTTTGCTTGAGGAGCAAGGAAAATTAAGTTTGAACGATAAGTTAAGCAAGTTTAGGTCAGATATTCAATACTCTGATTCCATTACTATATCCGATTTGATATTTCATTCATCAGGGCTACCAGACATCCACAATGAAATTGCGATGTTTAATGACCCATGGTCTTTGAATAAACAAGTAAACACCGAAGATCTTTTCTCATTAATTAAGTCCCTTAATTATATTCATTTTAAACCAGGCACAAATTCAAGATATTCTAATAGTAACTATTTGATTTTAGCAGACATAATTGAAAGCATAAGTGGAATGTCCCTTGACATTTTTTTAGATAAAAACATTTTTACTCCTTATGGTATGAAAAGCACGGGATTATACAAAGAACATAGTTCAATTCCGGGGCATGCACAGGGTTTTTATCGTCACAATAATGAAACTGTCTGGTTGCCAGATTTTAACTTTAAAAACTTTTGGGGAACAGGAAATGCATATTCAACCCCGTACGATTTGTATAAATATATGATTAATGTTAAAAATGGTCTAAATCCTAAGTATAGCAAACAGTTAATTCAGCATACGGGTTACTATCTAGGATATAGAACTTTACTGAAATCTATACCTGAACTTGGGATTACAATTGTTGTACTTTCAAACAATGGGAATTTCAATCCTGATATTATTCTTAATTCCGCTTTAAACTATATTGTTGAAGAAATCTCTAAAAACGTCATAAAGAGTTCATGTACTTCTTTTACAGGCAAATACTCAGCAGAGAGATTTCATAGAAAAATAGAAATAGTAGTTACTGAAAAAGAAGGAAATTTATTCGTAAATAACATGCATGCACTCCAAGTATCGCAGAATGTATTTTTACTTCTCCAAAATGGTTATGTAACTTTAACCTTTAGTACAATGCCAAATAATTCGATATCTATAGAAATGAATGATAATGGAAATATATTTATATTTGAGAAAAGTAAATTATAATCTTTTATAATGAGTAGAGATTTGATTATTATACTTAGTAGTATAGGCGTTATTAATAGTTTAATACTTTCAATATTTGTATTTTTTTTCCCTATAGGAAATAGAACTTCTAATAGAATTCTGGCATTTTTAATTTTACTACTTTCCTTAAAAATAGGCAAATCTGTTCTCATTTATGTATACAATATACCCATTGATATTGTTGTTATAGGTATTCTTGCGTTTTATTGCATTGGACCTTGTGTTTACGTTTTTATTCAATCCTACAAACCTGATTTTACAGCAAGAAAGTTGGCTTTTAGTCTTCTTCACTTTGTTTTTCCTGTTGTTAATGTAGCTTTTATTCTTAGATATTTTTTCCGTACCCAAAGTATTCTTTGGGACTATTCTTTTATCTTCCTATTGGTTTTTTATCTAATTTATTGGGTTCTAAGTTTCAGGATTTATAATTACTTAGTTAAATCAACAAGCCTTAAAAATAATGACATTGATAAACTAGTAATTAAAAGTGTTTTAATTGGTACATTTGTAGTGTGGTTATCGTATTTGCTTTATTCAATTTTTAGTGAAAATCTACATAATTTACTTGGACCAACAGTATATTCCTTAGTTTTGTACTTCAGTATTTTCTTTATATACAGGTACTCTTTATTCTATAGACAATCAAAAAAGATTGAAAAATACTCTGATCAGAGTTTGAGTGTAGAGGAAAGGGATATGTACCTTAAAAAAATTTTAGAAAAATTTGAGAATGAGAAACTTTACTTGTCCCCAGATTTAACGCTTACGCAACTCTCAAGTGTGCTAAGTATTAGATATCAAACGCTTTCAAGGATCATCAATGAGCACTATAAAATGAACTTTTCAGAGTTCTTGAATTCTTATAGGATTAATCATTGTTGTAACTTGATGAGGTTAGATAAATATAGTGATGAAAAAATTGCGGCTCTTGCTTTTGAATCAGGATTTAATAGTATTTCTGCATTTAATGCAGCGTTTAAGAAGTTTACCAAACATTCACCGAGCGAGTATAGAAAAATTATTTCTAAAAAGAGTTCCTAATGTATACATTAGGTAGATAAAAAAAACGCTTCGCTATAGTTTTGCTAAAAATTTTTAGCAAAAGATGGCAAATATTGAAGTAAAAACAAGACAGTTTGATATTGATTGGTTAAGAATAATACTCATTTTAAGTGTATTCTTTTACCACATTGGGATGGTCTTCGTACCTTGGGCATGGCACATTAAAAATCAGGAAACATTGAATTGGTTAATTCAACCTATGCATTTTCTTCATCTATGGAGAATGCCATTACTTTTTTTAATCTCGGGAGTTGCTACTTATTATGCTATAGGCTCCAGGAATTCATTTGATTATATAAAAGAACGAAGTTTAAGGTTGCTGCTACCTTTAGTTGTTGGTATGTTTTTACTTGTACCAGTTCAAGTGTATATCGAAAGAATTAACAGTTACAACAGTCTATTGGATTTCTATAAGGATATGTTTAACGGAATTTATCCTCAGGGTAATTTATCTTGGCATCATTTATGGTTTATTGCTTATTTATTCATAATTAGTTTAGTTTTTAGTATTCTCATCAATTACTTTAAAAGTGACAAGTTTCTTAAGTTGAAGTCTAAGAGTGAGTGTTTCTTTAATAACTTTTATAGAATCAATTTATTAATCATCCCTACACTAATTATTCATCCTATTTTACTAAAATATTATCCAAATCAAACAAATGACATTATTAACGATTGGGCTTGGCTCGTCTTTTACTTTACTTTTTTCATTTTAGGTTTCGCAATAATATCAAGCAATATTGTTAGAAATAATATAAGTAGAGAAAGAAGAAAGTTCCTTATTCAAGCCATTTTTTTAACGGTAATCGTTTTTTCAATCATAATAATTATTAAAAATGGATCTTCTGACAACTTATATCTTTTAAGATTAATAAATAGTTATGCTGATATTTTATTGATTTGGGCTTGTAGTATGGTTGCAATAGGTTACTCATCGCAATACTTAAATCTCGATACTAAATTTCGAAAATATGCAACAGAAGCTATTTATCCATTCTATCTACTGCACCAACCAGTTATAGTAATTGTTGCATACCTCGTAATATCATTGAATATTGGTGTTGCACTTAAATCAGTTTTAATCACAATAATATCGTTATTTTCTTGTGTGGCATTATATCATCTTATAATTAAACGTATAAACGTTCTAAGAGTAATATTTGGTCTAAAAAAGTTAAAGAAATAAACTCATGAAAATGTATTATATTTTATTAATATTATTGTTTTCAATAACAAATTATTACTCAGTAACTAATTTGTATTTTGAGAAAAAATCATTGAATATATATTACAGTAATATATCCAAGGTCAGTTTGAGGTTTGATATTTTGCTTGAAGTCTGGTCTGAAAAATTCTTAAAAAAAGACCATTCTGATTATCACAATGCATTATCAACATTAAAAAAATTAACAAACTATAATGCTTATTTAAAAACATTCAAAATTGACTTAAATCTAAAAAAGACTGTAGTTAAACTATTTTTTAACAAGTTCGAAAAATTAGATATTATAGCTGAATATTGGAAGACTTACGATAAGTAACAATCAGGTCAAATATATTTTCTTCTAATAAACTTTTTTAATAATAATATGTACTATGAAATTTCAATTAATGATGAATATTTAATAGAAATTCAAAAAGTAAACGCTATGTGTACATACTATTCTAAAGATTATAGAGAAACTCATTACTATATTGGAAAAGGAGATGCTTTTAATGAAAATAGTGATTTTGATACCTATAAGCAATCGATGATAATAGTTAAAGGGTGCGGGTTTAAAAAGTTATTCATCGATACAATTATACTCAATCAAATGAAATATATTCTTTTAGACCTAACCTTAAACATAAGGAATAGACTAATTCAAAGGCTGGTATTTTAACTATTCAATCAAATGTAACAATTAACTTAAAAACTAAATAACTGTGAAAAAAGTTAGCGGTACAACATTATTTCTTATACTCACATTTGTAATTAGTTTCTCATTGGTTGGACTATACAAATTGTTCGGGGGTCAGTATGATTATAAAATTAGTGGGATTGTTTTAGCGGTTACATATATGTTTATACCTATGATTTGTGTAATTCTTGTTAAAAAGGTAATAAAAAATGAAAGAATTTGGTCAAATCTGTTTATTTCTTTTAAAATCAATAAGTGGTTTTTCATTGCATGGTTATTAGCACCTATCTTTAGTTTTATGTCACTCGGAGTGAGTCTGTTATTCTTCGATGTTTCATATAGCCCAGAGATGGCTGGGATGATAAAACGTTTTGAAAATGTTTTAAAACCTGAACAGATAGAACAAATGAAATACTCAATAGAAACACTTCCAATTCACCCTATATGGTTGTCGGTTATTCAAGGATTAATTGCAGGAACGACAGTAAATGCAGTTACTGGGTTTGGTGAAGAACTAGGTTGGCGTGGCTTTTTACTAAAAGCATTTAGCGATATGAAATTTTTAAAAGCATCAATCCTTATTGGCTTTATATGGGGTATTTGGCATTCACCTTTAATCCTAATGGGGCACAACTATCCTCAACATCCAAAAATCGGAGTCTTTATGATGACCTTGTGGTGTATCCTGCTTACCCCAATATTCCTCTATATTACAATTAAATCAAAATCGGTAATCGCTGCTGCAATAATGCACGGAGCACTCAATGCGACAGCAGTAATAGCTGTTATGGTAATTGATGGTGGCAACGACTTGACCGTTGGAATGACTGGTTTATCAGGATTAATATCCTTGTTGTTGGTATTGTTAGGCCTTATTATTTATGACAATAACATAAGCAAGGAAAAAATTATGACAAACAAGGTAAACAAATATTTGTAGCAATAACCATTATTTACTAGCGGAAAATGAAAATACAAACAGAACAATTCTAATCAGGCGTTTAATAACTTGATAAGAGCTCGTTACGAAGTGCGAAGCGTTTCAGATTTAATGCATGGTGAGATGATTTGATTTAAAGACTATAAAAACGTTTAGTGTGTATTTATTCATTTACTAACGTTAAAACAAGATAAATTAAAGTTAATTGATTGTTTAATTAATAATTTAAATTATGAAAAGTATAATGTTTTTATGTTTGCTTTTATCATTTAAACTGTCATATTCACAAAACCAATTTTTACTATTGGAGTCGAATAATCTTAAAAACATGGATAGAACTCGGGTTTTTGCTCCCAATACTCTTTCGACAGATTTAAATGACTGTAAAGTAACAATAAATAGCAAAGGTGATGAGCTTGTTTTTCAGTTACAAGTCCACCCTACAAACTTTCAGTTCTTATGTCGATGAGATTTGATGGAAATACTTGGTCGGATGCTTATGTCCTTCCCTTTTCAGGTTTGTTCAAAGATAGTGACCCATACTTAAGTCCTGACGGAGCCTACCTTTTCTTTAGTTCAAATAGACCAATTAAAGGAAACTTTCCCAACAAGGATTTTAATATCTGGTATTCAAAAAAAGAAAATGATGTTTGGGCAGAGCCAAAACCTTTGGACGAAATAATTAATACGACAAATTATGAATATTGTCCAGCTATTGCAAATAATGGTAACCTATATTTCTGTTCCGATAAACCATCAGGAGTTGGTGATAGCGATATTTATTTTTCAGAGTTTATAAATGGTGTTTATAGTGAACCTCAATGTTTGCCAGAACCATTAAATAGTAAGCAAAGCGACGAGAGCCCATATGTTGCTCCCGATGAGTCGTTTCTTCTTTACAAAAGTTATAGAGAAGGAGACTTTGGCAATGGAGATATTTATATAAGTTACAAAGATCCAAACAAAGGTTGGACAAACCCAATAAACCTTGGAGAAAAGGTAAATTCCAAAAACTTTGATTCCTCGCCCTTTATGAGTTCAAATTTTGAATACTTATTTTTTGTTAGCAATCGGATTGAACCTTACGATATGCCTGAAAATGCTTTTAAAAGCACACAAGATGTATATAATTTCTTGAGATCATATAACAATGGGCGTACAAATATTTATATTGTGAAAACAGATTATATCGAGGCACTAAAAACCCTAAAAATCAAATAATATGAAAAGAATTGTTTTTGTTATCCCAATAATTTTATTTATTGGAAATTTACATTCCCAGTCACAAAATATTGAAACTAAAGTTTCGGCTTCAAAACGGTCGCCTGAACTTTTTTTACCAGGAATTGTGTCGACTGGTTTAAATGAATTTGGATGTACATTAACTCCTACGCAAGACGAACTGTACTATTGTATTAGACATAGATCTGATTTGTTTGTTATACTAACAAGTATTTTTTCAAATGGATCTTGGTCAAATCCTAAGGTAGCAAATTTTTCAGGCTTTTATAACGATGCCGATCCATTTATTAGTGAAGATGGTAAGTATCTTTATTTCTGTTCAGATAGGCCAATAAATGATGAGGATACATTAAGAGACTGGAATATCTGGAGGCTTGAAAGGGTTGGTAAAAGCTGGGGTAATATTAAATTATTAGAGTTTAATACCCCAAACAAAAATGAAATGTATCCAACCGTTTCGTTAAATGGTAATGTATATTTCCATTCAGATTTATTAAGTCCTAATAAATTCGTTGATTTTAATAGAACAGATTTGTACTATTCTATTAATAATAATGGGAACTACTCTGGTTACGAGAAGTTGCCAATATGTTCAAATGATTTTCCTGAATGGGATCCTTTCATCTCGCCAAATGAGGACTACTTGATTTTCACAACAACAATACCTGGAGGTTTTGGAGGAGGAGATATGTACATCAGCTTTAGGTCAATTAATGGGAACTGGAGTAAGCCATTGAATATGGGAAGTGAGGTAAACTCAAACGGAATGGATTATTGTCCAAATCTAACCCCAGATAAAAAGCACATTATATTCTCAAGTTATAGATATAACCTAGACTTTACGGAGACACCCTTATCTTATGAGAAAATAATTGAAATACTTAATCGCCCACAAAACGGAAATGGAGATGTATATACTATAGATAGTAGTTTAATAATTAAATTAAAGCAATAAGATGTACGTTAAAAGTATTATCCCAGAGTTTGTTACAAAAGATATTGATAAAACTATAGAGTTTTACAATGGTATTTTGAAGTTGAACATTATATCAAAATACCCGAAGGAGAAACCTGTTTGGGTGAAGTTTGGTGTAAGAGATAGTTTTATAATGTTTGAAACAAACGAAAGCATCGGGATGGTTATACCTGAGCTTAAAGAGAAAACTATCGATGGCTCCTTCAATATTTACATTGAAGTTGAAAATATTGAGGGAATGTATGCCGAAATTAAAGATTCGGTTAATGTAATTGTTCCCTTGATTGATTCACCATTTAAGCAGTTTGCCATTAAAGACGTAAATGGGTATATCTTGCTGATAGGACAACATAATTAATGTGCGAAATCTTAAATGTCAATGCGTATTTACAAACATAATTAATAAATTAAAAGTATAAATATGAAAACACAAATTCTAATAATGAGTATTTTGATTACTCCATTATTCTCTTTTTCACAACAAGATGATGTTGAAAAAATTAAAGATGTAATTGTTCAATCCTATATTGAGGGAATATTTCTTAAAGGAGATGCATCATTAGTTAGTAAAGGATGGCATCCTGAATGCGACATTGTTATTTTTAAAAATGGAACATTAACAAAGCTTCCTGCCAAATATTGGGTTGAGAAATTTGAAAAAAAACCAGGACCTTTAGATCCTAATGTGACTTTCAAATTTACTGAGGTAAAAGTAACTGGATACGCTGCAGTTGCAATTATTGAAGTATATACTTCTGGAACGCATTTATACACTGATTATATATGTATGTATAAGTTTGAGGAAGGGTGGAGGATTGCTACTAAGATATTTTATAAACATTCATAATCATTAACATATGATAAAAATTATTAAAATAATGTTTAGGTTATTTTTTAAAACATTAATGTTGTTATTATTTTTTGTTTTTTCAGTAATCATCATATTAGTAATAACTAATATTAATTTACCTAAACAATCAAAATATCAGGATCATCTTGATAATGAACAGAAAATATATATTGCAGAATTTCAAAACTTACAAAGAAGCATTGGTGAAAATGTATACCCCGGTTGGAGCGCAATGAAAATTCCAATAATTGTATATAACGAATATTTTATTTTTCTTATTGGTTATGATAAACCGCCGAAAGGGTGGTTTAAAGTACCTCAAAATATTCAATTAGGGGGAGAATGGGAAATTGTTGATAATGATCTTTTTTTTGGAAATTCTTATTATCGTCAAAAAACAACTGATATTAAAGTTGTTCCCGAAAACTTTGTTGTAAAAGTAGGTGACAGATGGGTTGCCTCTCTTCAAACATATGAGTATTCTGCTGTTGCGTTTTATAATGGCTTTAAGGAGGAATTGCCTTCAGTATTAAAGCAAATTTTCCCATACCGTTTTTTTTGGAAAATGATTATGGGAACACCAGAGGATTACATTAGTACATTATCTCATGAGGCTTTTCATGCATTACAAGGTGAAAGCAATGAAAAAAAATTCAATAATGCAGAATTTTCAAACGCCCAAACTGATTCATATCCTTGGAATAATCAATCAAATATTGATGGATGGAATAACGAGGCAAAATTCCTAATGCTTGCATATGAAACTTCTGATGATTCATTAGCAAAGTTGTATTTAAATAAATTCATCGAGGCTAGAGATAAAAGAAGAGAATTAGCACACATTTCAGATCAGTGTGTATTATTTGAAAAGCAAAGAGAATGGTTAGAGGGTACTGCTAAATATGCTGAGTTATCAATTGGAGTTGAGGCTGCAAAAAGTAAAAAATATACACCATTTCCCCAAATTAAAGATTTTAAAAAATTTAATTATTATGAAAATAGGGTTATTTTTTTTAAAAAGCAAATTAATGAAATCTCAAGAAATATGAATAGACAGGACGAAAACAAATTTTACTATTCAGGATTAATTCAATCGTTGATTTTGGATAGATTTGATAAGAATTGGAAGACTAAGATATTGATTGATAACCTATATTTAGAAGATTTATTAAGAATGATTAAATAGTTTTATTACATAATTAAATAATAGCTAATGTTAATTCCATTAAACTTAACCAAACATGTTCATAAAAATTACAATAGTTAAGTCATGAAAGCATCTCTAATATGTTTGTTATCATTAGTAACTTCAACAATGTCATGTCTAGCGCAAAATCCAACCCAAACAATACGTGGGGTAGTTTACGATGTAATTACCAAAAAACCACTTCCTGGTGCAAATATTATTCTTATTGATAAAAACAGAGGGGTTACTTCCGATTTGGATGGCAGATTTCTACTAGAAAAGGTTGAGGTGGGTCGATATAACCTACAAGTTAGCTTTATGGGGTATGAACCTTTGATAATTCCTGAACTCCTGGTTGGATCGGGAAGAGAGGTTGTGCTTGATTTAGGCTTG
>ENA-UOVV01002161-UOVV01002161.1-compost-metagenome-genome-assembly--contig:-NODE-2161-length-11810-cov-4.360783_pt1 | contig 11810 bp, 7 predicted proteins | sample MGYA00238155_ERZ761577 | MGnify/ENA primary metagenome ERZ761577 (study PRJEB28898, sample SAMN06268775) | compost metagenome | isolation source: Emeryville, CA | place: USA:Emeryville, CA | collected...
TATAATGGAAATTATTCTATTTCAGACCGCAAATGTAGGAGTTTAATTTAATATTCCAGAGACATTTGGTCTAAATAATTGCAAAAGTTGCCTTGCACTTTTCTAAGAATGTGTAATTGGGTCTGAAAATTATTTGGGAAGCTGGCACTCAGGCAGAAAAAAATATGCCAATTGGTGAGCTTTTTTGCTTTGTATTCCGTTTTTTTGGTACCTGATGGATTGATCAGTAAATTTTAATTAAGTATTTTACAATCTTCACCAAATTAGTTCGAATGTTAAAAAAATTGAAGTTGGCAGGCTGCAGTGCACTGATTGTTACTATCCTTTTCCTTTCAGGATCTGTTCAGGCTCAGGGGGTAACTCTGAAGACAGAACAGGATTCACTTGCCTACGGAATTGGGCTGAGCATTGCCGGAAGCCTGAAAATGCAGGGGTTGTCGAAAATTAACACCGATTTGCTGCAGGCAGCGATCAAGGATGTATTGAACGACAAGCAGCCCCTGATGTCTGAAGAGCAGGCCAATCAGTTCCTGATGTCCTATTTTACAAAGATGGAAGATTCTCTCAGGAGTGCGGAGCTTGCCAAGGCAGAACCCAACCGGATTGCGGGAGAAAACTTTTTAGCGGAGAATAAAAAAAGACCCGGGGTGGTTACCACCGAAAGTGGTCTGCAATATGAAATTCTCAAGGCGGGCGAAGGCAGTAAGCCGACCGCCGGTGACCGTGTGAAAGTGCACTATCATGGAACGTTAACCGATGGTTCGGTGTTCGATAGTTCGGTAGAGCGCGGTGAACCTATTGAGCTGCCTGTCAGCGGTGTTATCGCCGGCTGGACGGAAGCGTTGCAGCTGATGCCGGTAGGATCCAAATGGAAAATTTACCTGCCCTATCAGCTGGCCTACGGGGAACGCCAGGCCGGTCCGAAAATCGCACCCATGTCTGCGCTCATTTTTGAAGTGGAGCTTTTGGAAATTGTGAAATAGCCGACGCGTATGAGAAAGTATCTGATTACACTGATCCCAGTGATTTTTATCGGTGGAAATATCCGCGATACGGATACGACCCAAACGTCTGCCGTTCATGCCCCGAACGACGGCGTTTTTGAAGACCTGAAACCAACCGAAGCACAATACAGGGCCCATTCATCAGCCCTGCGTCTGTTGCATAATTTCCATTACCGCAAGATCAAGCTCGACGACTCCCTTTCGTCCGTCATTCTGGATAAATATCTCAACGATATCGATCCCGGAAAAATGTACTTTACGAAGGAGGATATCGACAGGTTCGAAAAATACCGGTACCAGTTCGACGACTTTCTGCTGAAAGGTGAGCTGGATATTCCTTACGAAATATTTAACCTCTACCGTCGACGCTGGCTCGAGCGCAATGATTTCATCACCCATGTTCTGCAGGATCCAAAACTGCAGGACTTTACAGCCGATGAGGTGCTGGAGGTAGATCGGGAAAAACTGGCCTGGGCATCCACCAAACAGGAGCTCGACAACGTCTGGTTCAAATTCCTGAAAAGCGAAGCACTGGATCTGAAGCTGGCCGGCAAGGCCGACACCGCAAGTCTGAATATACTTCAGCAACGCTACAAAAACCGGGCGAGAAACCTTGGCAGGATCAAAACGGAACAGGCTTTCCAGACCTACTTCAATGCCTATGCCGAGTCGATTGACCCGCATACCAGCTATATGTCCCCCGTGACCGCCGACCGGTTTAACCAGGATATGAGTCAGTCGCTGGAAGGTATCGGTGCCCAGTTGAGGGAGGATGGAAACTATATCAAAATCGTCGATATTATCCCGGGTGGTCCGGCTTATAAGAGTAATTATTTCAAGAAAGAAGACCGGATCATCGGGGTCGCCCAGGGCGATAACGGCCCCATGGTCGATATTGTCGGATGGTTTGTCGACGACGCGGTAAAACTCATCAAAGGCCCCAAGGGCACGGTAGTCCGGCTGCAGGTGCTGCCTGCCGACGCCCTCCCCAACACGCCTCCGAAGGAATACCGTTTGGTGCGGGAAAAGATCAATCTGGTGGAAGGCCGGGCTAAAAAGGAGATTATTACGGTTCCTGCCAAAGACGGGGAGCGTAAACTCGGTGTCATCAGTATTCCTCAGTTCTACCGTGATTTCGAAGGCGTGCAGCGTCGTGAAAAAGGTTTTGCCAGCACGACCAGCGATGTTACCAAGCTGATCGGGGAGCTTAAGGAAGAAGGTATCGACGGGCTGATCATCGACCTTCGCAACAACGGAGGCGGATCACTTTATGAAGCGGTAGCCATGACCGGCTTGTTTATCAAGAGCGGTCCGGTGGTGCAGATCAAGGAGACCATGGGCCAGACCGAGGTACAGTCCGACCCGGATCCTTCTCTTGTATACGACGGACCACTTGCCGTGATGGTGAACCGGTTCAGCGCCTCTGCTTCGGAAATCTTTGCGGCGGCCATTCAGGATTACAAGCGCGGGGTGGTGATAGGCGAGCAAACCTTCGGTAAGGGTACGGTGCAGACTCTGCTCGACCTGAATCAGTACGAGCGTTTCAACGAACAGTTGGGGAAAGTCAAGATGACCACTGCCAAGTTTTACCGGATCAACGGCAGCAGTACGCAACTGAAAGGGGTACACCCCGACATAGAGCTTCCGACGGCCCATTTCGAAGACGAATTCAGGGAGCAGTCCCAGCCCAGTGCCATGCCCTGGGATCAGATCAATCCGGTTCGCTACGAGCCTACCAACGATGTCAGCGACAAGCTGCTGCAGTTCCTGGCCGACAACCATCGGAAACGCCTGCAGTCGGATGAAAAGCTGGTTAAACTGGTAAAGGATCTGGACCTGTTTAAGGAAGCCCGTGAAAATAAGGTGGTTTCGCTCAACGAGGCCAAACGTAAGAAAGAGCGGGAGGAAGCCGAGAAAAAACGGGCTGCGGTAATCGCTATGAACCAGGGAAATGATCCCGATGCAGAAAGCGATGAAGACACCCGGGTAGCAGCTGCCGACAATGGCCAGAATAATAAGGAAAACAAAAATGACGTTTATCTGGAAGAAACCGGCCGGATCGTTAATGACATGATCGCTTTCCTTAAAGAGCCCAATCTCGTCGAAACTGCCGCTCCGAAGAAAAAGAAAAGATAGCCCTATTGTAAAAGGGTTAACAGCATAGTACGACACTGTTTATTCATGGCATCCGAATCGTTAATTCAGAAAATACTCAAGTCGACTTTTTTTGCCAAGGTAATGCAGCGCGGTGCCGGACTTACCCGGAACAGGGCGCTCCTGCTGGTACTCCTGCAACAGGGAGCCCGCAAAATGGAAAACAAAGGTTTCGCTGAGGGAATCAGCGAAGTGAAAAGCCAGCTGCAGCTGATGCTGCGGTTTATCAAGGCCTATGCCAAGGGTGAATACCGCGATGTAGCAGCCCGGAGCATGGCGACCATTGTAGGGGTGCTGGTCTATTTCATATCGCCCCTCGATGTGATCCCCGATGTACTGCCCATCATCGGAATTGCCGATGACGTAGCACTGGTGGTATGGCTGTTTAACGTACTTGAAAAGGAAATCGCCAAGTTCTCAGACTGGGAGAAAAAGAACAAAACCCTACCCATCGGCTGAACCTGTGGGAGGGAAGGTTAAGTGAAAAATCAGTTAGTTTTTTCAATATATTTCATAAATTTGTCCGTCTCGGCGGGTATCCCAGGAAATGGGATGTCTTTATTAAATAGGTTATATCTAAGGAATTAGAAATTTTTAAACAAATAATAAAATGGTATCAGCTGCGGTTTTATTGGCTTTAATGGGAATGGGTGGTCAGGAAATGCTCTTGATAGGGCTGGCTTTGCTCCTTTTGTTCGGTGCGAAGAAAATTCCTGAACTGATGCGCGGATTGGGACAAGGAATCAAAGAATTCAAGAACGCTACCAAAGACGTTAAGGAAAGCATCGAAAAAAGTATGGACGTGGAGGATACTAAAAAGTAGTCTTCCCGGTTGTTATTATAGTAATTAAATCAGACAAGAGCTGTTTTGCATTTATACGCAGAACGGCTCTTGTTTTCTGTAAAAATTGGACATCGAAAAAGAATTTCTGGGATCAGTGCTCGAATCGTTTGACAAACTGGCGGATATTCAGGAGGCTCTCCGTGAGGGCCGGTTTTCCTGTGAAGAGCTAGTGCTGGAATATCTGAAGAGAATCAGGGAAAAGGCGGAACTGAATGCCTTTGTGGAAGTATATGAGGCAGATGCCCTGGAACGAGCCCGTGAAGTTGATGTCCGGATAAAGGAGGGTACCGCCGGCCGGCTAGCTGGAATGGTGGTCGGTATCAAAGACGTAATTTCTCACAAGGGTTATGCCCTGCAGGCCGGGAGTAAGATTCTCACCGGCTATAAAGCCCCCTACAATGCGACCGTCGTCGAGCGCATTCTGAATGAAGACGCCATCATCATCGGCCGTCAGAACTGCGATGAGTTCGCGATGGGTTCTTCCAATGAAAACAGCTATTTCGGTCCCGTTTCCAATGCGGCCGATACCGACCGCATCCCCGGAGGTTCGTCCGGAGGATCGGCAGTTGCCGTACAGGCAGGTTTATGCCATGCATCCCTGGGCAGCGATACCGGTGGGTCGGTAAGACAACCGGCGTCCTTCTGCGGGGTCGTGGGGCTGAAGCCTACCTACGGACGGGTTTCGAGATACGGCCTCATCGCCTATGCCTCTTCCTTTGACTGTATCGGTCCGCTGACACGGAGTGTGGAGGATGCTGCCCTGTTGCTGGAGGTCATGGCAGGAGCCGATGCTTATGACAGCACCGTTTCGTCCGAACCGGTTCCGGCGTATTCCACGCTGCTGAACTGGAGCGGTAAAGCCCGTATCGGGTATATTGCGGAAGGGGTGGAATCGGACGCCGTTCAGCCGGAAGTCCGCGAACAGATGCGGGCTACCCTCGAGCGACTGACAGCACTGGGCCATGAAACGGAGCCTATCCGGTTTACTTCGGCTCGCCATCTGCTGCCAACCTATTACATCCTTACCACGGCCGAAGCCAGTTCCAATCTTTCCAGATTCGACGGGGTACGATATGGTTACCGTACGGCTGCAGCCTCCAGCCTGGAGGAGATGTACAAGAAAAGCCGGTCGGAGGGTTTTGGAAAGGAGGTAAAACGGCGTATTCTGCTCGGCACCTTTGTATTGAGTGCCAGCTATTATGATGCTTACTATACGAAGGCTCAGCGGGTCCGGAGATTGATTCTGGATGAAACAAAAGAGCTGCTGAATCGTTATGATTTTATCGTCTCACCTGTAGCGCCTACCACAGCGTTCAGAAAAGGGGAAAAAAGCAATAACCCCCTTCAGATGTATCTGGCTGATATTTTTACGGTTCAGGCAAACATAACCGGGTTTCCGGCCATTTCGGTACCCAACGGTGTGGATAACCAAGGGCTCCCCATTGGTATTCAGATTATGGGCAAAGCATTCGACGAAGCCCGTGTAATGTCATTTGGTAAATACGTAAAGGAAATGACCGGCAGCCTGGTACGCAGCTGACCTGTTGTTCTCAACTGAAAACTTCTAAATCGTAACCTCTAGTACTAGTAATGAAAAACTTTGATAGTACGTGGCCTGTACGTTTTAGTTTGCTCTTCATCTTTTTTTTCATATTTGAAGCAAGTGCACAAAATAAGGGTCCGCAGCAGGATGAGTCGGGCGTGGTGGAGGAGCTGAAAACTATGGATCCGCTTACGGAACTGGTTCCGGAAATTGTAGAGCACAAAAAAGACAGTCCCGTTTCCACGTTCCTGCTGCAGGAACGTCTGAGGCAGCTACAAAAGGAGATCCCACTCAGGTACAACGAGTATTCTCACAACTACGTAGACTTCTTCACTGAAAAAAGGCCCCACTTCACCCAGCGCATGCTGGAAACCAAAGATCTCTATTTTCCCATTTTCGAAGAGAAACTGGCCAAATACAAGCTCCCCGAAGAACTTAAATACCTGTCTCTGATCGAGTCCGGACTAAATCCCCGGATTGTGTCCCGTGCCGGTGCCGGCGGACTTTGGCAGTTCATGCGGGCTACGGGCAGGGAATTGGGTCTTACCCAGAACAGTTATATCGACGAGCGCTTTCACCCGGAAAAATCTACCGAGGCAGCCTGTCGCTATCTGAAACAGCTTTACAATATTTTCGGTGATTGGGAAATGGTGCTCGCGGCCTATAACTGCGGACCCGGGAATGTCAGAAGGGCTATCCGGCGCACCGGACGCAATGACTTCTGGGGAATTTATCCAGTTCTACCCAAGGAAACCCGGAATTACGTACCTCAGTATGTGGCCATGGTGTACATGATGCACTACGCCCACGATCACGGGATCGTGCCCTCGGAGTACCGCCTGCATGCGGCGGTTGATACCCTGCACGTCAACGGGTATCTTAACCTGAGGACATTTGCCCAGTTGAGCGGGATGTCTCTCGATGATATTTACGAACTCAATCCCCACCTGATAGGATCACATCTGCCGGCTTCCAATCCCGGATTCGCCCTGAGGGTTCCAGCCATCAACGCCGCCCTGATCCGCGACAATCTCTATGCCGTACTCGACTCTTCGGCCAAAGTACCGGCCGGGCACAGCGACATGATTGCCGGAGAAAGCCGGGTGGTCAGAGATGGATATGAGCTGGTCACCACCAGTCTGCGGCATACCGTGAAAAGCGGGCAAACGCTTTCGTCCATCGCCAGAAAATACGGAACTACGGTTAGCAAGATCCGAGAGTGGAATAATCTCAAATCGACCAACCTCAGGGTAGGTCAGCGGCTGGTGATCAACCAGACCGTTCGTCAGCGGATCCCAGCGCCGGCTCCCGCGGTGCAGCCTGCCAAAGAAACTGCGCCGGTAGTTTTGGCAGATGCTAAAACTAAGGAAGCCATTTCAGAAGCATCTTCTGTCAGTGAAACGGTTGCCTCGGTGAGCGAGGAAGATGTGAGGTCTATCATTGAAACCGAGTTAGCCCTGGCCGATGAAACTGATGAGGAAGACGAGCCCCTGGTGGCTGCAAATGAAGTGACCGTTGTGCCTGAACTACCGCAGGGCACCGTGATGACCGAAGAAATGCTGCTGGCCCGTCAGGCCGCCCGGCTTCAGCTGAAAAGCAAGGAGGAGGCAAGTACGGCTCCGGCACCAGCAAAACAGCTTGTGGCAGAGAAAAAACAGCCGGTTGCCCCGACGGAAAAGGCAGTGATTAAGGGAGACCGTATCGAGCATACCATCCGTAAGGGTGAAACCCTGATGGCCATTTCCAGAAAATACAATGTTTCAGTGCAGGATATTCAGGAGGCCAATCAACTGCACGGAACCAATCTGGTTGCCGGTAAAAAACTGGTGATTGTAACGCCGAAAACGGAGGCCCCGAAAACGGTCGCGAGCCGTCAGGCGCCAGCACAGAAAAATCCGATATATCATGTCGTCCAGTCAGGCGATACCCTGTGGGATATTTCACGGAAGTACGGATTGTCAGTTGACAAGATTAAGAAGGTAAATAACATAAAGGGGAATTCACTGAAAGCCGGGATGAAAATCCTGATTTCAGGGTAGTCCCTGTAAACAACGGTATTTATAAACGAAAGCCCCGCCGAAAGGTTCAGGGGTTTTCTGCATTTCAATATGTTTGCATATATTTCGGGTAAACTGGCCCACAAGGAGCCTTCCCATGCGATCATCGACGCCAACGGGGTAGGGTACGAGTTGAAAATATCATTACAGACGTATGCGTCGTTACCCGACAACGGTAATGCCTGCAGACTGTTTACCTACCTCAGTGTGAGGGAAGATGCCCACGTTCTGTACGGGTTTTGGGAGTCAGAGGAAAAAAATCTTTTTTTGCACTTAACAAGTGTTTCAGGGATAGGACCTGCCATTGCGCTGATCATGCTGTCGTCGATGTCTGCGACGGAAATCAGGACAGCCATCCTGCAGGAGAATATTCGGGTGATTCAGTCCATCAAGGGGATTGGCGCAAAAACTGCCCAGCGTCTGATCCTTGAACTGAAGGACCGGATCGCCAGAGAGGGCTTCGAAGCGGCCGACCCTGTTCCCGATGCCGGTAACAAGCGGAACGAAGCGCTGTCAGCACTTGTAACCCTGGGAGTTGCCCGTGCAGCTGCCGAGAAAAGTATCGATGCGATTCTTAAAAAATATGGCAATTCGATCAGTGTGGAAGAGTTGATAAAATTATCTTTGAGATAAGCTGTCTTATAAAAATAATAAGCCGGGTTCATGCGTTTTTGCTTGGGTAGTATCGCATAAACCTTCTTCAATTAACTCGAAAATTGGTCAGATATTTTGTATAAATATATTTACCAAACTCTTTTTCGTGCGTCATTGCTCCTAGTGGTGGCCGTTTATATGGCTGCGGTACCCGTTGCGTATGTACCCGATAAACCTTCTCCGGTTGTTTATTTCCAGCAAAATATCCCGATAGCCGTCATCCCGCCCGCCGACACCCTTCCCGATACGAATCGTCAGGCGGCATCGCGCTCCGGTACGGGCGTAAAGCTTAACTGGAAAGACTATTACCGTAATCGCTTCCTCGAACCCCGACCCAAATCACCCATTTACCAGCGCGAACCTTCCAACGTAACTACCGAGATTAACCTGGCACCTACCGGCGATATTGTCATCTCCGAGCAGATCCATACCGACAAAGGCAAGCTGGAATACCGACCTACCGAAAGTATCGATTTCCGTACCTACAATCAGCTACAGAACGAGCGTACTTTCAATACCTTGCTGAAGGAATATGCCGCTATGTCGGACGTAAGCAGGGGAGGGCGGCTGATGCCCAAGCTCGATCTGCCTCCCTCACTCGACCGGCTCATGGGAGACGACTTCCTCGACATGATGCCCAACGGTTTCGTGACCATGGACATTGGTTTTATTAACCAGTTCAACGACAACCCTTCGATCCCCATCCGTCAGCGCCGTAACTTCGACTTCGTCTTCAAGCCCCAGATCAATATCAACTTCAACGCCAATATCAGTGAGCGTCTGGGCTTTCTGACCAATTACGACACCAAAGCCAGCTTCAAGTTTGAGAACATGCTCAAACTGAACTATAAGGGGAAGGAGGAAAACTTTATCAAGGCGGTGGAGGCCGGCAATGTCAACTGGATGACCAACAGCCAGCTGATTCCCGGAATGCAGAATCTTTTTGGCCTGAAGACCGTCATGCAGTTCGGACGCCTGAACGCGACATTTGTGGCTTCCCAGCAACGGTCGCGGAAAGAGCGGATTGTTCTCCGAGGTGGTACGCAGGGGCGGGAATTCGAGATCCGTTCAGACAATTATGAGGAAAACCGGCATTTCTTCCTATCGCATCTCTTCCGTCAGCAATACGAGTCTTCGTTGAAGAATCTTCCCAATGTCACTTCTTCGGCCGTGGTGACCCGGGTGGAAGTCTATGTAACCAACCGCACTGCCACGACTACCACCTTGCGGAACATCGTGGGGCTCGTCAATCTTACCGAGAATGAAGAGGCTACACCGGTGGACATGAAAGATGATCCCCTGTACAGGAATCTGCTGGCGAATCCGGTATTCCGTCAGGTAGATCAGACCAACAATACGCTGACCTCGGCGCCCTTCTCCCTGAGACGGAACGTCGATTTTGAACTGCTCCGCGGTGCCAAAAAACTGGTCAATGACAGGGACTTTACCTTTAACCCGCAGCTGGGTTATATCTCCCTCACCGTGCCTTTGCGTAACGACGAAGTGCTTGCCGTAGCGTATGAGTATACCTACCGCGGCAGGGTGTACAAGGTAGGGGAGCTGACCGAAGATTACCAGAATCTTCGTGACGATGAGGTTGTGGCGCTGAAACTGCTCAAATCGTCAACCGTCCGGAACAACACCAGCCAACCAATCTGGGATCTGATGATGAAAAACATCTACTCCCTGGGAGCCACGCAGATCGACAAGGAGAGTTTTCAGTTACGGATTATTTACAAGGATGACGTAACGGGTATCGACAACCCCAACCTCCAGGAGGGACGACGGCTGAAAAACCAGCCCCTTGTAAGACTGATGCAGCTCGACCGACTCAATTCGGTGGGCGATATGCAGCCTGACGGGAACTTCGATTTTGTCGAAGGATATACCATCGATTCTCAGAATGGACGCATCATCTTCCCCGTACTTGAGCCTTTCGGCAACACTTTGGCGCGTTATTTCGATGCGGATGAGGATGCCCTCGCCCGGAAGTACGTTTTTGACGAGCTGTACCGGAGAACGATGATCGAGGCGCAACAAATCAATGAGAAGAACAAATATTATCTCCGCGGTAGCTACAAATCGGCTACCGGAACGGAAATACAACTGCCTTTTGGGGTAGCCGAAGAGACCGTTATGGTCATGTCGGGTGGGGTCGCCCTGGCCCGTGGCAGTGATTACATCGTGGAAGCACAGATGGGGCGGGTAAGAATTACCAATCCGTCGGTACTTAATTCGGGGCGGGAGATCATCGTCGAATATGAGAAACCCGACCTGTTCGATAACCAGATCCGTACGCTGGTAGGAACGCGTCTCGATTATATGATCAACAACGATGCCCGGATAGGGATGACAGCCATGCACTACAATGAAACCCCTGCCGGTTTCCTGCGGCGTGTGGCTATCGGGAACGAACCTGCCAGCAATACCATCATAGGAGTCGATGGAAGTATCCGGAAAGAGGCTCCGTTCCTTACGAGATTGCTCGACAAACTCCCGCTGATTCAGACCAAGGAGATGTCCTATATCCATTTTTCGGGTGAAGCAGCCCAGCTGTATCCGGGTCTGAACCGCCGGGTGAACGGAAAGGCCATCATCGATGACTTTGAAACCTCCCGCATCGTCTATGATATGGCCCGGCAGCCTACACTGTGGAAAGTAGGAGCTACACCACGGAACTCACCCAATTTCCGCTTCCCGGGAGCCGAAACTTCCCGCCTCGAAAATGCCTTTCACCGGGCCAAGATTTCGGTATACAATATTGACAATGTTTTCTCAGGGGAGAATTTCGGGGCTAATATAGGACAGCCTGTACTGCCGGAAGGAAGTACGGAAAACTTCTACGAGCGGATGTTCATGCCGCAGGATCTTTTCCCTGGAAAAGCCGTGCCGCAGGTACCGCTTCCACAGGTCATTCTGGACATCGCCTACTATCCCAAAGAGAGAGGGATGTACAACTATAACCCCGACCTGGATGAAAGAGGATTTCTGAAGAATCCTTCGCTGAACTTCGGAGCCATAACCCGGGCGATCTCTTCGGACAACGATTTTGACAACGCCAATATCGAAACCATCGATTTCTGGCTGATGGATCCGTTCATCGAGGGTCCCAACGGGATCGTTAGAGCCGGCTACACCGACGCCAATGGAAACAACATCGACCGCACAGCCACCGGCGGTAAGCTGGTGTTTAACCTGGGAGACATTTCGGAAGACATTATCCCCGACGAACGGTATAATTTTGAGAATGGTTTACCCATCAACGACAGGGTTGTGGGGGTCAACGTAGATTCTACTGCATGGGGTTACGTAACGCGCCAGCAATTCGTGATCGATGCATTCAGCAACGAACCGGGAGGAAGAGAACGTCAGGACGTGGGACTGGACGGAATGAACAGCGCCGATGAACAACGGTTCTTCAAACAAAGCTTCCTGGACCGAGTTGAGTCGGTGGTAAGTCCCCAGGCGATGGAGCTCATCCGTCAGGACCCATCCGCCGATGATTTTGAGTTTTATCTGGGCGAAAAATGGGACGCGCAGGCGGCTAACGTTCT
>ENA-UOVV01002163-UOVV01002163.1-compost-metagenome-genome-assembly--contig:-NODE-2163-length-11801-cov-3.926103_pt1 | contig 11801 bp, 9 predicted proteins | sample MGYA00238155_ERZ761577 | MGnify/ENA primary metagenome ERZ761577 (study PRJEB28898, sample SAMN06268775) | compost metagenome | isolation source: Emeryville, CA | place: USA:Emeryville, CA | collected...
CGCCCTGGGGATGGCGGCGCTCTCCGCCCTCACCGGGGACGCCGCCTTCGCCGCCGTGGCGGGGCAGGCAAAGCAGGCCGCCGCGGGCGCGGGAAAGCCAAAGTTCCCGGGGATGCTGACCGAGCCGATCGGGGCGGCGCTGCCAAAGCTGCACTTCGCCCCGAAGGCCAAGAACGTCATCTACCTGCACATGGTCGGCGGGCCGCCGCAGATGGACCTGTTCGACTACAAGCCGAAGATGGCGGAGTTCTACGACAAGGACCTGCCCGAGTCGGTGCGCAACGGCCAGCGCCTTACCACCATGACCAGCGGGCAGACCCGCTTCCCCATCGCCCCGTCCAAGTATAAGTTCGCCCAGTACGGCAAGTCCGGCATGTGGGTGAGCGAACTACTGCCCTGGACCGCGAAGATGGTGGACGATATGTGCTTCATCCGCTCGATGCACACGGAAGCCATCAACCACGAACCGGCCATCACCTACATGCAGACCGGCAACCAGGTCACAGGGCGCCCCTGCATGGGGGCGTGGGTCAGCTACGGCCTTGGCTCCCTGAACTCCGACCTGCCGGCGTTCGTGGTCCTCATCGCTCAGCCGACCAACAAAGACCAGCTTCAGGCGATCTCCGCCAAGCTGTGGGCGTCCGGCTACCTGCCCGGCGAGCATGCCGGGGTCTCCTTCCGCTCGTCCGGTGATCCCATCCTCTACATCAACAACCCGCCGGGTGTCTCCTCTCCCGTGCGCCGCAAGATGCTGGATGGTCTGAAGGCGCTGAATGAGCAGAACTACAAGATCGTGGGCGACGACGAGACCCACACGCGCATTGCCCAGTACGAACTGGCGTTCCGTATGCAGTCCAGCGTCCCGGAACTGACCGCCGTCAAGAACGAGCCGGAAAGCACCTACCAGCTCTACGGCGAAGAGGCGCGCAAGCCGGGCACCTTTGCCTACACCGCGCTTATGGCCCGCCGCATGGTCGAGCGCGGCGTCCGCTTCGTCCAGGTGTACCTGAACAACTGGGACACCCATGCGGACGTCGCCGGACGCCTGCCCATGCAGTGTAAGGACATCGACCAGGCATGCTACGCCCTGGTGCAGGACCTCAAATCGCGCGGCCTGCTGGACGAAACGCTGATCATCTGGGGCGGTGAGTTCGGGCGCACCATCTACTCACAGGGCGGCCTGACGAAGGAGAACTACGGGCGGGACCACCACCCGCGCTGCTTCACCATGTGGATGGCGGGCGGCGGCTGCAAGGCAGGCACCATCTACGGCGAGACCGACGACTTCTCGTACAACATCGTCAAGGACCCGGTGCACATCCACGACTTCCACGCCACGGTGCTGCGCCTGCTCGGGGTGGACCACGAGCGGTTCACCTACAAGTACCAGGGCCTCGACCAGAAGCTGACGGGCGTCGAACCCGCCCGCGTCATCACCGACCTGATCGCGTAGCGGGTTCGTAGTAGGACAAAGGCGAAGGGCGCGCCGGAATCCGGCGCGCCCTGCCTGTGACACCCTCTCTTCTCCTTTGGCCCCATTGCTACAACAGCTTGCGAACCTCTTTGCCGTGCTCCTGGAGCGTCCGCATCTTCAGCGCAACCTCGGCAGGCGTTTCCGTGAAGGCGGCGTGCCCGAAGTTGGTACGCCGCGAGCGCCAGATGGCGAGCATCGTCACAAAGTGCTTCTTGAACGCCGCGGGCGGGGCCGTGGCGAACGACGAGTACAACTGGCCCATGCCGCTGCCGACCGGCCCGGCGGCGAAGAAGCCGTAGCCCTCCTCCACGACCGCCCCCTCGATGCGGTAGTGCATCATGACGGCGTTGGAGCCGCCGCCCCCGCCGCCGCCGACCGGTTTCACCTCCAGCACGCGCAGGCGCAGGGGCTTCCCGGCGCGGCGGCTGGCCTGCTCCACGTAGGCCGCGGTCGCGGCGACCGGGTCGCTCAGGTTCTGGACCACCGTGAAGTAGTTCTCCGCGCCGAACTGGACGACGGCGGGCTGAACGGTGGTGCCGTACTGCCCCAAGCGCATCGACGCCCGGTCCGGACCTGAGAGCAGGATCGAGTCGCGCTTCTGGTCGTCAATCTTCCACCCGGGCGCAAGGCCGATACTGCCCGTGCCGTCCGGGAACGTGACCGTCTTCAGTCGTACAGGCATGAGAAGTCCCTTTCGCAGACGTGTTGGGACAGGGTATCCGCCGGGCGTGTGGCGAACGTGTGGAGGCGGCGCGAGGATCACGAGAATTTTTTCTGCCGAACGTTTACCCGCGAAGGGGCGCAGGTATATAACAGGTGTCAGCCGGAAGGCTGATGACAATCAGGAAGACAACAGAATCGGAAAATCGAATAGCGACAACTGAATAGAGAGCAAAAACTGAATAACGGATGCGGAGAGACAAGCGAAGGTCACACGGGGAAGATCACACAACACGAAAAAGGCTGAAACACCCGCAAGGGTAAGAGAAGCAGATAAACGGGGCGGGGCGCCACAGACGGTGCTCCGCCCTTTTCGTTCGTCTCGCCGGGGAAGCTACGGCACGCGCTGGCCGCGGGCGGCGACCCAGAGCTTGTACCAGTCCGTCCGGGAAAGGGAGAGCGTCGAAGCCCCCGCCGCCTCCCGGATGTGGTCCGGGTTATTCGATCCCACGAGCGGGATGACGCCCGCCGGGTGCGCGAGCAGCCACGCCAGCGCGACCTGGGTCGGGCTGGCGCCGCCGTACGACTCGCCCACCTCGCGGAGCGCGGCGACGGTGCGGGTGATCTGCTCGTGCTGCGGGTGGTCCGCGGGCGGCTCTTTGTGGCCGGAGAGCCACGCCTTCGCCAGTGGGCTATAGGCCAGCGGCGTGATGCCCAGCTCCAGGCACTGATCCAGCACCCCATCTCCGACGCCGCCGGGGGACCCCGGCGCGCCCGCGTGCCCCTCGTAGATCGGGTCGAGGCGCAGCAGCGACAGCGAGATCTGGTTGGAGACGATGGGCGCCTTCAAATAGCGCTTGAGCGCGAGGACCTGCTGCGGGTAGTAGTTCGACACGCCGACGTACTTTACCAGGCCCTTTTCCACCAGTTCGTCCAGCACGGCAGCCGTCTCAGCGGGGTGGGTGAGCGGGTCGGGGCGGTGCAGTTGGTACAGGTCCACGTACTCCACGCCGAGCCGCTTCAGCGAACCTTCGATGGACTCGCGGATGTAGCCCGCCGTGTGCTCGTAGTAACCGGAGCGGATGCCGACCTTAGTCGCAATAAAGATGCGCTCGCGGCTGCCGGGCACCGCCGCGAGGCACTCCTTGAAGACAGACTCGCAGGCGGTGCCGCCGTAGATGTCGGCGTGATCGTAGAACGTGATCCCGGCATCCAGCGCAGCCTCGAACGCGGCGATAGCACGACGGATGTTCTCGGGACCGACCTCGGCCGGGTTCCAGGTCCCGGCCAGGCCCATGCAGCCCAGCGCGATGCGGGAGACGGGTACGCCGTCCGGGCCGAACGGCTGCGTGGCCCCGGTGCCCGGGGAGGCTCCAGTGGTAGTTTCACTCATGGCTTACTGTTCAGGCCCCTTTCCCGCCGTTCCTGCTGCTGCGGCGCCGGCGTAATGGTCCCAGACCGCCCGGCCTACCCGGGCGAGCCGTGTTTCCGTGTCGCTGACCGGGTCGCGCATGTCCCGGCAGAACGCGGCTACAGCCGCCACCGGCTCCCCGTGGTGATACAGGATGCCCGCATCGTTCACCACCGCCCCGGAGCCCAGCGTGCCGGTCTTGTGCGGAAAGCGCCAGAAGGCGGGTAGGTGGCGGGGCAGGCGCCCGTTAAGCTGCTGGCGGCCGAGGATGTCGCGCATCGCGGCGCAGGACTCAGCGGAGGCGCACCCGTCCTGTGCGATCAGGGCGCACAGCCGGGCCATCGCGTGCGGAGAGGAGAGGTCCCGCCCCTCCGTCGCCCGGTTCACCGCCTCCCGTACCACCTCCAGGTCTTCGCTGCGCTCCCGCAGGCCCTCGATGCCGTCGCAGCGCGCGTCCCACTCCCCGTAGCGCATCCCCTCCAGCCCGGGGTCCAGCGCGATGAAGTAGTCGCCCAGGAGCTGCGCGATGGTGCGGTCCACCCGGATGTCGGTGATGCCGAGGTCACGCATCACCGCGGTGACCGCGGCCGGGCCGCCCACCCGCTCCAGCACCAGGTCCGTGGCGGCGTTGTCGGAGACGATAATCATCAGGTGCAGCAGGTCCCGCACGGTCGGGTTCAGTCCGCTGTCGAAGAAGTTGAGCAGACCGCTGCCGAAGCCCCGGCACGCGTCGGTCAGCGTCACCCGCTCCGCCAGGTCCAGCGCGCCCTCCTCCGCCCGGCGGTACGCCGCCACGAGGATCGGGACCTTGGAGACGCTGGCCATCGGGAACGGCTCGTCCGGCAGCGTACCCACCTCCTCGCCCGTCGCCAGGTCCCGCACGCAAACGCCGATCACGCCCTTCGCATCGGCCAGAATCGCGTCGATATCCGCGCCGAGGCGCGCAAAGCCGCGCTCGCTCATTGCTTCCCTCCCAGCGTCACCGCCACGGCGTCGTTGACATAGTCGCGGGCGTAGGCGTAGGAGATGCGGGCGTAGCCCCCCTCCTCCCAGTCCGGCCCCGACGAATTGCGGAAGAGGAAGGCGCCGCCTCCAGGCAGCCCCGGATCGTCGGTATAGCCGACGAGGACGACGCTATGCCCATCGAACACATCACGGGGCGGCGGGTGAACGATCAGGCGGGTGCCCGGCGCGAACGTCGCCTTCTTCGGCCACCGCATACCCGCGGCGACCGGGTGCCCCTCCGCGAGGCGGCGGCGGATGGCCGTCAGGTGCTCCTCGGTGAGGCCCGTCTTTACGTCCCACTCCTTGATCCAGTGGACCCGGAAATCGGTGCGCCGCTTCTGGGCATCCCGCAGCGCAGCGTCCGGGGGCGCGGCGTCGGCATCGTAGCTCTCCGCATAGGGCAGCAGCGACTCGCCGCAGATGCCGAAGCGGCGCAGCCCCTCCAGGGCGTCCGAAAAGAACGAGCCATCCTGCCGGCGCCCGTTGGTCTGGTGCGACGCCCAGTTCAGGAACTCCACGCTCAGCCGCTCGCCGGGACGCGCGCCGCCGGTAGCGGCGCGCTCAAACTCCAGTACGCCCACGAGCGCGAACAGCGAGCAGGTACCCCGGCGTCCCTGCGCCCGCGGCTCCAGTCCGTACGCGGCATAGCGGCTTCGCAGATCGACCTGACGGGGAAGGTTGCGCATGATGATGTCTCTCCTGTGAGCAGGGCGTATGACATCGCCCTCTCCCAAATTATGCCGCAAGTCCTGCGGGTTAAGCTGCCCCGGTTTCGACAGGATTCGTGTGCCTGGCGGGCGAATGAAGGACCGAGCGCGCCCGACAGTGCGGCGCGCGAACTCCCGGAGGAGAACGGAAACAACGATGTCTCATCCCGCATTCGGCGACCTGCTCGGTGCACTCGCGCTGCCCCCGGTGGGGCGGAGCCGCCGCGTCTCCAGCAACGAACAGCCCAACTGGAACGACGGCAACTTCGACAGCACGTACCTCCAGCCCGGCGACGTGCTGGAGATGCCGCTGCTGGAGGGACCCGGCTGCATCAACCATATGTGGTTCACCAGCCACGCCGGAGGGATGGGGGAACTGAACGCTCTGACGCTGCGCATTTACTGGGACGGCCGCGCGGAGCCCGGGGTCGAGGCGCCGCTGGGCGACTTCTTCGCCGTGGGGCAGGCGCCCGAGGTGGTGGAGAGCGTGCCCGTGCAGGTGTCCCCGTCCGGGAGCCTGACCTGCTACTGGCGCATGCCCTTCGCGCGCTCCGCCCGCATCACCGTGACGAACGATAACCCGAATCGCGGCTACGGCCTGTACTGGCAGGTGGACTGGGTTGAGTTGCCGGAACTCCCCGAGGGCACGGGCTACTTCCACGCCCGCTACCGTCAGGAGTACCCCGCCGTCATGGGGCGCGACTACCTGATCGCCGACCTGAAGGGGACGGGGCAGTACGTGGGCACCGTCATGTCCGTGACCAACGCCCAGGACGGCTGGTTTGGCGAGGGCGACGACTTCTTCTACATCGACGGTGAGGAGGTGCCCAGCCTCCAGGGCACCGGCTCCGAGGACTACTTCAACGACGCCTGGGCGATGCGACCCCGCTCCAGCCACTGGTTCGGCCAGCCGCACTGGCAGGGCTGGAGCGAGGGCGACGGCGGCGTGATGTACCGCTGGCACATTCCCGACCCCGTGCGCTTCACCCGGAGCCTGAAGGTGACCATGGAGCACAAGGGCAACGCCCCGCTCTCCGAGGACGCCTGGTACATCGAGCGGCCGGACTTCTTCTCCAGTGTGGCCTTCTGGTACCAGACCGGCGAACCCGCCCCCTTCGGCGAACTCCCCGGCTACCCCGAGCGGTGCGTGCCCTGGGTGACCCACCACCTCGTTCGGACCTTCCGTCGCGCGCGGGCCGAGGGCGCGGCACGCCTGAAGGTGCAGTCCACCGGCATGTTCGGCGGGCGCCCTGTGCTCGCCTGGGAGGACGCTCAACCGGGCGACCGCATCACGCTGCCGTTTACGGTGGAGGAGGACGGCCGCTATGTCGCGCGCCTGATGGGGTTCCCGGGAGGGGAGGGGGGCACCGGCGGCGGCTTCGCCGTGGAGATCGACGGCAAGGAGGCCCACCCCGCGGTGACCTTCCGACCCTCCGGGTTCTCACGGGGGTACGTCATGCCGGACGCGATGCTCGGGACGCACGAACTCACGAAGGGCGAGCACACGCTGACGTTCCGGCCCGCCGCGCCGGACGCCCGCTCCCTGGGTGTGGAGACGCTGCGCCTGCTGAAGCTGCCCCCGCCCGCCGTGCGCTCGCCCAAGACCAACAACGAGGCCCACTTCTACCGCATCGGTATCGGGCGCGCGGTGTACGCCTACCGCCTCGCCTACGACGAACTGCCGGAGTCCCTGCAGGCCCTGCACGAAAGTGGCCTGCTCGACGCCCGCTACCTGAACGACGAGAACGGCTACCCGCTCGAAAGCGGGTGCGAAGGGGAGGGGGCGGAGCGGCGGTTTGCCGTCCGCAGCACCGCCCCCCAGGGATGGACGCACTCCTGGCGCGGCCTCGACGCCCGCCGCTGAGCGCGCAGGGCGTCACACAGCGAGCATGGTGTAGGTGACGGCCCGCAGGGCGCCCGAAGCGCGCAGTTGGTCCAGAGTCTCCCCGACGGGCTCAGGCGCACCGAGGAGGCTGTAGATAATCTCGCCCGTGTCCGGGTCGCGGTGGACCACCTCGACGCTGCCCGCGCCGTTTAGCACAGGCGCGGGCGCGTCCGGTTGCAGCCGCACCAGTGCCGCGATGCGCGTCTCCGGTGCGTCATCCGGCTCCTCAATGAGCGACACCAGGCGCGACAGGCGCGAGAGCGCCAGTTTCAGCGCCTCCTTGCGGGCCTCCGTGCTGGTGAAGGTCACCAGGACCGTCGCGCGGCCTGACGGGTCCAGGGTCCCATCGTTGCCCAGTGTTGCGGTCAGCGAGATGCCCCGGTGCGCGAACGTCGCCGCGATCAGTTCCATGCCCCCCGGCCGGTCGTTCAAGCGCAGCAGGAACGTGTGCCGATGCAGCAGCGAGCCGTCGCTCATACGGGTATCCCCTCCTCTTCCAGCGACCGCATCCATCCGGCCACCTTGGCGTTCACGGATTCGGAGACGTAGGTGAGGTCCGCCTGCTCCTGCGCGGACATGGGAAGTTCCACCACGCGCAGCACGCCCCCGGGGCTGACAATGACCGGTACGCCAAGCGGCCCCGACATCCCGTAGAACTCGCCCTCGGTGAGCTGCACCTGACCCGCAATCAGTGCCTCATCCCCGCGCAACAGCGTCTCCACCAGCGACACGGTGACGTTTGCGGTAGCGAGCACCGTCTTGGCGCCCGAGAGGTGGGTGACGTAGGGCTTCAGCACCACGCGCACATCCGGCGGCAGGGAGTCCACATAGGCGAACGCCTCCTGTATCCGGCCGTCCTGGATCAGTGCGTTCATCGTGCCGCGCATCGCGCGGCACATCTCCAGAAACGAGGCGCCCTCGGTGCCCTGGCGCACCTGCTTCAGCGCCGCCGCCTGCTCATCCCTGCTGATGCTGTGCACCTTCACGCCAGACCAGACCGGCACCTGTCCCTCGCCATGCTCGCCCAACATGAAGCCGGAGACCCGCTGGCGTCGCACCCCCAGATCCGCCGCGATCTCGCGCCGAAAGCGCAGCGAGTCCTGGTAGGCTCCAATACCGATAACCCGGTGCCTCCCGATGGCCCGCGCGAACAGGGCGACGCCCAACTCCACCGGGTTTGAGACCACCACCACCACCTCGGTGCCCTGACCGTACCGAGCCAGCGTCTCCGCGTACTCCGCGAAGACCCGGGCGTTTCCCATCGCCAGGGTGTCCCGATCCACCACCTGCCCGGTGGTGGTGGGCATGGTAGCCCCGGTGGCGACCACCCACAGGTCCGCGATAATCTCACGCGGCGACAGGGCCACGTCGATCTCCGGCAGGTACTCCGCGTGGGCGTCCGCCAGATCCGACGCCAAGCCGTACAGCATGCGCGCGGAGCGTCCTTCGGCCCTCCCCACAAGCTGCATCCGCTCCGTAGGCGCCAGCAGCCGCGACGCCACGAGCTGGCTGACGATCTCACGCCCGCAGTCTCCGCTCGCCCCCAGGACGGCGACATCCATACGGTAACTGGTTCCTTTCTCTGCGCGCCCGGAGAAGGCGCCGGATTGGCTACCTTCCCTCGGGCGTTTCCGCCGTGACGGAGGCCGGGCTTGGGTCGAACGGAGCCGCGTCCGCCGCCAGGCGCTCCACCAGATTCCGCTTCGCGCGGCGGATGCCCTCCACCACGCAGCGCGCGAGTTCGTAGCGACCGTAGGCGTTGTGGTGGGGGCCGTACCTCATGCCTTCGCGTCCTTCGGTACCCCCTTCGGGGCGAGCGGGAGAGCGCGCAGGCGCACCCCGCAGGCGTCGAAGATGGCCGCCCCGATGGCGGGCGCCAGCGCCACCATCGGGGCCTCGCCCGCGCCCGCCGAGGGCAGGTCCTTGCGATCTACCAGCACCGTCTTCATGTCCGGCGGAACATCGCTGAAGCGCGGGAGCCGGTACATCGAGAAGTACGGATTCCCGATCCGCCCGTCCGCGAAGTCGATAGCCTCGAACAGCGCGCCGCCGATGGCCTGGATCACCGCGCCCTCGACCTGGTTCTCCAGATGCTCCGGGTTCACGATCGCGCCGCACTCGAACGCCGTGACCACGCGCCGCAGGCGGACGTTACCGCTGCCCGGCTCCACCGACACCTCGACACAGTTCGCGACGTAACCGCCCTTCTCGAAGCCGCCCGCGATGCCGAAGCCGCGCCCCTCGGCCGGCTTCGCCTTGCCCCACCCGAAGCCGTCCGCCGCCGCTTGGAGCACGGCCCGCATCCGCTCGTCCTTCAGGTTCTTCAGGCGCAGCGCCAGCGGGTCCATCTTCACCGCCCGCGCCATCTCGTCGACCTGCATCTCGCGCGCGAAGTGGTTCGCGGTGGACGCCAGCGCGCGGTACGACCCCTGCCGCAGCGGCGAGCGCGCCGGGTGGAACGCGCACCGCTGGTTCGCGATGTCGTAGACCGGGCGCAGGCCCGAGCCGCCGGAGTTGTAGTTGTGGAACTCCCAGGCCGTGATCGTGCCGTCCGCGGCCACGCCGCTGGTCACCTCGATCACGCCCGCCGGGCGGAAGTACGCCCAGGTGAACTCCTCCTCGCGGGTCCACACCAGCTTGACGGGCTTGCCCGCCGCCTTCGCGAGGCGCGCCGCCTCGATCGCCGCCTCGCCCGTGTGCTTGCCGCCGTAGCCCGAGCCCGTGTCCGGCACGATAACGCGCACCTTCTCCTCAGGCAGGCTGAACGCCTGCGCGAGCTCGCCGCGGACGCCGAACGGGCGCTGCGTCCCGGTCCAGACGGTCAGGCGCCCGTCCGCGCCCCACTCCGCCACCGCCGCCCGGGGCTCCAGCGGCGCGTGCGCGATATAGGCCACGGTGTACGTCCGCTCGAATTTGTGCGCCGCGGACGCCAGCCCGTCCGCCACCGAGCCGCGCGCGTCGTTCTGGCCGCGGCCCCCCTCCGTGGGCTGCTTCAGCAGAGGGAACAGGTCCTTCGCCGCGGGCGCGTCCGTGGGCGCCTTCCACTCCGCTTTCAGGGCGAATAGTGCCAGGTTTGCATCATGGCTGCTGCCGGGGGCAGCGACCCCCACGAAGTCGCCGTCGCGCACCACGACCACGCCCGGCATCTTCTCCGCTGCGCTGGCATCCAGAGACACCAGCGTCGCGCCGTAGGCGGCAGGGCGCAGGACCTTGCCGTGGAGCATTCCGGGCCGCCGGATGTCCGACGTATACTGATGCTTCCCGGTTACGATGTCGCGGGCGTTCACCTTGGGGGCGGACTTCCCGGCGACCGTCCACCGGTCGGGCGGAGTCAGGGCTACCTCGCCCTCAATCTGCTTCGTCAGCTTCTGGCCGCGTGTCAGTTCGCCGTAGCCGCGCGCCTGCTGCGACGCTGCGTGAACGACCTTCCCCTCGGCGGCGACCAGGTCGCCCCGCGCCACCTTCATCTGCTCGGCGGCCAGGTCCAGCAGCGTTTCGCGTGCGGCCACGGCGGCGCGACGCATCTGCGGCGCCATGGCGGGCGTGGTGCGGCTGCCGAACGTCCCGGCATCGTAGGGGGTGAGGTCCGTATCCCCGAGCACCATGCGGACCGACGCCAGCGGAACGTTCAGCTCCTCCGCCACCGCCTGCGCCAGCGATGTGCGCGCATTCTGTCCCACCTCCACCTTGCCGGAGTAGGCGGTGACGGTGCCGTCCTCGCCGATGTGCAGCCACGCCGCGATCTCCTGGGGCGCGCCGCCCGCCCCCCGGCCTGCGCCGCCTCGCCGCTGCCCACCGCCGCCTCCGGACTCCTGCTGCGGGGCGGCGGCCGCCTCAGCTGGTCGGGTATCGGAAGCCGGGGCCACGGCGACTACCAGCAGGCCCGCGCCAAGCGCGCGGAACAGGTCGCGCCGCGCCACACCAAAGCGGTACGCCGGCCCTTCGCGCAGCTCATAGCGCTCCGCCTCGATCTCTTCTTCGTAGCCGTCGATCCGCAAAGGCGTCTGCTTCTCGCTCATTCCGCGCCCTCCTTCGCAGCCTCGCCAGCCTCCCCGCTGGCCGCAGCGCGGCGCAGGGCGGCCAGGATGCGGGGGTGTGAGCCGCACCGGCAGACGTTGCCCTCGAACGTGCGGCGGATCTCGGACTCGGTGGGCTTCGGGTTGCGGTTCATCAGGCTGACACCGGTCATGATCATGCCCGTGATGCAGTAGCCGCACTGCATGGCATCCTCAGCCAGAAACGCCTCCTGCACCGGATGCAGCTTCCCGTCCTTCTCCAGCCCTTCGACCGTGGTCACCGCCCGCGCCTTGACAGAGCTAAGCGGTGTCACGCAGGAGCGGGCCGCCTTGCCGTCCAGCAGCACGGTACACGCGCCGCACTGCGCCTCGCCGCAGCCGTACTTCGCGCCGGTCAGGCCCAGGTGGTCGCGCAGCACCGTGAGCAGGCTCTGCTCCGGGTCGGCCGTGACCTGGTGTTTCTCGCCGTTAACGGTGATTTCCATCTTCTGTGATTGCTCGTTCACGTTTCCACCTTCCGCTGCCCTGACGCGCCCGGCGGTGAAACCGCGGGCCTGATTGTCGCAGCCCCATTGCCGCCCCATTGCCGCCGTGGACTGAAGTCCCGGCTTCTGTGATTCAAGCCCGCCTGCGCGGGCTCCAG
>ENA-UOVV01002166-UOVV01002166.1-compost-metagenome-genome-assembly--contig:-NODE-2166-length-11782-cov-14.934766_pt1 | contig 11782 bp, 6 predicted proteins | sample MGYA00238155_ERZ761577 | MGnify/ENA primary metagenome ERZ761577 (study PRJEB28898, sample SAMN06268775) | compost metagenome | isolation source: Emeryville, CA | place: USA:Emeryville, CA | collected...
CGCGCCCCGGGTGCGTTGACGGGGATCCCCACGGACTTGGCCATCGAGCGCAGCTGGGCCACGAGGTCCTGCCACTCGCGGATGCGCAGGTAGTGCAGGTGCTCGTTCCTGACCGTGCGGCGGAAGGCATTGCCGGAGAGCTCGCGCTGCGCGGCGCGCAGGTACTCCCAGAGGTTCAGGAAGGACAGGAAGTCCGAGCTTGGATCTGCGAAGCGCGCGTGCATTGCGTCGGCCACCTCGCGGTTCTCGGTGGGCCGCTCGCGCGGGTCCTGGATGGACAGCGCCGCCGCGATGACCATGACCTCGCGGGCCACCCCGCGCTTGCCGGCCTCGACGATCATGCGAGCCAGGCGCGGGTCGATGGGCAGCTCCGCGAGGGCGCGACCCGTGGTGGTCAGTCGCTGGCGCCCGCCGTCGTCGGCCTCGAGGGCCCCGAGCTCGCGCAGCAGGTTCACGCCGTCGCGCACCGCGCGGGTGTCGGGCTTGTCGACGAAGGGGAACTTGGTGACGTCCTCGGGAGTGACCGCGACGCCCACCGAGATCATCTGCAGGATCACGCTCGCGAGCGAGGTGCGCAGGATCTCCGGCTCGGTGAACTCCGGGCGCGAGGCGAAGTCCTCCTCGGAGTACAGGCGGATCGCGACGCCGTCCGCGACACGACCGCAGCGGCCCGAGCGCTGGTTGGCCGAGGCCTGCGAGATGGGTTCGATGGGCAGGCGCTGGACCTTCGTGGCCTTGGAGTAGCGCGAGATGCGCGCGGTGCCCGTGTCGATCACGTAGCGGATGCCCGGGACGGTGAGCGAGGTCTCGGCGACGTTGGTCGCGAGGACGACGCGGCGGGTGCCGTGCGGGGCGAAGATGCGGTGCTGCTCGGCCGCGGACTGGCGTCCGTACAGCGGCAGGATGTCGATCGCGCCCGGCGTGCGCGGGTCGCTCGCGCGCGGGCCCAGGTGGGCGGTGAGCGCGTCCGCGGCGTCGCGGATCTCCCGCTCCCCGGAGAAGAAGGCGAGGATGTCGCCGGGCCCCTCCGCGACGAGCTCGTCGACCGCCTCGCACAGGGCCGTCGGCAGGTCGCGCTCGGTGCCGCCGTCCTCCGTGAGCGGTCGGTAGCGGATCTCCACGGGGTAGGTGCGCCCCGTGACCTCGACGATCGGCGCGGGGGTGCCGTCGGAGGCGGCGAAGTGCTCGGCGAAGCGCTCGGAGTCGATCGTCGCCGAGGTGATGATCACCTTCAGGTCGGGGCGGCGCGGCAGCAGGTTGGTGAGGTAGCCGAGCAGGAAGTCGATGTTGAGGGACCGCTCGTGGGCCTCGTCGATGATGATCGTGTCGTAGCCGAGCAGCTGGGGGTCGCGCTGGATCTGCGCGAGCAAGATGCCGTCGGTCATGACCTTGACGAGGGTCGCGTCGCTCGACTCGTCGGTGAAGCGCACCTGGTAGCCGACGATCTCCCCGAGGGCGTCCGTGCGACCCGTGATCTCCTCGCTGATGCGCTCGGCCACGGTGCGCGCCGCGATGCGCCGCGGCTGGGTGTGCCCCACCTGGCCCGCGCGCCCACGCCCGAGCTCGAGCACGATCTTGGGCAGCTGGGTCGTCTTCCCCGAGCCGGTCTCGCCCGCGACGATCACCACCTGGTGGTCACGGATCGCGGCGGCGATCTCCTCCCGGCGCGCCGAGACCGGCAGCTCCTCGGGATAGGTGATCGGGGGGACGACGACGGCGGACCGTGCCTCGACGAGCCTGGCCCGGCGCGCCTCGGAGTCCCCGCGGGACCGGCGCGAGCCCCGGCCAGCGCTGCGCGGCTCAGCCTCGACGGGTCCGCGCTCGGCCGAGGTGTCCGGGGCAGCTCCGGGCGCACGGCGGCCAGCGTCCCCGGAGGCGCGTCCGCCCGCTGGGCGGCGTCGTCGGCCCCGGCGAGGCGCGGGCTGCTCGGTGGTCACGGGGAACCATTCTCTCCGACCGGGCCGCGAGCGCGCCGCCTGATATGCGCGCCACCGGGTCTGGCGAGCCGGCGCGGGCTGTGATGGGGTGGAAGTCGACCCACTTCTGGAGGAATCCCCCATGCGCGCCCGACGGCTCCGCCCGCCCGTCCTTGCCCTCGCTGCGCTCGCGGTGGGCCTCGCCGGGTGCTCGGCGCAGGACCCGCAGCCCACCCCGACGGCCTCGCCCACGCCGAGCGGCACGGCTCCCGCCCCGCAGGTCGAGCTCCCCGCGGGTGCCGCCGGCCGGGACGCCGCCTGGGTGCTGGCCCAGCTCGAGCCCGGCGCCGAGACCGAAGCCGCAGAGGTCACCGAGCGCTTCGCAGAGAGCTTCCTCGCCGAGGTCCCCGCCGAGCAGCTCGTGACGATCCTCGGCCAGCTGCGGGAGGCCGGACCGTGGACCCTCGCAGCCGCGGAGGGCGGGCCGGGCCACGTGCTCGCCCGCATCGAGGCCGCCGAGGGCGAGCTCGAGATGCAGCTCGTGCACGACGAGGAGGGCAAGGTCTCCGGCCTCGTGTTCTCCCCCGCTCCGCCCGAGCGCGATCCCGCCGAGTCCCTCGAGGGCCTCGCGGCCGAGGTCTCCGCGCTCGACGCGCAGAGCTCGCTCTACCTCGCGCGCGTCGAGGACGGGGCGTGCGTCCCCGTCGAGGGCTTCCCCGCGGGCTCCGAGGCGGGGGCGAGCCTGCCCATCGGCTCGATGATCAAGCTCTACGTGCTCGGCGCCGTGGTCGAGGCCGTCGAGGCCGGCGAGCTCGCGTGGGAGGACGAGGTCGAGGTCACCGAGGCCCTGCGCTCCCTGCCCACCGGCCGCCTCCAGGACGAGCCCGCCGGGACGCGGGTCAGTGTGCGCGAGGCTGCCGAGCTCATGATCTCGATCAGTGACAACACCGCGACGGACCTGCTGATCCACGCCGTGGGCCGCGAGCAGGTCGAGGCCATGCTCGAGCGCTTCGGGCACGACGAGCCCGCCCGCAACGTGCCCCTCATGACCACGCGCGACTTCTTCCTCCTCGGCTGGGGCGAGGACGGCGACTGGCGCGAGCGCTGGCGCGGGGCGGACGAGGGCGGCAGGCGCACGATCCTCGAGTCCCTCGCGAGACTGCCTCTCGAGATCGACCTCGAGCGCGTCGTGAGCGAGCCCGTGTGGAGCGACGGCATCGACTGGTTCGCGACGGGCGAGGACCTCTGCAGGGCGCACCTCGCCCTCGCCGAGCTCTCCCGGACCCCGGCGGGCGAGCCCGTGCGCGAGATCCTCGCGGTCAACCCGGGGCTCGCGCCCCCCGAGGGCTACGAGTACCTCGCCTTCAAGGGCGGCAGCGCCCCAGGGGCTCTCGGGGGCTCCTGGTTCGCCGAGTCGGGCGAGGAGGCCGTCGTCGTCGTGATCCAGACGGCGTCCCCGGCGCAGGCCGTGCACGCCGCGACCGCGACGAGCATCGCTCAGGACGCCCTGCGCCTGCTCGCCGCAGGGTGAGCCCGAACGGGTGACACGGCGCGTGCAAGGAACGCTCTCCTGGCGACACGAACCGGTCATGAGCACCACAGCAGGGGGAGACTCGAAGCGGCGGTCGCGCTCGCCGGTGATGCGGGCGCGCGACGTCGTGCCCGCGGCGCTGAGCGTCGTGCTGCTGCTCGGCGTCGCCGGGTGCATGGGGGCCTTCGGGGGCGGGCCGCTCGACGGCGATGCCTCGCCGTCCGTCTCGGTCCAGGCGCCGTCGTCGACACCCGCGCCCGAGACCGAGGACGACGACGCTCCGGTCCCCGGGCCTACGCCGAGCTTCGTCGGGGTCCCCGAGGGCGAGGAGCCGCCGGAGTACCTCGACTCCTTCCGTGAGCTGCTCGCCGAGTCCAAGCGCAAGGGTCTCGAGGTGCCGGGCTTCGCGAGCCGTGAGGACCTCTTCTCGTGCGGCGAGTACATCCGCGCCCAGGGAGTCAGCTGGGACGAGCCCCAGGAGGGCTGGGACTGTCTCGCGGAGCATCTCGAGGACGGGGCCGAGCTCGTGCTCGTGTCCCCCACGACCGAGGGCGACCCGATCATCACCTACTACCGCGTGGGCCCCGGTATCGACGGCCTCGAGTACTTCACCGACGCCTCCTTCGACAAGTTCGGCGGCGACACCTGGACCCGCACGGTGTGCAAGCTCGACCCGAGCGACGTCCGCCGGAGCCTCGAGAGCTGTTCCGGCGAGGACCTGCGCTAGCCCCTCGCCGTACCCTGGCCAGATGGACGACGGCGAGACCCGGGCCCTCGGCGCCCTCGAGGCGAGCGGCATCCCCTTCACCGTCACGCGCCACGGGCGGGTCGGCTCGCTCGCGGAGGCTGCGGTCGCGCGCGGGGTGGAGCCCGCGGGCATCGTCAAGACGATCGTGGTGCGGCGCGGGGAGGACGACTTCCTCTTCGTCCTCGTCCCCGGAGACCGCACCATCTCCTGGCCCAAGCTGCGCGAGCTGCTCGGCGTGAGCCGCCTGTCGATGCCGGACGCTGCGGTCGCGCTCGAGGTCACGGGCTACGAGCGCGGCACCATCACGCCCTTCGGCTCGCTGCGGGCCTGGCCCGTGATCGCGGACGAGCGCGTGCTCGGTCGCGAGGTGTCGATCGGCGCGGGGGCGCACGGGGTCGCGGCGACCGTCGTCGGCGAGGATCTCGTCCGGGCCCTCGGGGCGAGCGTCGCGGACGTCACGGACCTCGACCCGAAGCTCGCCGGCTGAGACCTTCCGCGCATCGCGGGGCCCTGGGAGTGGCGCGGCTCGGGCTGTCAGGGGCGCGGGTTACCGTCGCGGCGTGAGGATCCTCCACACCTCGGACTGGCACCTGGGCCGCACCCTGCACGGGGTCGACCTGCTGGACCACCAGGCCGCGTACCTCGACCACCTCGTCGAGCTCGCGCGCGCCGAGTCCGTGCACGCCGTGGTGATCGCGGGGGACGTCTACGACCGCGCCCTGCCGCCCGTGCGCGCGGTCGAGCTGCTCTCCGAGACGCTCGCCCGCCTCGCCGAGCTGACGCACGTGATCCTCACGCCCGGCAACCACGACTCTGCGAGCCGGCTCGGCTTCGGCGCGGCCGTCATGCGGCCCGAGGTGCACGTGCGTGCTCGCCTCGCCGAGGTGGGCTCGCCCGTCCTCGTGCCCGGGGACGGGGGCGAGGAGGCCTGGGTCTACGCCCTGCCCTACCTCGACCCGGACGTCTCGCGCCGCGCGCTGAGCCCCGACCCCTCTGACCCCGAGCAGGACCTCCCGCGCTCGCACGAGGCCGTCATGGCGGCCGCGATGGAGCGGGTACGGGCGGACGCTGCCCGACGGCGGGCCGCGGGCGGCCGGGGGCGCGTGGTGGTCGCGGCGCACGCCTTCGTGGTGGGAGGGCAACCGAGCGAGTCGGAGCGCGACATCCGCGTGGGCGGGGTCGACTCCGTGCCCGCGGGCGTCTTCGAGGGCGCCGACTACGTCGCCCTCGGTCACCTGCACGGACCGCAGCGCATCGGCGGGGCGGGGGCCCTCGCGCGCTACTCGGGCTCCCCGCTCGCGTACTCCTTCTCCGAGGTGAACCACCGCAAGTCCACGGCCCTCGTGACCTTCGCCGACGACGGCGCAGAGCGGGCCCGTCCGGCGGTCCCGGTGGACGCGGCAGGAGGGCTCACGCTCTTCGACGACGAGGCCCCTGCCTCCGTCGAGGCGGAGGAGGCCGGGGGGCCGCGCGTCGAGCTCGTTCCGGCGCCCGTGCCGCGGCGCCTCGCGGACCTGAGCGGGACGCTCGAGGAGCTGCTCTCCGCGCGCTTCGACGAGCACGCCGACTCCTGGGTGCGCGTGACGGTGACCGACCCGGTGCGCCCGAGCCAGCTCGTGCCGACCCTCGAGCAGCGCTTCCCGAACCTGCTCGTGACGCGCCACCAGCCCACCGGAGCGGCCGCGCACGAGCGGGCGCTCGTCGCGGTGACCCCCGCGAGCGACCCCGTGAGCGTGGTCGGTGACTTCGTGAGGCACGTGACGGGGCGCCAGGCGAGCGAGGCCGAGGCGGCCGTGCTGCGCGCCGCGGTCGAGGCGGTCGCCGCGGCGGAGAGGAGTGCCTGATGCAGCTCCACCGCTTGCGCCTCGCCGGGATCGGCCCCTTCGCGGGCGAGCACGAGATCGACTTCGCCGCGCTCGGCGCAGGTGGCCTGTTCCTGCTCGAGGGACCCACGGGCGCGGGCAAGTCGACGATCGTCGACGCGATCGTCTACGCGCTCTACGGGAACGTCGCGGGCGCCTCGGCGAGCAAGGAGCGCATCCGCTCGGGCTTCGCCGAGCCCGGGCAGGAGAGCTTCGTCGACCTCGTCTTCGAGACCGGCTCGGGGCTCTACCGCGTGCGGCGCTCTCCCGAGTGGCAGCGCCCCAAGAAGCGCGGCGAGGGGACCACCAAGGTCCAGGCCTCGGCCTCGCTGTGGCGGCTCACCTCTCCCGAGGACCTCGACGGCGGGGAGCACATGTCCGGACGCCTCGACGAGGTCGGTGCGGAGATCGAGCAGGCGATCGGGCTCAACCGCGCGCAGTTCGTGCAGACCATCGTGCTCCCGCAGGGCGAGTTCGCGACCTTCCTCAAGGCCAAGCCCGAGGAGCGACGACAGGTCCTCCAGCGCGTCTTCGGCACCGAGAGCTACGAGCGCGTGCAGGAGGAGCTCGCGGAGCTCAAGAAGGAGGCGCTCGCGAGGCTCGGCGCGGCCCAGCAGGAGATCGAGCGCTCGGTGGGCGGGCTGTGCGGGGTGCTCGGGCCCTTCGAGGACGCGACGGTCGAAGAGGCACTCTTCGCCGCGGCGCGCGAGGGCGAGGGACTCGAGGAGCTCGTGGCCGCGCGGGTCGCGGAGGCCGAGTCAGCCGTGGGCGTCGAGGACGCGCGGCTCGCCGAGGTGCGCGCCCGGGCCGAGGCGCTGCGCGCGGAGGCTGCCGCGGCGCGGGACCGGCGGGACGCGGCACGCAAGGTGCTCGCTCTGCTCGAGCGTCGCGCCGTGCTGCTCGCCGGGGCCGAGGAGCAGGACGCGCGCCTCGAGCGCCTCGACGCAGCCCGAAGGGCTGCGGCCGTAGCCGGTGCACTTGCCGGAGAGACGAAGGCGGTCGCCGCCGAGCATGCGGCTGCAGCGGCCCTCGAGGAGCTCGAGGTCGAGGTCTCGCTGCGCTCCCTGGAGCGCTCGGAACTCGTCGCGGTGCGCGACGCCGCCCAGCGGGACGCGGGGGCGCTCGACGGGGCCCTGCGACTCGCGGCCGAGACCGAGCAGCGTGCCAAGGAGCTCGCGAGCACGCGCACGGAGCTCGCGGTGCTCGAGGAGTCGCTCCTCGCGCTGGACGCCCAGATCGCGGCACGGCCTGCCGTGCTCGCAGGGCTGAAGGAGCAGCTGGGAACCGTGCGGCCGCTCGCCGAGGGCCGGGGCAAGGCGGAGCTCGGGCTCGAGCACGCGGAGGGACGGCTCCTCGCCGCCCGAGCGGTCGCGGCGGTGCGCGGCGAGATCGTGCAGGCGCAGTCGGACGTCGCCCGGCTCGCCGAGGAGGCGACCAAGCGCATCGAGGAGGAGGCGCGGCTGAGGGCGCTGCGCGTCGCGGGCATCGCGGGCGAGCTCGCGAAGGGGCTCGCGGGCGGGGACCCCTGTCCCGTGTGCGGCTCGACCGAGCACCCCGCCCCCGCTGCCCTCACCCCGGACCACGCCGACGAGGACCAGGTCAACGCCGCCGAGGAGGACCGTCGCGCGGCCGAGCAGGTGCTCGCCGCGGCCAAGCTCGAGCTCGCCCGGCTCGAGGCCGTGCTCGCGGGGCACCTCGCCGAGTCCGGTGGGCTCTCCGAGGAGGAGGCCGAGGCCGCGGTCGCGAGCGCGCGGGCCGCGCTCGACGCGGCGCGTGAGGCGGTGGCCGAGCGCGAGCGGTTGAGCACCGAGATCGACGAGGCGACCGAGACGGACGCAGCCCTCGCGCAGCAGCGGGCCGAGATCGCGAAGGACATCGCGGGGCACCGCTCGAGCGTGCGCTCCCTCGAGAAGCAGCTCGCGAAGGATGCCACCGCCCTCGAGGAGGCGCGGGGCGAGTTCGCGTCCGTCGAGGAGCGCCGGGCCCACCTCGAGTCGCGCTGCTCGCAGGCCGAGTCCCTGCTCTCCGCGCTCGACCGCCTCGCCGAGTCGCGCGCCCAGCTCGCCAGCCGTCGGGCCGAGCTCGAGGCCTCGCTGGCCGAGAACGGCTTCGCCTCTGCCGAGGCGGCGAGCGAGTCGGCTCTCTCGGCGGCCGAGCTTCGCGCGCTCGAGGAGGCCGTGAGCTCGTACCGCGAAGAGCTCGCTCGCGTCGCCGAGGGGCTCGCAGACCGTGAGCTCGCTGCGAGCCTCGCCCACGAGTCCTTCGCCGAGGCGCTCGGCCTCGCACCCACCGAGCTCGACCCCGGGTCGATCGACCTGGGGACCCTGGACCCCGGGCTCATCGAGCTCGAGGCTCTCGACGAGGCGAGCGCAGCCGCCGCCGCCGTGCTCGAGGAGGCCGAGGCGGCGCTGCGCGAGGCCTCGGCCGCTGCGGCGGTCGCCCGGAAGCGCGCCGAGGACGGCGCGCGCTGCCAGGGAGAGCTGCTCGAGCTGCTCGAGCAGACCGCGAGCGTGCGCGAGGAGGCCGTGCCCGTGGTGCGCATGGCCGAGCTCGCCCAGGGAACCGGCCCCGACAACCCGCGTCGCCTGACCCTCGCGACCTACGTGCTGCTGCGGCGCTTCGAGGAGGTCGTCGAGGTCGCCAACGAGCGGCTCGCGATCATGAGCGACGGGCGCTACGCGCTCGAGCGCTCCGACGAGCGCGAGTCCGGTGGCGGGCTGCGCCAGGGCCTCGCGCTGCGCGTGCGCGACAACACGATCGACTCCCTGCGCGACCCGCACACCCTCTCGGGCGGCGAGACCTTCTACGTCTCGCTGTGCCTCGCGCTCGCCCTCGCCCAGGTCGTCACGGCCGAGGCGGGCGGCGTCGACCTCGGGACGCTCTTCGTCGACGAAGGCTTCGGGACGCTCGACCCGCACGTGCTCGAGGCGGTGCTCTCCCAGCTCGGTGCCCTGCATGCCGAAGGGCGCGTGGTCGGGATCATCTCCCACGTCTCCGAGCTCAAGGACGCGATCGCCGAGCGCATCGAGGTCCGCAAGACGGCCCACGGGCCGAGCGTCCTGCGCGTCGTCGCCTGAGCGGCGAGGCGGTTGGACCCGTTCGCCCTTCGCGCGCCGTCCAGGGCTCGGTGTCGTCTAGGGCTCGGTGTCGTCGTGGGCGACCACGCGCGAGAGCTCGACGAGCCCGCCCGGCAGCTCCCAGTAGTGCAGGCGTCGGGCCGAGGGCGTCTCGCGCTGCAGCGCCGCGCGCCAGGCGACCGCGCCGTCCTCGCGCGTGACTGCGGGCGAGTTCCCCGCCACCCCCGTGCGGAGCCTGTGCAGGTCGCGGCCGGGGAGGTCCTTGGCGAGCCCCGTGAGCACCTCGACCACCACGGCGGCGACCTTCTCGCGGCTCACGCCCTCGAGGCCCGAGAGGGAGTCGAGGAAGCGCGGACCCACGAGCCACTTCTCCGGCAGGGGTCGCAGGGCCTTGTCCGAGGCGGGGATGCGCTCGACCCACGCGAGGTACACCTCGTGGCGCCACTGGTCCTCGGGGTCGAGGAAGGCGGGCCCGGCGTCGACCGCCTTCTCGGTGCGAGCGGGCCGGGCACCCCGACGGTCCGCACGCCGGGCCTCGCGCTCCTTGTCGAGCTGCTGGATCTGGTTGCGCAGGCGCGTGCGCGTCGAGCGCAGCTCCTCACGGACCTCCTGGAGCTCGGCGTCGAGCTCGCGCGCCCGCAGCGTCGCCTCGTCGCGCTCACGCTCGCTCGCCTGCAGTCGGGCGCTCTCCTTGCGCAGGGCAGCGCGCAGGGCGTCGACCGTGAGGCTCAGCGTCCGGGCGGCGCTGCGCCGCTCGGGAACAGGCTGCTCAGGCTCATCCGCGCGCTCGGCCGCCTCTCCCGAGGTCTCGCCCGGAGCCGTCGCGCTCTCGCCGGAAGGACTGGTCCAGCCCTCGCCGTCGGCGCCCACCTCGGTCCGGGACGCGCTCGCGCCGGCACTCGGGCTCGCGAAGGGCCCGGGCAGCTCCGGCAGAGAGAGCCAGGGCGGGCCCCAGGGCAGCAGGGCAGGGGCGTCGACCACGGGCTCGTCGTCGTCGACGTCGTCGAGGCGCAGCTGGGGTAGCCCCTCCTCGATCCATGCGACGCGCGCGGCGACCACCTCGCCCACCGAGAACAGGGAGCGCAAGGAGTCCGCCGGGTTGGAGGTGACCCGATCTCGCGGCACGGAGCGCGCGAGCGCGGGGTGCAGCAGCACCTCGACCTCGTCGTCGGCCACGCGCGCGACGCGCACCGGGATCACGTCCCCGCGCTCGATCCCCGCGACCGCGACCGGCACGGACACGAGCGACTCGCGCAGGTCGAGCAGCCGGTTGGCAGGGTCGTGCAGGCCCTGGACACGTTGCCCCACGGAGACGATGCCGTCGATCGGCACGCCCTCGACGGTGAGCTCGGCCATGACCGAGGCGACCTCGCCGTCATCGAGCCTCACGAGCGCCCGCGAGGGGGCGACGAGCTGGGAGACCGTGCCCCAGGCGGGGCGATGCTCCGGCGCAGGCGGCCCTTCGACCCGGTCTCGGCCCACCACGGCGAGCGCGTCGGAGACCAGCTGGCGGGTGGCCGGCTCGGTGTCCTCCTCGGAGTAGGCGCGCGTGAGCGGGGCGAGCTTCGGTGCCTGGGCCCACGCAGAGCCCACGGGGTAGACGCGCGCAGCCCCGCCGTAGACCTGCGAGCCCTCGGGGAGCTTGCGCGTGAGCCCCCACGCGGCCTCTTGCGTCGCGAGGACGACGACGTCCGCGAGCTCGCCCACCTCGCGGGCGACCCGGTCGGCGTCGATGTGCGAGCGCTCGTGCTCGCGCGGGACGCTCACCACCACGACGGGCCGCTCGCGCTCCTCCGAGAGCAGCTCGCGCGCGAGGGCCTGGGCCTCCGAGGAGCTGTCGATCAGCCGTGCCGAGGGCTCTGCGGGCGCGCCGGCCTCGGCCTTGCGGCGGTGGCGGCGGCGAGACGGCAAGAGTCCTCCTCGGTTCGGTCCGGACATTCTCCCCCGAAGAGGGCGAGCCCACCTGCCCGAGGTAGGTTCGAGGGCGTGTCGCGTCGCGGAGTGTGGACCTCGGTGGTCGTGGTGCTGATCCTCGCGGGCGGCGCCGTGGCCGTGGATCTCCTCGCTCGCGACCGCGTCGAGGCGCGCATCGCGGAGGAGGTGGCCTCGAGCTTCGAGACCGGGTCCCGGCCCGAGGTGGAGATCTCCGGCACGGCCTTCCTGCCGCAGGTGATCGGCGGGAAGGTGGACCGGGTGCGCGTGAGCGCGGACGCCGCCAAGGTGGGCGAGCTGCCCATGGAGGACGTGGTGCTCGAGCTCTCGGGCGTCTCGCCGAGCGAGCCCTACCGCGCCGATCGCGTCGACTTCGAGGGGCTCGTCCCGCTCGCCTCGGCGCAGGGAGCTGCCCCCGAGGGGATCGAGCTGCGCCTCGAAGAGAGCGCCGTGGTGATGGTGACAGAGGTCCTCGGCCTCGAGCTCCAGGCGGCAGCGCGTCCGATCGCCGACGGGCGAGCCGTGGTGGCGCAGGTCGAGACCCTGAGCCTTGCGGGAGTCACGGTCGAGGTCGCGGACCTGCCTGCTGCCGTCGCGGAGGCGCTCAGCGAGGTGCGCATCCCGATCGACGGGCTGCCCGAGGGCATGGAGCTCTCGAGCGTGACCGTGGTGGACGCGGGCTTCGCGGTCTCGGCGCGCGGGGAGAACCTCGCCGT
>ENA-UOVV01002167-UOVV01002167.1-compost-metagenome-genome-assembly--contig:-NODE-2167-length-11782-cov-4.548563_pt1 | contig 11782 bp, 9 predicted proteins | sample MGYA00238155_ERZ761577 | MGnify/ENA primary metagenome ERZ761577 (study PRJEB28898, sample SAMN06268775) | compost metagenome | isolation source: Emeryville, CA | place: USA:Emeryville, CA | collected...
CTCTCAGCAATTAAAATTTGAAATATCCCGTTACATGCAATTACCAAAAATCTTAATACTGACACTTAGGCCTCTTCACAATGGGCCTCGGATAATTAGAGAGATTCAGGCGTTCAAAAGCGATTTCGAGATAGTTGCGGTGGGCTTAACTAAGCCAGACGATCAAAAATCGCATTTTTATAGTATCGAGAGTCTACAGAGGAATGTTTTGGACAGAATTATCCGAAAGGCATATAGGTTAGTTAATTCAGGAAGATTGCCAAGGTTTCCCCTACCAGTTATGAAAAGGTTTTTGGATTCAATAGTTGAAAAGGAAAGGCCTGACCTTGTCATTACTCACGAACCGGATTTTTTTCCGTACCTAATCCCCATGAAATCAAAGTTTGAATTTAAGGTGGTCTATAATGCGCATGAATATCACCCACTTCAGTTTGATTCTAATAAAAGATGGCTTAACACAATAGGCTTTTATTATAACAAGTTATACCAAGAATACTTGAAAGAGGTTGATTTACTTATAAACGTTTGTGATGGTATTGCGGTAAAATGTAAAGAAGAATTTGGTAAGCCGTCGTTAGTAATTCCAAATGCCAGTTGGTATCACGAAATTTCGCCCTATTTTAATAAGGAGGACAAGGATGAAAGCCAAGTTAGGATCATCCATCATGGACTGGCGATTCGGGAAAGAAAAATCGAATACATGATTGAAGCGGTAAAACTTCTAAGCAATTCATATCGACTGGATTTAATATTAATGCCGGGGGATCTCGATTATATAAAGGAACTTAAAGAACTAATAAGTGGTCATGTAAGGATTAATATCATAGAACCCGTACCGTTCGATAAAATAGTTCCGTTTTTGAACAAATATGATATTGGGCTATTCAATTTGCCCCCGTTGACATTTAATTATAGAAATGCGTTGCCAAATAAGCTATTTGAGTTTATACAGGCAAGATTGTGTTTGGTCGTCAGCCCATCACCAGAGATGAAAAAGATAGTAGAACGATACGGGGTAGGTTTTGTTGCTAATGGTTATGAAGCTAGGGATATCTACGAATGTCTTGACAAGATTTCATTACGTGATATTAATGAATGTAAAATGAAATCTCATGAAGCGGCCAGAACCACATCGGCAGAAAATTACTATCATAGCTACGTTAGTGAAGTTAAAGAATTAGTGCAATAATTCCCCATACATTTATGAAAAAGGTGCTGATAATTTCTTGGTATTTCAAGCCTTGTTCGTTAACACCATCTCAGCGAATTACGTATTGGGTGGAGAACTTTCATAAACATGGTTTTTATCCAGTGGTGGTTACTAGAACGTGGAGTGGGGAAATCAGAGATTATATTGATACTAAAAAAGCTGTCGGTAAAGGCGTGGTTCGTGAAAGGCATGGTAACTATGAAGTGATATATGTACCGTTCAAGCCAGGACTTGCAGACTGGGCTTTTCTTAAGTTCAGCAGTGGAATATTCGCGCCGCTTTTTCATTTAGCTAAGATTGTCGATGTTTTGACTATTGGATTTACTTTCTTGTTTTCCTCGTATAGAAATTTGCTTAAAGAAACTATAAAACTGGCGGGGAAAACGTCTTTTCAAAAAGTAATTATTTCCGGCGAGCCGTTCTATCTTTTTAAGATCGGTTACATTTTAAGAAAGAAATTTAATTTGAATTGGATAGCGGACTATCGAGACGATTGGACGACAAATGAACTTCAAACATCAAGACCCGGTCGGATTTTCAGGAAGTTGTTAATGAAAGTAGAACGAAGCTACGAAAAAAAATGGGTCACTTCTGCAGAACTTGTAACATCTGTTTCGAAACTGTATACAGAGAAAATTTCGAATCTTTTAGGCGTCCCTGGAGGGACTATACCAAATGGCTTTGATGAAAAGCTTCTAGACTTGCCAAAGAGCCCATTAAAAGAGGTTTTTACGATCACATATAGCGGGACTCTTTATCCCAATCAGAATATTGGTATAATTATCAATGCTATTAGGTGTTTGAAAAATGAGGGCACTAAAGTACGAGTGGTATTTCTTGGATCTGGGTATGAACCTAGCCAAGAAGCTAGAATTAAAGAGTTGTTAGGTGATCTATATCCAGACTACGGTGTTGTAACTGATAGATATCCCAGAGATAGAGCATTGGAGTTTCTGAAACAGTCTCATGTGCTCTTATCTATCGCCTACGGCGAATTGGGCGGAATTCCTTCAAGTAAATTGTATGAATATATAGGGCTATTAAAGCCCATTCTTCTTTGTCCGTCAGACAAAGACGTTATGGAGAGTATTGTTTTGTCTGCTGGACTAGGTTTTGTTGCCAACGATGTTAACGAGTGTGTTGAGCAGATCAAGGAACTAATGCGTCGTTACAACAATAAACAAATCGAACATAGTATTGATGAGAATTTAGGGCGAGTTCTTCCATTTGGCCGGGCATGTCAACTTAGATTATTGGCGAGTTTTTTAGAATAGTGAATTATTTACTGTTTATATTCCAAAAAAGGTGGCCAATTCATATAGTCTTTGTTTTTGGCTTGTTTTACATTGCTCCTTTTATTGATGCATTAACGGGATATTTGGTCTTGTCCGGCATAACTTCGGAATCATCGATTGGATCTCCGTCTCAATTATTACGAGGGTGCCTATTTTTGATGTCCATCTCTTTTATTCGTAGGTCATCCGTTAATATTTTTTATTTTTTTATCATATATTTCTTATCGGTTGAGGTGCTCAACTTCTTTTTATACAACAATATTAGAGGATTGGTTATAGCGCTTGTTACTGCATATAAGCTCCTTTATCCAATTTGTATATATCTAGCATTGAAAAATCTTGTATTTAAACAAGTGTTGTCTTTTGACGATATAAAAAAGTTGTTCTTTAATTCAGCCTTCTTGTATAGTATAGGAATTATAGTGCCTTTCTTTCTCAATATAGGATTTCCTACGTATGAAGATGGCGGGTTTGGAACCAAAGGATTCTTCGCCTCCGGTAATGGTTTGGGAATGTTTTTAGGTGTCATGTTGCTGTTTTTATATCAGCAAGGTATGTACAAAACTTCGCGCAAGGATCTAATCAAGTTTGCTTGTGTCGTATTGGCGGTGGTCTTTATCGCAACTAAAGCAACAGCGATCTTTCTTATTATTTTTTTGATATTGCTTTTTTTACGATTGAGCGCTTGGTTAAAAACGTTAATTGCTTTTACCTTATTAACCTATATCTATATTAAGTATGACGAAATTATTAGTGCAATAAAGATAATGTTTGATGTGATAGCTTATCGGTACGAAACGAGTCCCGATTTTTTTACTTTTATTCTAAGTGGTCGGAATATCATGATTCGACAAGCTTTCGAAGAGTATTCGATAGAGGGTTTTTATGCATTACGACCAATAATAGGAAGCGGAACTTTCCTGTCTTTTAGGGATCCTGCTAATAATCCGCAATTTTTTGATATGTTGGAGTCCGACTTAATAGACGTTTTCTTTATGTATGGAATATTGGGAGTTGCTATTTACGGGTACATATTTTTAAAACCAGCTTTTTTCTTCTTCCAAAAGAAGCTTTGGATTCCCTTGCTGTTATTTTCTACGGTGCTTTTTCATTCAATATTAGCTGGTCATGTTATTTTTAACGGTATGTCAATCTTAGGTGTTATATTAATGTATATATATACATCATTCGGAACGTTTAAGCGAGTTCATTAATAGTTACGCCATGAAAAATAGAAGCGGCCGTGTCAAAATTATTTGCTATCATCTGTTGAATGACTATACTGGAAGTACAAATATATTATCTAGTAATCTAGACTTTCTCTCATCCAGGGGGTTCATTGTAGATGTTTATTCATCTTTTAATAACGACGGCCTTTTAAGTGAGATTTCTGGGATAAATAGAAAGCAAATTTACTACAAGTTCGTTAAGAGTAAATTTTGGCGTTTGGTTTTGTTTGTTTCGGCCCAAGTTCGCTATTTCTTTTCCGTTTTTCGCTATTGCTTTTCAAAAGACGTATGTGTATATGTTAATACCATTTTGCCCTTTGGAGCGGCTGCGGCAGCTTACCTTTTGAGGAAAAAAATAGTTTATCACGTTCACGAATATCCCATCAACCGCTCAGTCATTAATCGACTTGGAATGATTACAGCCGTCAAAGTCGCTAGTAGATTAATTTTTGTCTCTGAGTATGTACAGAAGTCATTCAAATTGCTTGAGGATGAGAGAAGTCGTGTTCTTAGAAATTATATATCAGAAAGTTTAACGGCCGCGGCACGTAGCAATGTGCCAAAATTCGCTTCTTATTTGGATATTTTGATGGTTTGTTCATTACGTGTCTATAAGGGAGTCGATATCTTTATGGAACTGGCTCGAAACCTTCCAAAGCATAGTTTTACCCTTGTGGTATCTGCGGAAAGCAATGAAATAGAGCGCTATTTTAAAGGTCGGGATCTCCCCGGCAATCTATTGATCTTACCGACTCAGAAAGATCTTCACCAGTTCTATTCTAAAGCCAATCTCGTTTTGAATCTTACAATTCCCGATCAATGTATTGAGACTTTTGGACTCACGGTTTTAGAAGCGATTAGTTATGGGATACCGGCTATTGTCCCCCCTGTGGGTGGCGTAACTGAGATAATTGAGGATGGGAAAAACGGTTTTTTAGTCGATCCAAGGGATATCGAGGCGTTGATTCGTACCATCGAAAAGGTCGCGTCTGATGAACAGTTGTATTATTTGCTGTCGGAGAAAGCCAAAGTCTTGGCCGAACGGTTTAGCAAAAAAGATTCTTTGGAAAAGCTGGACAAGTTATTTTTAGAATTAGGAAGATAAGGCATGAAAAAAAAGACTATTGCAATTATTGGGACGAATGGACTACCCGGCCGTTACGGAGGATGGGATCAATTGATGAACAATATTACGACAAAATTAAGAGATAAATACCAGTTTATAGTTTATACAAGTTCATTTAATGCTGTAGAGGGGGTCAGAGAAGTAAATGGTGCCAAATTAGTCATTATAAAGCTTAAAGCAAATGGGTGGCAAAGTGTTCCTTATGATGGTATATCCTTATTGCATGCCGCTTTTAAATTTGATGTCTTATTGGTGCTTGGCACCTCCGGCTGTATTATTTTACCTTTGATTCGCTTATTTGGCAAAAAAATAATTTTGAATCCGGATGGAGCTGAGTGGAAGAGAGGCAAGTGGAGTTGGATCGTACAAAGATTTCTAAAACTATCAGAGCGTGTTGGAATAAAATTCTCCCATTTTATTGTAGCTGATAACAAAGTATTTCAAGACCATATTTCAACAGAATATAACAAAGACTCTTATCTTATAGAATATGGTGGAGATAACGCTATTTCTGTAGATCTTTCGGATAAAACTAAACAAAAGTACGGGATTAGCAGGGGCAGCTATGCTTTTAAGGTCTGTAGAATAGAACCTGAAAACCATATACATTTGATTCTGGATGCGTTTTCGGGCTGTAAATCTAAAATTTTGTTGATAGGTAATTGGAATTTTAGTGATTATGGAAGAAAGTTGAGAGAGAGGTATAGTACGTACGAGAATATGTTGTTGTTGGATCCGATTTATGAGCAAGCCACGTTAGACGAATTACGAAGCAACTGCGGAGTCTATGTTCACGGGCATAGCGTTGGCGGAACTAATCCTTCTCTAGTTGAGGCGATGACTCTTGGGTTATGTTGTTTAGTTTATGACGTAAACTATAATAGGGAAACAACGGAGAATAAGGCCATCTACTTTAAAGATAAAGAAGAACTTCAGAAATTGATCAATGATTTTGAGCATGGAACCTTGCATACTCAGCAGATAGGTGTCAAAATGGCGGAAATTGCCAAAAGAAGATATACTTGGGATTCTATTGTCAATAAATATGACGATCTTTTTCGAGACTAAGGGGAGCATTATTCCCTCAGCAAGGATTATCCAGTACACTATCTCGCTAATTTGTAATGAGCGCGCCCTTAACTTTCGCCGGCATCTTAAGCATCCGATTCCGGGTGCCGGACGCCTTATCGTTGAAGTCCATAACTCGCCGATTCTTTGTTGAGTGACTTACAATCTCAGCTTCGCTAAGGTCTAAGTTAACCCAAGTATAAATGTTCTTACTGGAGCGATTAGTCCAATAAATCAAAGGCGAACTTTCTTCTCTGTCTAATACTTCAACGGTTCCCGAAATGATCAGTCCGTATTCGGGACTATCCTCGCTCACACCACCCCAGCCACTACTTTTTATTAGATATTTATTAACGTTTATCTTGCAATTTTCAAATTTTAGTTTTCCATAAATCGCTTCAGTATTAATTGCCAAAATGTCTGAACCTTTAACTCTGCAATTATTAAAGGTCACATTTGATTTAGCATTCGTTCTAAGATTGGCGACAACCGAAGAGATGGTAAATTCTTCTCTTATATCGGGTTGATGCCATATTCTGGAATTATCAATTTCAATATCGCATGAGTTGAAAACCACGTCGATATCCCCTTTGGATTCGCTTCCGGTAATAAATGCCGTTAATCCAATATTTGATGCCTTAACAGCGTTAAGCACCAATGTTGTTTCGTGTGAGGTTGAACATGAAGCAAAACCAACGGTTGAACAGTTCGAGCATGTTGCATTATTTACTACTAAATGTGCGGAACCAGCCCTAAACGCATTCCCAAGGTCCTTATTTAACCCGTTGGAAAACATGTCCCTGTAATCTCCTCCATTCACAACCGCACGCATCCCCTTATCTTCAACAACAATCCCTGCTTTCCCACAGTACTTTGCCGATCCTCCTTGAACTTTCATGTGATTTGCAGAACAATTGTTAAATTCTATATAATAGTCTATTTGATTTTTGAGATTTCCTCCGCACCACCCATCGGCACAAAACGCCGCATACCCTAAGGAAGCCGGATTGGAAAAACAATCATTAAAATAAACTTTATTACTAGATGCAGAGTAGAAAGTGGCGACAGAACCACATAGAAACGCTTTGCAGTTATTTATTTTTATGTTTTCACACCTAATAATTGCAAGAGCGTGGCCACCATTCTGTTGGAGGAAAGGAGCCCGATTATTATGCGGTAAACGTACGGATGCATCGGCATGCCCCCAGTTCTCCCCTTTTCCGTAGAAAGTAAAGTTCTCTATGGTAATATTCTGGCATTGGTCAAGTGAAAATGTAGTAGGGAAATACAATTTTTCCTTGCTCACAGAGGCACCTATAGCGCTGATAGTTCCATTTCTTATTATAATGTTACGCTTGTTGAATAGCCGGGGTACCCTGTCAAGAGCTATAGCATCTTTGTTTTTAGTTCCGGTAACATTTTCAAAAACCAAAATATCTAATCCCTCAAAATCTACGATGTTGCCATTCTTAACCTTGCTTAAAAACTCAACCAGTTTATTTGTCTCATCAGTCCCATCTCCTTTCAGGCCAAATGATCTTGCTTTCAGGGTCTTTCTACCCTGCGCGGATGTCCATATTGAAATTAATCCGAAGAATGGTATTGCAAAAACAAACTTACCCCCTTCTCTTAAAAAACTTCTTCTTGAAATTGATTTAAATGGATTGCTCATAGAAATTTGTTTTCCTGCAAATGGAAGAAGAAAGAACTTATTTCCGACATGCAATTTTTTTTCTTAGTATAGTAAAGTTACAAAAATATTGGAGCTACCAAAATTTTCGCTAGGATTTTCATTTTTTTTTGATTCAATGATTATTGCGAATAAATTGTGCCTCTTCCGTGTAATTTATTTTGGTTACTACAATGGAATATTTTTTGCTTCTTTGTAGACACAATGCAGCTGTGTATCCAGTGCGATATGGTTGCCTGAAATGAACATTATATGCGTATAACATATTTACTGTACAGCCTCATGCTGTTGGTCGTGCCATCGACAATCACATTAGGCCAAACTCTACCCATCAGTACCCCTTTTTTAGAGGAATTTTATCGGAGACTACAACTATTAGGTAGATCGGATACCTTAATCTCGTTTATGGTTCGTCCATTAACTGCCAGTGCTTTAGGACAATATGAATACCTAAATTATCCTGACAGTGGTCGTACCGATATCCTATGGCAAACTACTAACAATCATGGCTATTTACGTGCAATCCCAGTTGTTTGGGAAAACCGCATAAACACAACATATCCCTATGGCTGGAATGATGGCCCAATGATTCCTGCAAGAGGAATACAGACTTATCTTAGTGCAGGGATTTATGCAAAGTATCGGTGGTTGAGCATTCAGCTCAATCCAGAATTCGTGGCTGCACAAAATACGGTTTATGAGGGCTACGGTGGTAAAAATGGTCCCAACCAGCAGTGGTACTCGCAACGTGGGAATTTGATTGACATGCCCGAACGTTTCGGCAATGGAAGTTATACAAAAGCATTTTTGGGTCAAAGTAGTATTCGGTTGACATTGGATCCAGTTTCCTTTGGCGTTTCTACCGAAAACCTGTGGTGGGGCCCTGGACGACGTAATTCCATATTAATGAGTAATACTGCCCCTGGGTTCCCGCATATTACGTTGAATACATCTAAGCCGGTCAGAACCTATATTGGGTCGTTCGAAGGGCAGATGATATTGGGTCGTTTAACCAGGTCGGGATTTCCCCCTTCCTTACTTGGTGATACGGCAACTCATATGCAATACATTCAACCTAAACCCCCAGGTCGTCGTTATTTCTCTGGTATAACACTCAACTATCAACCGCGTTGGATACCTGGGCTCTTTCTAGGATTGAACCGGACGTATAACTCCAATGACGGTATGGAAGGTACATTTATACAGAAATACCTGCCTTTTTTAGAGCCGTTTACGGCAAAGCAAAAGATGGGAGTAGATTCTTCGGCCGAAGAAAGCATCGCTCGTGATCAGATGCTTTCCATTTTTTTTAGGTATGTAATTCCTGCAGCGAAGTTTGAGTTTTACGGTGAGTACGCCAGAAATGATCATAACTTTGATTGGCGTGACGCGGTTATACAATTTGATCAGGCCCGGGCATATACACTGGGTCTGCGGAAGCTGATCGCCGTTGATAGATTCTGGGAAGGAAACCTTGAACTGGCCGCGGAAATGACCCAAATGGCGGTTACCAATACCCGGCGTATCCGGTCTGCCGCGCCTTGGTATTTACATCACCAAGTGCGGGACGCATACACTAATCGCGGCCAGCTTTTGGGATCGGGCATCGGACCCGGAAGCAACGTGCAATGGCTCGGCGTGAGCTGGGTACGGGGCTTGAAGCAAGTTGGTCTGCAATTTGAGCGGCTGGTACATGATCAGGATTTTGCTACTTGGACCCTCCAAGACTACCGCCGCAATTGGGTTGATGCAAGCGTGGCGGCTTTTGGCACATGGGATTATAAAAGATTCCTTTTCAATGCACACCTGCAATTTATCCATGCCTATAACTACCAGTATGGATTCCAGCCTGCCGACGATCCAAACGATTATTGGGGCTTAACCCGCAGGACAAGAACAACCTGCACCTGCGGTTTGGTGTGATGTACCGGTTTTAACGGTAATCAGTGGTCAGTGATCGGTGACCTGACTTTACAAAAGTATCTGATATGTCGCAAATACTCATTACAGGGGCATCGGGTTTTGTTGGTCAGAACCTAATGCCGTATCTTAAAAATAACGGCTTAAACTGCTTCGCGTTTCCTCTGCGCGATAATTGGAAGGAAAAGCTACCGGATAACTACACCGCCATCATCCACCTCGCCGGCAAGGCTCACGATACAAAAAATACAAGCGAACCAGAAGAATATTTCCACATCAATACCGAATTGACCAAACAGCTTTTTGACCGCTTTCTTAAAAGCGATGCCGAAGACTTCATCTATTTCAGCAGTGTGAAGGCGGTAGCGGATACGGTGGAGCAAGTGTTGGATGAATTAGCCAACCCCAATCCGCAGACGTCTTATGGTCAATCCAAGTGGCGGGCTGAACAATACCTGAATAGCCAACTGCTTCCGGCAGGGAAACGGCTGTTTATCCTCCGGCCCTGCATGATCCACGGGCCGGGCAATAAAGGCAATCTTAATCTGCTTTATAAGGTAGTTAGTAAAGGGATTCCTTATCCACTGGCTGCATTCGATAACCGCCGTTCGTTTCTTTCCATTGAAAATCTCCAATTTATCATCAAACGGATCTTGAAAAATCCCGATATCCCAAGTGGCACGTATAATCTTGCCGATGACGAGGCCTTATCGACCAATGAACTCATCCGGATCATCGGCGAAGCAAGGGGGAAACGTGCGCGGCTCTGGCGGCTATCGCCAAACGTAATCAAACGCGTGGCTAAACTTGGTGATACGATGAAATTGCCCCTGAATAGCGAACGCCTAAAAAAACTGACCGAGAACTACGTCGTGGATAACAGCAAAATCAAGAGTGCCTTGAAGATAGCACGTCTGCCGGTCTCGGCGAGAGAGGGGTTACTAAAAACGCTGCGAAGTTTTTAACAAACTTCCAAAGAACATACCGCCGAATTCCGATGTAAGCCAAAGCGAGCAATATTAAAATACAAGTCCCTACCTTTAATTGCGTCCCATAGGGATATTTTGTGGAAATTATCGCCAACAGCCCCACCCCTACCTGCAACAGCCCATAACATATCGATATTACTAGTTTATTCCCCCGTGCTTCATTCGCCAGATACTGATACAAATGCGTCCGATGTGCTTTAAAGATATTTTCCCGTTTGAACGTATCCACCCGACCAAGTACATCTTTATTGATTAATTGATCCGCTGTAGTTTTACGGGCTAAATATTATTGATATGAAAGAGCGTTCGTTTTTGTCCATCGATAATCTCTTATTCGTAATTCGCACGCTTTTGCACCATTCGGAGCTTCCTGGCGGAGTATATAATCTGGCAGATGATGATTCTCTTTCGACGAATGAGGTCATCAAGATTATAGCGGAAACAAAAGGGAAAAAGCCGAGAATATGGCGCATCCCATCCCCCGTAATTCAATGGGTGGCTCGTTTGGGTGGCAAATTTAAACTGCCTCTCGACCCGGAACGGTTAAAAAAATTGACCGAGAATTACGTAGTCGACAACACAAAGATTAAGCGAGTACTGAACATTCGTAGTCTTCCGGTGTCTGCTACGGAAGGACTACGAAACACTTTAGAGAGTTTTAGTCGAAACTAATAAATACCGTTTAATACCAATATACGCCAATGCGAGAAGCAATAGTATACAAAATCCTACCCGAGCTTGAATATCGTATGGATGACTAGCCGCATAAAGTATCAATACGCCTACTCCTACCTGCACTAATCCGTAGCTTAAAGAAATCACTAGTCTATTGCCCTTTCCCTCATTCGCTAGATACTGGTACAAATGTGACCGGTGTGCCTTGAAGATATTCTCCCTCTTGGCCAACCGATAGATGATGGTTAATACGGTATCAACCCCATAAACGGCGAAGAACAAAATATAAATCAAATTTTCCGTCACAATTATCAGGTTTAAGGTCGCAAATATCAGGATAAAACTCATCCCTACGCTTCCTACATCACCGGCAAAGCACTTGGCGCGTTGGCGGAAGTTAAAGAATGCAAATACACCGTTCGCAACCGCCGTAAAATAGAGGAGTTCATTATCAATAAACCCGACTTTTCGGTTAGCCAGCCAGAGGAGCAACAGGATGGCAAAGCTGTTCATGGAGGTGATACCATTGATACCATCCATAAAGTTGTAAGCGTTGATGGTGCCGATGACTAGTATTAAT
>ENA-UOVV01002170-UOVV01002170.1-compost-metagenome-genome-assembly--contig:-NODE-2170-length-11762-cov-7.745024_pt1 | contig 11762 bp, 12 predicted proteins | sample MGYA00238155_ERZ761577 | MGnify/ENA primary metagenome ERZ761577 (study PRJEB28898, sample SAMN06268775) | compost metagenome | isolation source: Emeryville, CA | place: USA:Emeryville, CA | collected...
TCCGTGGGGCAGGTCAAACTGTCACCAGTTCGTTCCTCACGCCCATCTCAGCTTCGGGGTAGGGTTTGAGAACTGTCTACGCAGGGAGCCCAAGTACGCACTCGAGGGGGGGACGCATGGACCTCGACGCAGACGCCTTCGAAGCCCTCGTGGTCGAGGAACTCGACGCCCTGCCGGACGAGATGACCGAGGGCCTCGAGAATGTGGTCTTCGTGGTCGAAGACCGCAACGCCAGCGACCCCACCATGCTCGGACTCTACGAGGGCTTCGCGCTGACCGATCGCGGCCAGTACGGCTTCGGCGAACTCCCGGATCGGATCATCCTCTACCGCGAGGCGCTGCTCGATTTCTGCGCTGACCTCGACACCCTGCGTGACGAGATTCACATCACGCTCGTCCACGAAATCGCGCACTATTACGGCATCGACGAGGAGCGCCTGCACGAACTCGGTTGGGGCTAGGTCGCGCCGCCACCAGGGCGTGATCACAAGGCGGCAACGAGTGGGCGATTCCCGCATGCGCCTCTGTTCTCCGGACCCCGAAGTACGGCAGAATTAGCCTCGTGGGCAGGCATAGTTCGGAGCAACCAGAAGCAGGCAGCCTTCTGCAAGAGGCCGCGCTGTTGCAGGTCGGACGTCCCTGGAACCTCCTGGTCTGGAACGATCCGGTCAACCTGATGAGCTACGTGGAATGGATCTTCCGCAGCTACTTTGGCTACCCCGACTCGGTGGCCACGGAACTCATGCTCACCGTGCACAATGAGGGGCGCGCCGTGGTCGCGACCGGCACCCGGGAAGAGATCGAGCGCCACGTCATCGCGATGCACGGCTTCGGCCTCTGGGCGACGCTGCAGCAGCAGTCATGACCGACGCCAACCGCGGATTCCAGGTCGTGCTGCCCACCCAGGCTGCACTGCGCCTGCGAGCACGCAGCCGCGACCTGCTGGCGGTGCTGCGCTCCGCCGCCACCACCTCGCCCAGCAGTGAAGACGCCGCCCTGCGCGCCCGCCTGATGCCGAACCCCTACCCCGATGACAACGAGGCGGCAGAAGAGTTTGCGCGGCTCTCTGGCAGCGAGGTCGCCGATGGGAAACGATCCCGGGCGGCGGGGCTCATCGCGGCGGTCGAACGCGCGCTCGAGGACGCGGGGTGCAAGCTCAGCACCGTCGAGGCGCTAGCACCGACGGAACTTGGCGCACCCTGGCCACCCTCGCGCACCCCAATCCCGGAACAGTTGATCTTCGAACTGCATGAAGGGGACGCCCTGGACTGGGTCCGCGCCGTGACCGATCTTCGGCTGGCACTGGCACACCGCCTCGGGATCGTCGACCAGGACACTGCCGACCGGATCGAGTCCGCTGACCTGCCCGAGCACCTTCGGTCGATGCGGGACGACTACATCTTCTTCGCCACCTTCCAGGAGGGGCTGGTCTCGGCACTGTCGCAACCAGTGCCGGGCGATGACTCGGCGCCGGGCGGTTCGTCGGACCCGGACTTCCCCAACTTCTAGGCGATCGGCCCCGACACCCCGAGGAATGCCGCCACCTCGGCCGAGGATGGGGCGGCTCGGAGCTCGTCCATGGTGCCCTGCTGGGCGATGCGCCCGCGCAGCAACACCACGATGCGGTCGGCAATGCGGGCCGCCTCGTCGTGATCGTGGGTGACCAGGATGGCTGGGATGTGCCGCGCCAGCAGGATGCGGCGTACCTCCTCGCCGAGCCGGATCCGCAACTGCCGGTCCAGCGCACTCAGCGGCTCATCCAGCAGCAGGGCCTTCGGGTCAGCCGCCAGTGCGCGGGCCAGGGCTACACGCTGCTGCTCACCACCGCTCAGATCCGCAATCGACCGCGAGCCGAAGCCCGCCAAATCGACCAAGTCCAGCAGCGCCTCGATTCGCTCCGATCGCTCGGCCCTGGCCACGCCCTGCAGTTCGAGCGCATAGCCGATGTTGTCCGCCACCGTTCGGTGTGGGAAGAGCTGCCCGTCCTGGAACATCAACACGAAGCCGCGTTGATGTGTCGGCAGCGCCGTCACGTCCTCACCGCGCCAGCGCACACGGCCGGATTGCAGCGGCAATAGGCCCGCGATTGCGCGCAGCAGCGTGGACTTGCCGGACCCGGAGGGTCCGAGCAGGGCCACCACCTCGCCGTCGGCGACGTGCAGGTCGATGCTGGCCAGACCCGCAACTGTGCCATCGGGCGCCGGTTGGGCGTCCGGGAACTGCACGGACAGGTCGGCGACGGTCAAGCCAGAAGTCATGGTGGTCTCCATCATCAGAAGGCTCCTGCAACCCCGGCCCGGAGCCGCTCCACCAGGCCGGTGAGTGCCAGCACCAGCATGGCGAGGATCACCGATCCCGCCAAGGCCATGCCGAGGTTCTCCGCGCCGGGCCTGGTGATCAGCCGGTAGATCAACACTGGCAGGGTGGGGTCGGTGGGGCGCGCGAGGAAGCTGGTCGCGCCGAACTCCCCCAGCGAGACGGCGAGCGCGAAGACGGTTGCGGCCGCGATGGGTCGCGCGGCGAGGCGCAGATCGACATCCAACAGCACCCGTGCCGGGCTCGCCCCCAAGCTTGCGGCAGCCTCGCGCAGTTTCGGGTCGATACCGCGCAGTACCGGCAGCAGCACTCGCAGCACCAGCGGCAGGGCAACGATCGCCTGCGAGATGGGGATCAGGATGCCGGTTGTACGCATATCCAGCGGCGGACGGTTCAACGTGATCAGCATGCCCAGACCCACCGTGACCGCCGAAACGCCGAGCGGCAGCATGACGAGGCGGTCGAGGCGGTCGCGCCAGCGCAGCTGCCGTGCGGTCACTGCCGGCCGACTCAGTGCCAGCGCGAGTCCAAGGCCGAGCACCAGCGCGATCGCGGCGGCCTGCGCCGCAGTCGACAGCGACAACAGCACTGCCGAGGCGGCGCTCGAGCCGCCGAGGAAGGCCACGTAATAGTCCAGCCCCCAGCCATGTGGAGTTTCGAGCGAGCGCACGACCAGGGCCGCCAGCGGCAGCATCAGGGCGGCCACCACCAGCAGCGACCAGGCCAACAGCCCCGCATCCCCTCGGCCGAGGCGAGGCTTCGGCGCCGCCGCCCGCGTGGTCACGCCACGCTCCCCCCGTTGTCGCAACCGCGCCGAGACGGTCAGCAGCGCCACCACCAGTACGAGCTGCAGCAGCGACAGCGCCGCCGCGGCCGGCAGGTCGAGGTAGTCCATGGTGAGCGTGTAGATCTCGGTCTCGATGGTGCCGAACTGGAGTCCGCCGAGCACCAGGACCGTGCCGAATGCGGTGGCGCAGAACAAGAACACCACCGCGGCGGCCGACCAGACCGCCGGGGCCAGCGCTGGCAGCGTCACGGTCCACCACACTCGCCATGGCGAGGCGCCGAGGCTGGCCGCTGCCTCGGCCTGGCGGGGATCGAGCGACTCCCAGCGCACGCCGACGGTGCGGACGACGACTGCGATATTGAAGAACACCAGCGCGGCAATGATCGCCGCAAAGGTGCCGTCGAGGCCCAGCCAGCCGAGCCAGCCAGAGGGGCGGAACAGGGTGCGGAAGGCCACACCGACGACCACGGTGGGCAGCACAAAGGGTACGAATACCAGCGCCCGTAACACGCCAGCACCACGGAAACGGCGCCGGTGCAGCACCGCGGCCACCGGCAGACCCGCCAGCAGTGCGATCACCGTCGCGGTCGCAGCCTGCGCCAGGGTCAGTCCGATGATGCGGTGAGTGCGAGGTCGGCCGAGCACGTCCACGAATCCGACCAGGTCCACCTGCCCGTTCGGCGCGAGCCCAATCCAGAGCATGCCGAGCAGTGGCACCAGGAAGAACACCAGCAGAAACAGGACGGGCACGCCGACGGCCAGCCCCAGTCCGAAGACGGTGCTGACGGGTTGGCGTGCCCGCATGATCACGGCACTAGCCGATCACAATGGCAGACCACTCGGCAATCCATGCCTCACGCTTGGCATCGATCACCGCCGGGTCGAGTTCGTACGCGGTCTCGGCCACAGACACCACGCCAGCCCAACCCTCCGGCAGCGCGACGGCAGTGTTCGTCGGGAACACGTACATTGAGTCGGGGATCGCGGCCTGCGCCTCGGCCGAGAACAGGAAGTCAACCAGCTGACCGGCGGCAGTCGGGTACTTGGTGCCGGCAATCACGCCGGCGTACTCGACCTGACGGAAGCAGGTGGCATCGAGGTTCTGGGTGGCCGGGTCGAAGGCCGGGGACGATCCGTAACTGAGCACGATCGGGCGGTCACCACCGGCTCGGGTGAAGTCCACCGTGTAGGCGTCGGTCCAGCCAGCGGTCACCTTGATGTCGTTGGCAACCAGCGCCCGCCAGTAGTCCCGCCAACCATCCTCACCGTAGGCAGCGATGGTGGCCAGCAGGAAGGCCAGGCCCGGCGAGGAGGTGCTCGCGCCACTGGCGACCAACTGACCGCGGTACTTCGGCTTGATCAGGTCATCCAGGGTTGCCGGCGGGGTTTGCCCCTTGGATTGGTACCACTCGGCGTCAATGTTGATGCAGACATCGCCACTGGTAATCGGGGCGAGCACCTCGCGGCCCGCGCCCGCAGGCAACTGGAAACGTTCCTGGTCCGGCCCCATCGCGGCGACCTGGTGCTCGGCGAACACGCCGGCCTTCACCGCGCGGGAGGCGAAGGTGGTGTCCACGCCGAAGGCGACGTCAGCCAGTGGCGCGTTCTTTGTCAGCACGAGTTGGTTGGTCAGCGCGCCGGCGTCGTCGGCTTGCAGCACCGTGACGGCAATGCCGGTCTGTTCGGTGAAGCGGTCCAGCACCTCGTTGTCCTCGCCCAGTGCGAAGGATCCGTGGGTGATCAGGACCAGTTCTTCCGGCGTTGCGCCCGGGTCGACCGGGGCGGTGCTGGCGCAGCCGGTGAGGACGGCCGCAATGGCCATAGTCGGGATGAGGAGATTGCGGCGTCGGCCGCGAGACAGAGCAATGTGCACGATACGTGCCCTTTCACTTCGTGGATAGGGGCACGGGATTGAGGCCTCCCTGCGCCGGCATGATCCGGATCAGGTTCGACGGTCGAAGGTTGAGAACCTTCCTCTCAGCCCGGCTCACCGGACTCCCGTGTTCAGGCACGAGTATAGCGAGGAAGCATGCGCGGTGCTCGTCCGCACCGGTGCGCTGGCGCTGCCGGTGCCGAACTCGGCACTGGGCAACAATGCAGGTCGGTGTGTCTGGATACGCAGCGGCGCCCCGGAACCAGTCGTCCCGGGGCGCCGCTGTGCGATTCTTGCGCTTAGTTCGCCGCGGACTCGTCCGCGTCAACGTCCTCGTCAGTAGCCTCGCCGCCTTCACCGGCGGGCTGCGTCGTGTCCGAGCCGCCACTGGTCGAGCCGGATTCCGGCGCAGTCCCCTTCGTCTCCCAGGCCACCTTGCCCCTGACCCCAGAGTCCCAAGCCAGCACACGCTGGCCGGTGAGTGGGTCCATCAGGTGCAGCCGGAAGCGAGTGCCGCTGTCGGTCTTGTAGGTGGACGGAATGATCGGGGTGTCCAGGGCGGCAATCTGCCGCCAGGCCTCGTTGATCCGCAGTGCGAGCGGGCGCTGATCCTCCGCGCTGGCTGGCACCATTGCGGCGTTCACAATCTCGGCGGCGACCAGCAGATCGGCGTTCGCCTGGGCGAGCATGGCTTCCTGCTCCTCGGCGCTGAACGTCGGCACACTGAAGTCATCCACCGCAGTCTGTGGCTTGCCGGTCGCAGGCGTCTTGGCCACCAGGATGGCCCCAAAGACCTTCAACGACTCATCCGAGACCTGCCAGGTCACACGGTGGACGGCAAAGACACGGGGCTGACGCTGCAGATCCCAGAGCGCCATCAGGAGGTCCGGTCGCTTTCCCGACAGCTTGATCTGCGTCTCCATGAAGGCGACGTTCGGAGTCTTGACCTCGCTGTTCTTCGGCGGCTTCAGTTCGAAAGGCGGCGCGAACACAATCTCGTCGAGCCTGGTGCCGTTGCGCTTGGCGATCCGGTCGACCTCCACTTCAAAGCGGTTGAGTCGTGGGGACACCGGAACGCGGTACTCAGTCCGGGACAGCTCTTGCCTGAGGCTCTCGATGTTCTCGAACTGCACCTTGAGATCGGCCAGGTCCTTCTGATGCCGCACGTTCACCTGTTCGGTGCGATCGATCTCGGCCTCTGCCTGACTGATCCGCTCTAGGTTCGGGCTAATCAGGAGCATGTAGGAGCCAGCCAGCAGCAACAGGCCAACGAGGGTGCCACCGACCATCCAGTTCCGCCGTTGAGGACTCACTTGGCCTCCTCCTTTGCCTCGCCCTTGTCATCGCTCGGCAAGTACTGCTCGAGCGCCTGCCGCTGTACGCGGCGCAGCGCCGTGTTATCGAAGTACAGGTCATAGGTGGCACCGACGGTCTTGTCGGCATCACGGACCGTGAACTTGCCGGTCCAGTACTCACCAAAGCCCGCGATCTGCTTGACCGCCTCAGCCCATTCGGTGAGGCGCTGTGCGTCGCGAGCGTGGACCGTGATGGCGATGTGCACGGTGCCGGTCTTGGTCGTCAGATAGTGCCCCGAGGTGGTGGCGTTCTCGCTGGCGACGGAATTGCCGTTGACCGTCAGATCCGTCACCTCGATCGAGCCACCGGCATTCAGGATGGAGGACAGCAGCGGAGCCCAGTCCACCGCATGTTCGTCCACCGCCTGCAGCGCGCGCTTGCCAGTGTCCAGCGCATTGAGGATGTCGGGAATTTCCGAGAACTCCTTCTTGGCCGCAAGCAATGCATCGGTCTTGGCCTGTTCTGCCTTCAGTGCTGCCTCCGCTTGCTCGGCCTGGGTCCAGGTGTAATACCAGGCACCACCCGAGGCCAAGAGGATCAGCAGCATCGCGTACACGATGCCGCGCTGCAGGGCCTTCAGTTCGCTCTGGACTCGCGCGTCCTGCGGCAGCAGGTTGACCCTGGGCACCCCGCCGACGACGAATGCCGGACTCTTCTTGGCCATTAGTGCTTCCCTCCAGCCAGACCGACGGCCGTGACCAACTCAGCGCGAGCCGCACGGGCTGCCGAGGAGTCCACGGACTTCGCCAGGTTTGCGTCCAGCAGAGCGTCTGCCTGCGTCACCGGGATTCGAAACGACTCCGCCAGCGCTTCCTTGAACCCTGCCAAGTGCGAGCCACCACCGGCCAGCACCACGGCCCGCAACGGGTCATCGGGATGCTGCTGGTTGTAGTAGCTGAGGGTGTCGCGCAGGTTCACCGTCAGCGGCTGCACCACGCTCAGTACAGCCTCCGCCACCGGTTGCTGGTCCGGGCGGTCAGCGCGACCGATACCGACCTCGCGCTTGAGTCGCTCGGCCTCTTCCGGACCCACCTTGAGCTTCTCAACGATGGAGTCCGTGATCGCCGCCCCACCCACGGTGAGGTGACGCACGTACAACGGAACACCCAGCGAGGTGATGACGACCGTCGTGGAACTGGCACCGAGGTCAACGAACGCGGTGGTCTGCTTACTGAACTCGCCGCGAGCACCGGCGCGCGCCACCGCGAAGGCGTTGAGGTCGACCGAGTCCACCTTCAAACCCGCCAGGCGGGTTGCCTCGATGTTGGCCTTGATCGCGTCCTTGAGTGCTGCCACCAACAGGCCCTGGTATCCGCGGCCTGACTGGTTGTTCACCTCGCGGATCGCATAGAAATCTAGGATGGCCTCGGTAACCGGCACCGGCAGATTCTCCTGCACCAGGCCGGGCAGCGACGTCGCCAGGGTGGTCATAGCGGACTCTGGGACGACCATGTCGCGCACGAGCACGCGCTTGCCCCCGACACCCAGGGCGACGTGCTTCGAGCCAATCTTCTGCTCCTGCCAGAGCTGACGGATCGCTGCACCCACGGTGACCGGGTCGGCGACCACGCCATCGCGAACAGCCCCCACCGGCAACGGCACGGCACCGATTCGATCCACCGTGAAGCGACGCTTGTCAGGGTTGGATATCTGCACTGCTCGGACATGCGTTTGACCGATGTCGAGACCTACGACGGATTTCGCCAACTGGGAGTTCCCCTTTCACAATCCCTGGCCGGGACCAACGCCCATGAGCGTCAGGTACCAGGTCAGGATATCCACACCGACGACCATGCCAATCCAGGCGCCAGCGAGCATGTACGGCCCGAAGGGAATGCCGCTCTTGCGAGTGGCGCGCCCCAGCAACAGCAGCACAATGCCGACCACACCGCCGATCAGGAAGGCCGCGAAGCCACCCATCACCACGGCCTGCCAGCCGAACCAGCCGAGTTGCAACCCAACCAGACCGGCAAGTTTCACATCCCCAAAGCCCATCCCCCTTGGCGAGATAAGCGCCACGATCAGGTAGAAGGCGAACAGTGCTGCGCCGCCGATCACAGCGTCGCGGAGCAGTGTCCAGTCACCAGCGAGGATCGTAGCCACCGTCAGCAGCACCGTCGATACCACGATGGCTGGCAGGACGATCACGTTCGGCAGTCGATGGGTTTCCATATCGATCACGGCCAAGGCGATCGATACCGCCGCAAAGAACAGCCACGCGGCGAGCAGCACGCAGTTGGCCGCGAGGATGCCTCCGTCGGGGCTGTGCTCGATCTGCGGCCACCACCACCAGGTGACCAGCGCGAAGGCCACTGCGGTGAGCACCTCGACGATGAGGTAGCGCGGCGAGATGGGTGCACCACAGTGACGGCACTTGCCGCGCAGCAGTAGCCAGCTCAGCACCGGAATGTTGTCATACCAGGCGATCTCCTGCTCGCAGCCCGGGCATCGGCTCGGCGGTGCGACGATGGACAGTCCGGCCGGCACTCGATGGACGACCACATTCAGGAAGGAGCCGATGGCAAGACCGACCACCGCACTCAGCAGGATGAACAGTTCCACGCGCGGTGCCCCTAGCGCGCCACGTCAAGACGCGAACGGATCGACAGCGACTCCAGTGAACCTTCATCGCCACCGCCGAGGTCAACACCCGGCACACCGGTCGGCACGAAGGTCAGCACATTGTTCGTACCGTTGACCTGGAGGTTGCCGCCGTAGAGCTGGCCGCGGAAGTCAAAGCCCGAGTTCACGCTCAGCGTGCACGGCGTGTACGCCAGCGACTGGATGCGCGGACCGACTCGACCTTCAAAGGTCAGGTTGCCCGCACCGCCACTACAGGTCGGGGCGTTGTTCACGTTGTTGTCCGGCACGTAGAACCACAACTTGGTGCCCTGCGGAATCGAGGGGTGGGTATCGAAGGACGTACCACCACCGCTTTGCCACGAGCTGACCAGCAGCACGATGTCAGTCTTCAGTTGGAATGCCTTGCTGGAGTACACGCTGCCGCAACTGCGCAAGTCCAGCACGGTGGGCACCGTGAGGTTGATGAAGTTGTTGTACGCGGCGTTGTCCCAGTTCGCGAAACCACAGCCCACCGTTTCGGTGCCCTTGATCTGGAAGCCCATGTCAATCCAGTCCTGCGGCACGTAGGGGATGTCGATCCACTTCGGCAGCTTCACCTTCGGCACCGGATTCGGCGAGGGAATCCCGATCTGGGTGTGCTGCACCGGGCCGCCGACCTTGTTCTTCGACACCAAACAGGTGGCCTTCTGGTCGTTCGTGGTCGACGGGCTGCAACCGACACCGCCGTCGACGCTGAGGTTGCCTCCTACTCGCAGCGAGCCATCGATCTTGGCGTCGTTGGTGAACCGCATCAGGTTGCCCACCGCCAGCACATTGCCGCTGACCTTGGTGTTCTGGAACCGCACGTCGCCGCCTGCCCAAATGTCGCCGCCAACGGTCGAGTGAATCATGTTCACGTTGCCGCCGGCGATGATGTCGCCGCCGACGGTCATCTGCGCCGAACCGGTGGGGCCACCGTTGACCACGTGTCCAGCCGCGATGATGTTGCCGCCGACGGTAACTGGCGGGTTCGTCGCGTTCACGCTCACGCCCTGCGCGTTCACGCCCGCAACGATCAGGTCACCCATGACCGTCACGTTGCTGTTGGCCGAGAAGTAGCCGTTCACGTAGACGTCACCGCGGATGGTGCACTGGTTATTGAAAATCAGGTTCTGGTTGGCCTTCACGCTGCCACTGATGTCCGAAGACGAGTGACAGGTGAGTGAACCATCCTGCACGATCACATCGCCGGCCACGCCGTCGAGTTCAGGCAGCACGATGTTGTTGATCGAACCGTTCGATCCCGCAAAGAAGGCGGCGCCACCACCACTGGGGGTCGTCACGATCTCCGAGAGCACCTCGATCACGACACCGGTGTCATCACCGAGTGCGGTGCCCGGCCCAAAACCACGCGAGGCCACTTCCACCACACGAGGTACCGTGCCGCTGGGCAGCGGCGAGGTACACGGAATCAGCGCATCGCTGCCATCGCGGTAGTTCAGCACGCGCACCGAGAACTTCGGGTCGGTGTCGTTGGTGAACTCGTAATCGCAGGCGGGGAACTGTCCGCTGGCGAACAGAGCCGTGATGCTGTCGATACCGGCGTCGGCCGCAGCACGGGCCTGGACTTGGGAGGCCGCCTTCGTCGTGTACTCGGCGGCGAAACTGCTGCTGGTGACCACCAGCGCACCGATGGAGGAGACCAACAGGATCGTACCCAGGACGATGATGAGGACGAAGCCTCGCTGTGCATCACGTCGCCGCAGGCGTCGAAGCAGAGTTCTTACCAGCATGATTCCGGCACCCTCTCTAGCTCTTCATCGGCATAGGAGACACGACCAAGGTCGTACGTTGACCGCAACATCACCGGCAGCTGGGTTGCCCCCACCTCGACCAGCATGTCCACGGTCACCAAGCCAGTTTCGAGGCCGAATGCCCCGTCCGGCTCGAAAATGTAATCCACGTTCGGTGGCGCCAGCACGTTCGTGCCCAGGCGGATCCAGTCAGCGAAATCGTAGTTTGCCGCTGGCATCGCAACGACGCCCGCGGTGTTCTTCGGCGACCAGTAGGCGAACAGGCTGCGGTCGCTGGCCCGGTAGTACCAAGCGCGGCAGTACCAGTCGTATGCCGAGCCCTGCACGGTTCCGGTCGGAACGATGCGCACCTCGGCGGTCCGAGCCCGCAGCAGCAGGTCACCGGTGCCGGTGCCGTGGTCGACACGGAACGCGGTGGCGTTTTGCAGGCCTCGGTCCAGATCACTGGCCAGCAACTGGGCGAGGTTGCTCGCATCGCTGAGGGTCTGCACCTTGGTACGGGTCTGCAGGCCATCGATGATGAGGTAGGTCGCGCCGACCAGCACGATGCCAGAAATCGTCATCGAGACCAGTACTTCGATCATGGAAAGACCGCGCTCGGTGCTGGTGCGGACCTGCCGCCAGCGCCGGCGCAGCGCAGTGCCGAGACGATGCAGCATTAGGCACCACCTCGCACGAACACCCAGGTGTTCAGGGTGATGACGTCCATACCGACCTTGTTGCGGATGGTCATCAGCACCTCGGCGGTACCCGGATACGAGCTCGGGCACACCATGGTGAGCACCGGCGTGTAGACGCCGCCGCGAGTGTCCGACACGGAGGTGAGGGCGGCCTCGGTCTGGTTCATGCACGCCGCATTCCCGACGCGCAGCCGGTCCAGTTCGTTGTTTGCGATCGAGGTCGCGGTCGTGATCGATGCTGCTCGGTCAGCGAGGCGCAGACCGTTGATCATGAGCGGGATGAAGGACATCGCAATCAGCGACAGCAGCAAAATCGACACCATCAGTTCGATCAGGCTCAAACCCGATTCGCGGCGCAGCAAGTCACGTGCAGT
>ENA-UOVV01002173-UOVV01002173.1-compost-metagenome-genome-assembly--contig:-NODE-2173-length-11745-cov-4.748845_pt1 | contig 11745 bp, 10 predicted proteins | sample MGYA00238155_ERZ761577 | MGnify/ENA primary metagenome ERZ761577 (study PRJEB28898, sample SAMN06268775) | compost metagenome | isolation source: Emeryville, CA | place: USA:Emeryville, CA | collected...
AAGAGCTTCTGACGGCGGTGCTGCGGGACATCGAGATCATCGAGCAATATCAGAAGGCGACTCGCTCCGAGACCACCTATCAACATCTGGGCCGCGCCCGCAGCGCCAATAACCAGAACCAGTCGTATGCCTACGGTGTTCAGGAGAGTCGCAATTTTTCCCTGAAACTGCGCACCGCTGACGGTGATCTCGTCACCATCGGCGTGTCCGCAGCGCGCTCTGGTCAAGCTCAGCTTTCCTTGGATGCCAAAGGCAACGCTTCTCTTGTCCGCCAGGGCAGCGAAAGTTCTGGTATGCAATTCGCCGTGGAAGGAGAGTTGGACGAGGGTGAACTGCGCGCGCTGAACGAGTTGCTGCAACAGGTTGGCGATATCTCCGAGCGTTTCTTCCAGGGAGATCTGGATAGCGCCTTCCAATTGGCCATGAAACTATCTTTCGACAGCAGTGAAATTGCGGCCTTTGATATGAACTGGAATATGAGCACCACCGAAGTAGCGGGTGTGGCGCAGCAGTTCGAGCGCCCAGCGGCGGATCTTTCCGCCCCTGCGCGCTTCGAGGGTTTTGTGGAAAGTGTCAAACGCGCTGGCGACATGGCGGAACGCATGGGTCAACCGCGCAGCCTGATTGCCGATTTGCTTGACTGGATCGCCAGTCAGCAACAGCCGCAGGACGCACGCCACGCTCTTCTCGCTCCTATGGCCCGGGCAGTTCTCTAACTGGACGATCCCACACTCACTTGATTAAATGCCCGCCTTCCAGCTGAAGGCGGGCATTTATGATTTCTCTGATCCTCTATTCCACAGCAGGTTGTCACCTGTGCGAGCTGGCGGAAGCGCAATTGCAGCAGGCGCGGCAAGTGTTTGATCTCGATTGGCGTCTTGTTGATATTGCGGATTCGCCCGAGCTGATGGAGGTCTACGGGGTGCGGATACCAGTGGTAGCCGAACCGGATTCCGGCAGGGAGATTGGCTGGCCGTTTGGACAGCCCGAGTTACGCGAGTGGTTAGCGCAGCTCTCTTAGAGATTCTGCGCGCTTCCTAAAAAACTTCTTACAGATACTGCTTTGCTTCGGCTTCGGACAGGAAGATGGTGGGTTGTCCGAGGCGATAGCCATAAATCACGGAAAAACACAGCACGTTTTGCACGTATTGGCGAGTTTCCTTAAACGGAATCGTCTCGATCCAGACGTCCACCGGCTTTTCTTTACCTTGTTCACTTAACCAGCGATTCACGCGGTTCGGACCGGCATTGTAGGCAGCCGCAGCGAGAATGCGGTTGCCATTGAACGTCTGCAGTAGATAGTTCAGATAGTGTCCGCCCAAGCGCATGTTGTGCTCCACGTCGAGTAGCTCCTGCGCATTGGCATGGCGGATACCTGTTTTCTTGGCTGTGTAGACCGCCGTCTGCGGCATGATTTGCATCAAGCCCATAGCCCCAACGGGCGATTTGGCAGAGGCATCGAAGGCGCTCTCTTGTCGGGCAATGGCATAAATCAGCGTCTGCTCCAGTTGCGTATCCTGGGCGATGCGAGCGACTTCTTCGCGGTAGGCGAGAGGGAAGCGGACGGTGAGTTCGTTCCACAAATTGCCGTTGATCATTGTTTGGATGCCGGTGGAGTACCAGCCCCAATCCCGCGCCAGCTGGCCGATGGCAGCTACTTGTTTGTCATCCAATCGGCGCGATGCGTGTAACAACTCTGCCCGGGCTTCAGTGGAAGCGCCGGTTAACCACAATTCATGGGCACGTCGAACTACCGGAAGCATCTCCACTTGGTGGCGGAATGCGTCATCCAGAGGCGTGGACTCATCAACCAGGGCGTATTCCTGCTTGAGTTTGTCCGCTGACATAAAGCCGTAAAAGCTGCGATTCTGGGCAAGTTCGCGATAAATCTCTTCGGAAGTCGGGAATCCGGCAATCGCCTGTTTCAGTTCGTCCTGGGCGCGGGCAGCCCAATAGCGCCAGCGTTCGTGTTGGCGCGCCTTGTCATCCAGCAGCGCCAGCCGCTCGGCAAAATTCTGCCAATTGCCTTCCGCGAGGGTTTCACGCAGCAGCTCATCCAGAACGCCCTCCTCACGCAAACTGTGGGAGTAGCTGAGCAGAGCCTCCGCCTCCGCGGTTTCACCAGCGCGAATCAAACGCTTGATGATGGTCAGCTTGGCGTCCTGCATCACGTCTTCAGGGAATAGTTGCTGCGCTTCGTACATCTGCCAGTGTTTGAGCGCGTCGGTAGGAGCGGTGCGGGCGAGCTTCTTCACGCCGTAGGCAATAATGTGTTGAGTCGGCAGGTCCTGGTCCTGAAAGCGCTGACGCTGGGCGATCAACTTGGGATTGGTGTGGACTTGCAGGTATAGGTTCGCTTTGGGTTTAAGCGTTTTGAGCTGGTTCGAAAGATATTTGGCGAAACTGGTTTCACCCTGATTCATGGCCTTATCGAAGCGGCTCCAAACGAGAGCTTCGGTTTGATGGCCAGCGCTGCGCCACGCGGTGAACACAGGGTCGCAAGGTTTTGGCTGGGATTTGCCGACATCCCACAAGGGAGCGACTTCGGCAAACGCGCTTTTATCACCGGTTTTGATACGCGCATGCAGAGAATGGCAGAGCAGCTCCAGGGAGGTATTGTCCTCGGTGCTGTAATAGCGGTTGAATTCTTTCCACTTCTCTCGGCCGGCCAAAAACTGCAACAGATTGGCGCGCAGGCGGCTCGCGAGGAAGGAATCCGGGTAGGTTTCCAAAAATTTGTCGATATCGGCGAGGGGCATGTCCGCAAAGCGGTTGCGCAGTTGGGCAAATTCCAGGTACTGCCGCAGCGGGTAGTCGCCGAGTTGGTCCATGTGCCGCTTGAATTCAGCATTATTTTTTTGTGCCAGCGCCGCTTTGGCTTTTTGGTAGTGGAAGCGGTGGCTAGCCAATTCAGAATCGGGTTTGCTCGGCGCTTGTTGAGCGGATGCCTGCAGGGATAGCAGGCAAATGCTAATGCCAGCAACCCACATGTTTCGGCGAAACAGATCAGCAAACAACATACGAAACGAAACTCTGAAAACAGGGAATTAATTGGCGCGAGCTCATTAACTTAACAAACTACTTTAAGCTTGTCCTCTAAATGAGGCGCCGACACATAATAAAGTGTTGTTGAATTTAGCGGCTTTCGCCAGTAATAAGCCCAGATAAAGATTGAATCGAAGCTTCTTATTCGGGCAAGATGCCGCGCACTCTTCTGGTTTCCTTTTCTTATTCCAATGAACCTTATCAAACTCGACAACCTGCAATTACATCATGGGGAGCAAGTCATTTTTGACGGCTTGTCCCTGTTGGTAAAAAAAGGCGACCGCCTCTGTCTGATCGGCCGCAACGGCGCCGGTAAATCCACTTTGCTGAAAACTCTGGAAGGCGCAGTGGACCCGGACAGCGGCTTGGTATGGCGCGAGCCGGGTTCGACTGTTGCGGGTTTGCAGCAGGATTTGCCCGAGCAATCGGACATTTCGGTATACGATTTTGTTTCCGGCGGTCTTGCGGACTTAGGTGCGAATCTGGCGCGTTTCGCCGTGCTGGCGACGCAAAGTGACGCCGAGAGCCTCGCCGAGCTTGGCCGGGTGCAGCAGAAAATCGAATCTGCCGATGGCTGGAGCGTGCAGAATCGTATCGAGCAGGTACTCACCCGTTTGGAGCTGGACGGCAAGCTGCGCCTCGCCGACCTTTCCGGTGGCTGGCGTCGACGCGTCGCGCTGGCGCGTGCCCTCGTTACTCAGCCAGACGTCTTGTTGCTCGACGAACCTACCAACCACCTGGATATCGCCTCTATCGAATGGCTGGAAAAACAGCTGCTGGATTTTGCTGGCGCTGTGGTGTTTGTCACCCACGACCGGGCCTTTTTGCGCGCGGTCGCCAATCGCATCGGCGAGCTGGATCGCGGCCGCCTGACGCTGTGGGACGGCGATTACCGCAGTTTTCTCGAATTTCGCGAACAGAAACTCGCGGAAGAGGAAAAACATAATCAGGAATTTGATAAGCGCTTAGCCCAGGAAGAAGTTTGGATTCGCCAGGGCATCAAAGCCCGCCGCACCCGTAACGAAGGGCGGGTGAGGGCGCTGAAAGAAATGCGGAAAGAGCGCGCCGCGCGCCTGGAGCGTCAGGGCAACGCCCGCATGACCTTATCTGCGGATCAAGCCTCCGGCAAGCTGGTGGCGGAATTCAAAGATGTGAGTTTTTCCTGGACCGACAAACCGGTCATTAAGCATTTTTCCGGAACGATTATTCGCGGCGACAAAATCGGCCTGATTGGCCCTAACGGCGTCGGTAAAAGTACGTTTTTGAAGCTGTTGATGGGCGATCTGAAACCTACCTCCGGAGAGGTGCGTCTCGGAAGCAAACTGTCCATTGCCTACTTCGATCAGCTGCGGGAAGAGCTCGATCTGGACAAAAGCGCCATCGACAATATCGCCGAGGGTCGGGAATACATTGAAATCGACGGTCGCAATAAACACCTGATCGGCTATCTGCAGGAATTTCTGTTTACTGGTGAACGAGCGCGCACGCCCATTCGCGCGCTCTCGGGTGGCGAGCGCAATCGGGTAATGCTGGCGAAATTGTTCAGCAAACCCGCCAACTGTTTGATCATGGACGAACCTACCAACGATCTGGATGCGGAGACCTTGGATCTGCTGGAGGATCTGCTCCTCAACTACACTGGCACCCTAATTCTGGTGAGCCACGACCGGGAATTTTTAGATAACGTGGTCACCAGCACCATCGGTTTCGAAGGTAATGGCGTGCTGAAGGAATATGTGGGCGGCTATCAGGATTGGGTTCGTCAAGGTGGCCTCTGGTACAAACCGTCCGTTGTGCCGGTGGCACCTCCGCAGGCTGCGCCAGAACCGGCAGCTCCGGTGGAGCGTCGCCCTGCAGGAAAAAAACTCTCTTATAAATTACAGCTCGAACTCGATACCTTGCCGCAGCGCATCGAGGCTCTCGAAGACGAGGTGAATCGCCTGCAGGCGGAAATGGCGGATCCGAGTTTTTATCAGCAAGCGCCTGCGGAAATCACCCGCAAAACTAACTTGCTGAACGATAAAAATGCCGAACTCAGCAAGGTTTACGAGCGCTGGGAAGAGCTTGAGTCTCTGCGCGACGCTTAACCCGCTAAGGGTTGAGTTCTAAACCCGGACGGCGAGAACGTCGCATTTGGCTCCATGCAGCACATCCGAAGCGGTGGAGCCGAGCAGCAGTGCCAAGCCGTGGCGACCGTGGCTACCGACAACAATCAGATCCGCGCCCAGCTCAGCCGCGGTTTCGCGCAGTTCGGCGGCAGTCTGGCCGATTACGACTTTGCTCTGAGTGACTTCGTAACCCAGCTGTTGGGTAAAAGCGGCTAAACGCTTGTCGGCCTGTTCTTCAAGGGCAAGCTGCGTTTCGGTGAGGTCCATGGGAATATCGCCGGCGTAAGCGAAAGTGACGGGCTCGATAACGTGAATCAGACTAAGCTTGGCGTTGTAGAGTCTGGCCAGCTCCACCGCTTTCCGCGCGACCTGGAGTGACTCATCCGGCGACAGATCAAGACCAACCAACAAGTGGGTGTAGATGCTCATAAATCAATCCTCTGTTTATTGCACTATCGCCATTAAACCGCGGCGACATGTTTGTTTTTTTGATTTACCTCTAACATCCGCGCCAGCGCACTGACGTGGGCCCAGTTTACTGCAAATCTTTCCTTCGTCTATTTAACCAACTGCGGAGTTTGGTCTATGTCCGGGTTTGTCATTGCCATAATCGTTTTAGTTCTCGCCATGATGATCGGACCGATTATGATGGTGAAGCCGAGCCGGCGCGACCAGCGCGTCGCGCAGTTACGCGCTCGCGCCACCAAAATGGGCTTGCGCGTGAGCCTGCAACGATTGGAGCAAGACACCTTTGCCGTGTACGAGCTGCCCTGGGAGCGGGAGGACAACGTCAAACTTGTCGGCGTGGATTGGATGTTAGAGCGCCGGACCTATTCTCACGAGATTCACTTCGCCGATTGGTGGCAGTGGCGCGGCGTAGCGCGACCGCCAGCAGAGGTTTTGCCATTGCTGCAGAGCAAAATGACCGCTCTACCTGAGGGAGTAAAGGCGATAGAAGCGACCCGTCTCGGCTTGCGCTGCTACTGGTCTGAGACCGGCGGCGAGCAGCGGCTGGAGGAATTAGCGGACTGGCTGAAATCAGTGGCGGAGGCTATGAAGCCTTATATTCGCCATCAGGTGGAGCCAGCTGATTGAGTTCAGCACCGCTGACTCCGGAGAAATTTGGTTTTTGGGTGGGGTTGAATTCTGTCTCCGGCATAAGATCGGTACTCAAGGCCAAACGTTTGCCATTGAGAATTTCGCCGAGCTCGCGAATCATCCGGTGGCGCCGATCATCCGCCAGCATCGCACCGATTAACACGTTCTGGGCGCGACGGTAGTAACCGTAGGCCACTATGGGGTCATCGCGGTTGACGGCTTTATGTCCCTGCACCACATGAGAAATCACTTCCACCATTAAATGCGCCCAGGATAATTCGCGCACATAGGATTCCATTTCGTCATTCTGCAGCCGTCCAATGGCGTGGTGGCGGCGCACCACGCGAGCCGCGTCGGCCAAATATTGCTTGCTCTTGGCAATCGAGGTGTCGCTGGTCATTACGCGGTAGTAGGGTTGGGTGCGCTGTTCGGCGTCGAGCTTTTCCGCCAGGGCTTGGGCGTGTTCGAGCTTCAAGTCGACAAAAGTCGCTTTGGGGTCGAGTTGCCTGATGCTTTTAATGAGATCGAGGATTTCTTCGTTGATGAGCTTGGGAATCAGCACCGACTCCAGCAACGGCTCGATACCGGCACAGATCTCCTCCAGCTCGTCGATACGAAAACGCATGTGCTGCACTTTCTGTCGAATCAGCTGATTGCGTGTCTGCACGCGATTACAAAAGCTCACCACGACCAAAGAAAACACAATCAAGGAGAGCAGAATGATCGCACCGGTAAGGCTTGTCATGATGCGCCGACCATAACGGGGATGATGCGAAATGGATCCCTTCGCTGGACGTTGCCCTATGTCTAAGAATAGCAGAGGCTGTTTTTTGTGCTATTTAAGAAAAAGGGCTTAATAATCAAAGATGTTAAGTTGGATTGAGGTGGAGATTTGCGCCTGGCGGCCACCTGAAGTGGGGCGCGCGCGATCAAAACGACCTTGGCGGCCTTGCTTGACCTAGGCAGTCTCAGGACTTATATATGCGCACCTTGTACAAGTCCCGGTCTTAATTGTGTGTTTTTTGACCGGATGCAGCGGGAAGTCTCAGGCGACGAGAGACGTTGAACCTCCCGATCCCAATTTCGAATGAGATAGCAGGCAAATAATGGGGAAGTCACTGGTAATCGTGGAGTCGCCCGCGAAGGCGAAGACCATCAATAAGTATTTGGGCAGCAACTTCATCGTGAAGTCCAGCGTCGGACATATTCGCGATTTGCCCACCAGTGGCTCAGCAGCTCCGGTGGATACCAAAGCTCGCGCAGCGGAAGCAGCGAAGACCCGCAAGATGAGTGCGGAGGAAAAAGAAGAGCACCGCCGGCGCAAGTCCCGGGATCAGCTGATCAAGCGCATGGGCATCGATCCCTACAACCACTGGGAGGCTCATTACGAAATCCTCCCGGGCAAAGAAAAGGTCGTTGACGAACTTAAACGTCTGGCCGAGAGCGCCGATGAAATCTATCTGGCGACCGACTTGGATCGCGAGGGAGAGGCTATTGCCTGGCACTTGCGCGAATCCATCGGCGGCGATCCAGAGCGCTATCGACGTGTAGTGTTTAACGAGATCACCAAAAGCGCCATCCAGCAGGCTTTTAAACAGCCCGGCCGCCTCGACCTCAACCGCGTCAATGCCCAGCAGGCCCGCCGCTTCCTGGACCGCATCGTCGGTTACATGGTGTCGCCGCTGTTGTGGGAAAAGATCGCCCGCGGTTTGTCCGCAGGGCGGGTCCAATCCGTTGCGGTGCGACTGATTACCGAGCGCGAAGCGGAAATCCGTGCGTTTGTTCCCGAGGAATACTGGAACCTGGCTGCGTTGCTCGACACCAAACGCGGCGAGCAGACCAAATACGACGTATTCAAATATCGCGGCGAAGACTTCGAGCCCAAAACCGGCGAACAGACTCAGCAAGCAGTAAAAGCGCTACAGGGCGCGCAGTACAAAGTCATCGCCCGCGAAGACAAACCCACTCAGTCCAAGCCTTCTGCGCCTTTCATTACATCAACCCTGCAGCAGGCGGCCAGCACCCGTCTGGGATTCGGCGTCAAAAAAACCATGATGCTGGCGCAGCGGCTGTACGAAGCGGGTTACATCACTTACATGCGTACCGACTCAACCAATTTGAGTGCGGATGCAGTGCAGGCGGTGCGCAGCTATATCGAAGAAAATTTCGGCAAACCCTATTTGCCGGAAAAACCCAACGTGTATTCCAGTAAAGAAGGCGCCCAAGAGGCGCACGAAGCGATCCGTCCTTCCGACGTCAATCTGCCGCCGAATCAGCTGTCTGGAATGGACCGCGATGCGGAACGTCTCTACAACCTGATCTGGCAACAATTTGTCGCTTGCCAGATGACGCCTGCGCAATTCACCAGCACCACCGTTATCGTCGGCGCCGGTGATTATCAGCTGAAGGCAAAGGGGCGGGTCATCCGCTTTGATGGTTTCCTCAAAGTTGCTCCGGCAGTCGCCAAGAAAGACGACGAAGGCATTTTGCCGGACGTTAAAGTCGGCGACGAATTGAAGCTGGCGGAATTGCAGCCGTCGCAACACTTCACCAAACCGCCAGCCCGCTACAGTGAAGCGAGTTTGGTGCGCGAACTGGAAAAACGCGGCATCGGCCGTCCATCCACTTATGCATCGATTATTTCCACGATTCAGGAGCGCGGTTACGTTCACGTTAAAAACCGACGTTTTTACGCGGACAAGATGGGCGACGTAGTCACTGAGCGCTTGGTGGAAAGTTTCAGCGATCTGATGGATTACGGTTTTACCGCCAATATGGAGGAGTCCCTGGACGCGGTGGCCACAGGGCAGAAGGATTGGCACAAGCTGCTCGACGAGTTTTATTCGGATTTCTCCAACAAGTTGGCCAAAGCCCAGGGCAGCCAGTTCGGCATGCGCGGCAACGAGCCTACCGAGACCGACATCCCCTGCGATAAATGCGGTCGGCATATGCAGATTCGCATCGGTTCCACTGGGGTGTTTCTCGGCTGCTCCGGCTATGCGTTGCCGCCGAAAGAGCGCTGCAAAAACACCAAAAATCTCGTGCCGGGCGACGAGGTCGTGGATGCGGATAAGGACGACGAGGCCGAATCCCGCCAGTTGCGCAGCAAGCGCCGCTGCAAACTTTGCAACGCTGCTATGGACAGTTATCTGCTCGATGAAACTCGCAAACTGCATATTTGCGGCAACAATCCGGATTGCCCCGGCTTCGAAGTGGAGCAGGGCAGCTTTAAGCTCAAAGGCTATGAGGGCCCGGTTATCGAGTGCGACAAATGCGGCAGTGAAATGCAGCTCAAAACCGGTCGCTTCGGCAAGTACTTTGGTTGCACCAATGAATCCTGCAGCAATACGCGCAAATTGTTGCGCAACGGCGAGGCCGCACCGCCGAAGATGGATGCCATCGATATGCCCGATCTGAAATGCGACAAAGTGGATGACCACTATGTGTTGCGCGACGGTGCATCCGGCCTGTTCTTGGCGGCGAGCCAATTCCCCAAAAATCGCGAGACGCGGGCGCCGCTGGTGCGCGAACTGGTGCCGTACAAAAATCAGCTCGACCCTAAATATCACTATTTGCTGAATGCACCGCAGGCAGATTCCGATGGTGTGCCGGCCGTTATCCGCTTCAGCAGGAAAACCAAAGAGCATTATGTGCAGGCCGAAGTTGACGGCAAACCGACTGGCTGGAAAGCGTTTTACGACAACGGCCGCTGGCAGGTTTCCGATTCCAGCAAAAAAAGCGCTGGGAAAGGCGCAGGCAAGGGCTGAGCATGTCTGGATACGCCAGAAGCAAGGTCAATCTGCATATCGCCAACTGCCGTGAGCTTGCGCAGTTGGCGCAAGCAGGCATAGCTGAGAACGCTTTAACGAGTTCGTTTTGTTTGCAGTTTGAACTTGGGCTCGGTTTCTATGTGCTGGAGATTCTGCAGGTGGCAGGAAAAAAGGGCGTTCGGCCCTGGCCATTGAGCAAAGAGTCATTGAATTCTCTGGCGAGTCAGTTTGATTCGCCGGATCTCAATGAGCTGAGTGAGATGTCGGCCGATGGCGACTCCTGGCTATGGCGAATGCTGCGGCGGCTGGAGATATTGCGCCAGGTGAATTCCGGACGAGCTTTGAAAGGGGAGATTTTTCAATCCGATCTTGAAGCTCCTGCCAGTGCTCTGATTGCGTCGTCTGGAAACTATTCAGAGCCCGGATTTGATTTGAGTCTCATGCTGAAAGATCTGGAAGGGTTTGAATCCCTGGTCAACCGACAGCGTTTGGGACACGAGGAATATTGACTTAAAGAAGTCGCCGTCCATGAGGGCGGATAAATACAGTGTGGGTAAATATGTCGGTTTTTGATGAGTCAGCATTCTATGAAATCCTCGAGCTTGAGAATGGAGACATAGCATTGCTGAAATCTGGCGATAAAAACGAAGAGCCTTTGGTGCGCGTGCGTTTTTCCGCTGAATCAAATGAATATCTTGGCGCGGCCCGCTTTGAGGTTGCGAAAGCCATGATCGAAGCTGGTCTGGACGCTGTAGCAGATCTCGAAGATCAGGACGATACATCTGAAATGCCTGTCTTTCAGTCCGATCTATTGCATTAATTTTTATAGCTAGTTGCGGCGTTGCTGCTCGTTCTCGAGATTAAGCGCGCTGTCAGCGATCTAACCAATCCCCGATTCTGATTCCCGATGGCGCAGCAGCAGACCGTTGCATTGGCCGATTCGCGCGGCATTTTCGAGTTTTTGTAATTGCTGTTCGGTAAGCCGGCCTGGGCTGCCGACGACGGTGTGGCTATTGCCTTCTGCAAGCGCTTCCCATAGCAGGGAAAAACAATGGTCCTGGTTATCGGGGTAGATAAACCGGGTTCTGCTCAAATCAAATCCGTATTGCAGCAGCTCGGTTTTTCCCTTGCAGTGTGGCACCAGCCAAGTCAGCCAACGCCCACTGTTCTGCGAACTCAAAAACGCCAGCGATGGCAAATAAATGGAAGTGCTTTGGTCATTGGGCAACACAATTTCAGTAATGCCACCCGTGGGACCTTGGTTGGTTTGAAGTGACTTTCTGGCGCTTGCAGCGTATCGCATGATCAGCTCCTTCGGATAACCCCGACGCTCAGTCCCTCGATAACAAAATTTTCATCCCGTAAATCGACTGTAATAACGTTGAATTCTGGATTTTCCGGCCAAAGCTCCACCGTAGAGCGATTGCGCTCCCGACGGAAGCGCTTCACCGTGACTTCGTCTTCGATGCGCGCGACCACTATGTCATTGTTGTGGACTTGCTCGGTTCTGTGGACCGCGAGCAAGTCGCCGTCCAGTATCCCGGCATCTTTCATGCTCATGCCATGAACGCGCAGCAGATAATCGGCGCGAGGGTGGAAAAAGTTTTCCGGAATAGGGCAGTACTCTTCGATATTCTGCTGCGCCAAAATAGGATTGCCCGCAGCCACTCGACCAATCAGCGGAATGCCGCGAGCGCTTTCCGGCAGGCGAATGCCGCGAGAGG
>ENA-UOVV01002175-UOVV01002175.1-compost-metagenome-genome-assembly--contig:-NODE-2175-length-11743-cov-28.470055_pt1 | contig 11743 bp, 10 predicted proteins | sample MGYA00238155_ERZ761577 | MGnify/ENA primary metagenome ERZ761577 (study PRJEB28898, sample SAMN06268775) | compost metagenome | isolation source: Emeryville, CA | place: USA:Emeryville, CA | collected...
GACCCGGCGAGGCGGACTTCATCGTCGCCAAGCACCGTGGCGGCCCCACCGCGACCATCGCGGTGGCCTTCCGCAAGGATGTCGCCCACTTCGCGGACATGGGCCAGGGGCTGTAGCAATATTGAGAGAATAATTCGCTTGATTGTTTGCGGCATGACGGGTAGGGTTCCCATATGAACGATTTCCTTGTCGCCGGTTCGTTGCTCGAGGCGGCCAGGGTGGCGCGTGGTTTGACCCAGTCACAGCTCGCGTCGCAAACCGGGATCGCTCAAGGCGTCATATCGAAGCTCGAGAGCGGGCAGTTGGCTCTTGATGCAGATCGGATCGAAGCTCTCGCCCGGGTCCTTGCCGTGCCGCGGCAACTCATTGATGGCACGGCTCTCGCGTCGCCGCACGTCCGTGTGTTTCATCGCAGGCAGGCTTCGCTTCCGGCAAAGGTGGCAAACAGGCTTAGGGCGGAACTTGGGCTTGCGCACCTGCGCGCGAGCCGCTTGCTTCTGGCGCCACCCCCTCTGGACGTTCCGCGAATGCCCTTGGCCTCGCCACTCGAGACGCCCTCCGACAAGGCGCGGGAGCTTCGTAAGCAATGGGGCGTACCGTCTGGGCCGATCGATAACATGGTTTCACTGGTCGAGAGCCATGGGGTTCCTTGTCTCGCCTGGGACGTAGCCTCAGCCCGCGTTGATGCCATCGCAAGTTGGCCACCGGGTACTCACCCTTTGATCCTTCTCGGGCTTCATGCGCCCGGCGACCGCCTGCGTTTCACAGTGGCGCACGAGCTTGGCCATGCTGTCATGCACGACGTTCCATCAGGCGACCAGGAGCGCGAGGCAGACGAGTTCGCTGCAGAGTTCCTAATGCCACGTCTCGAGGTACGGGAAATCCTGGACGGAGCAACTCTGCCAAGCCTCATGAAGCTCAAGGAGACGTGGGGCACATCAATCGCCGCACTTGCGCGGCGTGCGCGTGATGTCGGTGCAATTTCAGATAGCTCTTACCGACGACTCAATATCGAACTCTCCGCAAGCGGTCTCCGACTCAGGGAGCCGGTTGAGATTCCGAGGGAGCAGCCCACACTTGTCCGCACGGCCATCGCCGCAAGGCTGGCGCGCGGCGAATCGCTGGCGGCTATCGCTGCGGATGCGTTTATTGAGCCAGCCGAACTCCGGCACTGCTTCTTGGAGGCAGCATGAGTATGTCAAGCAGCCAGCCCCCTCAGTTCGTACTCGACGTACGTCGACCTACCGGTGCGGGTGAGATCCTGCGGGACCGCATGCTTACGGTCGCAAACGCCATCCACGCTTCCGGGCTGGCGGACCGCCTCGTAACGGGTCACGAGGGCTTGGTGATCTCTGGGGCGGATCGATTGAGGGTTCTCCGGACAGTGCGTCGAGCTCACTCGGATCTCGTTGCGATGGCTGAACCTGCTTCCCATGCGTGGCACGCGACGCCTTCCGCACCGTTTTACTTGCGGCCCGACAAGCAGCCAAGTCTGCTGCCACCGCGCACCTTGGAGGACGAACTGCGGGATCAGCGCCTTGCAGGAGCTTCGGTCGTGATACTGCCCGCAGGCTACGTGAGCGTAGGCGATGTAGAAACCGCGCGAGCCATCGTGGAGGCAGCTAACGCGATTCCCGAGACCGATGTGGCGGTGCCGCTGTACCTCGACGAGCACTGGCTGATGGCGGACCATGTTGGCTTTCTGAAGGGCCTCATCGAGGCCAGCGTGCATCCCGTTCTGCTGTCGTTTGGTTCCACTACAAATCCGCTCGGTTCGAAGAAGCGTCTCCAGACCTATCTCGACATCGCGTCCGCGGGTGCCATTTGCTGGCGCACCGACTTGGCAGGACTCGCCGGCGTCGCCCGAGGTGCCATGGGTGCGGCGATTGGGGCGACGCCCAGTCTTCGCCGCATCACGCCCCCCGAGAGAAATGGGAAGGCGCGACGCCCCGATGACCAAACGCCGTACGTACTAATTCCGGGGCACCTGCACTATATGAAGACAAAAGCCATGCGTGACGAGATCTATGTCAGCACAGCTGCGCCGCAGTGTGGTTGTGCGGCGTGTGGTGACCTGAGGATCGACCGCTTTGCGGCTGAGGACGCACCTAGCGCCGCCCGCCACAATCACGAGTGCACCGCTCAGTTAGCTCGAGCTGTACTCCGCGCGAAACCCGGGGAGCGGATGGCCGTTTGGCGCAAGATATGCCAAGATGCGGTCGTTGCGCACCAGTCCACAGCGGCAGCCATCGGTCGCGATTGGAAGCCGCCGTTGGACATCCAGGTGTTCGCAGAGCTTTAGGTCACAGACGTTGGGCCAGGACGGCACGAAGAAAGCGGGCGCGAGCACCGGTGCTGTAGTCGATGTCAGAGACTGGCGCAGCCATCACCATGTTGCGCGTTTGTTCAACTTCGAACTCGAGGCCAAATCCATAGTAGGACGCGAGTACCTGCGCCCAGGCGAGGTCTGCCGAGTGCGGCTCGACGAGCACAAGGATACGGTCGCAATATCCTGCAAACTTCGATACCGAGCGCAAGCCAGCCCTCGGTTCACTTGCGTAGCACCTCACCGTGATGCGGGCGGGGCCGGGCCCCGCATCTTCCACCGAACACATGACGCGCTCGCCGCGCAGATTAGCTTCGAAAGGTTGCGCGCGAGTCCGATCAGTCTGCTTCATGGGCGATCTCACTCACGCTCGCGACGATACCAGGCCGACACCCTGGGTGAACCAGGGTCAATTGCGAGCGGAGGAACGCGATGCGCAGATGACCTCGACCCCCCGCGCTGCACCTCACGCGCGGAGGAGTACCCGCCGGAAGGCGGTCACCAAACGGTTGTCACTTGGCAGAACTTGTCCGAATCGAACTGGGGTTGAGCGCAGCGGTTCCCGCTCGCTCAAGCATCCGCTGGTTCGCCAGCCGGACGCTCACCGGCGCACTTGGCCTCGATCGGGGGCGCAGTTCGCCGCGCCGGGCGGTCGCGTTGGCGACCTCTTGGGCTAGCCATTGTTCTTCACTCATGGCCCATCCTTCCTCCGAGTTCAGCACTGCCTATGCAATCACGGACCCCCGACTTGGGCCGGGAGACATATCCGAGGAGTCATAGTTGGCTCGCTCACACTCACCTCCTCGCTGCCCATCCGCCCAGTTCGGATACGACCGCATCCTCTCGGTCTAGGTAGAGCAGGTCGTGGTCACGAGTCTCCATCAACTTGAGCGTAGTGCTCGCTGGTTGCCAAACCGTGTACCGACCTGTCACGTCATCCTTGTCTCGCCCTCTCATCTCAAAGACTGTGGCAAAGACGCGCGGTGCAATTCCAGCGAAGGCCTCGAAGCGCACACGCGGGCTTCCTGTCGGCGTGTCCGTGGTTTGGTCGGCGAACATCGCCGTAACCATCGACTTCGGATAGGGGTCAACATAGACCACTCGTGCTATCCCAGTTCCCACGATGAGGCGTGCGCACTCGTGACACGGATACGTGGTGGTGAAGAGCGTGCTGCCGCCCAAGGGTGTACCCCGCCGAGCGGCGTTCGCGATCACAGCCATCTCAGCGTGCATTATGCGGCCGAACTCCAATAGATCTTTGATACGGCTCTGTCGAACCGGACCAGTTTCCTCAAGCGCGAGGCGCGCCAAGGTGCTTGCATCCAGCGCGGCTTTCTCCTCGCTCAGCCAGCCCACATGCGTTCGCAATCGTTCCATAAGGTCAATCACGAGGCTCGATGTCTCGCGCTCATTGAAATCAAACCCTGCAACAAAATCCCGGTGGTCAGGATCATCACCAGCCCAGTACTGACCACCCCCCGCGCGCGGGACATCGTTGGTGCCTGTGGCGAGCACCTCTCCGAGTGGGTCAACGGCCACAGCTCCCACCTGACGACCTGCCGCAGATGATCGAAATTTCGCGCCGTATGCGTAGAACATGCCCTGTTCATCCAGGGTGGGAGTCGCGAAAGGGTGACCGAAGAGCGCGAAGATCAACCGCCGAACATCAGGCTCGCAGCTCGACCCGGCACGGAGAGCCAGAAAGGCGTCAGCTAGTTGGAACGTACGACGAACTTGCTGGCCGACCGTGATTTGTTCGTCCTTCTGATCGCGGTTGATGAGTTTGTGAGCATAGCCCGCATACCAGGCGCCGGGGTTTCCAGGCACCTTGTCAACTAAACGACGCTGAAGGGCACTCAGCCGCTCGTCCAGGGACGACCAGCACGCTATGAGTACGAAGCGGCCACCATACACGTCTCGAAGTTGCTGAACCTCGTCAGGATGCTTGAGTTGCCGAATCAAAGTCGCATGTGCTGGGCGTTCATCGCGTCCGGTTCCGCCGAGAGCCCGGACGCGATCCCTGACATTGGCGGCCAGTGCAAGAGATGCGGCGATTCCGCCGTACCCGGAGACGCTACGCAACGCGTCGCCCTTATTCATGGCGGTCTCATCTGGCGACTCACCCGGATCGTATTCGATGTCCTGTTCATCGACTACTTGGGCGATCAGATCGCTGACTCGCAAGGTCTTCGTCTCGTATCCGACGCCTCTCAGGGCTGCGACAAGCGCCGCTTCGACCTCCCCCAGGTCAGTCCCGAGAGCGCTGGTGAGCGCGATCACGATCTCGGGCCTATCGGTCAAGTGGTGTGCCACCGTCACCCCCGCTCTAGCTTGTTGAGGCAAACGTACCCTGCCTAACGCGATCCATACCAGGAGCGCGACAGCCATAGTCGCGCGCGCGGTTGACTACAACTCGCCCTTGCGCTCCAGGTATCGCATGGACGCAAATCCCAGCGGAATGCGCAGCCAGTAGGTGATGAAGCGGTAGACGATCACCGCGGACAGCGCCACGGCCTGGCTGAGGCCAACACCCTGCAGGGCCGTGGACAGCGCGATCTCGACCGCGAACAGACCACCCGGCGTGGGCACCAGCGCACCCACGGTGTTACCCACGAAGAACACCACGGCCAGCTCGAGCAGCGGCACGTTCTGGCCGAAGGCCGCGAGCGAGGCGTGGAAAGCGCCCACGTAGCCAATGGTGAGGATCGCGTTGCCCGCGAGACCAAGGCCCAGTCGGCTGGGCTGGCTGATGATCTGCGACAGTCGCGGCCAGGTCTGGCGCAGCGTTGGCAGCACACGGGCCGCCGCCCAGCGGCGCACTCGCGGCACGAGCAGCGCCAAGGCAATGACCACAATCGAGACGCCAATGGCGATGAGGATCGCCGTCGACGGGATCGACGCGAGCGTGCCTTCGGAACCGGTGAGCAGCGTCAGCGTCAGCAGACCCGCCACAGTCACGACCACGGCACTCACCTGAATGAGGGCGACGGTCGCGACGGCGAGCGGCCCCGGCACGTTGCGCCTGGTCAGCATGCGCGCGTTGAGCGCGGCGGGTCCAACGCCCGCGGGCGCCGCAAGCGCCACGTATGCCGCGGCCATCTGGACCAGCATCACCCGGCCCCACGGCAGCTTCACAGGGCTGAACGCGATGAGGGTCAGCGATGCGCCAACATACGTGAGCGCCACCCAGCCAACCGCGATGAGCAGCCACCACGGGTTCGCCTGCTCGAGCGCATCCAGGTAGTCCTGCGTGCGGAAACCAACAACCACAACTGCCGTCGCGACCAGCGCGATCATCAGTGTGACAACGGTGCGGGTGCCAAAGCGCGTGATGTTCTCGGCCTCGACCGTCGCGTCGGGCAGGCGCTCGAGGATCTTCTCGCGCACCGTCTCCAGCACCTTGACCGGACGGCTGTCCTTGAGCGCCTCGCGCGTCGAGCGGGGCATCGCGATCGTCTGCAGCATCGGCGCGAAGTGCTCGACATCATCGGCGGAGAGTGCCCGGAATGCGGACTCCACCGCCCGCTCGGCTCCCACCTTTGTCGCGAGCAGCGTCACCAGCTGCGCGCGGTCGATGCGAACGGCGAGTTCAGAGGCCGCCACCTCACCAAGCTCCCACGCCGTGAGCCACGCGTGCGGCTCCTCAGGATCGTCGGTGGTGAGGAACACGCATTCCGCAGTGATCGAGCGGTGCGCGATATTCGCGTCATGCGCCTTGAGCAACTCCGCCCAGATGGCATCGAGCATCGCGTCGGTGATGTCAGCGGGCTCAAACTCGGTGAGCGGCCTGATGCCAACGGGCCGCTGGTAGACAAGCACGAAGGTGTCGCGAGACTCCGCCATGCCCAGCATGCGCGGCGTCCGCACACCGGCGGTTCGTGCGGCATGCGCGAGCAGCGCTGTGGACTGCGCGGAGTGACGCAGGCTCACATCCGCTCGCGTCGAGATGCCGCGCAGCCGCAGCGTGGACCACAGTTTGGTGAGGAATCCCGCGGCCTGCTGGTCGCCATCGAGTGCCACGGCGAAGAGGTGATGATTTTTGGTGGTCGTCACCGAGTACACGCGGCCCTGACGGCTGTGCGCCAAAGCCGAGGTGACGTCGTCCATTCCCTCCGGCGTGTAGTTGTGCGTTGTGTCCGCGCGCACCACCCGGCGCGGCTTGAAGCCTGCCTTCACGATCGCCTCGACGAGCGCGTCACCGTAGGCGCGGTCGGCGGTGGAGCCCACCGCCCAGCGCGTCGCCAAGCCAGCCAAGCGACCAATCAGAATGGTGAGGATCGCGGCCGTCGCCGTCACGATGCCGCTGATCACCGCGACCGCAACGGCGATCCACAGAATCGTCCACGACACCCGCACGGACCGGCGAGCATTCCGTCGCCCGGCCGCCGTCAGCAGCGCACCGACCGCCGCCAAGTACGCGGGCACCTGCACCGTCAGCTCGCCGTCGATCGGCACGGACAGCGACGTGACCAGCGGCTCCGCACCGTAGTTGTGGATCAGCACCAGCGCCGCGGCGATCAGCACAATGCCGATGAGCGCCGCGCCAATCGACTCGAGCACGCGCCGCGGCTCTCGCCGCACAAAGGTCGTCGCGATGACCACCGCTGGCACCACGAGCGTGACAATCCCACTGAAGATGTTGACGGGTGCGATCAGCAGCCGTTGCAGCACTGGCGAGATGCCCTGGATGTCCTCGGTGATTCCCTCGGCCGTCTTCACGGCATACGCGCTGATGAGCAGCACCAGCACAATGCCAACAGCGGTCGCGAGCATCTCCAGCACATCGGTGAAGCGCCGCACTCGGGTGAGTGGGGAATCGATGACCTGCACGTCCGACGCTGGGGTGGGTTTATCGCGCGAGGTATCCACAGCGTCGGCCACCATAGTGCGAGTGTACGGGCGGAAGGGCTAGACGAGGCCGAGCGCGTCGAGCCACGAGTCGGGGACCACCTCGGGCCCCACGAAGCTGACGAAGTCGAGCATGAAGTGGGCGACGATCAGGGGCGCGAGACGGCGGCGCCGGATGAACACATACGCGAAGACGGCGCCCATCACGGCATTGCCGAGCGCCATGGGCCAGCCCTGGTACAGGTGGTAGGCGCCGCGTAGCAGCGCGGAGCTGAGGATGATGACAGGCACTGACCAGCGCAGCTGCTCGAGCCGCGTGGCGAGATAGCCAACGACGAGCACCTCCTCAAGCACCGCGGCGCACGCGGCGGAGGCGAGCAGGATGGTGGACGCCCACCACGAGCCAGGCAGGCCAGAGGTGTCGATGTAGACGTTCTGGCCGATCGCGCGACCTATGTAATAGACGCCAAGGCCGGGCAGGCCGATGCACGCGGCAAGGAGCATGCCGAGGCCCACGTCGCGCCACCATTCGCGCGCCGCTCCCGTCAGGCCAAGGATGCGTGACGCGCGCGTCCCATGAGCGCTCAGCAGGTACAGCGCGAGCGCCACCGGCACCAGCGCAAAGGCGATCGACAGCACCTGATAGATGAGGTCAAAGACGTCGATCTGCGAGCGCGACGGGTTGATGGTCGCGGTCTGGTTCCCCACGGGAGTCTCTGCCGCGTAGCGCTCCGCGAGCTTCACGATCGCGTAGATGCCGCTCTTGCCCAGCGACAGGCCAAGGACAATCAGCACCTCCGCCCGAATGCGGCGAGGGCTGGGCTGCGAAGGCGCGTGGGGCGCAGCGGAGACGTCGTTGGCCATGATCACGCCAACCCTAACGACTGGCGCGCCGCCGATGCGCCCACTCCACCCAACGATTTGAGCACGCCGGTGCGTTCTCAGGCAGACTTCATGAAACGGAGGACGCATGACTCGGTGGGAGCCGGTACTCGAAGAGGTGATGCGGGAGCGTTCGCCGCGCCTGCTCGCCTATGCGCGGCTCCTCACCGGCGATGACGCTGAGGCGCAAGACGTCCTGCAGGACGCCCTGGTCCGCACTTTCTCCCGCGGACGTGCCTTCGACAACGCGAACCTCGCAGAGTCCTACGTCCGCAAGGCGATTCCCAATGTGTTCGTGGACCGGATGCGCCGTCGTTCCTCGGCCCGCCGCGCCCACGACAAGGACGTGGCGCTCGGGGGGCACGACGTCCTGAACCCGGATCGTGAGGTCGTCATGGATGTCCGCGCGGCGCTGAGCTCCTTGCCGCCGCAAGAGCGTGCCTGCGTGGTGCTGCGCTTCTATGACGACCTCACGGTCCCGCAGATCGCCGCCCAGCTGAACCTCGCTGAGGGAACGGTCAAGCGCTACCTGGCCGACGCGTCGGGCAAATTGGCGCGAATTCTTGGAGAAGACGTCGACGCCTCGGATGAGGCGACGGGGGTGCCGGTGCAGGCACCGGCGATGAGAGGAGCACGAGCATGAGTGCATTGCATGGACGGCTGAACGCCGCAATGGAAGAAGACAAGGCGCGGTTCTCCGGTGAGGAGTTCGCCGCCGCCCGCCTGGGTTCCGTGGCGGGCTCGGTGAAGCGGCGCCGCATGGTGCGCTCCGCGGGGGTTGGCGGAGCGTCGGTGCTGGGAGCGAGCGCTCTCGCCGCGGGCGTCATCAACATTCCGTGGGGCACGCTGGGCAGCGGGGTTGCGCCGGGCAGCGCGTCCGGCGTGATCTGCACAACGACCACGCCCGACGCTGTGCCCGTCTCTGGCGCCGGCGTTCCGGCAGGTGCCACGTGGGCTGTGGTCGATGTCGCGACCGACACCGCATTCTTCGTGGGCTTGGTGAGCGGCGAGATCGCGATCTGGGAGTCCGACGGCACCGAGCGTGCGATCGAGAGCATCGAGGGCCCGGTGGAGCTCGCTCTTCCCTCGGGAACGGCCGTCACGATTGACAAGGATGCGGGTGACGGGGGTGTGAGCATCACGGCTTCGGACCCTGCAGCAGTGGAGATCCTGGGAGCGCACGAGTACGTGGGGAACACGGGCACCCTTGCCGTTGCCGAGCTCTACCCCGGGCAGGACCTCGAGGTCGCAGAGACCCTGTGGTCCGTGAGCGTCGCAGGTCAGACGGTCGCGACCGCGCACCTCGAGGGCACCACTCTCGTTGTGGAGTCGCTGGAAGGCACCGTCCAGCGCGTGGAGCCTTCCGACGATGGCGGCTACCACTTCACGGTGGACGGCGAAGCTGTGATCATGGCAGTCGCCACCACAGGAAGCGACCAGGTCGCGGTAGTCGTGAACTACGGCGACGACGGGTCGACGGTGGGACTCGGCACCGGAGACTCGGCGGAGCCGGTCGTGGACTGCGTCACCCCGGAGCCTTCTGCGTCTCCCACGGGGGAGGTCTCTTCCGACCCTGAGCCGAGCGCAACTCCGTCGACCATCAACGACGTCGTGTCCGCTTTTCAGTGCGACTTCGACTTCACCACGTACGACTACGAGGCTGGCGACGTGATCGGCTCGACCGAGGTCACGACGCAGTCCGCTGTTCGCTCGACCTTCCTCGACTGGTACGGCGAGCAGTCGCCCACGCTCGACGTCCCGGACAGCGCAGCTCCGGCCTGGCACGCGGTGCTGAACCCGATTGTGCCAGTTGTGGACTCGTCCCTGTTCCGCTTCGTCGCGGTGAAGGACGGCAAGGTCGTCGGCACCATCGAGACGGACACCAACTCGGCCCCCGGCTACGTTGCCGACCGTGACGGCGGCTCCGAGCTCGAGGCCTTCCTGTGGGACCGCGACGCCTTCACTGCGTGCGGCGACGTGAGCATCGACGACGCCGAGATCTACGCGGTGTTCGGAATCGATGACGGCGAGAGCACCAAGTACGCCTGGAGGCCCATCTCCGAGTAGTCATTGCCGAACCACACTCAGCGGCTGGTCGCGAAAGCGGCCGGCCGCTGAGTGCTTTCCAGGAAACTTTCGGAACCTCCCCCAACCGTTTGTCCTGCAGCTCCCGTTGTCTGGGTGAGAAGGTCATACCGACGGAAGGCAGACGGTGGCTCACTGGGAACCGATCCTCGACGAGGTCATGAAGGAGCGCGCGGCGCGCCTTCTTGCCTACGCCGCGCTCGTGACCGGCGATGATGCCGAAGCCCACGACGTGCTCCAGGATGCCCTGGTACGCACCTTCTCGAAGCGTCGGTCATTCGCCCATGTGAATGCCGCCGAGGCGTATGTTCGCCAGGCGATCCCCAGCGTTTACCTGGACGGACTGCGCAAACGCCGCAGCCGCGAGCGCACCCTCAACCGCTCGTACGAGCGCGAACCTGCAAGCCAGGACGTTGACTCGCAGGTGGATGTGGAGCGCGCCCTCGCGGTGCTCTCGCCGCGCGAACGCGCCTGCGTGGTGCTGCGCTACTACGACGACTGCACCGTGCAGCAGGTCGCCTTCCACCTGGGCATCGCGGAGGGAACCGTGAAGCGATACCTGGCCGACGCGTCGGCCAAGCTCGCGGCACGGCTGGAGATTTCAGAAGGTGACGATCAGGAGGCCGACGCTGTGCCGGTTCTCCCTGGCAGGAAGGCAGGGCGGTGACATGGCTGAGCTGAAGGACATGCTGCAAGGGGTCGCGGAGGCAAAGCAGCGACGGTTCGCCGATGAGGACTTCGCTGGCGCGCACGCCCGTGTGGTGACTGGTCGCGTGAAGCGGCGCCGGGCGGCCACGACCGTTGGCGTTGGGGGCGCGTCTGTGCTGGGCGCGAGCGCGCTCGCGGTTGGCGTGATCAATGTGCCGTGGGGGGCGCTGGGCACGGCGGGGCCTGGCAGCGTGACGACCACGCCCCAGGCGTCCGAGTCGGTCTCGGCGCCGCCGTCGCCTTCGGCCTCTCCGGAACCGAGCGTCAGCGCGACCGTTGGCCCGCTCGTTGGCGAGACGCCGTTCCAGTGCGGCTACGTGCTGCCGGTAGCGGAGTTCGGATCCGACAGCCTCAGGATCGAGGCCACACACTGGACCGGCGCGGAGCTGACAGAGTGGATAGAGGCGAATGACGACCCGTCAGACCCGGACGTCATGCCAAGCGAGGCCGTGGTGCCCATGGCCATCTCCACCGGGCAGGACGAGCCGCTCAACGGGGTATGGGACGGCAGCGGATCCGCAGGCTTCGAGGACCCTGCGCGAGAGGCCGCCGCTGGTGAGCCGAACCCCGAAGCCGGCGTGGGCATCATCAGCGCGGTGACCTTTGTGGCGGTTAAGGACGGCACCGTTGTTGGCCACCTCCGAGACCCCGACGTGGGCGAATCGCCGCTGACGTGGCTGGGACTCAACAACGGTGTCGCGCAGGGGATGACCGTGGCGCTGCTGAGGACGGATCCAGCTGGGGCCATGACCTCGTGTTCCGACGCGGAATTGGCCGAGGACTGGACCCTGTACGCGGTGGCGGGGACAACGTTCCTGTACCCGGATGGGTCGTGGGATCCGGTCGACTACGCGTGGGCCAAGTTCGAATAAGCGAACCCCACGGCCCGGCGGC
>ENA-UOVV01002177-UOVV01002177.1-compost-metagenome-genome-assembly--contig:-NODE-2177-length-11729-cov-6.423934_pt1 | contig 11729 bp, 8 predicted proteins | sample MGYA00238155_ERZ761577 | MGnify/ENA primary metagenome ERZ761577 (study PRJEB28898, sample SAMN06268775) | compost metagenome | isolation source: Emeryville, CA | place: USA:Emeryville, CA | collected...
GGGTCAGGCCGCCGCAGATCCTGCTCACCCCCCCCGAGCAGCTCGCCCTGCTCATCTCCCATCCGCATGCCGAGCTGATGTTCGGCTCGCTGCGCCGCGTGGTGCTGGACGAGCTGCATGCCCTGGTCACCTCCAAGCGCGGCGACCTGTTGGCGCTGGGCCTGGCGCGGCTCGCCCGGCTGGCGCCGGCGCTGCGCGTCACCGCGCTCAGCGCCACCGTCGCCCGGCCGGACCTGCTGCGCGACTGGATCGCCCGGCCCTGTCCCGGGCGGCGCACCGATCTGCTGCGCATGGCCGGCGGCGCCCCGCCGGAATTGTCCATCCTCGAGACCGAGGAGCGCCTGCCCTGGGCCGGGCATTCGGCCGCCTATGCCCATCGCGAGCTCTACGAGATCATCGGCCGCCACAAGACCACGCTGCTCTTCGTCAACACCCGCTCGCAGGCCGAGATGCTGTTCCAGGGCCTGTGGGACATCAACGAGCGCATGCTGCCCATCGCTCTCCATCACGGCTCGCTTTCCGTCGAGCAGCGCCGCAAGGTCGAGGCCGCCATGGCGTCCGGCCGGCTCAAGGCGGTGGTCTGCACCTCCACCCTCGATCTCGGCATCGACTGGGGCGATGTCGATCTGGTGGTCCAGGTCGGCGCCCCCAAGGGCTCCTCGCGCATGCTCCAGCGCATCGGCCGCGCCAACCACCGGCTCGACGAGCCGTCGCGGGCGCTGCTGGTCCCCTCCAACCGCTTCGAGGTGCTCGAATGCGAGGCGGCGGTGGAGGCGGTGGCCGAGGGCCATCAGGACAGCGAGGACCCCCAGCCCGGCGGCTACGACGTGCTGGCCCAGCACGTGCTCGGCATGGCCTGCGCCGAGCCCTTCCATGCCGACGCGCTGTTTGCCGAGGTCACCAGCGCCTGGCCCTATCGCGACCTGCCGCGCGACAAGTTCGACCGCGTCCTCGATTTCGTCGCCACCGGCGGCTACGCCCTCAGGGCCTATGAGCGCTATGCGCGCCTGCGCCAGACCCCGGAAGGGCTGTGGCGCATCGCCCATCCCCAGGTGGCCCAGCAATACCGGCTCAATATCGGCACCATCGTCGAGGAGCCCATGGTGCGCGTCCGCCTGGTGCGGGGCAGGGGGCAGAAGCAGGGCCGCGCCACCGGCCCCATCGGCGCCGGCGGGCGCGTCCTGGGCGAGATGGAGGAATATTTCTTCGGCACCCTCACCGTGGGCGACACCTTCATCTTCGGCGGCGAGATCGTCGCCTTCGAGGGCATGAAGGACAACGAGGCCTTCGTCTCCCGCGCCTTTTCCAAGGATCCCAGGATCCCCTCCTATTACGGCGGCAAGTTCCCGCTCTCCACCTATCTGGCCGAGCGCGTGCGCCGCATCATGGATTCCCCCGCCGAATGGTCGAAGCTGCCCGATCAGGTGGGCGACTGGCTGCGCCTGCAGCGCGATTTCTCCGTCCTGCCGCGCCGCGACAGCCTGCTGGTCGAGACCTTCCCGCGCGGTGCGCAGAACTACATGGTCTGCTATCCCTTCGAGGGGCGCCTGGCGCACCAGACCCTGGGCATGCTGCTCACCCGCCGGCTCGAGCGCATGCGCGCCCGGCCCCTCGGCTTCGTCGCCTCCGAATACGCCCTCGCCATCTGGGGGCTGGGCGATCTCTCCGCCCTCATCCGCACCGGCCGCCTCTCGCTCGACGAGCTGTTCGCCGAGGACATGCTGGGCGACGATCTCGAGGCCTGGCTCGACGAATCCGCGCTGATGAAGCGCACCTTCCGCAACTGCGCCATCATCGCCGGCCTCATCGAGCGCCGCCATCCCGGCAAGGAGAAGACCGGCCGCCAGATCACCATGAGCTCCGATCTCATCTACGACGTGCTCTACCAGCACGAGCCCGACCACATCCTCATCCAGGCCACCCGCCGCGACGCCGCCCGCGGCCTGCTCGACATCGAGCGGCTGGGCCACATGCTGGCCCGCATCCGCTCCCATATCGTCCACAAGCCGCTGGCGCAGATCTCCCCCCTGGCCGTGCCCGTCATGCTCGACATCGGCAAGGAACCCATTTTCGGCGAAGGCCGCGAATCGGCTATGGCTGACGCGGCGGAAGAACTCCTCCGCGAAGCCACGGGCGACCGCTGACCCTTCTTCACCTCTCCCCTGGGGGAGAGGTCGGCGCACAGCGCCGGATGAAGAGGGCCTTCAAGGAGAACCGAGCACGTTGCATAAGCTGAACGCAGCCCTGGAAATACCGGAGACCCCCGTGCTGCGTTTCGCCGGCCACAATTTCGAGCCGCTCCCCTCCGGCGCCCTCTACTGGCGCGCCCGCGAGACGCTGCTCGTCGCCGATCTGCATCTCGAGAAGATGGCCAGCTTCGCCCGCCGCGGCCAGATGCTGCCGCCCTACGATACCGGCATGACCCTCGCCCGGCTCGAAACCGATCTGCGCCGCACCGGCGCCAAAACCCTGCTCGCGCTCGGCGACACCTTCCACCGGCCGGATGCTAGCAGTCTGCTGACACATTCCGATCGAATGCGGTTGGACGGCATGGTGGATGCGGTGAATTGCATATGGATTGCCGGGAATCACGACCCTTTTGCGCATGCCATCGGGGGCACCTGCCTGCCCGGGATCGAGCTGGACGGGCTCACCTTCACCCACGAGCCCGTCAGGGGCGGGAAGGGCCTGGTCGCCGGCCATCTGCACCCCGCCGCCCGCGTCGCCATCGATGGCCGCTCCACCCGCAGACCCTGCTTCGTGCACGACAACCGCCTGCTGATCCTGCCCGCCTATGGCAGCTCGACCGGCGCCATCAATATCCTCTCCCCGCCCTTCCACGGGCTGCTCCACTGGCCCGCCATGGAGGTCGTCATGCTGGGCCGGGACCGCACCTATCCGGTGAATATCCGAAGGCTGATAAGCGGTTAGCGCCGGAAGATCACGCCGCCCAGCCAGCCGGTGAACAGCGCCAGCGCCACGCAGGCCAGCCCGTAGAGCAGCGGATACTGGGTCGAGGACTGCGCCAGGAAGCGCTCGAACCCGATCTTGCGCACCGCGAATCCTTCCGACTTGCGGGCGATGATCGCCCCGTTCTTGAACACGTAGGTCTGGGCGATATAGGGGCCGGGCGGCGCGTTGCTGGGCAGGATGAGCTGGGCCGAATAGAAGGTCTCGGACAGGAAGTTGACCCCGGTTTCCTGCACCCCGAACAGCCCCTCCTGGGTCATCAGGCGGATGAGCTCGCGCCCGAAGGTCAGCGTCTTCATCAGCCCCGCCTCGTTGGGCACCATGGCATGGGCCTCGGGCAGGATGAAGTTGCCGGTCAGGGTGCCGAAGTCCGTGATGTCGCGCAGCCGCCCGCTCGACAGCACGTGGAAATAGCTGGGAAACCGGCGGAACACCACCTCGTCGGTGTTGAGCCAGATGCCGAAATGATGGCTCTTCTGGCGCGCCACCCGGTCCTGCGTCGGGCCCAGCACCACCACGACGACGTGGAACGGCCCTTCCACATAGCGCTGCTCGGCCCCCGCTTCCGGCGCGATATTGCCGTAAAAGGTCATGCGCTCGCCGTCGAAGCTGGAGGTGATCTCGATGGTGTCGTTGGACAGGGTCGAGATCAGCCGCTCGGCCAGGGCCGGAGCGGCCGCGGCCAGGGCCAGCACCAGGGCGAGCAGCAGCCGGATCATCGCGCCCCTCCCACCACCGCCATGGAGAAGATGTCGGCCGGCGTCAGCACCAGCGACAGGCCGAAGCGGATGGCCACGGCGAGCACCAGCAGCGCCAGCAGGCCGCGCAGCTGCTCGCCCCGCAGATGCTTGCCCGCCGCCGCGCCGAACTGGGCGCCGGCCACCCCGCCCACCATCAGGCAGAAGGCCAAGAGGATGTCGACGCTCTGGCTCTGCACGGCGTGCAGGATGGTGGTCGCCCCCATCATCGCCACCACCTGGGCCAGCGAGGTGCCGATCACCACATTGCCGGGCACCCGCAGCAGATAGACCAGCGCCGGCACCATGATGAACCCGCCGCCGATGCCCAGCAGCGAGCCGACGAAGCCGATGAACAGCCCGATCGCCAGCACCGGCAGCACGCTGATATAGAGCCGGCTTTTCTTGAAGCGCACCCGCATCGGCAGGCCGTGGATCCAGTTGTGCTGGTTGGGCAGGCGCTCGCGCACCACGATGCCCCGGCGCTGCTTGAGCAGGGCCCGCACCGATTCCTGCAGCATCAATATGCCCACGAAGCCGAGCAGCACGAGGAAGCCGAGGGCGATGACGAGATCGAGCTGGCCGGCATTGCGCAGCAGCGAAAAGGCCGCCACCCCGCCGAACGCGCCCAATACGCCGGACAGCACCAGATACATCGCCAGATGCAAATCGACGCCGCCGCGCCGGTAGTGGCTGAGCGCGCCCGAGGTGGAGGCGGCCACCACCTGGCCGGTCACCGAGGCCACGGCCACCGAGGTGGGCACGCCGGAAAAGATCAGCAGCGGCGTCAGCAGGAAGCCCCCGCCCACCCCGAACAGGCCCGACAGGAAGCCCACCGCCCCTCCGATCCCCACGAGAAAGAAGAGGTTCACGGAAAGCTCGGCGATCGGCAGATAGATCTGCAAGATCCTGGGTCCCGTTCAGATGGTCGTTCGCAGGCCATCCTAGGCGAAGGTCTGTCAACAAGAGGTCAAAACCCGCCGGCGCGGGTAAAAAACTTATGGCCCGGACAGGCGTCCGGGCCGTGACCGCCCCAACTTTTTCGGGATCAGACCGGCTGGCTGCCCAGCACCGCCAGCAGGCGCGGATTGACCTTGCCGCTTTCGGGCATGCCGGTGCCGCGCTCGAAGGCGCGCACCGCCTCGGCCGTCTTCGGGCCCGCCACGCCGTCCGGCGTGCCGACGTCGAAGCCCAGCTTGGCCAGCGCCTGCTGCACGCGGATGATCACTTCCTTGCTGGTGATGGTCTCGCCGGGGTCGAAACGGTCCGACCAGGTGCCGATCGGGGCGAAATTCGCCTCGAGGTCGATCGCCTCGGCCTTCCAGCCCTTCACCAATTCGCCCACCCGGCTCGCCGCCTCGGCGGAAAGCGACTTGGCGATGTCGTCGCGCGCCTGGGCGGCGTCCTTGTCGCCGGCGAGCGCGGCCAGCGAGAACCACTTGTAGGACTGCTCGAAATCCTGCTCCACGCCCAGCCCGCGGGCATAGAGCATGCCGAGGTTGAACTGGCTGTCGGTCATGCCGCGCTGCGCGGCCTGCTCGAACCATTCCGCCGCCAGCTCGAACTGCTGGTCGCCGAGCTGGCCGCCGGCATGCAGCGCCGCCAGGTTGTGCATGGCCATGCGGTTGCCCGCCTCGGCGCTGCGCTGATACCACAGCCGCGCCAGGTCGAAATCCTGCTCCACACCGGTGCCGGCCTCGTAGAGATTGCCGAGCCGGTACTGGGCCGGCACGAAGCCCTGCGCCGCCGAGCGTTCGTACCATTTGGCCGCCTCGGCGAAATCCTGCTCCACCGCCCGGCCTTCGGTATAGATGGCCGCGATCTCGAACTGTGCCTTGGCGTCGCCGTCGGCGGCCGCCTGGCGCAGCTCGATCGGGCCCACCGCCTCGGGCGGCAGCTCGAACCGCTCGGGGGTCTCGGTCGCCGCCACCGTATCGGGAATGGAGCCCGTCACCTCCGGCACCGCCGGGGAAGGAGGCGTTTCGGCATCCGCGCCGGCTTCCGTCGCGCTGACCAGCAGGGTCGGCGGCATGGGCGTGGTCGGGGTCGAGCGGGAGAAGCTCATCGGCGCGCCGGGATTGATCGAGCCGACCGCCGTGGGATCGACCATCTCGATGACCCGGGGAACCTCGGTGGCCGACTGGTCGTCGGACGGCGCCGGATTGGCCGCTGCCGGCGTCGCCGGCGCGCTGGTCTGGGTGGCCGCCGTCCTGGTCGCGGGCGGCTGCATGCGCTGCAGCACGAGGTTGAGCGCCAGCATCGACACGGCGACCAGCGTCGCCGCCAGCAGCAGCGGCCGGCGGTGGCGGGTAAGGAAGCCGGGCTGGGCTTCGTCCTCGGGGGCCGGCAGCGCCGCGTCCGGCAGCTTGCGGGCCTTTTCCGGCTTGGGCGGCTTTTCGCGCCTGGGCGGCTTCTCCGCCTTGGCGGGCGCTTCGACCGCCGGCTCGACCGACCTGGCCGCGGCCGGCTCCGTCCTGGGCTCGGCGGGCTCCGCGTCCTTCTTCGGCATCACCCGGGCCAGCGCCCGGCCGATCAGTGAATTGGATTCGGCGGCCGGGGCCTGTTCCTGGCGGGCGCGCTGGGCGCGCCGGGCCGCGGCGACGAAGGTGCTGGTGCTGGAGCGCGGCGGAGGCGGCTCGACGCTGGCCGGGGCGGGCGCCGAAGCCGCGGCGAAGGGGTCCCGCTCCGCGGGGGCCAGGCTCGATTGCGGCCGGGGCGGGCGCTCGACGGTGGCGGGGTCGAACCGCGGCACCTCCGCCCTGGCGGAAGCCGGGGTCTGCCCCTCGAGGCCGGGATGCGTCCGGCCGGCCTGCTTGGCCGCCAGCGCCGTCCGCACCGGCCCGGCATCCTTGAAGCCGGGGTCGATCAGCGGCGCGTCGTCGGCCGGGTTGGCTGGCATGGCGTCGCCCCGCTCCTTGGCGAGATTGGCGAGGATGCTGTCCAGCCGCGACGGCTCGGCCGTCCGGGGCAGGGCGAACGGATCGTCCTCGGCGTCCGGGCGGTCCACGGCAGGGGCCTTCGGCGCCGCCGCCTTGGCGCGGCGCTGGGGCGTCGCGGCCGCGGCCTCCGCGCTGTCCTGCCGCTCGTTCCGCGCGGCGAGGGCCGCTTCCAGCCGCGCCAGCCGCTCGGCCGTGTCCTTGCCGGCGGTGTTGAGCAGGGCGGTCATGCGCTTTTCCAGCGCATCCATGCCGTCCGGGCCGAGCCCGCTTCCGGTCGATTTGGCCACCGCTTCCGAGGTGCGCGTGGCCACCAGCTCGGCCAGCGTCTCGTAGTCGGGCGTCTTGCCCGCCGATTTGATCAGCCCGGTCAGCCGGTCCTCGATGCTCTTGAGGCTGTCCGGCCCGAACATGGCGACCGGCGCCGGCGCCTTGCGGGTGACCGCTTCGCTGGTCCGCTCGGCCACCAGGGTCGCCAGCGATTCGAGGTCCGGCTTGTCGCCCGCCGAATAGAGCCGGGCGAGGCCGTCGAGCTGGGCGCCGGCCTCGTCCATGCGCGCCATCAGCGCCTTGAGCTGGTCCTCGACGGCGCTGGTGTCCACCGGCGCCACCTTGTCGGACAGCGCCTCGATCCGGCTTTCCAGCCGGGAGAAGCGCGGCTCCATGCCCTGCATGACCGCATCGCGCAGCGCCTCGATGTCGGCCTTGAGCCCGGCGACGTCGCCATTGGCGGTCTCGATGCCCTCGAGCCGCGCGGCCAGGGTTTCCACCCGGCCCACCAGCGCGGCCGGCGCGCCGGCATTGTCCTTCATCGCCTGGGTGAAGGCGGCCATCTCGCTGGTCAGCCGCTCGAAATCCCCGGACGACAGGGCCACGTTGCGCTCGATGGCGTCGATGCGGTCGTAGACATTGCGCACGCTCTCCTCGATCGCCTGCATGGTCGGGGCCAGCGTGGCGCCGACATCGCGCGGCTTGGGCTCGGCAGCGCGCCGTTCCTCGCGGGTGATCTCGCGCTCCATCTGCTCGGCCTGCAGCTGGGCCAGCTTGCCCACCGTCGCCGACACGTCGTCGAGCCGCGCATTGATGGCGCCGAGATCGACCTTGGGCGCTTCCTCGATCATGGCGCCGAGCGCGGCGATCTGCGCCTCGAGGCGCTTGACCTGGCCGGTCTCGCCCACGGCGCCGGCCAAGAGCTCCACCACATGGGTCAGCTGCTCGACCTGGCTGGCGACCTCGCGCACCTGTCCGGCATTGGCGCGCTGCGACTTGAGCTCGCCCTCCAGCCGCTCCAGTCGCTGGCTCATGCCGCCGATCAGGGCGCCGAGCTCGTGGATTTCCGGCGCCTCGCCGCCTCGCCGTCCCGCCGAGGCTTGGACCCCCTGGCGGCTGCGGATCTCGGCGATGGCGACACTGAGGTCGTCGGTGTCGTCGATGCCGCGGCCGTCCCGCTCGCTGAAGCGGTCCACGGCCCGCTTGACCGTGCGCAGCGCCTCGCGCCGGCGCAGGCTGGGCTCGCCCGTCCCCACCTGGTCGCGGAGCTGGCGGACGCGGCGCGCCAGACCCGACATGGCCGGCTCGGCGCCATCGTGCCCGTAGCGGCTTTCGACCTGGTCGAGCAGAGCCACGAGCTCGCCGCGCAAGGCCTGCCATTCGCTGGCGCCGGCCTCTGTCACCGGGTCGGCATAGTCCGAATAGGGGAGGGCGGGCGCCATGGCAGTTCCTGTCACAAATCGACGGACCCCTCGCGATTCCACACGAAGGTATGACGGTCACTCTTGGTAAAACATGGTAAAGAAGCCGTTAAGCATTGCCGCATTATGCAAGGGCGAGGGCCGGGAAACGGTGGTTTCCTGGAGCTCTGGAAGACGGGGAGGACGGATCGGTCCCATGACGCGCCGCCGCATTATCATCGTTGACGATCACCCCCTGTTCCGGGCGGCGCTGCGCCAGACTCTGGCCGGCGGCGACACGACCGTCAGCGTCGAGGAGGCGGGCGATCTCAACGGGCTGAGCGCCGCGCTGGACGCCGACCGCGATTGCGACCTGGTGCTGCTCGATCTCAACATGCCGGGCGTGCGCGGCTTTTCTGGCCTGCTGCTTTTGCGCGCCCAATATCCCGACATTCCGGTGATGATCATCTCGGCGGTCGAGGACGCCACCGTGGTGCGCCGCGCCTTCGAGCTCGGCGCCGCCGGCTATCTGCACAAATCCGAGGGGCCCACCGAGATACGCCGCGCCATCGAGACGGTGCTCTCCGGCGACGTCTTCGTGCCGGCCGGCGCCAGCCTCGGCGGGGAGGACGAGCAATCCGCCCTGATGAAGCGGCTGGCGACGCTCACCCCGCAGCAGGTGCGGGTGCTGATGATGCTCAGCGACGGCTTGATGAACAAGCAGATCGCCTACGAGCTGTCCATCTCCGAGGCCACGGTGAAGGCGCATGTCTCGGCCATCCTGCAGAAGCTGGACGTCGACAGCCGCACCCAGGCCGTCATCGCCGCCGCGCGCATCGAGGACGGCCAGTTCGAGGCCCTGTTCGCCACCGGCGCCGAAAAGGCCTGATCGTTCCATCCGCTTGCGAAACTGTGCTTGACCGTCCGGCCACGGACCGGGACCATGCGCCGACGGACATAGGGAGAGGGGCCGCCATGAAGCCGGAGATTTCCATCATCACCATCGGCGTCGACGATCTGGAGCGGGCCTTCGCCTTCTACCGGGCCCTGTTCGAGATCGCCGACGACCAGATCGGGGCCGGCGAGGACCACGTGGCCTTCTTCCTCGACGAGCGACTGTCCTTCGTGCTGTTCCCGCGCGACCAGATCGCCCGCACCGCCGGCAAGTCCGGGCCGGCGGCGGGCACGCCCGGCTTCGTCCTCAGCCACCGCGCCGACAGCCCCGAGGCGGTCGATACCATCCTCGAGCAGGTGCTGATCGCCGGCGGCGGCATCGTCACCCCCGGCACTCAGTCCGAATGGGGCTATTCGGCCTATTTCGAGGACACCGAAGGCAATGTGTGGGAGCTGATGGCGACCCCGCCGGTCAATTGACCGGCCCGGCGTGTGGACATTTAGGCTGGTGCGCCCCCTCTCCCCCCAGATCGTCACCCTCGGGCTTGACCCGAGGGCTCTTGCCGGCATCGCAAACGCCCTCGGGTCCAGCCCGAGGCTGACCAGGGGTGGCGTCGATGGCTCGCCGGGCCAGTCCCGGACCAGGCACAGACCCGCCACCATCCAACTGTCAACACAACCTGGGGCAGCCCTGTTGGTAGGGTGGTTCAAGGTCCCAGAGAACACCCCTTCAGGGGCTTCGCGCCGTCCCGTAAGGGCAAATCGGCCCGGTGGAGCGATTTGAGGCAGGAAGGCCATGAGAGCTATGCCCGAATGGCTGGCCGGGGGTGGGAGTGTCGGATCATCAACGGCACCGCACTCCGCCCAGGCGTCCCGGCTGAACCCCGTCTACCAGCCCCCTCAGGCCCTCACCCGCACCATCTGGTACGAATAGGGCGGCAGGCTCACGCTCAGCCTGCCGTCGGCCACCCGGGCGCCGCTGCCGGCGCGGGGGGCCACTTCCGTCTGGTTGCGGGCGGTGTTCACCGCCTCCAGATTGCCGTGGGTCATCACCTGGTGGTCGAGGATGTCGCGCCCCTCGAAGCCCTGCAGGCTCACCTCGGTCTCGATGGTCTCGCTGGCATGGCGGTTGACCAGGAAGAAGGTCAGCACGCCCTCGTCCTCGTTGTGCACGCCCGCCACGTCCACATAGGGCGTCCGGGCGGCATGCGGGCTCTCGTAGCCCGGCGACTGCGTCACCAGCTCCAGCGCCGTGCCGCGGCCGAACACCGAGGCGAAGTAGTAGGGGTAGTAGATGGTCTGGGCCCAGGCCGGCCCGCCCTTTTCCGTCATGATCGGGGCGATCACGTTCACGAGCTGGGCGATGCAGGCGATCTTCACCACGTCCGAGCGGCGGATGAAGGTGTTGAGGATCAGCCCCACCATCAGCACGTCCTCGAAATTGTAGATGTCCTCGAGCAGCGCCGGGGCCTGCGGCCAGCCGTCATTGCCGTCGAGGATCTTCCGGTCCTGCTGGTTCGAGTGATACCAGACGTTCCATTCGTCGAACGAGATGTAGACGTCGCGCTTGCTGCGCTTCTTGCTCTTCACCTGCCGGATCGTGGCCGCCACCGTCTCGATATAGGTGTCGAGCTTGTGGTTCAGCGCCAGGTAGTTCGCCGTGTTCTTCTCGCGGTTGGCGAAATACATGTGCAGGCTGATATGGTCGACATGCTCGAAGGTGTGCTCCAGCACCACCCGCTCCCAGTCGGGATAGCTGGGCATGTCCGAATTGGACGAGCCGCACACGATCAGCTCCAGCGACTTGTCGAACATGCGCATGGCCCGCGCCGTGTTGGCGGCCAGCTTGCCGTATTCGCTGGCGTCCTTGTGGCCCACCTGCCAGGGGCCGTCCATCTCGTTGCCCAGGCACCACAGCCGCACGTTCCAGGGGTCCTTGCGGCCGTTCTTGATCCTGAGGTCGCTCCAGTAGGAGCCGCCGGGATGGTTGACGTATTCGAGGAAGTTGCGCGCCTCGTCGACCCCGCGCGAGCCGAGGTTCACCGCCAGCATCATTTCGGTGCCGACGCTGGCGCACCAGTCGGCGAATTCGTGGATGCCCACCGCGTTGCTTTCCGAGGTGTGCCAGGCCAGGTCCAGCCGCGTCGGCCGGCTCTCGCGCGGCCCGATGCCGTCCTCCCAGTTATAGGCGGAGACGAAGTTGCCCCCGGGGTAGCGCACCACGGGTACATTGAGGTCCTTGACCAGCTTGATCACGTCCCCGCGCATGCCGTTGGCGTCGGCGGTGGGGTGGTCGGGTTCGTAGATTCCCTCGTAAACGGCGCGGCCGAGATGCTCCAGAAACGCCCCATAGACACGATCGTCGATTTTGGAGATCGTGTAATCCCTGTTCGCAATGACGGACGCCTTCACCTTGTCCTCCCAGTGATCCCGTTTTTCTGATTTATATCAGTTGTCCCGTTCTACATACCGGGCAACGACTCCGCAAGTAGGCAAGGGGAGTTTTTGCGCTCCGCTTTCCC
>ENA-UOVV01002178-UOVV01002178.1-compost-metagenome-genome-assembly--contig:-NODE-2178-length-11723-cov-4.614501_pt1 | contig 11723 bp, 12 predicted proteins | sample MGYA00238155_ERZ761577 | MGnify/ENA primary metagenome ERZ761577 (study PRJEB28898, sample SAMN06268775) | compost metagenome | isolation source: Emeryville, CA | place: USA:Emeryville, CA | collected...
TAGCCTGAGCAAAATCATCTCCCGTTTCATCATCACGTTCATATGAGGTTATGAAAGAGCAGTTTGATTTTTTTCCTCAAACACGGTTTCCGTTTTCGGCGGACTTTTTCTGTTTTCAAACAACGATTAACGCTACTTTTACAGCGCCATCAAAAATCTGAGTTTTTCTTCGACGTTCTCAATTGTTTGTTTCGTAACTTTTCCCAGTCGTTTCATTAATCGCTGCTTGGAAATCGATCGCACGTCTTCGCATTTTGCGTAACTTTCCATTGTCAATCCGCCTTCGCCCCGAACAATCAAAACATGCGAGCGGATGTTTTTCTGCTTCGAGGTGATCGGAATGACAATGACCAGATCGGCGTAGCTTTGATTAAATAAGTTCTCTGAAACGATCAAAGCCGGGCGCGTCCCGACTTGCTCTCTGCCCAAAGTCGGATCAAGATTGACGAGCCACACCTCGCCGCGAAAGATTTCGTTCATTCCTCAACTCCGTCCGTCAAAGTATTCTCCCATAAACGCCGCTCGTCGAGTTCCTCGTTCCACGCTTCTTCATTTTCGCGCAGATGCTTGAAATCTTCATTCAAACCTTCTAAAAACAGTTCACGCTTATATCTTTCGATTGCCTTTTCGACAATACTCTGCATCGATTCGCCAAGTTCCTGTGCCAGATTTCTGATCGCGGCGTGCGTTGATTCATTCACTCTTAATTGCGTTGCCATACCAAAATAATGAGAAATGAAACAACATCTGTCAACAAATTTGTCAACAAATGTTGTTGACAGTAGAAATCTGCCTGTGATGAATCGCGGTCAAGTTGGATATCAAAGGCTCGCTGATCGGTTATTACAAGCACCGCTCACCGAACCCCGCGCTTGATTTCATCAAACGCGCCGCCGCCGCGCTGGAAGTTACGGTTGCCGAACTTTTGGGAAGCGAGTCGAACGCAGCGCGGGCGAAGCCCGGACCGCAGTCGCAGCTTCAGAGAAAGTTCGAGCAGGTCAAGCTCTTGCCGCGTGAAAAGCAGAAGTTCGTCCTTCAGTTTCTCGATACTGTTTTGGAAAGCAGTCAGCAAAAGTAAAAGGCGTGAATGTTATCACGCCTTTTTGATTGTCCCTGCTACTCAAACTACTGAGAATCAGGACAGGCTTTTTCATCAATTAGTTTCGCATCGCTCTCAAAGCAATCCATACCCAAACGAACATAAACTACTTGATTATTCTCCTTTTGGTTTTCTGCAACCTTTAAAGTCAGATTGTATTTTAGATATGTTTCCCCTTCTATCGTAAACCAGACAAGCAATCTGTATTTACCGTTTTTAACATTATCTATTTTGAAAAAGCCTTTTTCGTCAGTTAGAACTGATTCGACTAAAGCATCATCATTCAATCTGAATAATTCAACTTTTGTCCCAGAAATAGGGACTTCATTTTTACCTTGACTTACGACTTTTCCTTTTACTTCATTCACATTTAGCGTCGTTACCGGACAAGTGCTTTGAGCGAAACTTGGCAAGCAGTATATTACAGACAGAAGTAGAAAGGGCAAAAGCATAAAGATATTATTTTCGACGCTGATTAACTTCATTCTAGTTTCCTCCTTGTAGTTTGGTGATTGCATTTTGAACTGATTTTGGAACTTCCTTACCAGTATTTGCCAAACGCTGTTGAATTACAGGTATTGCTGCTTTTTCCGCTCGCCTATCATTGTCTGTAGAAACTTGCGCCCAAGAATTAGCTCCGAAGGCTTTTAATACGCTCTCACTTTTCTTTTTCACTTCTGCATCCTGATATGCTGCTGAATAGTTGCCGAGTTCACCAACTTTTTTCTTTACCAAATCGCTGTATTCTTGTTTAGCTTGGAATAAATCAGGTCTGGCGGCAGCATCTTCAACATGCCCGAATTCGTGGGCAATTACAGCAACCGCCATTGTAGTTTTATCAACATTTTCTTTTCCTAATGCTGTCTGAAGTGGATAATCCGCGCCTCTGTCGGATGCAGATTCTCTATTATCGATGTCATCGCCTAATGTAATGGTCGCACCAACTAATTTTCCATCCTTAAATTTATAGTCATCCGTCGATGCTCCGTTGCTTCCTTTTTTCCAGGCAATTTTCAATGTAAATCCTGGTTTACTATACTTGTCCCATAATCTTTTTCCTTCATCTGTTGCACGAAAAGCCTCTTTCCATCTCTGGTAATCATCGTTATCTGCTAAATGTTCGTCCTCTATATCCTGTCCTGTTGAGTCAACCAAAACAAGCGGATTATTTCTGACATAAACGTAAAGATTTATGCGCTGGGGATCAACTGCACGTTTTGGAGTCATTAAAATTGGGTCTGTTGAAGTGAAGCGTCCGTGCGCTGAGTTGTAGTAACGAGCTTGGGCGTAGTCCAAACCAACTTCTTTATCCCGTTCATAGCTGGTTATGAACGCGCAGTTGAAGATTTTCCTTTATCGCGGTTTTCGCTTTTCTGCGACGGTTTCAATTTTTCAAAGATCGGCAACTAAAGAAAGAAGGCTTTCGGCACGTTTCGATTATAGCTTTAAAGTGCCGATTTTCCTACATTTACTTTGAGTTTCGAGCGAGGTTTTTGGTTGCTTTTGAGACGGCTTTTTGAAGATCGCCGATTTCCAGGTGCGTGTAGATTTGCGTGGTTTCAAGACTTGAATGACCGAGCAGCTTTTGAATGTGCCTGAGAGACGCGCCGCGTCCGAGCAAGTGCGTCGCGCACGAGTGGCGGAAAGTGTGAACGGTCGCGTCGAGCCGGGCGGCGGCGGCGTGGATTTTGACCAGCTTCCAGATTTGCGGGTAAGAAAGGCGCTTTGACGCGACCGACAGCCAGAGCGCGGTCGGGTTGGCGACGATGCGTTTTTGGCGGCTTTTGCCTTTGCCCCAATAGACGCCGTTCATCAGCTCGATCCGCGCCGTCGCAATATATTTTTCGATCCATCGGCAAGCGTTTTCCGTCAAAGGCACGATGCGCCCGCGCCCGCCCTTGCCTCTGCCGATCCGCAAGGTTCTGCCGTCGAAGTCGCGGACGTTCAGCCGGTAAAGCTCGCCGTGACGGATGCCGGTCGCGTAAAGCGTTTCTAAGATGGCGCGGTCGCGGACGCCGATTGTTTTCGTCGTGTCCGGCTGCTCGATGATCGAAGCGATTTCCGATTCGGTGAGAACGTGCGGCAAGGAAAGCCCGGCTTTCGGGAGCTGAAAGTTTTCGGCGGCGTTCGCCAGCGATTGATTCGTTTCGTAAAGCCAGCGAAAGAAGCGGCGGATTCGCGAGACGGTTTGTCTTAATGATGATGATTTTTGCTCCGAGTTTTTCGACAGATGAATGAGGAACGAGTTGAGGTGAGGTTCTTCTGCCTGCGTCCAGCTTTTGAGAAGGAAGGCTTCCTGAAGATAAAGCAGGAGCGAGTTCAACGCCCGCTCGCTCGCCTTGCGCAGATCGCGGCTGAAGCCCTCGGCTTCGAGCTGTAAGAGATATTTTTCAACTTCCTTGTTCAACTATTTTTCTCGCGGATGACACCGGCTAATGACTTCAGCCAGGTCGCCGAGTTCGACGTGCGTGTAGATTTCCGTTGATGACAAACGGCGATGACCGAGCAGCTTTTGGATTTGCCGGATGTCGGCTTTGCCTTTCAGAAGATGCGTCGCGCACGAATGGCGCAAAGTGTGCGGCGTGATGCGCTTTTTGATGCCGGCATTTTTACACGCTTTCCGAACGATCCGCACGATGTCGTCCGGGTCGAGCCGTCCGCCGCTTCTCGAAGATACGAACAAACTGATTTGTCCCGGCTCGGTCGCAAAGCAGCTTCTCGATTCTTCGAGATAAAGCTTCAAAGCCGACAGCGCCGGCGCCGTGACCGGCACGATGCGCGTTTCGTCGCCCTTGCCGTGTTCGATACGCAGCGTGCCGGCTGAAAGATCGACGTCGTAGATCGAAAGATCGACCAGCTCCGCGCGGCGGATTCCGGTCGCATACATCACTTCTAAGATTGCGCGGTCGCGGATGTCTCTCGGTTTTCGAGTCGGCACGGACTCGATCAGGCGTTTCGCCTCTGCCGGCGTCAGAATGTTCTTCGGCAGCATTTTCGGCTGCTTCGGCATCTGGATTGATGATGACGGATTATGAACAATCAAGCCTTCCTGCCAGAGCCAGAGAAAGAAGCGTTTCATCGCAGCGAGCTTGTTCGACTGCGTGCCGGTCGTGAGGCGTTTTTTCTCGCCCGTCTTTTCGTCTTCGATTTCGATTTGGTAAAGCGCGATTTGATACTGCGAAAGGTGCGCCGCCGTGACATCCGAGATCGAGTTGAGCGCCGTGTTTTCCGCCAGCCAGTCGAGAAAGACGCGCACGTCGCGCCCGTAGTTGACGAGCGTCGCGGCGGAGTAGTTCAGCGCCTGAAGATATTCGAGAAAGCGATTTCTTAAGAGTTCGAGTTTTTGTTTTTGATTTTCCGTCCACATTTCGCTTTTCTCCAACGCCCGTATCTCCCTACAAAAGCCTCTAAAGAAAGAAGATTCAATCAGATAGCTTTTATAACGAGTCAAGAGAGTTCGGTTTTCATCCGGCTTTTTTCTTTAGCCGCCGGTTTTATTTTTTTCCTATTAACTTCTTGTGTTTTGACCACAAGGTTGAACTAAGCGGTTTTGCTTTCTTCAATTAACCTTGTGATTCGGCAGCCACAAGGTCTCCACAAGGTCGCTGATTTCGCCACAAGCTCCACAAGGTCGAAGGCGAAGTCCGCCGTCATCAGCCGACTTTCGCCGCCTTCGCCAAACGCTTTTTCAGTTCCTCGACCGATGTTAAGCCGCGTAAAGACGGAGTTTCCGCGTCCTCGTCGCGGGCGATCTCATAGACCGCCGGCTTGCCGTTCTGCGCCTGCACCGCGAACAGATATTCCATCTCGACGAGCTTCTGGCAATACACCCGAACCTGCCAGTCCGACCATCCGGTCAGCTCGCGGATTTCGCGGCGCGTCAGTTGAGTCTGCCCGCTTTCGCGGCAGGCGGCGCGGATCGCCTCGAACATTCCTCTGACGGGCGGCGCGAGCTCGTCCATCGCCTGACTCAGGATTTCTTCGGCGAGTTCGTTCGCCAATGCAATATCTTCCAAAGTCACCTCGACGTATTCGATCTCGATGTCGCCGCGCCGGGCGGTTTTCACTTCGCGCTGGTATTGATGCAGAAGCGCGATCGAGTTTATCAGCGACAGATATTTCCGCTGCTCGCGCCGGTGAATGAGCTTTTCCGACGGGTAGGTCAGATATTCGACGAACGGATTCACTACCGCCAAAGGTTTGAGCATTCTTTGCGCGTGATGATGCAGCCGTTTGATTTCTTCCGATTCCGCTTTTTCCAACACGCCGAGCAAGCTGTATTGATGACGCTGGCGTTCGAGAATGGCGCGGGTTTGATCGATTGATTCGTTCATCGAGAGCTGCACGAAGCGCGAGCGCGTTTCCTCGTCGAAAGCTTCGGCTGAGGTGGTCGTGATGACGATCACGACTGGTCCGAACACCTCGTAATGCTCAGTTTGCAGCTTGCCGGTGTTCGGATCGGTGCGCGTCGCGGCAATCGAAAGCCTTTGATCCGATGCCAGCGTGCGAAGCGAATAGACGGCGGCTTGCGCGCCTTCGTCTTCGGCGATGACCAGCATCTTTCTTTGCAGCGAATACGGGTCTTTGTAGAAAAGGGCTTGCCCCGTCAGCCGCGTCACGCGGACGAGTTCTTCGGGCGGCACGAAGTTGCAGATCGCATCCTGCAAAGCCGATTTTCCCGCGCCGCTTCGGGCGACGATCAGCAAGGCGAGCGGTTCGGAAAGCTTTCTCGATACAGCGCCGAGATAAGCCGTCAGCACGGTCGAGCGTTCGCCGACCAGACCGCACCGCCGGAAGTCTTCAACGATGCGCTCGGCAAGCTGCGGGTCTTTGAGAAAAGAGATTGCCGTTTGTTTTTCCGCGTCGGTCATCGCCGCGTTCGTCTCGACTTCCGAGTTTGAAGTCTTTCGCATCTGAAGGCGCTCGGCTTCGAGCCGTTCGATCAGCGCCAGCAGATCGGCGCTGATGACCGATTCATTCACGCGGCAAGCCCGCGCCGCCGCTTGCGCGAAGTTCTGCCGGGCGCGGGATTGGTAAAGATCGAGCGTGTCCAAGTGAAAGAGATTGCCGACTGAAAGGCGCAAGTTTATTTTCAGCTTTTCCAAGCCGAACGGCGACAGCCCGCGCACGCGGTATTCTCTGTTTTGAAAAGCGATTTGTTTTGTCCCGTCGGGCAAAGTTTCCATTTCCGCGCCGATCGTTTCGTTCTGAGTTTCGATTTGTGAAAGCAGGCTTTGAACCTGTTCCAAAGTTCCGCCGCCGGCGATGAACTCTGCCGCGTCTTTTGCCGGAAGCTCGACCGAACGCGATTCGATGCCGATTTCATTCAGCTCTTCGCTGAACCTTCGGACGGCTTCGCGCCCCGCATCGTCGGCGTCGAGCATCAGCACGACTCGTTTGATTCGGCTTTCGGAAAGGTGACCCAAGATTTCATCGGTCAAGCCGTTCGTGCCGTAACTGCACGTCACATTCCTGATGCCGATTGACCACAGCGCCAGAGCGTCAATCACGCTTTCCGTCAGGATGATTTCTTCCGTTTCCTTAGCGCCCGCCGGATTGAAAAGCCCTCGCCGTTTGCCCGCCAGATAAAGATGCTGCCGTTTTTCGGTGTGCCGGGCGTAAAGGCTGACCGTTTGATTCGCGCCGGCGTCGAGAAGCGGAAAGACGACCGAGCCGAACAGCGTTTCATTGCCGCGCTCGTTCAAGATGCCGAGCCGTTCGAGATGCGCTTTGCCGTCGGCGCTGATCTTGTTTTTCAAAGTGCCGTCAACAAAGCCCAAATGAAAGACGCGGATCGCCTCGGCGTTAATGCCGCGATTACGCAGATATTCGATTGCCTTTTCGTTCTTCAGCAAAGTTTTGTGATAATAAGCTGCCGCCTTTTCCAGATATTCCGCTTCCGTTTTCGTCATCTCATCCGCGCCGGCGATGCCCGCTTCGATTGGCTTTTCTTTTCCGGTCGCGGATTTCGTCGGCTGATTTTCCGACAATAACTCGAACGCCGCTTTGAAGCTGATGCCGTCCGCTTTCATCACGAAGCTGAAGACATCGCCGCCCGTCTGACATTTCCCCAGGCAGTTCCATAAGCCTTTGCGCTCGTCAACGGCGAAGCTCGGTTCGTCTTCCGTGTGAAACGGGCACAAGCCCCAGAGCTGACGACCTTTCTTTTTCAGAGTAACGCCGCGCGAGCGGATCACTTCCGCCAGGCTGATTGACTGTTTGATTTTCTCGATTTCCTGTTCCGGGATTGCCATTTGTTTTTGCAAAAGTTCGATAAAAGGCTGTCAAGCCCGCCGCACATTTTTTTGCCCGAAGGCTCGCGCTTTGCTAACCTGGACGGTTAATGCTAGTTTATCCTAGCAAGAGAAGTCAAGCGCCGGCAAGCTGACAGCCGGAAAACGGAGGAAAACGGGCGACGATGAAAAAGCGGGTTTATAATATTCAGGCGATGGCACAGAACCGAACAGAAAAGGAAAAGCCGTTTTTCGGGCAAAGATTAGCCGCCGTCCGGCGCAGCAAGGGAATGACGCAGCAGCAGCTCGCCGACCGGATGGAAGTCAAACGATCCTTGATCGATTATTACGAGCACCGCTCGCCGAACCCTGCGCTCGATTTCATCGAACGCGCCGCCGCCGCTTTGGAAGTCTCGGTCGCCGAGCTATTAGGCAGCGAGCCGCTCGCCGCGAAAAGCAAACCCGGACCGCAATCGCAATTGCAGCGCAAGTTCGAGCAAGTGAAACTCTTGCCGCGAGAAAAGCAGAAGTTCGTGTTGCAGTTTCTCGATACAGTTTTGGAAAGCAGCCAGCAAAAGCAAAAGGCGTGATGTTCAATCACGCCTTTTAAAGCCTTTCAACAAGAGATTAAGGAGTTAGTCGGTTTCAGTTTTGACAAAGTTGACAAGTGCCAGATTACCTGCCAGTAAGAAAGTAGCACACCAAACATTATTCATTCCTTGAAGCAAACTAGGTGTTTCAAGTTTCGCAGCATTTTTTATTTGCTCCTTCATTTTTTCCCCTATACCTTCTATTTCGCTGACATTAAGTGATTCACTCCATTTCATCAAAGCACTCTTATTGGAGTCTGCTTCTATTTGTGAAATGTAAGTTCCGCCTTTGTATTCCAGTAAAAAAGTATAAAGTTTATTATTTTCGGTCATAATTTACTTCCTTTTTCCAACTCGCCCATGCGATTCGGATTTCTTTTGTCGAGACTGTTCTTTTTTGATTACATTTTCCAGCCGTTGAATTTCTTTTTTGTCGGCGGGGGTTTTATTAGGCTTAGATTTCAATGCGGCAAGTTCTTCTTTAGCTATTTGCTCCTTACTTTTTGCCGATGCCACTCTATCTGGATTAGCTTTCCTTGCATCTTTGCCACCCTGATTAACAGAAGTATCAACTTTGTTATTTTCATTATCGGTAGATTCTTTAGCCGCTTCCTCAGATGTATTCTCATTCATAATGACCTGTGAGTTTCTACCCTTCACAGCGTCCAAGAATTCGTTCCAGTAACTTGGCTTCGTACCTGCCCACTCACGAGCGGGCTCTGGCATATTTAAACCCGTTCTCCATCTGCCAGCTGGATCCAAAGCATCTCCTAACGCTAATGCTGCTACAGCGACCGGAACGCCGGCAAGCGCAGCTGCGCCCGGCGCAAGCATTTCTGCCGTCGCCCCCCAAGAGACTTGCTGAGAAAGCCATTCCGCTGCGGACGCTACATTTATAGCCACATTTGAGGTCGCATTGAGCGCAACCATCTGGTTTGTTCCGGCTCTAAAGGCGTAGAGTAAAGTATAGGCAGCGAAGCCTGCCGCTTTCATCGCATCTTCGGTATCAAACCATTGAACAGCACCATCTTTGCTTCCCCAGATTTCGCCGGTTGGATCAGTTTCATTTAGTGGATTGTTACCAACATAAACATAACGATTAAAAGTTTGCGGATTGATAATATCCGCCGAAGCCATTAACGGGTCAACAGAATTAAATCGTCCAAGTTTTGATGAGTAATATCTAGCCTGAGCAAAATCATCTCCCGTTTCATCATCACGTTCATATGAGGTTATGAACGCGCTATTCGATTTCTGCTTAATGTGATCTCAATTTTCAAAGAACTCTTACAAATTTGCTTTGTCCGATTACTTAATAAAATAGCAAGGCATATTTACATCATTAGGAATTTGATTTTGATTCGCTCCCAGTACAAATTCTAGATCGCTCCGTTCTTTTTTAATGTTCTTATTATCATCAGAAGTTCTAACAAAGAGCAGATTTTCAATAAAATCATCACAAAAATTAGTTCTGTCTAATTCCAATTTGAAGTCTTTATTTTCAGTAAAATCGGAATTAAAATAGTTACTCTTTTTTCCATTGAATCTTACAATGATGAATTTAGAAGTTTCCTGCCCTTTTAGTACTTTTGATACTTTTATAACGAGAATGTTTGTTACTCCGAGAAATGATCCTTGCATCTCTTCTGGAGCAATATAATAAGCAATAATACTGCCTTTTACTTTCAAATCAGGTTTGGCGAAAAGTTCTTGACTCAAACATACAGACAAAAATATGAATAAAAGTCCGCAAACCAAATTTATTTTTAATTTTTTATTGAACATACAAAATCTCCTAAAGTTTTAAGGGAAATATAGAACACCAGTAAGCTTACCCTTTTTCGACGGGTCTTTATTAAGCTCTACTACGAAAGTATAAGAACCCTTAGCTTTTGATCCCGGAAGAATTGTAGCGTCAATAAAAGCTTTATTTCCTGACTGACGAACCGCAGTTCCCAATAAACCTGGAAAAGGATTATTTAAATGCGGAGCTGAATCAAAATCTTTTCCGGGGACTCCTCCTTCTACAAAGATAGGTTTCCCTGTTTTCGCGGTTAAATATGATTCCATTGCTTCATGCTTAACAATATCAGAGGCAGAAAATCCACCTTCTTTTTCATGCTTTGCAACCATTTCAACTTCTTCCCGATCAACAGCATTTTTTCCAGGTCCTTGAGATTCACCTATATTAACATTATCGTCTCTAGTGTTAGCCGTTAGAACTCCATGATTTTTAGTGTCAATTATCGCCTTAAAAAGTTCTTTTTCAGGTCCATTTTTCATTCCCTTTAACATTTTGTTCAAAGCCTTTTTATCTTTTTCGTTATCCAAAACTTTTCCATTTTTATCTACGATAGCAACTTTGTTTTTGTCTGTTAAAGTTGTTTTGAAAGAAAGTCCTTTAGAAAATTGCTCGAAAGCCCATTGTCGCTCATCTCCGTTTATTTCAAAATCAAGTCCTGTTGGATCAATCAGCAATAAAGGATTATTTAAGACATAAGAATACCTATTCCAACTTGCTGGCAGAAAAGGTCTTCCAGAACTCAACATCGGATCGGGAGAATTGAAACGTCCAAGATTTTTCGCGTAGTAACGAGCCTGAGCAAAATCGAGATCAGTTTCATTATCCCGTTCATATGAGGTTATGAACGCGCAGTTGAAGATTTTCCTTTATCGCGGTTTTCGCTTTTCTGCGACGGTTTCAATTTTTCAAAGATCGGCAACTAAAGAAAGAAGGCTTTCGGCACGTTTCGATTATAGCTTTAAAGTGCCGATTTTCCTACATTTACTTTGAGTTTCGAGCGAGGTTTTTGGTTGCTTTTGAGACGGCTTTTTGAAGATCGCCGATTTCCAGGTGCGTGTAGATTTGCGTGGTTTCAAGACTTGAATGACCGAGCAGCTTTTGAATGTGCCTGAGAGACGCGCCGCGTCCGAGCAAGTGCGTCGCGCACGAGTGGCGGAAAGTGTGAACGGTCGCGTCGAGCCGGGCGGCGGCGGCGTGGATTTTGACCAGCTTCCAGATTTGCGGGTAAGAAAGGCGCTTTGACGCGACCGACAGCCAGAGCGCGGTCGGGTTGGCGACGATGCGTTTTTGGCGGCTTTTGCCTTTGCCCCAATAGACGCCGTTCATCAGCTCGATCCGCGCCGTCGCAATATATTTTTCGATCCATCGGCAAGCGTTTTCCGTCAAAGGCACGATGCGCCCGCGCCCGCCCTTGCCTCTGCCGATCCGCAAGGTTCTGCCGTCGAAGTCGCGGACGTTCAGCCGGTAAAGCTCGCCGTGACGGATGCCGGTCGCGTAAAGCGTTTCTAAGATGGCGCGGTCGCGGACGCCGATTGTTTTCGTCGTGTCCGGCTGCTCGATGATCGAAGCGATTTCCGATTCGGTGAGAACGTGCGGCAAGGAAAGCCCGGCTTTCGGGAGCTGAAAGTTTTCGGCGGCGTTCGCCAGCGATTGATTCGTTTCGTAAAGCCAGCGAAAGAAGCGGCGGATTCGCGAGACGGTTTGTCTTAATGATGATGATTTTTGCTCCGAGTTTTTCGACAGATGAATGAGGAACGAGTTGAGGTGAGGTTCTTCTGCCTGCGTCCAGCTTTTGAGAAGGAAGGCTTCCTGAAGATAAAGCAGGAGCGAGTTCAACGCCCGCTCGCTCGCCTTGCGCAGATCGCGGCTGAAGCCCTCGGCTTCGAGCTGTAAGAGATATTTTTCAACTTCCTTGTTCAACTATTTTTCTCGCGGATGACACCGGCTAATGACTTCAGCCAGGTCGCCGAGTTCGACGTGCGTGTAGATTTCCGTTG
>ENA-UOVV01002180-UOVV01002180.1-compost-metagenome-genome-assembly--contig:-NODE-2180-length-11704-cov-4.628809_pt1 | contig 11704 bp, 9 predicted proteins | sample MGYA00238155_ERZ761577 | MGnify/ENA primary metagenome ERZ761577 (study PRJEB28898, sample SAMN06268775) | compost metagenome | isolation source: Emeryville, CA | place: USA:Emeryville, CA | collected...
GCTGAGTTTCGCGCCATACACGCCCTCCTGCTTCTGCGCGATCTCCACCAGGGCGTCCACCTCCTCGCAGGAGTTCTCGAAGAAGCGGCGGCAGGACTCGTGGGTGTTGCTCATGGTTTCGCCGAACGCGGGGATGTTGCCGGTCTCCAGAGCGGTGGCGCCCATCTCCACGCGGACGTTTTCGTAGACGATGTGTCGCGCACGCTTCTCCAGCACCGGGTCCATGTCGGCGCAGTGCGCCTCCAGCATGTCCGCGGTGACGTCCCGCAGCGTCTTCACGTGGATTCCCGGCTCGCGCGCGGCGAACCAGCGGGCGGCCTCCTCGCACTGAGCGCGCCGCTCACGGTAGCCACCTCCCGCGGCTAGGTCGTGCTTCACGCCTGTGTCCGCAATCAGGATGCGGGCACTCTCGGAAGGCAGCGACACCGCGCGCCACTCCTCGGTGCGACAGTCGAGGAACAGGGCGTGTCCGGCCTTCCCGAACACCGACGAGAACTGGTCGAGCAGGCCGACCGGCGCGCCCACGAACTCGTTCTCCGCGCGCCGGCAGAGTTTAGCCAGGCCCATGGAGTCCACGGCCAGGATATGGGGATAGAGCGAGAGCAGGAACTGCGCTGCCGATACCAGAAGCGCAGCGGAGGAGGAGACGCCGCCGCCCCCCGGGACGTCACTCACGACCACAGCGTCAAACCCGCCAATGGGGTTGCCGGCCTGGTTGAGCTGCTGAATGACGCCCTTGATATAGTCGGTCCAGCGGGCGTTCTCGTCGCGCTCCAGCTTGTCCGGGTCGAAGGTGACCAGGGAGTCGCCCATGGCCGGGGAGGCGATGCGGATGCGGGGAGCCTCGCGGCAGCACCCGGCGACGGCGATGCCCCGGTCGATGGCAGCGGTGAGGACGAAGCCCTCGTTGTAATCGGTGTGGTTACCCAGAAGTTCCACGCGGCCCGGCGCAACGCCGACAGCCTCGGGCTCCGGGCCGAAGCGAGCGATGAACGCCTGGCGCGCCTGCTCGATCAGATCGGTCCTGCTCATAGGTTCGATGGTAGCGTTTCGGCCGGGGCGTGTCAAGCCGGGGCGCCGTGCTCTTCTTCCCCTCGCAGGGCAACGTACTCGCCCGTGAAGGTCGCGCCGACCGTGCCGTCGGCGTCGTACACCTCGGCGCTGAGTTCAAGGCGCGCCTTTCCCCGCCGCTCCAGCGTCCGCACGAACCGGGCCCAGGTGTCGGCGGGCGGCGCGGGGCAGAACGCCGTGAAGTCTCCACGCACGGGCGCGACATACTCCACGCTGCTGCTGCGAATCACCACCCGGCAAGGGAAGGGCAACTCCGCCCGGAGCCGGGTATGGACCAGCGTCCACGCGGCAAGGATCGGCAGGGTCGACAGACTGCCGCCGAACGCCGTGTGCCGGTGGTTCAGGTTCGGCGCGAGCGGCGCCCCCAGGCGCACCCCGCCCGCAACGGCGTCGCAGGCGATCACCGTCACCCCCATGTCGCGCGACAGGGGGATGTGCTCATGAAGATACTGCTCTACGGCGGCGCGGTCTTCGTCTTCGGCGGGCATGGTCTGTTGTCAGGATACCTCGCCAGTGGGTCAGAACTCCAGTTCCAGGTGACCATCGGGGGGAACGGCGTACCAGCGGTCAAGCAGGTTTTCCCAGAGGATGCGAACGGCATTCAGCCGCTCGTCGGTGAGGTCTTCGGGGTACGGGAATGGGCCGCCGGAGCGGGTGGCGGTGAACATCGACGCGCCCTTCTGCATCCGGGATTCCACGTGGGTCTTCATGTGCTCCAGCACCGTGGCGGCGTCGAAGGGGACGTCCGAGGCGCGGCTCGCCTGGAGCGCCCCGGCCAGGTACTCCGCCCATCCCGCCTCTGGCTCCAGCGGGTAGGCCGCTCGGTTCCGTTCGTTCTTCTCCTCGAACGATTCGATGGTGCGCCCCGATGCGATCAGGCCGAAAAACGCCTGCTGGTAGCCGAGTGTGGTCTCGATCGCGTAGTGCGCCAGATCATGCTCCGCACCAAAGCCGGGGTGCAGGCGGCACCAGGTCGATGTGCCGTCGTCACGAAGGCAGGTGAGGGTGTCGGGCTTGCCCCGGCCCCGGGTGAATCGAATGCGCATGGCAGCTTTAGTATCGCCCGGGCCGGGGCGACGGCTAAACGGCGCGCCTCTGATTGAACACCTCGTACAGAAGGACGCTCGTAGCGGTGGCGAGGTTGAGCGAGTCGCTGTGGCCCGCCATAGGGATGCGAACCACCGCGTCACACGCGCCCTGCTGAGCCTCAGAAAGCCCCGCCCGCTCCCCGCCCATCCAGAGGGCGAGCGGTGCGGGGTAGCGGAAGGCGTGATAGTCCTCAGCCGCGTGGGGGGACGTCCCGACGAGGGTAACGCCGTGCCGGGCGCGCCACCGGGCGAACTCCGCCTCCGTGGCGCGCACAAAGCGCTGCGCGAAGACGGCGCCCATGGTGGCGCGGACGACCTGCGGGGCGTAGGGGTCGACGGCATCCCCGAGCAAGATGACGCCCGCCGCGCCGACGGCGTCGAGGGTCCGGATGACGGTGCCCAGGTTGCCGGGGGCGCGTACTGTGTCGAGGACCAGCCAGCACAGGCCGGCTTCGGGGGCGACGCGGTGCAGGCGCTCCCAGCGCTGCCGCACGACCACGGCAATGCCCTGGGGCTCATCCACCAGCGACAGGCGACGGTAGGCGGCCGGGGAGACGTTGAGGACGGGAACGCCGCGCGCCCTCAGAGCGTCGAGGAGGCGCAGCGCAAACGGGTGGTCGTGCAGACCGGGGGCGTAGAGGGCAGTCTCGATTCGGTGACGGGGGCTATCGAGGGCGCGGGCGACGAAGCGCATCCCCTCCGCGTAGAAGAGGCGCGTGCGATCCCGCTCCGGGCGGCTCTCCACGAGCCGTGCAACACGAGAAACAGTGTCGTCCGGACGATTACCGGAGCGGGGACGAGGCGCGGGAACTGCAGTACGAGACGTAACGGTTCGGCATGAGGGCATGGCTCCTTTCGTCGGGCGTTTGGGACACAGGCCGCCCGGGGCCAACGGTGACGGTGCTGCGCGGGCGAGGCCCGCCGCAGCCGAAATGACGACGCCCCATTGTACCGCTTACCGGATGGTCCCAGATTATTTGCCCTGTCCAACTTCTTCCCGGCACCCGACGATTAATCAGGTACCCTTCATACCCTTGCTGCTTCAGGAGGAAAAATGCCGCAGAAAAAGAGAGACGCTCACGTCTCCCCCCGTGTGTTTCTTGTACTTTTCGCGATCATCGCCATCTACGCCGCACTCTGCTCGCCGGCGCACGCCGTCCCTGCCTGGGCGCGGAAGACCGGGCTGACCTGCGCCTCGTGCCATATCGGCGGCACCTCCCGGCTCACCGAACTGGGCCGCGACTTCCAGATGCGCGGCCACCGCCTCAAGTCAGACGCCGATTCCCGCCCCAACATGGCCAACGTCCTGGGGTACTTCACCCTCGCCGCCAAGCTGCGGCACCAGGACAAGGAGGGGGTCACGACCTCCGACAACCTCCAGACCTCCGCCCTGATGGCTGGCGGCCCGCTTACCCGCAACCTCGGCTTCTACGCCGAGTACACGCTCTACGACCGGCTGCCCTACCGCACGGAGAGCACCTCCGGCTTCCTGGACGCTTACCTTCAGTACGCCAGCGACACCACGGCGGACTCGTTCTGGTTCGCGCGCGCCGGCCGGATGCATCCCTACGCGGTTTACGCCCTCGGCACCGGCGGGCGGATTCCGCTGAGCCGCGCGCGGGTGGTCGCGGACAGCCTGGGCGGCCTGGTCCCCTCGATCCAGCGGCGGACTACCGGAGTCTCGGCCGGATTCTCGGGCGCGGACGGGTGGCGCGTGGAGACTGGCTCTCAGCTCGGCATCACATCGGGTGGGTCTGCGGCCCGGCCGGATGTCTTCCTGGCGGTGGAGAAGAACGTGGACGAGTACGGCAGCGGCGTAGGGGTCTACGGACGCTCCGGCTGGCGTGGCACCGACGAGGTAAATGCGTCTTTCACCCAGACCGGCGTTATGGGACGATTCCTCCGCGAGCGGTACGCCTTCACCGGGGCGTACCTGATGGCCCGCACGCGCGACAACGCGGGCGCCGTGGCGCGGCCCGATGGCTTCTTCGTGGAGGCGGCGACGAACCTGCAGCCGGAGTTGACCGGGTTCCTGCGCTTCGATGACGTGGCCGGGACCGGCGTGGGCGCAGCACGCTCCCGGGGCCTTGTGCTCGGCATCTCCCAGCGCATCCCCAACTCGGGCCGCGCAGTGCTTGAGTTCTCGAACCCGTTGACGGGCACGGGGCAGAGCCGGTCCCTGCTGCTCGACCTTGTCCTGATGTACTGAGGAGGCGTCCACAAGACGGAGCCGGGCGGGGCATGGTCCCCGCCCGGCTCCGCGTCACTCTGTCGCCCTAACGGCGGAAGAGGCGCCCGGCAATGGCCGCGAGGTCATCCAGGGTGCTGCCGTCCTGGTTGGCATCCAGCAAGGAGTTTGCCAACCCCAGGATGCCCGGCGCCGCCGTCTCCGCCTGCTGCTGCTGCCCGTTCAGGTACGCCGAAAGGCCGTTCGGGTCGAGGTTGTTCTGCTGGCGCGCCCTCCCCAGCGCCCCCATCACCAGCGGCGCCAGAATTGCCAGAAGCTGCCCGACAGCGGCCGGGCTCAGCCCGGTCCGCTGCGAAACCGTCTGCGCCACGCTGCTCTGCTGCCCCCCCAGCACGTGCCCGAGGATGCCGAACCCGTTCTGCAGGGTGGAGCCACCGCCGCTGCCCCCCAGGAGCGCCGCCAGCGGATTGTCGAGGATGCCGCCGTCGTGGTCGCGCTCCAGGGCGCCGTAGAGCGCCTGCGCCCCCTCGGGCCGGGACGCGTTCCGGTTCAGGGCGGCCAGCAGGAGCGGCACCGCGACCGCGATCCCCTGCCCCGTCTTCTGCTCGTCCGCACCGATCTGCTGGCTAATCTGTGACACCGCGCCGCCATTCACCAGTTGCGGCACCAGGTCGAGTATCGAATCCATCGCTTCCCCCCTTGCCATGTGTTTACCCGGTTCCCCCCTTCCGCTGCCACCCGCACGGCCAAGATTTGTAGGTACAATAGGGGGGCGGCACCGCCGCGCGCCGCAGGCGCGCCTTTTTCGCGCCGTCGTAATTTTTTCGGGAGAATGCAAACCACTATGGCCGACCGTACCGTCTGGGAGCCGCTGGCGAAACAACTGCGCGCCGATTCCATCCGCTGCACGACTGCCGCCGGGTCCGGGCACCCGACGTCCGGCATGAGCGCCGCCGACCTCATGGCCGTGCTCGCCGCCTCACACCTGCGCTACGACTTCTCCAACCCGGAGCACCCGAACAACGACCACCTACTGTTCTCGAAGGGCCATGCGTGCCCGGTGCTGTACGCGCTGTATAAGGCCGTTGGCGCCATCTCCGACGAGGAGCTGCTGACGCTGCGGAAGTTCGGCTCGAAGCTGGAGGGCCACCCCACCCCGGAGATCCCGTATGTGGACGCTGCCACCGGGTCGCTCGGGCAGGGGCTGCCCATCGGGGTCGGCATCGCCATTGCGGGCAAGCATCTGGAGAAGCTGCCGTACAAGGTCTACGTGGTCCTGGGCGACTCCGAGATGGCCGAAGGGTCGATCTACGAAGCCTTTGAGACGGCCGCCAACTACGAACTGGATAACCTCATCGCCATACTGGACTGCAACCGGCTCGGCCAGCGCGGCCCGACCGCGCTTGGCTGGAACACCGACGCGTACCGGGCGCGCGCGGAGGCGTTCGGCTGGCACGTGATCGTGATCGACGGCCATGACCTCGATCAGATCGACCGGGCGTACACCGAAGCCCGCGGGGCGGGGAAGCCGGTTCTGATCGTGGCAAAGACCGAGAAGGGACACGGTGTCTCCTTCACGGCGAACGCGGACGGTTGGCACGGCAAGGCGATGAAGCCCGAGGAGCAGGAGAAGGCGCTTGCCGAGTTGGGGAATCCGCCGCTCGACCTGCGGGTGGACGTTCAGAAGCCGGAGGATCTGAAGCCCGCGCCGCTGCCCGCGGCCGCGGACTACACCGCGCCGCAGTACAAGGTCGGCGACAAGATGGCAACCCGCCAGGCGTACGGCGACGCTATCGCCGCCCTGGGCGCGGCCCAGCCGGACGTTGTGGCGCTCGACGCAGAGGTGGGCAACTCGACGTTCTCCGAGACCTTCATGAAGGCGCACCCGGACCGCTACTTCCAGATGTACATCGCCGAGCAGATGATGGTCAGCGCGGCCCAGGGCATCGGCACACGCGGCAAGGTGGCGTTCGCGGCGACCTTTGCAGCGTTCCTTTCCCGCGCCTACGACCAGATCCGCATGGCAGCGGTATCGCGGGCGGACCTCTACCTCTGCGGCTCGCACGCCGGCGTCTCCATCGGTGAGGATGGCCCCTCGCAGATGGCGCTGGAGGACCTGGCCATGTTCCAGGCGGTCCACGGCAGCACGGTGCTGTACCCCTCCGACGCCGTCTCCACGGTCCACCTCGTCAAGGAGATGTCGGAGCGCAAGGGCATCTCCTACTTGCGCTCGACCCGTGAGAAGACGCCCGTGCTGTACGGCCCGGACGAGACGTTCCCCATCGGCGGGTCGAAGACCCTGCGCGAGGGAGACGCAGCCACGGTGATCGCGGCGGGTATCACGCTCCATGAGGCGCTGAAGGCGGCGGACTCGCTGGCCGAGTCCGGCGTGAAGATCCGGGTGATCGACCTGTACTCGGTCAAGCCGGTGGACACCACCGCGCTGGTGAAGGCGGCGAACGAGACGGGACATCTGATCGTCGCCGAGGACCACTGGGCGGAAGGCGGGATTGGCGCGGCGGTCCTGGCCGCGCTCGCAGCGGCGGGCGTCGCGCCGAAGAAGTGGACGCACCTGTGCATCCGGGAGATGCCGCGTTCGGGAGAGCCGCAGGAACTCCTGGACAAGTACGGCATCTCTGCCGGTCACATCGCGGCGGCCGTGCGGGGTTAGCCTCCCCATAAACAGAAACAGAGCAGCGGCCCGGCGGGAAAATCTCCCGCCGGGCCGCTGCGCTTTTGAACTGCGGGCGTCAGGCGATGCCGAACAGGCTCGCGCGCCGCGCCTGGTACTCACTGGACATACGCGCCACGAAGGCCCGCTGCCGCGGGGACGGTGTCGAGGCCGCGAGGTGATCGTGCTTCCCGTTGTTCCAGGCCATCTCCCGCGCCTGCATGATCTGGGGCAGCATCTCGCTCTTCCACAACTGCATCAGCGCATCGAACCGGTTGCGCGCGGCCTCCGCCGCGCCGCCGTTGCCCACCCGGGCATAGATCTCGGCGTCCAGGGTAGCTGCCTGGAGGTCGAAGTAGTGCGCCAGGTTCAGCGCCTCCAGCGTCGGATCGGACGTGTCCAGCACGTGCTCGGCGATGACCCGGCAGGCGTTCGCAAAGCGTTGCGCAGTGACGGCATCCCCGCTCTCCGCCGCCTGCTTCGCCTCGGTCGTCAGCGCCCGTCCCAACCGCATCATCAGGGTGGTCGGCGAGAACGGCTTGAGTTCCTGATGGACAAACGCGCCGGTATCGACGGTTATCTTCGTATTGCGCAGATCCCCGATGCGAAGCAGGGCTTCCCCGGTCTTGCCATGCTGGAGCAGCGTGGCCACCTCGTTGTAGCGGGCAAACGTATCCTCCGTCTCGTTCAGAGCGACCGTGCCCAGCCGCGCCTGCAGCGAGGAATTCGTCTTACCTGCGCTCGTGATGAGTTGCGATGCTCGCGAAAGGCCAGTGAGGGCAAGAAGGGCGACCAGAGGACCGACGACGGGTAGTAGTGTGCGACCTTTATCCGACATTTTTGTTTCCTTTTCTCCTGCTCCAGTAGCCTGGCGCGACTCCACGGCCAAACAAAAAACGTGACCTTATCGCGCGGGCAACCTCTCTTACTTAAGGACCGTTCGCCCTTTTATTCAGGGCGTATGTGTGTTCCGTAAGATAGACACGCGCACGCCCCTTTTAGTAACGCAAGAACGGAACATTTTTTACGTTTTTATGGTCAAAACTTTTTCAATATTAATTTTTCGCTTAACGATTAATTTTTGTGTAAGGTAGAAACACAAAAACCGCCCGGAGGAGTAACTCCTCCGGGCGGTTTTTGCCGGGTTAACCGCGTTAGCCCGTGGCCGTGACCAGGTACTCGTTCACGGTGCGGACGCCGAAGGTGTCCGCACCCGATGCGCCGCCACCCTGGTGGTACGCCTGGAGAGCCACCAGAAGCGCCCGTGCGGTGTCCAGCGACGTCAGACAGGGCACTCCCCGCTCCACGGACGCGCGGCGAATCAGCGCGCCTTCCCGCTCAATCCGCTTGTCCTTGCTGATGGTGTTCAGGATCAGCGCGAGGCGTCCGCCGTGGATCAGGTCCAGCAGGTTCGGACTGCCCTCGCTGATCTTGTTCGCCCGCTCCGCTTCCACGCCTTCCGCGCGCAGGAAGCGGGCGGTTCCGGCCGTGGCGTACACGCGGAAGCCCAGATCCACAAACTCCCGAATCAGCGGCAGCGCCTCGGCCTTGTCGGCGTCCGCGATCGTCGCCAGCAGCGCGCCCTTAAGCGGCATATCGAAGCCGCACGCCACCAGCGCCTTATAGAGCGCGCCCGGGTAGGTGTCGTGCTGCCCCAGGATCTCGCCGGTGGATTTCATCTCCGGACCCAGCGGGATATCCACGCCGGCAAGCTTCTGGAAGGAGAACACCGGAGCCTTCACAGCCGGGTTGGACTGCTCCGGATACAGGCCGTTCTCATACCCCTGGTCCTTCAGCGACTGCCCCAGGATGCAGCGGGTAGCGACCTTCACCATGGGCACGCCGGTGATCTTCGAGAGATACGGCACGGTGCGCGAGGAGCGCGGGTTGACCTCGATGATGTACGGCTCATCGCCCTCGCACACAAACTGGATGTTCATCAGGCCGACCACGTTCATGGCGCGGGCGAGGCGCTGCGCGTAGTCCGCCATCTTGGCCTTGGTCTCCGGCGCCAGCGTCTGCGGCGGGTAGACCGCCATCGAGTCGCCAGAGTGGACCCCCGCGCGCTCGATGTGCTCCATGATGCCGGGCAGGAGGCAGTTCTCGCCGTCGGAGATGCAGTCCACCTCCACCTCCTTGCCGACGATGTAGCGGTCCACCAGGATCGGGGCCTTCGGGGAAACGTCCACCGCGTAGCGCATGTACGAGCGCAGCTCGTCCTCGCCGTAGACGATCTCCATCGCCCGGCCGCCGAGCACGTAGGACGGGCGCACCAGACAGGGGTAGCCGATGGCGTTGGCCACCTCCACGGCGGCCTCCGGGCTCGTCACTGCGCGCCCCTCGGGCTTGGGGATTTCCAAATCGCGCAGAAGCTGCTCGAACTGCTCGCGATCCTCCGCCAGGTCGATGCTCTCGGCAGATGAGCCGAGGATGGGGACCCCTGCGTCGGACAGAGAGCGCGCCAAATTGATGGCCGTCTGTCCGCCGAACTGGACGATGACCCCCTCGTACGGCTCTTCGCGGTCCAGGACGTTCAGCACATCCTCGGTGGTCAGAGGCTCGAAGTACAGACGGTCAGAGGTGTCGAAGTCGGTCGAGACCGTCTCCGGGTTGTTGTTGATGATGACCGCTTCGTATCCGGCCTCACGCAGAGCCCAGACGCAGTGGACGGAGCAGTAGTCGAATTCGATCCCCTGCCCGATGCGGATAGGGCCGCTGCCCAGAACGATGACCTTCTTTTTCATCGGGACTATTAAATCACACCTGTCCGCCGGGTACCTCCGCCAGCAGGTCATCCCAGGTTTCTACTTCGAGCACTCGGATCGCCAGCGCCTCCAAATGTGCCACGTCGGCGACGGCCTGAATAGCGTCTCGGGCCGCCAGGCCCGGTGGCCCGAGGCGGCGCTCGGCGAGTTTGAGGAGCAGAGCACGCGCCTCCTCCGCTCTTCCTTCCGCCTTGCCGTTCCGCCGCGACCCGGTCCTTCAACACCTCCATCCAGGTAAGGATCGTGAGGAGGCGATGGCTCGACCCGATAAACGCGGTCGGCCTCTGTTGTCACCGTGGCGAGTCCGCAATCTCATAAGCGGGCGACCTCGTGAATGGCCTGCTCCACCGAGCGCGCTTCGCGATTAAAGGCAGAGGCCGCCTCCTGGAGCCGTGTCAGGTTCAGCGTCTCAGCCGGGACACTGGAAAACTTCAGGCGAGTGAGCGAGGACTCCAGGGAGCCCAGGGTCTGCTCGATGGCCTCCCGCTGCGCCTCGATACGCTCCCCCAGGAGCGCGAGGGAGTCGTGATCGGCCAGCCGGGTCTCCAGCAGTTCGCGTGAGCGCTCCAGGGCCTGCCGCGCCACAGCATCGCGGGTGGCCGAAAGCCGGGCCTCAATCTCTGCCTTCTCCACCTCCAGCCGTCCCGCCGCAGCCGGTTCGTACACCTGGGCCATGCTCTCTGACTGCGCCTGAAGTTCCTGGTCCGACGCCACTAGAGCATTCAGTTGCGTCAGCAGGTCGCGCGCCTGCCGCTCGTCCATCCGCTTCCGCTCGACCAATTCCAGCATCAGGAGCACACACCGGGCGTACGCGGCCTGCGCGCCCACCAGAACCACCGACTCAAACACAGATTCGAGGATGTGCCGCGAAAGCGGGGCGCGTAAGGCGGCCGTATCCGAAGTGAGCGCTGCCGCGCTCGCGCTGTCCTGCGTGACCCGGCTGCCGGGCAGCCCCCAGCCGTTGAACACCCAGTTCAGCGCCACCAGTGGCGACACGCCCGCCAGAAGCAGCATGACCGCCGCGCCGGCGTCTTCGGCATCCAGTACTCCCGCGATCACCACCCCGATGCACGCGGCCAGAAACCAGAGCAGGGGGACCAGGAGGATGCCTTGCACGACGCGGCCCGCGGTGACCCGGGGCGCCGCTGGCGACGACGGGGCGTTGCTCCGACGCAGAGGCGGTGGCGACGGCGCGACGATGCGCATCGCCCGCTCATTCTTCTGGATGCGCCGGACAAGACCGGGGTCGAGATCGGCGAGCGACAGTTGCATGGAAACGGCAGCAGCGGAGGGCATGACGACTACATTGTACGCCTTTCGGCCGAGCGCCTGGAGGGAAGATTTCCGGTCAGGAGAGGCGGACGATCTCCCGGGCGGCCTCCTCCATTGCGCGAGACTCACTGGTGATGCGCGCCACCGCCGTGCTCAGCCCCGCGATCGACGGCGCCTCCAGCGCCACGGCCGCCGCCTCCTGCCGCACCAACGCCGCCTGTGCAAGCAGCAGCGCCTGGTGGATGGTCTCCTCCTGCGCCTCCTGGCGGGCCAGCAAGCTCTCCAGAACCACAAGGTTATCCCGGCGACGGGCGCACAGGTCCATGCTCTCCTCAAGGCTCGCACGGACCACGGGGTCCGCTTCGCCATCTCGCCGGCGGGAGAGCACAGCGAACTCTGCTTCCACGTCCTTCAAGGCGGCGCCATGCTCCAGAAGCGAACGAACCCGGCGGCGGCTGCGCTCGATGCGACGGCCCGCGGCAAGGAGAAGGTCGCACTGCGCCAGGAGGTCCCGGCCAGCCTGCTCGGAGATACTGTCCCCCGCGTCGGCAAGCAAAATCAGCGTCTCTGCGTACAACACCTCCGCACGGGTCTCTGCCGCCTCCCGAAAATAGCGCCGAACCACCTCTGCCGTCAGCGGACCGCGCGG
>ENA-UOVV01002182-UOVV01002182.1-compost-metagenome-genome-assembly--contig:-NODE-2182-length-11699-cov-59.569306_pt1 | contig 11699 bp, 8 predicted proteins | sample MGYA00238155_ERZ761577 | MGnify/ENA primary metagenome ERZ761577 (study PRJEB28898, sample SAMN06268775) | compost metagenome | isolation source: Emeryville, CA | place: USA:Emeryville, CA | collected...
CGCATCGCAATTACCGCACTTACCTCGTCAAGAAGGCACTCGAAGCGACGCTTACAACTGGAACGCAAGTGGGATGAAGAACTGGCTCTTTATCGGCCATCCCGACGCCGGCCAGCGCTCCGCGATCATCTACTCGCTCGTTGTCTCGTGTCAGCCCCACGGCAAGGACCTGCTCGCCTATCGACGCGACATGCTGCGGCGTCTGCCAACGACGACCAACCAGCACGACCTCGCTCCGCTCACCCCGGCGCTCTGGCAGCCAGCGTAGCGCCGATCAGAGATATCATCTCTCTGCGCCGAGCCGCAGCGTAGATATCAAATCTCTTATCGGAGCGCCTCCTCCGCTCTCTCGGGGCTATCATAGCTATGCTCGTCAATGAGGTGTGAGGTGTCGCGTCGGACGCTTACTTCCCATTCACCGAGGCTACCGCATCATGCCTCAACCGCCTACGAGGAACCCGAGCGGACGTTTACCAAAAGCTTTCGGAGCGCGCCTTACAATCAACGCCCCGATGCCCAACGAGAAATGTGTTTATTAAGATCGTGTTCGTTCTGCGTGCCGCCCAATGCGCTTAAATCGGTGGACGCATACGTGGCTTGAGGTCAGTCGGGGGAGCCGTCATCCGAACAGCTCGGCGGGAAGTCGCTGTTCGAAACGCATTTGAATGTGAAACATAACGGGATCCGTAGGGTTCTCGGGAACCACGTAAGGCAGATAGATGATCGGATCGTCTCCGAACGAAAACAATGTGAATACTGTTGGGTCGGGAAGAATTTTTGCGGTTCCGCCGATTTCCAGTTGCCTTGACAATTCGCTTGGTGAATCAGCGAACCAAAAAGCATTATTGTTTATGCCACAACGTAGATATATCGCCTTGATATAAACCATGCCGATGGTTGCGACCGGGTCGATTCGCAACCGCCCGCCGGAAATCGCGGTGTCGAGTGGAAGCCAGAGGTCGAGGTCGACATTTGTCGAAAGGTGAAGCTTCTTGGTATCTTGTTCGTTGTAACCTAAGCCTTTGTCGATAAATACCGTGAGTTCGGCACCGGGATGTAGGGCTGTCCTGGGCTGATGAACCTGCCTCCACAATTGGCTGGCTAGGTTTTCCAACCTCTGTTGTTCCACTATTTCGATTGTAAATAAATCCGCCATTGTGGACGGAATCGGGGCGGACAAGGGATGGCGGAAGGCGGGAGGCGTGAGCGCCTGTGCCATCTTGTCTCCCATGATGTCCAAGCTGAAGTGATCAACTATACGCTGGCGGGCCGCTGCAGCCATGCGTTCTATCATCTTCGGAGCGTCTACGAGCCTTCGAATGGCGGTGCAGTAGGCCTCAAACTCTTGTGGTCCTCGTTCGATGAGGATTCCTGAATCGCCATCGACAAGTTCCGCCTGTCCGCCGACATTCGCACAGATAGGGACGACGCCCATGCTCATTGCTTCGTAGACAGACAATGATATCCCTTCCATTTTAGAAGGAAGGAGAAATAATTGGCATTGCGAAAGAAGCGTCTTGATCGCAGATTGGCTTTGGGCCCCCAAGAAGAGAAAACGATCGCCCGGGGTGTCGCGGTTGAGCTGCTCGAAGTGGGGTCTGTATTCTCCGTCGCCGGCGGCGATAAATTGAATATTTGATCGCTCATCGATAAGACGACGTGCGATCCGGAGAAACAAATTTGGTTGCTTTTGATCGCAGAGCCTCGCGGCAAAAAGAATTTTCACGCAGTCAGGCCGAAGTTTACCCGTCACCAGTCCGGGGTCGGATGTATTCAACGCGCGTGACCAGCATGCCGGATTTATTCCCGTATAAACTACAGAGACTGAATCTGCGGGTTTTCCTCGTGCCAGCATCCAGTTCTTCAGATGGTGAGAACTGACCATGGTTCGAGTCAGGAATGGCCCGTAGTTGATGGAATAGCGAGCGTATCCACCGGATTTCCAATATTCTTCCTCCATATGGACGTAATCCAATAAGGGAATATCGGGGAAATTGCTTCTGATAAACGGGGTGAGTTGGTATCCGATGGAACTATTTGAAATCAATACAGCATCATGGCCCCGGCTGCGGATCAGGTATTTTAGGAAAGAGGGGTAGACGGTTGAGGGAAAGAGATTGGGCAGGATGAATATATCCGAGGTGTATCTTGCGAAAGAACTAATCCATGCGGAGGCGGAACTTAGTGTGGAAACGACGGTCACCTCCCAGCCGAATCGGCATACAAGCTGTTCAATGAGGTCTAGGTTGAATTTGTCGGCTCCACCCATTTCATAGTGAGGCACAATGAAGAGCAGGCGGCGTTTCTGTTTGAGTAATACGTTTTCAATGCCGGGCTCGGGAAAGATGGCGCCATAGGGCTCTTGAGCATGAAGCGGCGTTTGTGGAAAAGTTGTTGCCGTGAGCCCCGAGTATTTGGCGTGCAGGGCTCGGCGAAACTCCAGTTTGCGGGCTTCGCTCGAAAAATTCAGCCATCGATCAGCGTGCGACTGCCGGCGTCGATACCAATGGAGATACTCCGGCACGGTATTCCCCCAAAGGCCGGCGTTAGCACACCGCAACCAAAAGTCCCAGTCTTCATATCCGTGTCGAATGCTCTCATCGTAACCGCCAACCCGGGTGAACACGCTCTTCCGGATCATCGAGTTGGTTTGAACCAGATTTTCATTCAGGAATTCAGCCCCCGAGTGAAAACCCTTGGCCCAAAGATACTCTTCCGCACCAAAGCCGACTTCATAGCCTCTGGCGAATGCTACATCGGGATTGGCGGCTAGGAACCACAAGAGCTTTTCGATTGCGGTCGGCTCGATCAGATCATCGCTGTCGAGCTGGAAGATGTAGTCTGCTTTGGCGGCTAAGATTCCTTGGTTTCTCGCTTTCCCGGGGCCTCCGTTGTGATCGAGCCGCAATATGCGAATTCTGGCATCATCTTTGGCGATAGCGTGTAGCCTGCCGACAGCAACGACATCGGTCGAGCAATCGTCCACAACGATCCATTCCCAGTGCTGAAGTGTCTGTCGTTTGACGCAGGCAACAGTCTCTAAAAACTCCGCTCCCGTATTGTAAAAGGGCGTGACAATGGAGACTATCACCTCCCCTTGTCTTGGGTGAGGCTGATAGATCGGGCCGATGTCTTTTCGTAGAAATGGAGTTTGGGAAAAATCTGGCGCCGCAGGATCGATCATCGCCGATGTGGGTGCGTAGGTGAGCTGGCTCGAGGTTGGGTCTCTCGATTATGGTTTTCGAAGGATCACCACATCCTGATAGTTGTGGCCCATGGGAATGATGTCGACGACATCGAGGAGGCGCCCCCAAGCATCTTTTATATACGAATATGAATGAAAAACATTTGTGTTGTAAGTGGCGGCAGACGGCCACCGGAAGACGGTTTTTTCGCGGGGAAGAGGGGCTTGGAAGAAACTCTCGCTAATATTATAGCCGATGATCTGGTCTCTCATGTGCATGAGCGCCGCATAAATCGGCCATTCGGGTGACATGTTTTGCCAGGTATGCTCGGAATGTATGGTCAGATAGGCGATACCGCCTGGTTTCAATATTCTGCGAAGCTCTGCCAGCCATGATAGCTCGAATTCGTCGATATGAGAAAAAACCGAAAATGCAGATACGACCGAGAAGAAGTTGTCTTCCAACGGCAAATGAGGCAGGACGGTATTTTGGAAAATTTTGATCGAGCTGCTTAGGTGCTGTCTTACCCACTCGACATGCCTGAGGGAGATGTCCGATCCCCACGTTTGAAGTTGAGCTCGTTGAGCGGAGAAGTGGCGTAAGACCCTGCCAGATGCACAGCCTAGCTCGAAAACACGATCGCCAGGGGCCAGGCCAAGTCCATGCTGTTCGCTCGCTTGATGAACCTTTAAGAAGTCATGAAGCCCGCTGAGCCACCAATCGAGATGACGGTCGCCATGATAACCCTCGCGATCGGCGCAGCAAGGGATGGGGTAGGGATCGTTGCGCAAGTATGAATCTATGGGAGCGCCCAGGAGAGACTCGGGTATTTGGGTAAAGACAGTCTGATTCGATAGCTCGGCCGCGGGGGGAAGAACCGAGAAAGGCACGTCACTACCGGGTATCGCGAGGCCGCGAATCCATTCATTGACGCCTTCTTGAATAAGCGGCTTTTTCGCGGGGGGAAGCCCTGCTGCGGGTGGCGATGGAGTCATTTGAGATATTTGAAGCGTGCGCTAGGATCTTTCATGAGGCTTAAAGAGCCTCAAGCAGAAGCCGATTAACGGGTGCCGGTCGATCCGTTCAAGCTTGGATGTCAGTTGTGACGTCAATTCCTCGGCAGCCGAGAGTTGAACCTCTTTTTTATCTATTTCTTCGCGGAGGGCGGCTGCTTCGTTGCGAAGCTCCTTTAGTTGACCCAAGACATCCTCCAGTTTCTGCTTAGACTCCGCGAGGGCCTGTTCTAGATAGTGGCGGTGGTCATTGTGCCAGAGCAGACCCATCGCTTGATCTTCAATCCAGGTTTTCTGCTCTTGTATCAGAGCAGCGGCCTTGGCGAGTTGCAGCTGCGCCGACTGCATCTGTGCGGTGTGCCAGTCTTGGACTTCCTGGAGGGCCTTTTCGAGATGTTGCCGATGTTCGTTGTGCCATTCCAGCGCTGCAGCTTGCTGTTCGATCCAAACCCTCTGTTCCATATTTTGAGCCGTGGTGTCGGCGAGTTGGCGTTCGAGCGATTGTGTCTGCGCGGCATGCCAGCCTTGGGCTTCTTGGAGAGTCTTTTCGAGACGCTGCCGGTGTTCATTCTGCCATTCCAACGCTGAAGCTTGCTGTTCGATCCAAACCCTCTGTTCCATATTTTGAGCCGTGGTGTCGGCGAGTTGGCGTTCGAGCGATTGTGTCTGCGCGGCATGCCAGCCTTGGGCTTCTTGGAGAGTCTTTTCGAGACGCTGCCGGTGTTCATTCTGCCATTCCAACGCTGAAGCTTGCTGTTCGATCCAAGCTTTCTGTTCCTTGAGCAAGGCGGTGGATGCGGTGTATTGATTCTGTAGAGACTCTATTTGCTCAAGCTGCGAGCTGCTGGCCGCCGTGATCTCTTGGTTCCATTTACGCAGATCGGTAAGTTCGGTCCGCAACGTATCTCGCTCTTGCTCCACTTTCGCGAGCTGCTCCTTGGTCCAGGTTAATCCTGCGCCAAGTTCGTCAATCCACCGCTTTTGCTCCGCCAACAGTTGCTGGAGCTTATCCAGTTCCCCGGCCATTCGTTCCCGGGTTAACTCGTGCCATCTGTTTGCCTCTTCCAGGCTGGCGTTCCACTCACGAAGCTCAGCTAACTCCTGTTGAAGCGACTGCTGATTATTCTTCGCTTCGGCGAGCTGCGTATCGCGCCAAACTATGGCTTCTTCTCTATCGGCGATCCACCTCTTTTGCTCTTCGATCTGCCTTTCCGCCTCCGCCAAGCGATTTGAGATTTCCCGTTTTTCCTCACTCAAACGGTCTCGTTCCGCGTGCCACTCGGCACTCGCAGCGCCGAGTTGAGCGCGGGAGATGAGCGCTGCACGCTCCTCAAGGAGGCTGTCGCGCTCCGTCTTGTAACTAGCTGCCTGCTGCTCATGCCAGCATTTAGCAGTCTGCAGCTCCAGTGACCAAGTCTTGATGTCTCGGAGTTCGGAGTAGGCCGATTGCGTAATGCGTTTCCACGTCTCAGTCGGAGGATGGCCACTCCTCGCCAGCGCGACTTGGAGTGCGATGGAAGCGACGGACGCGGGATCAAATGACACTTCGCGACCCAACTGAACCAAGTCTTCGCTGAAGGAAGCGGCGGAGGGGGGGATCTGGGGGAGTTCCGGCGGATTGAGGCTCAGCGCGCAAAGCTTTTCCCAGATAGGAGCTACCGCGGGATATGCCGTAAGGAAGAAGCGGTGGATGGGCGCTTCGATACACAATGACGAAAACTCTTCTGGATGAAAGGCAGGGAGAGAACCCTTGGGGGATACTTTTCCGAGGAGCGCTCGCACAATGCGGTCCCGGAAATCTGCGTCGCTGAATTCTCGCGACGCATGAACAACAACAACCCGGCCTTGCAGTTTACCGATCGCACCGAGAATTTTTCCGTAAGCGTGGGCGTAGGCCAGCGGGAGAGATGCAAGGGCTCGTTGCAGCTCCAAGCCCTTGGCTCTTTTGACATGGGAATGAAGCACCTCAAGGGGATGCCTAAATATTACCACCGCGGAGGCATGAGGCAGGATATCAGCCCAGAATTCGGCAAAGTAAGCCGTGCGCGGGTCTTTCCATCCCCATAAAGCAGATCCTTTCGCTCGATCTGCCACGAGAGCCTTAGCCCTTTCTTTCTGGAGAGACGTGGGCGAAAAGTCGAAACGTTCGGGCACCAGAGTGCCTCTTTCAGCAAAATAAACCGAGTCTTCCGGTATAATCGAGGTCAATAGATCTCGATGAAAATCGATAAAGTCTTCATCTTCGAAAAAGCCGCGCGGATTAATCTCTTCGGCGGGCAAAAGGCGCCGCCCCATGTTGACTCCATAGGCGTGGAGCAGGCTGGCAAGATAAGAGGTTCCACTGCGTCCCGCCCCGAGAACCAAGATGCCTTGGGAAGGGTGCATCAGTTTGTATTGGCGACGACGCATGGAGAGATTAGAAGGTCGACCGCGGCGGTTGCCGTGGTAGGCCGAGTGGCAGGAAGAACTCGGAACATGAAGGCGTCGACAACCCGATGCAGATAGCCGAGCTGGTCTCCAATCAGCGCTTCCACTCCTGCGTTGCAGAAATATACGCCAGGGGCCAGACGACATGTGAAATGGAACTTAGCTACACATTTGAATCCAGTGGGTGGATCCCAATCGGAACATCCGGCGGGGTGCGTGACCGCCCCGGCAAGCTCGAAGCCGTGAATCGTTTTGAAGAGCATGGCACACGATGCACCGATCGCTGCCTTTGTAAACTCAACTTGGTAGGTGTAGACGTAGTCGTTTCCCTGTGTCAGTATATTGACGGTATTGCCATCGAGATCGACGATCCGTGGATCGTGAATGACAGCACCATTTGATTCATATTCGAGTCGAGTCTTTGAAATGATATCCGGATCAAATCTCGATCGATCGTTTGCCGTTACCGCCCGACCATTTCCGGCCGGTGTTGCCGCAGTGCCATCTCTGCCGAAAACAGTAGATGAATGCAGCCGGCGACGATATTCGGCGACCACTTCCCGAGGCGTGCCGTCGCAGATGGTTTTTCCCTTTTCCAACAAAATTGCCCTCGTGCAAATTGAAATCACTGAACTGGCGTCGTGGCTGACCAGGAGAATCGAGCATCCGGCTTTCTGCAGCTTTTCAATTTGCGCGAAACACTTTCGAGAAAATGCCTCGTCGCCTACGGACAGGGCTTCGTCGACTATTAACACTTCTGGTTCAAGCGCCGTTTGCACCGCGAAGGCCAGCCGCATAAGCATTCCGCTGGAATAGATTTTGACGGGTTGATCTATGAAATCACCTATGTCGGCAAATTTTGCGATATCTTCGAACCGAGCCGAGATGTCGCTCGGTGGCACTCCCAACACCGATGCGTTGATAAAGACATTCTCTCGACCGGTGAATTCCGGATTAAACCCGCTGCCTAGTTCCAGCAGCGCGGCGACGCGACCGGCGACATGAACGCTTCCCGTAGAAGGGCGAAGAGTTCCTGCAATGATCTGGAGCAAGGTCGACTTGCCGGAGCCGTTGCGCCCGAGAATGCCTACCGACTCGCCGCGACGGATATCGAAATTCGCATTTTGTAATGCCCAAAAATCCCGGTAGCGAGATACGGCTTTGTGTTCCAGATATTCTCTGGCCCGCGAGGTCGGCGGAAAAAGGGTGCCCAGCCGACTCAAAAGGGGAGCGATCACCCGATCGGAAGGAGATTCCCAAATTCGATACGCTTTGCTTATGTTTTGGACACTGATTGCCAAATCGTTGCTCATTCGTGATATTAAACTACATCCGCGAAGAACGGAGCTGTTTTTCGGAACCACCAATATCCGCCGATCGACGCGAAGATTCCCGTGAGGCTTAGGTAGGTGAGATAGAACAAGTTTACCGGGCGGTCCCACATAATAACATCACGGGCTTGTTCTACTGCGAGCAAGACAGGGTTGAATTGCAGAAATTGCCAGGCGGAGGGTGGAATGCTGCTCGCTGGGTAGAAGATTGCACTGCTGAACATCAGGGTCATCGAGACGAATCCAACCATCTGCAGAATGTCGCGAAAGAAGACGCCGAGAGCGGCAAAAATCCACCCACACCCCAAAGCCAAGAGGACCTGCGAAACGATTATCAGTGGAAGCCAGACCAGACGGGTGGAGAGGCCGGGCCCGAATAGCGCTACACCGAGGAGGACAAGAGCCAGACTTATCCCGAAATGGATTAACGAGACGCCAACATTTGCGGCCGGCAGAATCTCAAGCGGGAACACTACTTTTTTCACAAAATTGGGGTTGGAAACGATCACCGAGGGGGTGGTCGTGAGCACTTCGGAAAAGAAATGAAATATCGAGAGTCCTAGAAAAATCGCCAAGGCGTAGTCCAAACGGGATTCATCGGGGAGGACTTTGAAGCTTCCGCCAAAGATGTATCCAAAAACAAATACATAGAGTCCGAGCATCAGTATCGGATTCAGAATGGACCAGGCGAGGCCGAGGTGACTGCCTCGGTGACGTAGTTCAACTCCTCTGACCACAAACTGCCAGAGCAGGAGCCGGTGACGCCAAAGATGGTGAACAAATGCCAGCATAGCAGGAAGGGGGCTGGTTGGATAATTTAAAGCACAAGTGCCGCCGCCACCGTATCCTTCGATGATTCATCGATCAGAATCATGCAGCCAGTCTGCCTGTTTTTGTTATAAGCGTCGCAGAATACCGGAGAGGCCGTTCGAATCGATACTCGGGCAAGTTCATTCATTTCCAGAGGAGTGGTGGATTGGATTCGCTGCAGAGTTTGCACGTTGATTTTATATCTTATTGATTCCACAAGACAGCGTGTTTGTCGCGTGGTGTGCCGAAGCAAGTAGCGCCCGCTGGTTGGGATCGTTCGTGAGGTTAGACAAAACATGAGCACATCGAAGTGTTGCTCCGACCGCGGCGCATTGTTTGGGCGACAGAGCATGTCGCCTCTCCCTGCATCCAGCGAGTCCTCCAGTTCGAAGACGACTGACATCGGATGAAAGGCCATGTCAACCATCCCAGACGGGCCGCGGATGGAGCGGATCCGAGTGACAAAACCGCTTGGAAGGTGGAGCACCTCGTCATGGCGTCTGAAAACGCCGCTGCTGACCTGCCCGGCAACACCTCGAAAGTCGGGGCATTTCGGATTTTGGGGGCGGATCGCCGTTTGGATCGCGAAGCGCGCATCGACGTGATTTGGATCGTTCCGCACGTAGATATGCTCCAACGCGTAAAGCAGGGGGGGGCCGCCGAACCATGGCATTCGTCCTGATTTTTCAACCACGTTGTCACCATGAACCGCGGAAATGGGGATAAACTGTATGTCCGCCAGATCCAAACGCTCTGCAAACTCCATGAATTGATCGCGGACTTGCTCGAAGGGTGCCTGCTGAAATTGAACCAAGTCCATCTTGTTTATGCATACCATCAGATGCCGTATGCGGAACAGGGAGGCGATGAATGCGTGTCGACAGGTTTGCTCGGTAAGACCGCGCCGCACGTCAACCAAGAGCAGCGCCAGGTGGGCTGAAGACGCTCCGGTAACCATGTTGCGGGTGTATTGGAAGTGGCCTGGGCAATCTGCGACGATGAACTTCCGCCTGTCGGTGGCGAAATAACGATAGGCAACGTCGATTGTGATTCCCTGTTCACGCTCGGCCCGTAAACCGTCTGCAAGAAGTGCCAAATCGACGTAAGCGTCGCCTCGGCGGACGCTCGCTTGTCGCACTGCCTCCCATTGGTCATCCAGAATGGAGTTGGTATCGTGCAGTAGGCGGCCGAGTAGCGTGCTTTTTCCATCGTCCACGTTCCCACACGTGATGAGGCGCAATATGTCTGTCGTCGGAGGGGAGGGCTGAAGAGAGGGACGACTAGGGGAATTCATGCCAACAATTCAATTTAGAAGTATCCTGCTCTTTTACGGTCCTCCATCGCGGCGTCTGATCGGCGATCATCGTAGCGGGTCCCACGTTCGCTTTGCCGTGCCAGCTTTATTTCCGCGATGATCTCGGTGACGGTAGCGGCCTGCGACCGGATCGCTCCAGTGCATGTCATGTCGCCGACTGTGCGAAAACGCACCGTCTCTCTGGCGTTGGTTTCCGACGGCAGCATCTTTACAAATGGCGAGACGGCGAGGAGGGTGCCTTGACGCAGGAACACCTCGCGTTCGTGAGCAAAGTAGATCGACGGAACTGTCAGACGCTCGCGGTCAATATACGTCCAGATGTCGAGTTCCGTCCAGTTGCTTAGAGGGAATACTCGGAAGTGCTCGCCGGTCTGCTTGTAACCGTTGAACAAGCCCCACAGCTCCGGTCGCTGGTTTTTCGGCTCCCATTGGCCAAATTGGTCGCGATGAGAGAACACACGCTCTTTGGCGCGCGCCTTTTCTTCGTCGCGCCGGCCTCCACCAATCGCGGCGTCCAAGCCCAACTCCGCGATAGCATCCAAGAGGGTGACTGTCTGAAGAGTGTTCCGGCTGGCATAGGGCCCTGTTTCTTCCGTAATTCTACCTTGATCAATCGAGTCTTGGACGTGGCGCACTTCCAAACGATACCCAGACGTGCGGGCAAACGTGTCGCGGAATGCGATTGTTTCGGGAAAGTTGTGGCCGGTATCAATGTGAAGCAGAAAAAAAGGCGGGGAAGCTGGCGCAAAGGCTTTTTGCGCTAGCACGGCTAAAACGAGAGAGTCTTTGCCGCCCGAGAAAAGTAACGCTGCGTTTTGAAACTGAGCAGCCGCCTCCCGCAGGATGTAAATTGACTCATGCTCCAGTTGCTCTATATAGCTGAGATGCAGCTGCGTCACTGCGGCGTCCCTCCCTCCAAACGTTTCCAGGCGTATGCCTGTAACAGGTCGCTGCATTGCTCTACGGAGTTGCTCTCGGAGTTCAATTCGAGAGCGCAATGCAGCGGCTGATCGAACGTCGATGAGACGCCAGTCATATTGATTACAAGGCCGCCCTTCGCCAGATTATACAATCCTTTGACATCGCGGCGACGGCACGCCTCGAGAGAAGCATTAACATAGATCAGGGACAGTTGGTTGTTCCCGACTATTCTTCGAATGAGTTCGCGCTGACGTTCTTGTGGAGTAATGAAAGACGCTATCACGCAAAGTTCAGACTCCAACCCGAGCTTTGCGGCTTCGGCTGCGCGACGAAGATTTTCGGTCCGATCGTGTTCGCTGAATCCGAGGCCGGAGCATAATCCTGCTCGTAGCACGTCTCCATCTAGACGCAGGACAGGCACGCCTCGTTTTCGAAGCGTCAATGTCAAGCGGTCGGCGAGGGTGGACTTTCCCGCTCCCGACAGCCCAAAGAGCCAGAAAACGTGTGGCATATAGTCCGCTACGTGAAGTCGCTCCGGTTCGGACATTGATCCCAGTGCTTCTGTCATAGTCGTGCTATAAGACGGAGTTCCACTGCGATTCTACCAATCGTGAGACCATGTCTTCAAACTTCACGGTGTTTTCCCATCCCAGTTCCCGCCGCGCTTTGGCGGGGTTTCCGCATGGGGCCATCGGTT
>ENA-UOVV01002187-UOVV01002187.1-compost-metagenome-genome-assembly--contig:-NODE-2187-length-11687-cov-46.563618_pt1 | contig 11687 bp, 9 predicted proteins | sample MGYA00238155_ERZ761577 | MGnify/ENA primary metagenome ERZ761577 (study PRJEB28898, sample SAMN06268775) | compost metagenome | isolation source: Emeryville, CA | place: USA:Emeryville, CA | collected...
AGGGATGACGGTGTCGCGAAGCGGATTGGACGGACGGCGCACGGCGGAGAACGAAGAAGGAAACGGCGGGATGGAAGACCGGCTTACGTTTCGGGAGGAAGAGCGAGGAGTTCGACGAGGAGGGGGGAGGGAAGCCAGCCTTTGGGCGGGAAGAGGAAGGAGAGGAGGTTGGCGGCGAGGAGGTTTTCCTGCACGTCGAAGAGATCGACGGGCGGGTCCAGGTCGAGATTGCGCATGAGGACGGGATAGCCGTCGCGGCTGCGGCGGTAGGCGCTGACGGGGGAATTCGTGAAGTCGGGCGGCGTGGGGTTGGAATTGAAAAACTGGATACGCGCGGGGGCGTCGGTGTGCGAAGCGGCGGCGGACGCGGGGCCGAGTCCGTCGAACCAGGCGGCGAGCGCGATGATGTAGCGGGCGGTGTCGGCACGGGGATCGTTGCGGGCGTCGAGTTCATCGGCAACGCGGCGCGTGAAGGCGTGAAGTTGCGCGAAGGTGGCGAGGCGTTGGGGAGCGAGGCTGTCGTGGCGCCACCACGGGGAGGTGAGGAAGAGCGGATCGTTGAGACACTCGAGGGCGAGGGCGCGGGGGATGAGGGGATCGTCGGGGTCGCCGCGGTTGAGGCGGGCGAGGGCGATGCCGAAGTAGACGCCGCCCTTGTCGGGAACGAGCTTGGCGGCGGCGCGGAAGTGGCGTTCGGCGCGAACGGGATCGGAGACGAGGAGGTGCCAGCCGAAATTGAAGTGGGCGATTTCCTGGTCGGGGTTTTTCGCGAGCGAGACTTTGAAGAAGCGGGTGGCTTCGTTCTCCTTGGTGGGATCGGCGGCGACTGCGAGGGCGTGGCTGTTGAGGAGCGGGTTGAGGTCGGTGCGGCCGAAGCAGACGACGAGGAAGAGCGAGAGAAAGGCGAGGGCGGCGACGTTGAGCTGGGGTTCGGGGGCGAGCGGGCGGGAGGCGGATGGGGCGACGAGGGCGGCGAGCGCGGCGGTGGCGAAGGCGAAGGCGGGGACGTCGAGTTGGAAATCGAAGACGGAGAAAACGAGATAGCCGGCGAGCGCGGTGGCGGCGATCGCGCGGGGGGAGAGACGTTCGCCGCGATCGGGGCGGGCGGCGAGCAGGACGCGAAGAAGAAGCGAGGTGAAGACGAGGCCGCAGAGGAGGCCGGCGGCGCCGGTTTCGGCGAAGAGCTGGAGCGGTGTGCTGTGGAGTTGGAGGACGTTTTCGACGCCGCCGTCGAGTTGGGCGCGGTAGCGTGGAAAAACGAGCGGGGTGGTGCCGGGCCCCCATCCGAGCACCGGGCGGTCGGCGCCCATGAGAAGAGCGGCGTGGGCCATCGAGGCGCGCTGGCGGTCGCTCAGGGCGAGTTGGGCCGCAGAGGTATCGGAGTCGGAGAACAACGCGCGCGTGCGCGGGTGCGCGAAGGCGGCGGCGAGGAGAAGGACCGCGCCGGCGGCGCAGACGAGGAAGAGTTGTTTACGCGGAAGCCGGGCGTGGAAGATGCCGATGGCGGCAAGGGCGACGACGGCGAGAAGCCCGCCGCGGCTGCCGCTGGAGAACAGCATCAGGGCGGCGAGGGCGGTGGACAGGAGCCAGGCGAGACGGGCGCGGCGGTCGGCGGAAGAGAAGGCGAGACCGAAGAAGAGAGGAAGGGCGAGAACGGCGAGACCGGCGGTGTAGTTGGAATGGCCGAGCGGGTGGGGGTTGCGGGCGTGGAGGCGGGAGAGAAGCGGAGCGGTGGTGTCGGCGTCGAAAAGATCGAGGAGCCAGCGCGCGACGCTAAGCACGGCGACGAGGGCGAGGCATTGCGCGAGGCGGACGAGCAGGGTGCGGGCGCGGTCGGAGGGGCCGGTGGCGAGGACGTCGTGGAGGAAGAAGAAGGCGGCGAGGGCGCCGAGCGGAACGAAAGTGACGAGCAGGCTGGTGCCGCGGTGGAGGCTGAGTGAGGACGAGAGAAGGAGGATGCCGGCGAAGGCGGCGGCGGTGAGGGTCCAGGCGCGGTCGGGGAGCGTGAGCGGTTCGGGGCTGCAGGCGCGGGCGGACAGGACGATCAGCGGCGCGGCGGAGGCGATCCAGTGCAGCAGTTGCCAAGGCATCGAATAGGCGCGCGTGGCGCCGTTATCGATGACGGTGAGGAGGAAAACGCAGGCGAAGGCGATGAGGCCCAGCAGACGAACGACGCGGGAGGCGGAGACGGAGGCGGGGTCGCGCATGCGTTTGGCGAATGACAGCGGCGGGATGAGGGTGGGGCAAGCCTTGGGGTGGCGGCTGGTGAAGGGGATGAAGGATTTATGGAATGTTGACGGAGTGTTTGGGATGGCGGGCGTCGGGGGGATTGACGGTGGGCGGGAGGGATCGGCAGGCTCGGGCGAATGTCGACGGCCGAAAAGCAGAGCGCGAAGAAGTTGCCGGTGTTGAAGCTGGCGGTGGGGGCGATCGTGGTCGCGGTTGCGGTGGTGGTGGTGTTGCGCGGAGTCGATGTGCGCGGGACGATCGATCAGGGGCTGGAGGTGATTCGTGGGGCGGGCGCGGCGGTGTTTTTCACGGCGATGGCCTTGCTGCCGGCGGTGGGCGTGCCGGCGTCGGTGTTTACGTTGACGGCGGGGCCGGTGTTCGGGCCGAAGCTGGGGATGCCGCTGGTGGTGGTGCTGAGCGTGGCGGCCATGATGTTCAACATCGTGATGAGCTATTTCCTGGCGCGGCGGGCGCTGCGGCCGGTGTTGGAAAAGTTGATACAACGGCTGGGTTACAAGCTGCCGGATGTGCCGAAGGAGGACATGCTGGATCTGACGATCATCGTGCGCGTGACGCCGGGATCGCCGTTTCCGGTGCAGAACTACCTGCTGGGGTTGGCGCGGGTGCCGTTCGGGATGTATGTGGGGGTGGCGTTCGTGGTGCAGGCGATCTACACGCCGGCGTTCGTGTTGTTCGGCGATGCGCTGCTGCAAGGAAAAGGGCGGATGGCGATGGTCGCGGGGAGTTTGCTGGTGGTGGCGGTGGTGGTGACGCACTGGGTGCGGAAGCGGGTCACGAAAAAGAAGCGCGAAGGCGGGTCGGAAGGGAAAGCGGCATGAGCGCGCGGGAGCAGGCGTTGTTTGGGGAGGCGGACGATCGCGTGGAGTCGGTGAGCGAATTCACGCGGCGGGTGAAGACGCTGCTGGAGCGCGGGATCAGGCCGGGCTGGGTGCGCGGGGAGGTATCCAATTTACGGGCACAGGCGAGCGGGCATTATTATTTCTGCCTGAAGGATGCGGGGGCGACGTTGAACGCGGTGCTGTTTCGCGGCGATGCGGCGCGACAGACGGTGAAGTTGCGCGATGGCGCGCAGATCGTGGTGTTTGGCGAGGTGAGCCTGTATGAGGCGCGCGGGACGTATCAGTTGATCGTGCGCGCGATCATCGACGACGGGGAAGGGCGGTTGAGGAGGGAGTTCGAGGCGTTGAAGCAGCGATTGGCGGAGGAAGGACTTTTCGCGAGCGAGCGGAAGCGGGCGCTGCCCGAGATGCCGGCGACGGTGGGGTTCGTGACCTCGCCGACGGGGGCGGCGGTGCAGGATTTTCTGCGGATCTTGAAGCGACGCGGATGGCGCGGACGCGTGGTGGTGTTGCCCGCGAAAGTGCAGGGCGCGGGGGCGGCGGAGGAAATGGTGGACATGCTGGCGCTGGCGGAGCGGTTGGGGCTTTTCGATTTGATCGTGATCGGGCGGGGCGGCGGGAGTTTGGAGGATTTGTGGGAGTTTAATAGGGAGGTGCTCGTGCGCGCGGTGGCGGCGTGCGGCGTGCCGGTGGTGTCGGCGGTGGGGCACGAGATTGATTTTACGTTGTGTGACTTTGCTGCGGATGTGCGGGCGGAGACGCCGAGTGCGGCGGCGGAGTTGATTTCGAGCCACTTCGTGGCGGCGGCGGAGCGGGCGGTGAGCGCGGGCGAGGCGATGATGCGGGCGGGGGAGCGGGCGATCGACGAGGCGGCGGCGCGGCTGGATCATGCGCGGTCGCGGCTGCGGTTGTTGTCGCCGACGGCGCAGGTGGAGCAGGGGTTTTTGCGACTGGATGATTTGGCGGGACGGCTGGCGTCGGCGCTGAAAGGGACGGTGCACGAGCGACGGCATCGGCTGATGGAAGCGCGGAGTTTGCTGGCGCAGCGGTCGCCGGAGCGGCGTGTGCAGGTGGAGTCGCATCGGTTGCTGGCGCTGTGGAAGCGGTTGCAGGCGGCGAGTCCGAAGTCGGTGTTGAATCGAGGATTCGTGATCTTGCGCGACGAGGCGGGGCGGCCGGTGGCGAAGCGGAAGGAGGTGGGGAGCGGCCAGCGGTTGAGCGCGGAGTTTGGGGATGGGACGGTGGAGGTGCGGGCGGAGTAGTGGTGGAGGCAGGGCCGCAAAGAGGCGCAGAAGGCGCAAAAAGGAGAGGTGGGATCGTTAGGCGTCGCGAGAGCGCGCAGAAGAGAGGTGGAATATTTGCGGGAGGTGGTTACTCTGACGGGTATGATGAAAGCGTGGATTTTGTCGGTGGTGGGTTTTGCGGCGGGGGCGGCGGTGGGTATTGCTGGGACGGATACTATGAGATCGAAAAATGAAATGACTCCGGAAGAGGCGGCGGCGTGTGCGATCGATGGCGAGAAGTCGGCTTGCGGGCTGCCTTCGAAGGTCGTGATCGACATGAGCAAGACCAAGGTGCAGCGGACGGATGCGGAGTGGAAAGCGATGCTGACGCCGGCGCAGTATCAGGTCGCGCGGAAGCAGGGGACGGAGCCGCCGTTTCGGAATGCGTTTTGGGACCATCACGAGGATGGCGTTTATTTTTCCGTGTGCAGCGAGACGCCGTTGTTCGATTCGCGGGACAAGTTCGACAGCGGGACGGGCTGGCCGAGTTTCACGAAGCCGATTCAGCCGGAGTTCGTCGGCGAGACGGTGGATTACAGCCACGGGATGATGCGAACCGAGGTGCATTGCGCGGTGGACGGCGCACATCTCGGGCATGTGTTCCGCGATGGGCCGCGGAAGAAGGGCGGGCTGCGTTACTGCATCAACAGCGCTTCGCTGCGGTTCATGCCGCGGAAGGAGTATGAGGCTTGGGTGGCTCGGAGCGGGGCGGCGAAGGTGGCGACGGCCAAGTGATTTCTTGCAGAAGATAACGAAGGGAACGAAGGCGGACAGAGTCCTTGTTCATCGTAGAGAGTGCGAAGGTGGTGGAGCAGAGGGCACTCCACTCGCTTACCGACGGTCGGAGTGTGCTTTTGTAGGCACGTCAGCGGGAGGCGACGGCTTGAGGGCGGGTGCGTTCGGCTTGGACGGCGGCGAGGGCGTGGCGGCGGAGGTCGGCGGCGTCTTCGGCGGCGAGACCGTCGGGAGCGTAGTCGGTGGGGAGGGTGTCGGCTTCGAAAAGGGTGAGATACCAGACGGAGGCGCCGAGGTAGCGGCCGGCGATGTTGGAGTGGATGGCGTCGAGCCCGAATTCGGGTTGGTCGTCTTTGTTTTTCCTCCAACGCCAGCCGACGTTGAGGCTGCCGCGCTGTTCGGGGACTTGGTTGGCGGGCGGGTTGTTGAAATCGAAGTGGGGGTCGGGGGTGTAGGTCCAGCGCGGGGTCTGGCGGGCGAGGTTGAAGGCGTCGCCCACGGGAATGAGGCGGAAGCCGGTTTCGGCGGCGAGGGCGCGGTAGGTGTCGCGAACCTGTGAATACATCTTCTGCGGCGTGAAGCCGTCGTCTTTTTGGAAGAAAGGGTGGTCTTCGCGGTAGGCCCAGACCTCGTGGATGACGATTTCGGCGGTGGGCGCGTGCTGGCGGATGGCGGCGATGAGTTGGTCGACGTAGGGGTGGTAGGTTTCGGGGCGGAAGCTGAGGTGGCTGACTTGTTGGATCGTGACGATGTCCCAATCGGTGGCTTCGAGCGCTTCGATGAGGGTGACGGAGCGTTTCTGGCCGGTTTTGGGGTCGGTGAAATTGTGGTAGGCGCGGCCGTTTTCGTCGCCGGCCTGGGCTTCGGCGAGGTGGCGGGCGTGGCGCTCGAGGGAGCAGCCGCCGATGCTGGCGCGGCCGAGCGTGAGGTCTTTGTGGCCGGCTTTGGCGATCGCGGGGAGGAAAGCGGTGGCGTCTTCGGAGAAGCTGTTGCCGATCGCGAGGAGTTTGAGGGCTTGGCGTTCGGCGGCGGAGGCGGCGAACGGAAGGAAGATGGCGACGACGAGGAGGACGTGCGGGGCCAAACGGAAGCGACAGGGGAGACGCATAGTGTGGCCAGGGTAAGGGAGGTGGCGGCGCGGAGAAAGAAAAAGGCCCGCCTAGGGCGGGCCTTTTTGGTTACGACGTAAAACGGGCGAACAGGCGGTCGACGCGAGGGCAGGCGGATTCGTTTTTCCGGCGGTTGGGCAGTAGGTGCGACCCGGTCGCGGCCTGGTCCGCATCTCGGCTCGACGTGGGACGCAACGGGTCGCGAGCCGGTTCAGGCGTAGTCGCGGCCAAGGGCGCATTCGAGCGGGACTCCGTTCCGGCTCAGCTGGCTTGTTTGCGCGGGCGGATTCGCACTTTGGCGCGGATCTTTCCGGATGTCGCAGGAGCGGCCGGTGCCGGTGTCGCCAGTTTGGGGTCCGTCGCAGGGACGGGGTTCTCGACGACGGCATCCTGAAACGACACGGTCGGCAGTATCACCAGGCGATGCGGGCCGCGGCCGGTGAGGAGAGCCACCAGCTCCCGGATACCCGAATAGAGGATCGAGGGGCACGTGATCGCCACGAGCTTCGACATCTTTTCTGCGGGATAGCTTTCCGCGACGGTAAACACGCCCACGTATTCCACGCAGCCTTTCACTTGGGCGGGAGTGCCGTCCTTACTTTCCAGATGGACCGTGAGAATCACCTGCCACTGCCGTGGGTTATCCCGGTTGGTGGCAAACTGCAGTTCGCAACGCGGAGCCACGTCGCCCGTTGTGCCCTCGGCGTTTACTTCCACCACGATTTTGCGTGGGAAGCTGAAATCGAGCGTGAGGGGAGGCGTCGTCATGAAGCGAGCGCGCGGGGTTCCGCCTGGCGCGTAATCTGAATCTCGACGGGTTGGAAATCGTCCGCGCAATAAGCGATCGAGCAGTCCGCCGTCTCGTGCAGGACGTCGAACCACTGGGTGGTGCGCCCATTCGGCTGCAGGTGGCTGCGGAATTCGCAATCCAGCGCCGTCGCGATCTTTACCATCGTATCGAGGGTGAAGTTGCTCGTGCCGCGGAGGATCTTGGTGATGTAGGCCGGGTGCACGTCGATGGCTCGCGCGAGGTCGCTCTTGGAGAATCCGCGCTCGTCCATCAGGCGGACGAGTTCTTCGGTGAATTCCATCTTGGCGGTTTCCACCTTGAAGAGGTGGGACCGGCGGGCGGTCGCCATCATCGTCTTCAGATCTGTGGTGTTTGCTGCCTTCGTTTTCATGTCGGGGGGAGAGTTTTGATTTCGCCGCGTTGCTTCGCGGCCAGATAGTCGCGCTTCCAGCGACGAGCGACCGCGATTGCCTGATCTTGTTCTTTGCGGGTGCCCTTCACGAGCCCATTGGTGCAAAGGAGGACCCGGTCTTGGTCGTAAAACCAGAGGAGCCGCAGCTTGTGGGTTTTGAATTCGTAAACCGTCTCTTCCGGAGTGCGACCATTTAACTGGCGGCACTGTTCCTCGTTGCGCGGCGGACCGTGGTCCGCCGCCCGTTGAATTCGCGCAAGGAGCTTCGCGAGCTCCGAGGGCATTTCCGACTCGGCTGTGGTGAGGAAGTCATGACAAGGAGCCTGGGTTTCCGATTTTATCGCGTAGCAGCGAAACTTCGCGCCACAGGTAATCTCGGCCAGGAACAACATGACTTTAACCTATAAGTTAAAAACGCAACCCGGAAGTTTTTTCCTCACCTCACATACGTGCCGGGGGTGTCGCCGGGGCGGGCGCGGCCGAGGGTGACGAGGGTTTCGAGGATTTCGGCGATGTCGGCGGGCTTTGCCCGGGAGAAACGCTTCGCGAGGTCGTCGGCGGTCGCGGGTTTCTCTTCGCGGGCCAGCGTTTGCTCCACGGCTTTCACGCGTTCGGCGAGGGTCTTCGGCCAAGGGGCTTTCGCCTTCGACGAACGCGGAGTTCGGGGATCGGAGTGGGGAGATCGGGAGCCGCGGCGTTTGGGGGCGCCGGATTTCGAGTCCGTTGCGTCGGTCAAACCGAGGGCGGACTGGGCGGGGGCTTCGAGCAGCGGCTTTTGATAATCGGGGCGGAGCCAGCGGACAATGCCTTTGGCTTCCTCGGCGGCCCGGGCGGCGTTGAGCGCGACCACGCGTTCGAGAATCTCGGAGTCGGGGAGCGGCCAGGGCCAGCCGTAGGCGTCGGCCACCGCGGCATCGAGTTCGTCGTGGAGCTGGCGGAGCGTGGCGACGAGCGCGGCGTCGTGGATCGCCTTGTCCTTGGCGGTGAGCGCCGTGCCGGCGCGGACTTTTTCGAGGACGTTGTAGATGTCGGTCAACCCGAGGCGGTGCTGCGCCTGCGCGCGTTTGCGGTGGGCGTCCAGCTCTTCCGCGAGCGCCCGGATTTTCTCCTTCTGCTTCTCCGTGCAGTCGGGGAAGGGGAAAGGATCGAAGCACTCCGTTTTCGGATAGACGGGCCGATCCTCGAGCAGCGCGCCGCGAGACAACGCGAATTTCTCGTGTATCTTGCTGCTGAGAATGCCGAGGTGAAACGCGTCCGCGAGGGCGATCACGACGAGTTTATTGTCGGGCAGAATCTCGGCATCGAGGAACTGGAAAATACGGTGCTTCGCGGTTTCAACGGTCGCGATGTAACGCGGCAATCCGGAGAGCGCAGGACGGAGGTCACGGCGCGGTTCGCCATGTATCCACCAGTTCTTTTTGTAAGACGCGCGATTGTTTTGATCTCGCTCTGGTTTGACCGTGCGAAGGACGTGTTCGTAGACGGCGGGAAACTTCGTTCGGACATCTAGCTCGGTGAGTCCGAAGAGATCGATGACCCACGCACCACGTGGACTGTCCGTTAGATCGCGGCCGTTCCGGTAAGGGCGCAAATGCGTGGTGAGCGATTGCACCTTACCGAGACCGAGTGCTTCTGCTTCAGCCTGCGATACGATGAAACCAGGGCCAATCAATTGAACGCCTCGATAGGTTAGGATATCGTTCGATTTCAGTGCCGCGGTTTTCGCTACGTTCGCACCAGTCGACAGGTCGGCCGAGATATCCGCGAGGTCGAGCGAGAGCTGAACCTCGTGCTCGCCGTTTTCTGCCGGCGTTTCGGCCACCACTCGTTGCAGCCTCGATTCGCGTTTCGGCAACGTCGCTGCGCCGACGGTCATCGCGATGCGGACGGCGGCTCCGTCGGCGGTGTCGACCCACGGGTGATCGGGAATTGCGAAGGTGAGATACACTCCGTCGTCCATCGCGGCCTGCACGACGCGACGATTGAAGGTCTGGCGGATTGAATTCGTCGTGATGAATCCGAAACGGCGGGAACGACCGGCGATGACTTCGAGGGCGGCTTTGTGCCACCACCACATCACGAAGTCGGCGCTTTCGGGCATCGCGGGATACGTGGCGCGAAGGGTCTCGGCATAGCCGTCGCCCAAATCTTCGCGGAGTCGCGAGGCGCCCAAAAACGGCGGGTTGCCGACGATGAAGTCGGCTTGGGGCCATGTGGCGGGGCGTGGGTTTTTATAGACCTTCAGCGGGATGACGGCGTTTTCGTCGGGGACTTCGCGGCCGGTGGCGGGATCGATTTTATACGTGCGGCGATCCCACACGAATTTCGTTTTGCCGGTCTCGTCCTGCGCGAACTCCTCGGCGTCGTAGGCGAGCACGGCGTCGCGGTTTTCGATGTTTTGAAAATTGCGGAGCACGGGTTCGTGCGGGAGCGCGTCGCCGCGGGTGCGGAAGTGCCATTGCAGGTAGCCGATCCAGAGGACGAGTTCGGCGATGGCGGCCGCGCGGGGATTGATTTCGAGGCCGAGAAACTGGTGAGGGTCGACCGTCTCGGAGGCGAGTTCGAGCGGGAGCGTGTCGCCGAGCTGGAGGAGGGTGTCGAAGATCTCGCCTTCGAGGCGCTTGAGGTGTTCGAGGGCGACGTAGAGGAAGTTGCCCGAGCCGCAGGCGGGATCGAGGACCTTGACGTGGCAGAGCTGGTGATGAAACGCGCGGACGGTCGCGATCGCGGCTTTCACGTCGCCGCGTTTGGCTTCGGTGATGGCGGCGGCCTGGACGGCGCGCCAGTCGTCGCGGAGCGGTTCGACGACGGTGGGAAGGACAAGGCGCTCGACGTAGGAGCGCGGGGTGTAGTGGGCGCCGAGTTTGTGGCGTTCGCCCGGCGAGAGCGCGCGTTCGAGCAGCGTGCCGAAAATGGCGGGCTCGACGTGCCGCCATTCGCAGCGGGCGGCGGCGCGGAGGAGACCGAGCTGGGTGCCGTTGACGGGCAGGGCGCGGGCGTTGGCGAAGAGGCCGCCGTTGAAATAGAGGAGTTTCTTTTTGAGCAGGCCGGAGAAGCGGCCGGCGTTCATGTCCTCGAAGAGGAGCTGCAGGAGCGGCACGCAGGAGCCGGGGTCGCCTTTGACCTCGTCGAGCAGCTTCGAAAAACTTTCCGGCGGGAGCAGGCCGACATCCTCGGCGAACATGCAGAAGAGGCAGCGCGAGAGGAAGGCGGCGACCTCCTTGGGGTCGTGGTGTTGCTCGAAGGATTTGGCGAGCTCGGCGAGATGGTGCGCGACCTCGCGGGTGACGGCAGCGGAGACTTTGGCGGGATCGAGGGTTCGCGGGTCGAGCCAGACGGTGCGCAGGCGCTGGCGCAGATCGGCGGACGCGAGATCGGTGAGCCGGATGCGATGCGAGCGGGCGTCGGGAAACGGGAGGTAGGCTTTGCCCTGCTGGGAAAAGTCGGCGTAGAGCTCGATCACGTGGCCGACATCAACCACGAGCAGAAACGGCGGAGTGGGTTCGCCGGCGGGGAGATTGCGGGCGTAGCGTTCGGCCTGACCGCGGGCGGCGAGCATCGCGTCGTCCCAAGCCTCGGTGCCGCGAATCACGCCGCCGCGAGATTTGGAGCGGAGCGAGGCGGGATCGGTGGCGAGGATGAGCTCGGGTTGTTCGGGGCGGCGGTGGGCGTATTGCTTGGCCTCGAGGACGAAGCAGTCGCGTTTGTAGAGATCGATGCGACCGGTGGTGGTCTTGCCGTCGGGCTGGTGGAGCGGGACGGCGCGCTCGAAGACGTAGGCGTTGTGCGCGGTGTCGTCGGACGCGGGATCGGGCCGCGGGACCTCGAGCAGGTCGCAGAGTTCGCTGAGGAAGAGGGCGTAGTTGGCCCGTTCGGCGGACTGGGCGGTTTGCCAGCGGGTGATGAACGCGGCGACGGCGGCGTCAGTGGACGGTGACGACATGCGAGGTGCGCCGAGGCAAACGAAGCCGCGGAGAGATGTAAACGGGGGAAGTCGGGTAAAAGTCCTGCCTGCGTATGGGCGAGGTGGCGGGACAGGCGCAAAAAAAGCGCTCTGCACAGAAGGTGCAGAGCGCGGAGGGAGGGAGGCTTGGTTTCGTTCTCGTTCTCTTAGTCGTTCTCGTTCTTGAAATGCCTCACGTGGCGGTGGGTCGAGAACGAGAAAGAGAAAGAGAACGAAGAACGAGAACGAGGGGAGCGGGGATCAGGCGGTGGGGAACTTGACCCATTTGGCGCCGGCTTTCGAGCTCTTCACGACGGATTCGATAA
>ENA-UOVV01002188-UOVV01002188.1-compost-metagenome-genome-assembly--contig:-NODE-2188-length-11685-cov-5.357266_pt1 | contig 11685 bp, 9 predicted proteins | sample MGYA00238155_ERZ761577 | MGnify/ENA primary metagenome ERZ761577 (study PRJEB28898, sample SAMN06268775) | compost metagenome | isolation source: Emeryville, CA | place: USA:Emeryville, CA | collected...
ATCCGGCAAACAAGCCGATCCTGATGGATCTGTTGGCCAAACGCCACGAACTGGCGCAGCTGCTGGGTTATCGCAACTGGGCGGAATATGTCACTGAAGACAAGATGATCAAGTCCCCGGATAACGCCCAGGCATTTATCGACAAGGTGCATGCGCTGGCTGCGCCCAAGGCCAAGGCCGAATATCAGACACTGCTGGCGCGCCTGCAAAAGGAGCAGCCGGGAGCGAAGGAGGTCAAGGACTGGCAAAAAACCTATCTGGAGGAGCTGGTAAAACAGGAGGAATACAGCATTGATTCCCAGCTGATACGCCAGTATTTCTCCTACGACAAGGTGCGCCAGGGTATTTTTGAACTCACCGAGCAGTTATTTGGCGTAGAGATTCGTCCCTGGGAGACAGAAGTCTGGCATCCCAGCGTTACCGCCTATGAGCTGTGGGATAAGGGCAGGGTGATAGGGCGTTTCTATCTCGACATGCATCCTCGCGCGGGCAAATACAATCATGCCGCTGCCTTCAGCGTGCAGGATGGCGTGACTGGTAAGCAGCTGCCCATTTACGCATTGGTGTGCAACTTCCCTGGTGGCGATGGCAGTGAAGGCCTGATGCTCCATTCGGATGTAGAAACCTTCCTGCACGAATTCGGTCATCTGCTGCACGGTCTCTTTGCCGGTGATCAGCGCTGGCTGGCTTTTGCCGGTATTCGCACCGAATGGGATTTTGTTGAAGCACCTTCCCAGATGTTGCAGGACTGGGTGTGGGACAGAGAAACTCTCGCCGGTTTTGCCACCAACAAAAATGGCGAAGTTATCCCTGCTCATCTGGTTGAAAAGATGAACGCGGGGCGCCATTTCGGCCGCGGCATCTGGACGCAGCATCAGTTGTTCTACGCTGCGCTGTCTCTGGGTCTCTACAACCAGGATCCGGCGCATATAGATCTGGATAGATTCACCGCCGAGATTCAGGCCAAGTACTCCCCCTTTGGATATGTGGACGATACCTATTTCTACACCAGCTTCGGGCATCTCAATGGTTATTCCGCCATCTATTACACCTATATGTGGTCACAGGTGATCTCGGCAGATATGTTCAGCGAATTTGAGAAAGGCGGTTTGCGCAATTCGCACATTGCCGATCGCTACCGTCGCTATGTGCTGGCGCCGGGTGGCTCCAAGGATGCGGCTGAGCTGGTGGCGGATTTCCTCGGTCGTCCTTACAGCTTTGATGCCTTTGCAAGAGATCTGAACCAGTAAACTGACAACAGCAGCAGATGATGATGAAAATTTCCTTGCGCATAGTGACAGTTATTCTGGCCGCAATTTTTATGTTGCAGGCCTGTAGCAGCGATCGCAAAACACCGGTTGAGCTGGGTATAGAGCAGCAGATACTTCATATAGGTAATCTGGGTGAAACCTCGGACATAGATCCTCACGGCAATACCGGCCAACCGGAAAGTCAAATTCAGCGGGCATTGTTTGAGGGGTTGGTGAGTCGCAAAGCGGATACGCTGGAGACTATTCCCGGTGTGGCTGAATCCTGGGAAATATCAGAAGACGGATTGACCTACACTTTTTACCTGCGCAAAAACGCCCGCTGGTCCAACGGCGATCCTGTCACTGCCCATGATTTTGCCTGGACCTGGAAGAGGGCGATAACACCCAAGCTCGGTAATCACTACGGCTACACTTTTTATGTTTTCAAAAATGCCGAGGCCTATCACAAGGGGGAGTTGACGGACTTTGACCAGGTGGGCATCAAGGCGCTGGACGACTATACCCTGCAAGTGGAGCTGGCAGGACCTGTTCCTTATCTGCTTGAGCTGCTCTCATTCAAAACCATGTACCCGGTTCATCCGCCCACTGTGCAGAAATTTGGCGGTGCCGAGCAGCTGTCCACTCCCTGGACTCGCCCGGGGAATTTTGTCGGTAATGGTCCTTTTGTACTGAAAGACTGGGTGGTTAATCAGGCTCTGTCCGTCCGGAAAAATGATTACTACTGGGCGAAAGACGAGATAAAACTCAACGAAATCCATTTTTACGCAACCTCCAGTGAAACTACGGAAGAGCGCATGTTTCGCGCGGGACAGCTGCATATCACTTATGAAATTCCCTCAGAGAAAAAGGAAAGTTATCGCAAGCAGAATCATCCGGCATTCCATTCTTTCCCTCTCTATGCCACCTACTACTATGCGTTGAACGTGAAGAAACCACCGCTGGATGATGTGCGCGTGCGCAAGGCGCTGGCCTACGCCATAGATCGCAGACTGATTACTGATCGGGTATTAAAAGGCGGACAGATTCCCGCCTATGCGTTTACGCCGCCCAACAAGACCGGTTATGTACCTGAAGCGAAAATGCCAGAAGATGTGGCTTTGGCGCGTCAGCTGCTGGCGGAAGCCGGTTATCCTGATGGCAAGGGTTTTCCGCGTGTTTCCATTCTCTATAACACGCTGGATCAGCATAAGGCTATTGCAGAGGTTATCCAGCAGATGTGGAAACAGAATCTGGGTATAGATGTGGAACTGCGTAACGAGGATTGGAAAGTCTGGCTGGCCAATATCAAGATCGGCAATTTTGAAATTTCCCGTTCCGGTTGGGGTGGAGATTATGTGGATCCCAATACCTTTCTGGATGTACACGTGACCGATGGCGGACAAAACAAATCCCAGTGGTCCAATACGCGTTACGATGAATTGATTCGTCTTGCATCGCAAACCGGTGACCAGGAACAGCGCTACGCCTTTTTCCAGGAGGCTGAAGCCATCCTGGTGGAAGAGGTGCCCATTATTCCCCTCTACACCTATTCTCGTAGTCGTCTGATTCACCCCTCAGTGAAGGGCTGGCACAACAATATTCTCGACGACTACTTCTATCGGGGTGTTTATCTGTCGGCAGATGACGAGGAGCAATGAGTCATGCTCGGCTATATTTTTCGTCGAGTGCTGCAAGCTATTCCAGTCATTCTGGTGGTGATTACCGCCACCTTTTTCATGGTGCGCGCTGCACCTGGAGGCCCCTTTGATGCAGAGCGTCAGGTATCGCAGGATGTACTTCAAAGCCTGAATGCCCGCTACAACCTGGATGCTCCTCTGTGGAAGCAGTATGTGGATTATCTTGGAAATCTGTTGCAGGGAGATTTCGGGCCTTCATTTCGTTTTGCCAACCGCACGGTCAATGAGATTATTGCGGCGGGTTTTCCTGTCACGCTTGAACTTTCTCTCTACGCCATTCTGATAGCGCTGGTGATAGGTCTGACTACCGGCATTATTGCTTCTCTGCGCGCCAATAGCTGGCAGGACTATGTGCCCATGTCCATTTCCATGGCGGGCATTTGTCTGCCCAATATGGTGCTGGGTCCGCTACTGGTGCTTTGCTTTGGTATCTGGCTGGGCTGGTTGCCGGTGTCCGGCTGGGGGTTGACGCCGGGTGACAAGATTTTGCCGGCGCTGACACTGGGCTCCACCTATGCTGCTTATATCGCGCGTATCAGTCGCGGCAGCATGCTGGAAGTGCTGTCGCAGGATTACATTCGCACAGCAAAAGCTAAAGGCTTGTCTTCGGCGCGCATTGTGTTTGTGCATGCGCTACGCGGCGCGCTTAATCCGGTGATCTCTTTTATGGGGCCAGCTATTGCCGGTTTGCTGGCGGGTTCCTTTGTGGTGGAAACCGTGTTTCAGATTCCTGGATTGGGGCGCTTTTATGTCGAAGCTGCCTTCAACCGGGATTACACCATGATTCTCGGTTGCACCATTTTCTTTGCGGTGCTGATTATTCTGTGCAATCTCATTGCTGATGTGATTCTGGTTTGGTTGAACCCTCGCTTGCGCACTCAGGCGCGGCTGGGAGATTGAATGTGACTCAGGTAATGATGGCTGAGATTGAAAAAGGCAGTTCCCTTGGTCGGGACGCCCTGTTGCGTTTGCGAAAAAATAAACCCGCCATAGTGGGCGCTGTTTTTTTGGTGATTCTGATTGTTATCGCCTTGCTGACGCCCTGGATAGCACCCTACGAGTATCAGAGTCAGAATCTGTTGCTGGGCGCATCACCCCCTTCGGCTGATCACTGGTTGGGCACAGATGTGCTGGGGCGCGATCAATTGACGCGCATCATGTACGGCAGTCGTGTGTCACTGATGGTGGGCTTTGTAGCCACCAGTGTGGCTTTGATTATCGGTGTGCTCTGGGGTGCAGTAGCTGGCTTTGTCGGCGGTCGAGTAGATGCGCTGATGATGCGCATAGTCGATGTGCTCTACGCTCTGCCTTTCACCATCTTCATTATTTTGCTTACCGTGATTTTCGGCAGCAGTATGCTGTTGTTGTTTCTCGCCATAGGCGCGGTGGAGTGGCTAACCATGGCACGCATAGTGCGCGGTCAGGTACTCAATATCAAACGTCAGGAGTTTATCGAAGCGGCGGTTTCCATGGGGCTGTCTCGCTGGCAGATCATTCGCCGCCATCTGCTGCCCAATGTGCTGGGGCCCATCATTATTTACACCACGCTGACCATACCCAGTGTCATTCTGCTGGAATCCTTTCTCAGTTTTCTGGGATTGGGGGTCCAGGCTCCGCAAAGTTCCTGGGGGTCACTGATTTCCGCTGGTGTGGCCAGTATGGAGGAATATCCCTGGCTGTTGATCTATCCGGGGCTGGTGTTGTCCCTCACGCTTTTTTCGTTAAACTTTGTGGGCGATGGCTTGCGCGATGCGCTTGATCCCCGCGCCTCCAAGGATTGAGTCATGACTGAGCCGCTGTTATCTGTTCGCGATCTGCGTCTGGCCTTTCACACGCGCGAGGGAATTACCCTTGCAGTGGACGGCGTGAGTTTTGATTTGGAGGCCGGCAAGGTGCTGGCCATAGTGGGTGAATCAGGCTCGGGAAAATCCGTTACCTGCTACAGCCTTCTGGGACTGGTGCCAACACCGCCGGGAAGAATCGAATCCGGCTCGGCTATTTTTCAGGGACAGGATCTGCTGCAGTTGCCGGAGGCGGAATTGCGCAAGGTGCGGGGTCGTCGTATTGGCATGATCTTTCAGGATCCCATGACCTGCCTGAATCCCTTTATGCGCGTTGGCGATCAGTTGATGGAGCCGTTGCGTATTCACTTCAGGATGGATAAAAAAACCGCCCGGCAAAAAGCCATAGCGGCGCTGGAGGAAGTGGGTATACGCAATGCGGAAAAGCGTATTGACGACTACCCGCATCAGTTTTCCGGCGGCATGCGTCAGCGTGTAATGATCGCCATGGCGTTAATCGGTAAACCGGAATTGCTGATTGCCGATGAACCTACAACTGCACTGGATGTTACCGTTCAGGCGCAGATTCTGGCGTTGATAAAATCCCTGCAGGTTTCGCACAAACTGGCGGTGATTTTTATCACTCACGATCTGGGTGTGGCGGCGCAGATGGGCGATGAGTTGCTAGTGATGCAGGAAGGTAAGGTGGTGGAGCAGGGGCCCGCAGCGGAAATTTTTGCCAGACCTCAACATGCCTACACTCAGAAGCTGCTTAGCGCTGTACTTACGGGCGCGAAACCTGAAGCAGCCAATATCGATGAAAATGCCGAACCCCTGTTGCAGGTTGATCAGGTGCGCTTGAGTTTTTCTGTGGCTGGCGGCGGAATTTTTCGTGCGCCCGCCAAGGCACCAGTACTGCATGGTATCAGTCTGCAGGTGCGCAAGGGCGAAATTCTCGGTGTGGTCGGTGAGTCTGGCTCGGGCAAATCCACGCTGGGGCGTTGCATTATGCAATTGTTGGCAGCAGATTCCGGCAGAGTCCTGTTGGATGGCCGCGATCTCTGTCAGTTGTCTCCCGGAGAGCTGAGAAGTGTACGCCGGCAGTTTCAAATGATTTTTCAGGATCCCTATGCGTCACTCAATCCGCGTATGACGGTGTTTGATACCTTGGCAGAACCCTTGTTGTGTCAAGGGCTGGCCAATAGAAAAACCCTGCTGGAGCAGGTGAATCAGCTGCTGGATGATGTCGGACTGGATCGCCGTTTTATCCGCAAATATCCCCACGAGTTTTCCGGTGGGCAGCGTCAGCGCATCGCCATTGCCCGAGCCCTGGCCTTGCGTCCGCGACTGGTGATTGCCGATGAACCTGTGTCGGCGCTCGATGTCACCATTCGCGCACAGATACTGGAGTTGCTGCTGAAACTCACGCGCAAATATCAACTGACCATGATTTTTATTTCCCACGATATGTCGGTGGTGCGCTATCTGTGTGATCGCGTAGCGGTGATGCAGGCGGGAAAAATTGTGGAAGAGGGGCCGACCGAAAAGATTTTCCGTAGACCGCAGCAGGAATACACGCGTACTCTGCTCGCTGCCATCCCACAGCTTTCCTCTGAAGCCGTTGCGTCTTCCTGATCGGAGTTTGCTCAGGGTTTGACAAAGAGCGTGAGTGTCTGCCCCGGGTGTATATAGGTCGCATCTTTAATACGGTTCCACTGCATGATGTCGGCAGTGGTGACTTTGAAGCGCTGGGCGATGCGATGCAGGGTATCGCCGCGCTGAATTTGATATTCGACGCGATTGGGATCTTCGGCGCTGCGCACAACGGGTGGTGGAGCCTTGCCCACAATCAGGGTTTGCCCCGGACGCAGAGTGCTGCGGCTGTTGAGATTGTTCAGCCGGGTCAAATCCGCCACTGTAATCTTGTGCTGGTTGGCAATTTTCCACAGGCTGTCGCCTTTGCGCACAGTGTAACGACTGGTTCCCGCACTCTGTTTAAGACCGTAACTTCGCATCCGCTCCTCTGCACTGGGCAAGTGAGTGGCTACCAGATGCGTGGGTGTGCCCGAAACCAGCAGTCGCTGACCAATGCCCAACCGATCAGATGAGAGATGGTTCAGCTGCTTGAGTTTTTCCACGCTGGTGTTGAAGCGCCGCGCTATGGCTCCCAGTGTATCTCCCTTGGCCACGCGATACTCCTGCACTTCCGGAATGCGTGGCAATTGATCCAATTGCTGGCTGAAATTTTCCACATGGCTGAGTGGTACCAGCACCTGATGATCGCTGTGATGAGTGGTGAGCCAACGGCTGTAGCCCGCGTTAAGTTGCTGTAACAGATCCGGATTTATCTCGGCTCGCTGAGCAGCTTCAGCCAGATTGATCTGGCCATCCACCTGAATCTGGGTAAAGAAGGGTTCATTGGGAATGGGTGCGAGGCTCAGGTCGTAAAGCTCCGGCTCGGCGATCACGCGAGACAGCGCCAGCAGGCGGGGCACATAGGCCCGTGTCTCCTTGGGTAGATTGAGCGACCAGAAATCTGTCGGCTTGCCCTGGGCCTTGTTCTTTTCAATGGCGCGCATCAGCCGTCCTTCACCTGCGTTGTAAGCGGCTATGGCCAGCAGCCAGTCGCCGTCGAACATGTCGTGCAGTCGCTGCAGATAGCGCAGGGCGGCATCGGTCGAGGCGACCAGATCCCGGCGGCCGTCATACCAGTCATCCTGCTTGAGTCCGAAATTGCGCGCGGTGCGGGGAACAAACTGCCAGATGCCGGCGGCGCGTGCGGAAGAGTGGGCAAAGGGGTTGTAGCTGCTTTCAATAATCGGCAGGAGCGCCAGTTCGGTGGGCATGTCGCGGGCTTCCAGCTCCTGCACCACGTAGTGGATATAAAGCTGGCTGCGCTCGGTAAAGTTGTCTATGTGTTGTTGGTTGTTGGAATACCAGCGCAGATGCTGATCTATGAGTTTCTGATCCTGCTCCGTTTCGGGAAGGCTGAAGCCCATTCGAATACGGCTCCAGATGTCGGGCAGGGCTTCGGAGGAAAGCTGTTGGTCTATCTGTTCCTGGAGATGTTGCGCCGATCGGCTGTGGGCTTCATCTATGTGTTGATAGGCGCTGGGGTCCGTGTCTGCCACTGCATCTTCGGGAGTTCCGGTCTGTTGCAGACTGGTGCAGGCGCTCAGGAACCAAACCGGCAGATAGATGCTAATGTAAAGCTTTAACTTATGCATGTATATAATTGATATTTAGATGAATTTATCCATTTTCCTTTCCTTGGCGTGGGGCGAGACTTGAGCGATTCTAGGGAGTGATGGCAGCAGGGTCAACGAAAAATACCATCAAATCAGGATGAAAAATGATCTTTCCACTGGCGTAGGGCGGTAAAAACCTCAAGCGAAGTGGCCAGATTTCCTCCTGTTTGCCGTTCAACACTGGCGCGAATTTGCGGCAGATGGGCACGCAAAAAGGGATTGATGCGCTTCTCCGTGCCCAGTCGGGTGGGCAGGCTGGGTTGACCCTGGCTGCGCAGTTGCTGGACTCTGGCCTGATAGGCCAGGGCTTCTTCATTGTCCGGTTCAACCGCCAGGGCAAAGCGGAGATTACTCAGGGTGTACTCGTGGCTGGCATAGACAAGTGTGTCATCGGGAAGCTCTGCCAGCCGCTGCAGTGTCCTGTGCAGATCGGGTGCCGTGCCCCCCAGAAGCCGACCGCAACCGGCAGAAAAGAGTGTATCGCCCGAAAACAGCTGCCAGGGGCCGGAGTTGGAGCGGGACAGATAACCAATATGATCCGGGGTATGCCCCGGCAGGGCCAGAACGTCCAGCTTCAGCTGACCCAGTTGGAGGCTTTCGCCACCAGCAAGCGTGTGATCCAGCAGGGGAATGGCCGGATTGTCCGGGCCATAGACCGGCAGCTGGGGAAATTCCTTTTTCAGGCGCACAATGCCGTCTACATGGTCGTGGTGGTGGTGAGTAATCAGAATAGCGGCAGGTATCAATCGGTGTTCAGCCAGAGCGGCGAGCACAGCCCCGGCTTCGCCCGGGTCCAGAATATAGGCCTGAGGTTCCTGAGGATCTGGCTGAACCAGCCAGAAGTAGTTGTCTTGCAGTGCGGAAACACCAATAACACTTAACACGGTATTTGCTCGGGTTGGCGAGTGAGAAGCGCTATGATAGAACAGCTTTCTCTGCCTGGTAGCATAAAATCGACAAACCGTCAGAAGGACGGCCTATGGCATTCAAACCCTTGAGTCGACTGCGCAAGCGCTGGCGCCGCTATCTGGGGCCCGTTCCCCTGAATCGCGCTGCGCCCGAGGTGAGCGATTGGTTCGAAACGCCTTTGGGTGTCGCCTTGCTGGCAGACCAGCAGCAGGCGCTGGATGAGCGCATGCAGTGCCTGTTCGGTTATCACATGCTCCAGCTGAGTATCAGCCCGCGACTGGATCTGGGGGCGCAGAGCCGTATCTCCCATCGCTTCGCCCTTCACCCCCAGCGGGCGGCCAATCCACGTTTGACGGGACTTTCCGATTTCCATCATCTGCCGCTGGCAGAGGAGAGTGTGGATCTGCTGCTGCTGCACCACACTCTGGACTTCACCCCAAAACCCCACCAGCTGCTGCGTGAATCGGCCAGGGTGTTGATACCCAGAGGCCATCTGCTGATTATTGGTTTCAACCCCTGGAGCCTCTTTGGTCTGGGGCGCTGGTTTGCCCGTTTCTTCAGTCGCAAGGCCTATTGGCGCCACCACTCTTTGCGTCTGGGGCGGGTGCTCGACTGGCTGACACTGCTGGATTTTGAAACTCTGGAAGTGCATCAGGGTTTTTTTCGTCCGCCCCTGCAACAATCCGGCAGCCTGAAACATTTGCGTTGGCTTGAGACCTGGGGTACAAAGCTGCGCCTGCCAATGGGCGGTTACTATCTGGTACTGGCGCGCAAGGACAGACCGGGTTTCATTCCTATGAAGCCCACCTGGCAGCAGGTACCGGGGTTGGGTGGGCAGGGCCTGTCGATTACGCGCATTATTCGCCGCGCGGGTTTCAGCCAGGATTCGCCTCTGCGTCGCCGACAGTTCAGCAATAGCGATACGGGAAATTCCATTTGAAGCAGGTTCAGATTTACACCGACGGCGCTTGCCGCGGCAACCCGGGTCCCGGAGGTTGGGGCGTTCTACTCAGATTTGGTCAGGTGGAAAAATCTCTCTATGGCGGTGAGCCGCTCACCACCAATAACCGCATGGAACTGCTTGCCGCCATCAGAGGTCTTGAGGCGCTCAAGGAGCCCTGTGAGGTGGAGTTGACCACGGATTCCCAGTATGTGCGCAAGGGCATTACCGAGTGGCTGCCCGGCTGGAAGCGCAACGGCTGGCGCACCGCTAGCAAGGAGCCAGTTAAGAATGCTGATCTCTGGCAGCAGCTCGACGAGCTGAATCAGCGTCACAAGGTGGATTGGCGCTGGGTAAAAGGTCACAGTGGCCACCGGGAAAACGAGCTGGTCGATCAGCTCGCCAACCGCGGTATTGATGAAATGAAGAGTCATTAAGCATGCGTCAGATAGTACTGGATACCGAAACTACCGGTCTGGACCCGGCTCAAGGTCACAGGATCATCGAGATTGGTTGTGTCGAATTGATTAATCGTCGGCTGACCGGACGCCATTACCACCAATACATCAATCCGGAGCGGGACATAGATTCCGGGGCCATTGAAGTGCACGGCATCACCAATGAGCGTGTGGCCAATGAGCCAGTCTTTGCGCAGATAGCGGCGGAATTTCTCGAGTTCGTGGGCGATGCGGAGCTGGTAATCCACAACGCGCCTTTCGATATCGGCTTTATCAATCACGAGCTGCACCTCTTGGACCCTGGTTTTGGTTCCATTACCCAGCGCTGTCAGGTGGTGGATACACTGGCGCTGGCTCGTGCCAAGCATCCGGGGCAAAAGAACAATCTGGATGCGCTCTGCAAACGCTATGGCGTGGACAACTCCCAGCGCGAGCTTCACGGAGCCCTACTGGACGCGGAGATTCTCGCAGATGTTTACCTGCTGATGACCGGTGGTCAGACCAGTCTGTCCCTGGGCGGCGCTCAGGCTGAATCCCAGGGTGACGGTGGTGGCGGCAGTGTCATCCGGCGCCTGCCAGCCAACCGGCGTCCACTGCCGGTGATCCTGGCCAATGCCGATGAGCTGGCCGCCCACGAGCAAAAGCTGGCAGTGCTGGACAAGGCCTGTGGCGGCGAATGTCTGTGGCGGCGGGAAGGCGTCTGATTTTTTTGCTTTTGAGAGATAATTGGCAATAATCACAAGCACTTAGCCAAACAAGTTCAACCGCGACATTAATCTCGTATTACACTTTCGCAAGCGGGCGGAGCGGCTCTCTCTGAGCTAAGCTCAACAAGCCCGGTCAGGGCAGGGTAGCTATCAGTCCCATCACATCTTTGGCCAAACGTTTTTTAGGATGTCTCTGTGAGTACTAATGAAAATCTGAATCTCGCCTCACTTAAAATGGTTCAGGACGAGCTGGTTGCCACTATTGAGGATTCCGCCATCCGTCTTGAACAGTTCACCAATGACAGAGCCAATGGCGAACTGCTGCAAAACTGCATAGATGGCATCAAACAGATTCGCGGGATTCTCAGTTTAATTCAGCTGCGCGGTGTGGATCTGCTGGCAGACGAACTGGTTGAGCATGTCACCGACATTACCCTGGATGAAGAGCCCAAGAATGACCGTCGGCTGGAACTGCTGACCACCGCCTTTTTTATCCTGCCCAGATATCTGGAGTACTGCACTCAAAGTTCACGCAGCATGGCGGTGTTGCTGATCCCCTATATCAATGAACTGCGACTGGCGCGTCGAGCTCCGGCATTGCCCGAAAGTCATTACCTGGATGCGGAACCTGCCGACTATGTGCATCAGCCATCTGGCGCGGGTCTGGCACCCAATGAAAACCTGCCCAATCTCGT
>ENA-UOVV01002190-UOVV01002190.1-compost-metagenome-genome-assembly--contig:-NODE-2190-length-11682-cov-88.789714_pt1 | contig 11682 bp, 12 predicted proteins | sample MGYA00238155_ERZ761577 | MGnify/ENA primary metagenome ERZ761577 (study PRJEB28898, sample SAMN06268775) | compost metagenome | isolation source: Emeryville, CA | place: USA:Emeryville, CA | collected...
ACACATCCATTATGATCCGTTACTTTTTTCAATTCCAACATGGTACGATTAAAAGTTTTATAGATAAAACTATATCGGAAAAATTTTTCGGTTTTCAATTCCAACATGGTACGATTAAAAGTCCTTTAAAAACTTTAAAACGCTATTGTACTGCTTTTTCAATTCCAACATGGTACGATTAAAAGAGCAGCCAGGTCAAAACCACCAAGCCCGGTAAAGAATTTTCAATTCCAACATGGTACGATTAAAAGTATCAGTTCCGCATTGGCAGACATAATATCCTCTAATTTTTCAATTCCAACATGGTACGATTAAAAGCACGAATACTATTAAACAATTCCCAAACGGATACTTTTTCAATTCCAACATGGTACGATTAAAAGTCTTTGTCTTTGTACTTAGCCTCCATGTCTCTTTAATTTTTCAATTCCAACATGGTACGATTAAAAGCCCTCTTCCCATTCCGGGAGTGTTTTCCTTGGAATTTTCAATTCCAACATGGTACGATTAAAAGCCCTGCGACTGTAACTCCATATTCCTGTTTTACATGTTTTCAATTCCAACATGGTACGATTAAAAGAAGAAGCGATCAAAGGTCGCTTCTTTTTTTAAGTTATTTTCAATTCCAACATGGTACGATTAAAAGCAACAATATCATCACCACCGCTTTCACTAATTGCAGTTTTCAATTCCAACATGGTACGATTAAAAGCCGGAAACTTACTGCCGTCAACAATTTCACCGGCCATTTTCAATTCCAACATGGTACGATTAAAAGGACATTCGTAATATGACAATAGCTCACTTGGAGACTTTTCAATTCCAACATGGTACGATTAAAAGCAGGTTAAATGCGTAATAACAAGCCCTGTTATACCTTTTCAATTCCAACATGGTACGATTAAAAGAAACCTGTCTTCAACATAGCGCATAAGTCTTTTTTTTTTTCAATTCCAACATGGTACGATTAAAAGAACAGCGCAGGGCATGCGCCATTGTTTTGAATAATTTTTCAATTCCAACATGGTACGATTAAAAGTCTGCGTCAATTGTATTAATCATAGATGGTATGCAATTTTCAATTCCAACATGGTACGATTAAAAGAATTGAGATAGACTCAACGTGCGAGGGGCTTATTCATTTTCAATTCCAACATGGTACGATTAAAAGCTCCCTTTTTATCCTTGTAAGATTCGGTTGTTGCCAATTTTCAATTCCAACATGGTACGATTAAAAGCACCGTTCTTGTAGTAAGTTGTATTAACTTTGCACATTTTCAATTCCAACATGGTACGATTAAAAGACGGGGCGGCAACCCGGAAAATACGGCAACAAAATCATTTTCAATTCCAACATGGTACGATTAAAAGTAACGACACATACGAAGAATCCGAAACCGGAATGTGTTTTCAATTCCAACATGGTACGATTAAAAGATTGCCAGATACTGGCATCTTCTTCCCGCTTACAACTTTTCAATTCCAACATGGTACGATTAAAAGTTAAATTAGCTCAACAGGGTATTTCAAATATTGCTTTTCAATTCCAACATGGTACGATTAAAAGCAACAATAAGCTGAGGAACAGCAGCAAACGAAAGATTTTTCAATTCCAACATGGTACGATTAAAAGTTCTACCTGCAGGCATTGGGCCAGGTCCAGATTATTTTTTCAATTCCAACATGGTACGATTAAAAGGGACGAAAGCACCGTTGCAAGAGGCACATATTTCCTTTTTCAATTCCAACATGGTACGATTAAAAGCCGATGTTGTCAACAATGACGATACAATGGTCAATTTTCAATTCCAACATGGTACGATTAAAAGTATTATTGTATATAAGATAATTATAGTAGTACGCCTTTTTTCAATTCCAACATGGTACGATTAAAAGTCGTCATAAGTAACTTTCGCTGCTGTTCCCGGAGTTTTCAATTCCAACATGGTACGATTAAAAGTGTATAAAGCAACCCTGATTAACTCACATTCATTTTTTCAATTCCAACATGGTACGATTAAAAGAATTCTGCCCTTGCAAAGGACCTAGGCAGGTCAATTTTCAATTCCAACATGGTACGATTAAAAGAAGCCGTGTTTCCATTCCCCGCAATAGCATCAATTTTTCAATTCCAACATGGTACGATTAAAAGAATATCCAGAATTCATTAAACTAGTCTCCGTAAATTTTCAATTCCAACATGGTACGATTAAAAGAATGGCCCGCAATGCTACTTTGCCGTACAGCGGAATATTTTCAATTCCAACATGGTACGATTAAAAGTGCCGCTTTGCAAGATCAATAAACGTTGTTTCACCATTTTCAATTCCAACATGGTACGATTAAAAGTGCTCCCTAACCACAGAAAGAATTATATTCTCAAGTTTTCAATTCCAACATGGTACGATTAAAAGTAATTGTAGCCGGCCCGGTGTTGGCGGTTGGAAAATCTTTTCAATTCCAACATGGTACGATTAAAAGATAGGATTTAATTTTGCATCAAATGCACAAGCAATTTTTCAATTCCAACATGGTACGATTAAAAGAAAGCCGGTATAATCGCCATCGGGAAAACGATTGTTTTTCAATTCCAACATGGTACGATTAAAAGTGTATAATTAATGCATTACAGTAACGTAACTATTTTTTCAATTCCAACATGGTACGATTAAAAGGATCCAATTGCGCCTCCCATGCTTCTTTATTCTTGATTTTCAATTCCAACATGGTACGATTAAAAGGGGGATGAATGATCATCAGAAATTTAAAGTATTAATTTTCAATTCCAACATGGTACGATTAAAAGTAAAAATAAACCAGTTGAATCTGTTAAATTCCATTTTTCAATTCCAACATGGTACGATTAAAAGAATATTTCAACAGGCCGTATTTTGCTGAGCAATATTTTTCAATTCCAACATGGTACGATTAAAAGAGTTGGTTTCTTAAAATGGCACATAACTGAGATATTTTTCAATTCCAACATGGTACGATTAAAAGTGGCACCCCTGTAATTATCGCAGAAGCTTTCCATTTTTTTCAATTCCAACATGGTACGATTAAAAGAATATTTCAACAGGCCGTATTTTGCTGAGCAATATTTTTCAATTCCAACATGGTACGATTAAAAGAGTTGGTTTCTTAAAATGGCACATAACTGAGATATTTTTCAATTCCAACATGGTACGATTAAAAGTGGCACCCCTGTAATTATCGCAGAAGCTTTCCATTTTTTTCAATTCCAACATGGTACGATTAAAAGAAACAATTGCTTTTTGAAATGCAAATAACAACGGATTTTCAATTCCAACATGGTACGATTAAAAGTCCAACCGAAGATTCGGTTAAAGATGCTAAAATATTTTTCAATTCCAACATGGTACGATTAAAAGATCCGGACTGTCGTAATCTACTTCCAGTCGCTCGCTTTTCAATTCCAACATGGTACGATTAAAAGCCAAAATAAGGTATTACATCTAACTTATCTAAGCTTTTCAATTCCAACATGGTACGATTAAAAGTAGTCTTTACCGGTAAAACCACCGGTAGTTTTAATTTTCAATTCCAACATGGTACGATTAAAAGAATAGAGCTATAGCAGATTTAAACAACTTCACCGCTTTTCAATTCCAACATGGTACGATTAAAAGAACAAGAAGAGCAACAAGGAGCAATGTTGTATTCAAATTTTCAATTCCAACATGGTACGATTAAAAGCGTTACGCCAGTCAAAGTTCTCTCACCGTTTGAATATTTTCAATTCCAACATGGTACGATTAAAAGTGCCTGATCTAAGGCCAACTAACATTGTCGATGGACGTTTTCAATTCCAACATGGTACGATTAAAAGAATTAGGAACAATAATCCTTTCAACCTTATCAAAACTTTTCAATTCCAACATGGTACGATTAAAAGGAAGCGGGCGCAGACACTACTAGCCGAGGAGCGTTTTTTCAATTCCAACATGGTACGATTAAAAGCTGAGAAGCTAGTCAAGAAAGGCTATGCAACTTATTTTCAATTCCAACATGGTACGATTAAAAGATTGTATAGAAAATATAAAGAATTAAATTCTAAACTTTTTCAATTCCAACATGGTACGATTAAAAGTCCGATAATCATCACACAGCAGCGGACGCATCCGATTTTCAATTCCAACATGGTACGATTAAAAGAGTATTTGAGCCGAGCACAGGCATGGTTTATTGCAATTTTCAATTCCAACATGGTACGATTAAAAGTCAGTATTGCAGGAAAAAAAAATAATCGAAAGAATTTTCAATTCCAACATGGTACGATTAAAAGTGCAAGCTTTATAACCGGCTACCTGGAACCTCGTTTTTTTCAATTCCAACATGGTACGATTAAAAGAACATGCGCCCCGTCTATAAGCTGCACTTTTACCTTTTCAATTCCAACATGGTACGATTAAAAGAGCGCCATCCAGGATGGAGATATCAGGGCAAGGATTTTTCAATTCCAACATGGTACGATTAAAAGTCTCCCTTGTCATTTCTTTTTGTCTCAAAAATATTTTTCAATTCCAACATGGTACGATTAAAAGTTCAGGCCAGAACAGGTATTAGGCATATCCAATCTTTTTCAATTCCAACATGGTACGATTAAAAGAATAAAAATGGCAGGTCGCTGCGAAACATACTCATGCTTTTCAATTCCAACATGGTACGATTAAAAGTGTGTTCAACATCGAGGAAGAGAATTGCCCGCACATTTTCAATTCCAACATGGTACGATTAAAAGAGCCGGGGGCAATCAAATTGCTGCGCTTCGCAGATTCTTTTCAATTCCAACATGGTACGATTAAAAGGTTCCAAAAAGTTGTTCTATATATCCTCTGTTTTTTTTTCAATTCCAACATGGTACGATTAAAAGACCTCCAAAATGTATGAAATCTCTAACTTGCTAGCTTTTCAATTCCAACATGGTACGATTAAAAGCTCATTAAATAAGTTTGTTTTATTTAATAAGATTGTTTTCAATTCCAACATGGTACGATTAAAAGGTAATCGGGCATCATATAGAAGGATATCACCCTGTTTTTCAATTCCAACATGGTACGATTAAAAGGCAGAGCCAGCTCTTCCAGTACCAGAGAGACGCAATAATTTTCAATTCCAACATGGTACGATTAAAAGTCCGGTGTATTGAATGCTGTCGATTACAATAAATTTTTCAATTCCAACATGGTACGATTAAAAGAACCGTCACAGCTCCGGCCCTTGCCTCATCTAATGTTTTCAATTCCAACATGGTACGATTAAAAGGTTAGGGGTTGCGCAGGATATCGGAAAGTGGCTAGTTTTCAATTCCAACATGGTACGATTAAAAGTGAGGTTTCCGGCAACGCTAAGGTTTACGGCAACGCTTTTCAATTCCAACATGGTACGATTAAAAGACGAACAATTCCCCTGAGGGGTGGGCGTGGGTTGGTTTTCAATTCCAACATGGTACGATTAAAAGGCCCGGAGTTTCCAGAATTTGAAAATTATTTTCTTTTTCAATTCCAACATGGTACGATTAAAAGACAACTGGGAGATCGACTTATATAATTTCCTCACCTGTTTTCAATTCCAACATGGTACGATTAAAAGGCTAAGTTTGCTTAAATTCAATAAGTTGGATCCTATTTTCAATTCCAACATGGTACGATTAAAAGACAAAAGAAGAACAATTATATGAATTGTCTTCATTTTTCAATTCCAACATGGTACGATTAAAAGGGGAGTAATCCGCAGTCAGTGTATCCACATCCTCTTTTTTCAATTCCAACATGGTACGATTAAAAGCAGATCTGGAAAACTATTACACTATAGCGGAACTTTTTCAATTCCAACATGGTACGATTAAAAGCGCCAGAGAATGATATGTATATGTTATTAAAGTTTTTTCAATTCCAACATGGTACGATTAAAAGACGGATTACCGGATATGGGCCGCCGATGTGCAGGGCGTTTTCAATTCCAACATGGTACGATTAAAAGGGCCAATACGCCAGAGGCGAGTTCTTCGCTTCGCTTTTCAATTCCAACATGGTACGATTAAAAGGCTTCATTTGCTTCCAATGAAAACTGATTCATTATTTTTCAATTCCAACATGGTACGATTAAAAGTATCAGTTCTTGCAGGAAGGATAGATCTTATGTGTTTTCAATTCCAACATGGTACGATTAAAAGGTAAATTGGCATCATTAAAATACAATCTTTCAAACGTTTTTCAATTCCAACATGGTACGATTAAAAGTTACCAACTTTTTCCTTTTTTAAAACTCTTCTACTTCTTTTTCAATTCCAACATGGTACGATTAAAAGGCCGGTCACCTGGTGCTTTCCGGTTCCCTTGCCCCTTTTCAATTCCAACATGGTACGATTAAAAGAGATATGAGAAAAACTAATAATTTTTCTCAAAAGAAAATTTTCAATTCCAACATGGTACGATTAAAAGATGATTTGGAAAAGACACATATATTATATATATATTTTTTCAATTCCAACATGGTACGATTAAAAGGCCGAACAGCTTCATGTCTGCCCAAGCGTATTCGTCTTTTCAATTCCAACATGGTACGATTAAAAGCTTCGATTGGTTAGAAGAAAAGCACGATCAAATAAGTTTTCAATTCCAACATGGTACGATTAAAAGAATTAGTCAGGATGCGGACAGCCTGCGCCTGTCCGCTTTTCAATTCCAACATGGTACGATTAAAAGAGTTCCAGCACGGAGACTGGTCGCAGGGTGATTTTATTTTCAATTCCAACATGGTACGATTAAAAGTATACTTTAGATTTTCTGTGTTTTTGCAGTAAAATCTTTTCAATTCCAACATGGTACGATTAAAAGTCAGCTCACAGAAGCCATGCTCGATGCTACTACGTTTTTTCAATTCCAACATGGTACGATTAAAAGAGGAAGGGGAGTTTGAATTTGAATGCATCACATTTACTTTTCAATTCCAACATGGTACGATTAAAAGACTTGGCGCAATGTGTGCCAGTGCGGGTACTACACTTTTCAATTCCAACATGGTACGATTAAAAGAAGCAAAAAAAATAATCATGAAAAATATTTTTATATTTTTCAATTCCAACATGGTACGATTAAAAGTGTAACGAACATGGTTGTGGACGAGACTTAAGATATTTTCAATTCCAACATGGTACGATTAAAAGTTCATCATTAATCGCTTCCCACCACGATTAATCTTTTTTCAATTCCAACATGGTACGATTAAAAGTCCATCCAGCCTCCAAGATTACTGTTCCGGAAGCTCTTTTCAATTCCAACATGGTACGATTAAAAGTAGAGACGCTTTATATTCAATCTTAGTTTTAAGATTTTTCAATTCCAACATGGTACGATTAAAAGAGATTTTCGGGCCTCTTGCCCGTTGGAATAATAGCGTTTTCAATTCCAACATGGTACGATTAAAAGGAATAGTATGAATTGGCACGAAAGATACAAAAAAATTTTCAATTCCAACATGGTACGATTAAAAGGGCAATGTGTATTATTCCTTTGCCTGGAACATTCTTTTTCAATTCCAACATGGTACGATTAAAAGAACCTTCAATTCTGCGGTTTGAAGCCCGTTAACCTCTTTTCAATTCCAACATGGTACGATTAAAAGTTAATGAAATATAAAATTAGGTACTTGCTTGACATTTTTCAATTCCAACATGGTACGATTAAAAGTTTGCACGGTATGGAATTCCGGCAGGAGCTGCCGATTTTCAATTCCAACATGGTACGATTAAAAGTAAGACTAAAGGTATATTATACTGGTGTTTTAATAGCTTTTCAATTCCAACATGGTACGATTAAAAGCTTCAGGCTCAGAATCAAGACCCGGGTCGGGTATTTTTTCAATTCCAACATGGTACGATTAAAAGGGTTAAGTTTAGATTATGTTATGATTTTATACCTATTTTCAATTCCAACATGGTACGATTAAAAGGACATTTTCAAAAGAAATATAAATTCAATTCCAGATTTTCAATTCCAACATGGTACGATTAAAAGTCCGGCCAAAAACGATTGTTCAAACAGCAGGCGATTTTCAATTCCAACATGGTACGATTAAAAGATGAACAAAAAAGCCCCTAAAACAGGGGCTTTAATTTTCAATTCCAACATGGTACGATTAAAAGCTATAAGCGTCATTTATTCAGCAATAAAAAAGAATTTTCAATTCCAACATGGTACGATTAAAAGACATGCCCAAACCCCTATTATTCACGCTCAAGTATTTTTCAATTCCAACATGGTACGATTAAAAGAATGCCTAATGTGAACGAACCCGGTTCTGGGGGAACTTTTCAATTCCAACATGGTACGATTAAAAGAATAATCAGAAGGCCTTTAACGAATCCTTAAAGTTTTTTCAATTCCAACATGGTACGATTAAAAGCTTTCATGCCCGCCAAAACAAACTTTTCTTTGCTTTTTCAATTCCAACATGGTACGATTAAAAGTCACGTAAAGAGCAAATTAAGATGCTCACTAGAGAATTTTCAATTCCAACATGGTACGATTAAAAGTCCTTTTTCGTTAACATGTTTATTTTTTAAATAAAGTTTTCAATTCCAACATGGTACGATTAAAAGTTTTTTTGCTCATAATAAATTATCCTACAATTTTTTTTTTCAATTCCAACATGGTACGATTAAAAGCAAAATGAGCTTAGCGCCATCAAAAGTACTTTACTTTTTCAATTCCAACATGGTACGATTAAAAGTCTACCTGCAGGCATTGGGCCAGGTCCAGATTATTTTTTCAATTCCAACATGGCACGATTAAAAGAAATGGTAATCAGGTATTTACGAACTTAAATATCTCTTTTCAATTCCAACATGGTACGATTAAAAGTCCCTTCTTACCGGGATATTGTATTTTCTGTCGTTTTTCAATTCCAACATGGTACGATTAAAAGTGGCTCTTTTGCACAGTTGAAAGCGCAATCTATTATTTTTCAATTCCAACATGGTACGATTAAAAGACGCTTGATCAGATATTCTCAAACGATTCTCGTATTTTTCAATTCCAACATGGTACGATTAAAAGTTTCTTCTGCCTTTTTGCGAAAGAATTCTTTTTTAGATTTTTCAATTCCAACATGGTACGATTAAAAGCGCTTCTGATGAATTTCAAGCGATATTTCCGAATGTTTTCAATTCCAACATGGTACGATTAAAAGTAATTCCCGGAAAGCACCCTTGGAACATTAAAGTATTTTTCAATTCCAACATGGTACGATTAAAAGCTACTGGCAATCTCTAAACCGCTCTTAGTGGTAGATTTTCAATTCCAACATGGTACGATTAAAAGTTTGTTCAAAAATCGCACTTTTTATTTTGTGCTTAGTTTTCAATTCCAACATGGTACGATTAAAAGAAGCTGGCGATCTTCCGCCCGATCGACCGGCATATCTTTTTCAATTCCAACATGGTACGATTAAAAGTACGAATTTTAACGAATTAGTTACACACCATCGCACTTTTCAATTCCAACATGGTACGATTAAAAGACGGCTATCCTGTTTCCGCCGGAGGCTGGTTTGAGTATTTTCAATTCCAACATGGTACGATTAAAAGTACAACTTAGGTTTCACACCACAGGTCGTTCCCGGTTTTCAATTCCAACATGGTACGATTAAAAGCTCCGGTATGCGTCAATACGCCAGCAATGGCGTATTTTTTCAATTCCAACATGGTACGATTAAAAGGGATATGTCCACACAGGAAGGTAACAAAATCATATCTTTTCAATTCCAACATGGTACGATTAAAAGAACTAGTTTCCATGTATTTCGCCAAAGACCCAGAATTTTTTCAATTCCAACATGGTACGATTAAAAGCCGTTGGGCTACGAATACAAATATGCCCAAAATCAGAATGATAGCAAAAGGAAATGAGCGATTTTTTGACCTAAAAGTCGTCGATCGGCAATGATATGATTTTGCCCGGGGATCGACGACTTTTGGCAATCAAATACTTAACTATTCTTCTATGTTTTCAGAGCCGTGTTTAGCATAGTTTTGAGTATGCATAAAAGCGATCGACGACTTTCGGACTCTTTTGAGTCTATATTTTTATACTGTTTTGGGTGATCTGCTATTCATCACCATGCGTTACCAGCACCCAACTAGACTACTGGGCTAGCCAGACTATCAAACTACTGGAAGTGACCGAGCGGATTTGCCGGGAAAAGATTGAGAGGTTGTGATCTCCAATCAGGTATTAGCGATTGATTCAAGCTGACCATATCCGACATTTGTTTTTGCTCCGACGCCAATATCCTTCAAAATTTGTTCAAAAAGTTGTTTCTTTTGCTCTACAGTGATAATACCTTTATTCAATCTAAAGTGGAAAGCAATGGTAACTTCAGGAAGTACTTTGAGAAACTGAATAGGGTTAGGGTTTTTCAATGGATTATTTTTGTGAGGAGTAATATAGTCATTTCCTAAGAACCTACCATCACGAGGTGCGGTTGTAATGAACGCATCCATAAAAACATCCCTCTCATATACCGACGCTGAACCTTTCCCTTCAAATAGTTCCGCTTCCAGCTCTTCTACATTTAGTTTCTGATTTCCTAAGATATTTCGAATATAAGCGATTCGATTTTCCTTGAACTCTTTGTCCGCTTTTGAAAAAGAATTGGGAAATACGCTTCGCAAAATACCTTTTATGGACGAACCAGGTATATAAGGAAGCCCGGTGGTATAGTCAAAGCTGAGCCCTAATTTCATTTCTCCTTTCAAACCCGTTTCATGTGTTACTCCGGTTCCCATGATCAGTCCGGGATAAATGGTCATCATTTTAATAGTTACACCATTTTTAATAGAAACAAAAGCATTTTTGTAGTTACGAAACTGAGCTTCCAAAACCTTGTCATTCTTCTTTTTAAAAAATTCAATCTGTTTTTGCTCATTCTTTTTATCAATGAGCTCCATGGTTAGTTCCTGATAATATTCCTTATAAAATAACCAACCAAGGTTGGGAATATCACCATTCCTTGCTGTCGCATTTACGTCCTTTTTAGGTTCTTTCATTTCTTCCTGCTTACTTCCCAACAGCTGCCCTAAACTGGATAAATCCTTAATACGCTTATCTTTTTTCATCTTCCTTCTTTTTGAACATTCTTAAAGCAAGTTTCAATGCTGCCGCAGCTCGATTAACCTTATTGAGTAATTCAGGTGTATTATTCCCTCCTTGTAACAAGTATTCTGAAAACTTCTGCGTTCCGATCTCCAGTTTGTAATGCTCTTTTAACACAAATACCAAGGCCTTAATAACTTTTATCTTTTTCTCTTCTGAGTTAGCATCATCATTTTCAAAAAAAATGACCGCAGGCAATAGTCCGGATTGTATGATAGCTGCACCAAAGGAAGCAATGTATCCATTGTACTGCCTTTTATATTGCCCCTTTTCTACTATCTCCCTCAGCTCAATCGCTTTAATTGCAGTCCGTATCAGCTCTTCATTTAGTTTCATTGTATCCCAATTTACTGATTTTACAATAGCCATATCCGATACTGGCATTGGCTCCGATACTTACTGGACTGCTTTCCAAAATTTCATCAAAATTTTTAAAGGTATTAACATCATTTGTCCTAGCCCCCTAATGAACTGGACTAAATTTGTGCAATAATTTAGTAGAGTT
>ENA-UOVV01002192-UOVV01002192.1-compost-metagenome-genome-assembly--contig:-NODE-2192-length-11676-cov-12.424146_pt1 | contig 11676 bp, 9 predicted proteins | sample MGYA00238155_ERZ761577 | MGnify/ENA primary metagenome ERZ761577 (study PRJEB28898, sample SAMN06268775) | compost metagenome | isolation source: Emeryville, CA | place: USA:Emeryville, CA | collected...
TCGATAGCACGGATAATTCTTCTAATTAGATAAGTTTAGAAAATTTGATAGAAAGCACAGGTCATTCTGTGCTTTTTCTCGTATAAAACATTTATTACGTGCAGTTTCTCTATTTTTGTCAAACGTAAATCGTAAGTGGATTCTTGAAATTATTCTGAAAAAATTAAACCAGTGTATAAAATTGCTGTTTGGCTAGTCGGCATTGTCAGTCTGTGGCCGGTTCAGTCGTCATTCGGACAAGCGGGTAAAGCCGAGCGAGTTAGATTACAAAAAAAGTATGTGGATGAAATAGCTACCCTAGCGTCGCATCCCAAACTTTTAGAAGCTTTTACACTTATTAATGACCTTGAACCCGAGACTCGAAAGGAGCACATTCTGCTAACCGAAATCCCAGCACCCCCCTTCAAAGAGGAAAAGCGGGCGAAGAAATTTGCTGAACTACTCCAACAAATTGGCGTAGATCGGGTGTGGATCGACGAGGTGGGAAATGTTTTAGCCCTACGAAAAGGGGTGAAGGGAGGAAAAACGGTCCTGGTAGAAGCCCATTTGGACACCGTTTTTCCAGAAGAGACGGATGTTTTGGTAAAGGTGAGTGGCGACACGTTGAAAGCACCTGGAATAGGGGATGATACCCGTGGACTGGCCGTGCTCTTGGCTGGGCTCAAAATCTTAAACCAACTTCAAATTAAAACCGAGGCCGATATTTTATGGGCAGGAACCGTGGGGGAAGAAGGGCTTGGCGATCTAAGAGGGATCAAACATCTTTTTAATACGCCTTCACTAACGATAGATTCGCACATCGCACTGGATGGTGTGGGTATCGGACGAATTGTGAATAGTGCTGTTGGTTCAATACGCTACCGAATCAAATTCAAAGGACCCGGTGGGCATTCGTTTGGAGCTTTCGGACTGGCAAATCCACACCATGCGCTGGGCAGAACGATTGCCGAATTTGTAGAAAAAGCCGATGAATATACCCGAACCGGTGAAAAAACAACCTATAATATCGGTGTAATTGGGGGTGGAACCTCCGTAAATGCCATTCCCTATGAATCCTGGTTGGAAGTGGATATGCGCTCAGAAAATGCCTCTCGCCTAGCGGGATTAGAGCGTTTATTTTTAAATGCGGTCGAATCTGGTCTCCAACGGGAAAATGAAATCCGGAAAATGGGCGAAGAATTGACGGCTGAAATCATCAAAGTTGGCGATAGACCGTCGGGTTCCATACCTGAATCCGCTCCCCTCGTTCAACGTGCCGCAGCTTCAGCCGCACATTTGGGCACCGTACCCATGTTAGGAGCAAGCTCTACAAATTCCAATACGCCCCTTTCCCTTGGAATTCCCTCTGTAACCATTGGCTCGGGTGGCAATGCCGGAGGGGCACATTCGTTAGACGAATGGTGGATTAATGAAAATGGACACCTGGGGATTCAACATTTACTACTGGTATTGTTGGCTGAATCCGGTATAAAAGAATAGTCAGGAACGAAACATGCCAAGTCAGACGAACGCATGATAAGATTCATTTTGCTCTTAATTGGTCTGGTGGGTTCTACCCCCTTGTTCGCAAAGAATACGTTGCAACAGGCCGATTCCCTATTTGCTATTGGACAGTATACCGTTGCAAGGGACCTCTACAAGAGCCAGTTGCTTAAAGACGAAGAAAAAGGTAAACAATGGAGACCCCACGTATTACTGAAAATGGCGTACATCGAAGAAGTAAATGGGGATTATACCCAAAGTCTTTACTATTTATCCTTGCTTTCCAATATCGCTCCTTCCGAAGCTATTTATCAAAAAATGGAAGCCATCGCACTCAAGCATCGGTTGAGCGGTTATACATTCAATGACTTCAGCTATTTTGTTTTGTATATTAAAAAGTACGGGAAATGGGTTTACTTGTTTATGATCGCAGTCACCGGTTATGTGCTGGTGGAATTATTTCTCAAATACCGTAAAAACGAAGCAATCACCTTCTTTCCTAAATTGATTATCGTGCTGTTCTTGATTGCATTATTGGTGGTCATCAACATCGGATCCTTATACAAAGAAGCCATCGTAGCCAGTAGTCCAACGTTCATGCGAGACAAACCTTCCTCCGCATCCGCCGTTCTCGGGACGATCAATAAAGGAAATAAAGTCGTGGTACTAGGACGAAAAGATCATTGGAAATTAGTTTTAGTGAAGGGTAAATTAACTTATATACGCGAGAGCGACTTGCTGTTGATCTGATAGCAGTCAACGGAGTGATACTTATTCGAAATAAAATGGCGAAAAGAAAAACTTACCAGGGAATTACCATTACGGATTTTGCAGCGGAAGGGAAATGTATTTATAAATCGCCTGAGACTGGCGTTATTTTTATCGATGGGAAAATCGCTCCCGGGGATGTAGTAGACCTGGAAGTTTACCGAAGTAAAAAAAATTTTCAGGAAGCAAAGGTTACAGCCCTACATCAGTTGTCCCCGCTAAGAACTGAACCCACCTGTATCCATTTCGAAACCTGTGGCGGTTGTCGCTGGCAGAACATACGCTACGAGGAACAGCTGAAATTCAAGGAACGCCTAGTGAAGGATCATCTTGAAAGGATTGGTAAACTCGATGAAGTACCCTTGCTGCCTATTATTGCGGCCGACGAAACACTTTACTATCGGAACAAGCTGGAGTTCACTTTTACCAATTCCCGATGGCTTACTCGGGAGGAAATTGCCACCGAATTGTCATTAAGTCGTAACGCTCTAGGTTTTCATATTCCAAAGCGATTCGATAAGGTGTTCGCTGTACGCGAATGTCAGCTGCAACGCGATCCCTCCAATCGAATAAGAAATAGTTTGATGAATTGGGCAGAAGGGGAGGGGCTAGCCTTTTATGACCTGCGAAATAACCGAGGCTTTTTACGAAATCTGATCATTCGTACGGCCAATACCGGTGAGGTGATGGTCATCGTACAATTTGGTGAAAACCAACTGGAAAATATCGAAAGGGTTATGGAATTTCTAAAAAGGTCCTTCCCTGAAATAACCTCTCTTTACTATATTGTCAATTTAAAAGGAAACGATTCCTATCAAGACCAAGAGGCCATCCATTATTCAGGTGAGCAAGCCATTCGAGAAAAAATGGAGGACCTCACTTTCCGGGTCGGACCCAAATCCTTTTATCAAACCAATTCTACCCAAGCCCACCGCCTCTATCAAGTAGCACGTGAATTCGCACAACTATCTCCAAACGACTTAGTTTTCGACCTTTACACGGGCACAGGCACGATTGCTAATTACGTTGCTAAAAATGCTAAACATGTAATTGGGATAGAATATGTTGAGGAAGCGGTGGCGGATGCGCGCATTAATTCGGCGTTAAACCAGCTATCGAACACTGAATTTTTTGCAGGCGATATGAAAGTGGTTCTATCTGAAGACTTTCTAGCGCAAAAAGGGCGTCCTGATGTGCTCATAACCGATCCGCCGCGGGCGGGGATGGAACCTCCGGTTGTTGAGGTAATATTGAAAGCCGCACCGCAACGAATTGTCTATGTAAGTTGTAACTCCGCTACGCAGGCGCGCGACATACAAATGATGTCTGAACAGTATCGTGTGGAAAAGGTTCAGCCTGTCGATATGTTTCCCAATACCCATCATGTAGAGAGTGTCGCATTGCTTACTCGAATATAATACAAGGCTGTTATAATATTTTTGTATTAGTCGTTTTTAGAGAGTATAGAATTATTCCGACTTGTCTTTTACTTTTGTAAGTTATTGAAAAAGAGTTAGTTAGGTTGTTTTAGTTTAAGTTAAACTTAAATAAGTGGATTTGCTTTTTTAAAGAAAACGTCGGAGGCACACAGGGTGATCCGACGTTTTATTTTTAGAGAAAAAGCACCAGGGGGTGAAAATCTACCGAGGGTTAAAAGGGTGGATCGCCGTTTGGATCACTGATATTAAAGCCCCCCATATCATTCGCTCTACTTCGGAATGTATTAGTAGCCGCGCCCTGTTCAAAATTTCCGATGCTATCGCCGGCGGGAAAGCCTGTTTCTCCACTTGTTTCGTAAAATGAATCCAGATCAGCGAATTTGGTATACCGACCGATAAAGCGAAGTTTCACCGTATCCAACGAACCCGCTCGGTTTTTAGCAACGATCACCTCACCGACTCCCAGCGTAGAATTCCCGGCTTCGTCCTCCGAAATGCCGTAGTATTCCGGTCTATAAAGGAAGATAACCATGTCGGCGTCCTGTTCTATGGAGCCAGATTCCCGTAAGTCTGACAGTTGCGGTTTTTTATCACCTCCGCGGGTCTCTACCGCCCTACTCAATTGGGATAGGGCAATGACGGGAACGTTGAGCTCTTTGGCTAGTCCTTTAAGCGAACGAGAAATGATGGCTATCTCTTGTTCCCGGTTTCCGCCACCGCGTCCTCCCGTATCGGCCGTCATTAGCTGAAGGTAATCGACAATCACCATTTGAATGTCGTGTTGAGCTTTAAGTCGACGGCATTTAGCACGGAGTTCCAGGATGGAAAGGGCAGGTGTATCGTCTATAAATATAGGTGCATTGGCTAACGCATTGATACGCGAATGCAATTGCTGCCATTCATGGGGGGCCAGGGCTCCTTTCTTTATTTTTTCGCCACCGATCTCTGCTTCGGCTGAAATCAAACGGTTCATCAGCTGTACGGCCGACATTTCCAGGGAAAAAATAGCGACTCCCTTTCGGTAATCAACGGCGGCGTTCCGCATGGCTGACAAGACAAAAGCCGTTTTACCCATACCGGGTCGGGCGGCGAGGATAATCAATTCACTGGGTTGCCATCCCGATGTCAGGTGATCCAATTCGGAAAACCCAGAGGGTACCCCGGTTAGTCCATCCGGTTGGTTCTGCCTAATTTCCAATTCTTTGATGGTCATATTCAGCAAAGAGGCCATATCCACGTAATTTTTGCGGATATTGGATTCGGAAATTTGGAATAAGGCTTGTTCGGTACGATCGAGTAAATGGAAAACATCGGTCGTGTCTTCATAAGCTTCTCGGAGAATATCGGAAGAAACCCGTATAAGCTCTCTTTTGATGGCAGCCTGGGAAATGATCCTTGCATGGGCTTCGATATTGGCTGCGGAGTGAACCTTAGTTGTGAGTTCGGTTACATAAGCAGCGCCACCTACCAAGGTCAGTTCACCCGTAGAACGTAGTTTAGCCGTTACGGTGAGTAGGTCAATCGGTTCTGATTCGGAAAATAAACTGATGATTGCCCTAAAGATCCGTTGGTGGGCTTCCTTGTAAAAGCTCTCAGGCTTAAGTATGTCAGCTACAGTCGATAACGCGTCTGACTCTAACATCAGAGCACCCAAAACCGCCTCTTCTAGGTCCAGTGCCTGAGGTGGTAATTTGCCAAATGTTTGATCAGGAGCGGGCATTCGCACACCCCCTCGACTCATCATTTGAGTTCGCTTTACTTCTGTTGCTCGGTCATTTTCCATACTAATACAATATTAGGGATATATGAGCAGATGCGAAACACAGTGCTTAAACTTTATTTTTATTCGTTTAATTAGTGAACTTAAAACAAATATTTTTGCAACTTTGAGTTAGAAAATGGCTCGTTTTCGCGCTTAATTCTGTTGTATTATATACAAAGTTTTACCATTAAAAACACAACAACTTAACATTTCATAATTTGCTCGAAAAAGTAATTTCCTTAGAGGATATCCCGTTGGTGGACTTCCTGGGCGTACAAAACGCGAATATCAAAGAAATCTCATCAGCTTTTCCTAAAAGCAAATTGATTTCAAGAGGCAATGAGATTAGAGTAAGAGGAGCGGAGCCGGAAATCACCCGTATCTCCGAAATACTAGAGTCCTTGGTGGCGCATTTTCAAAAACACGGGCATATCACTCCGACCCAAATAAAAAGTTATGTCCAGGATGGCCCCCAGGCGCAGGACTTGGACCAACTAGACGAAAATGTGATCCTGATCGGAAACAAAGGGTTGGTCATTAAGGCACGCACACCTAATCAGATCAAACTTCTAAAAGCCGCTCAACAGCATGATTTGGTATTTGCCACCGGTCCGGCCGGAACAGGAAAAACCTATACCGCCGTCGCCATTGCTGTAAAGGCCCTGAGAAACAAGGAAGTTAAGAAAATTATCATCACCCGACCAGCGGTAGAAGCAGGCGAGAATCTCGGTTTTTTACCGGGGGATCTCAAAGAAAAAATAGATCCGTATCTGCGTCCGATCTACGATGCACTCGATGATATGCTACCTACCGATCGACTGAAACTTTACCTTGAAAATCGTACCATTGAAATAGCACCTCTTGCATATATGCGGGGTAGGACGTTGAAAAGTGCCTTTATTTTGCTCGATGAGGCCCAAAATACTACCTCCATGCAAATGAAAATGTTTTTGACCCGTATGGGGCCAAATTCTAAGGTAATCATCACCGGAGACCGTACGCAAGTCGATTTACCCAAAAATCAGAAATCCGGTCTGATTGACGCATTACATATATTAGCGAAAGTAAAAGGCGTTGGATTTGTAGAACTCGATAGTATGGACGTTGTCAGACACAAGCTTGTGAAGGAGATTCTGGCTGCTTATGATAAAAGTGAAACTTAAGTATGGATTTTCTTTCTTAGGGGGGATAATTCTATTATTTATTCAGGTAGTTTTTCTGCCCGTTGACTCCGTAGGACAATCCGATGATGCCATTAAAAGATGCGCTACCATGGAAGCCTATTGGTTCGGTCAACGGACACGTGTGGATTCCATCACGCCACTTGATCTTTTGAATCGACGGGTCAATCAGTACCTGAAGGATAGAAGGAGGCAACGTAAGGCCGAATTCGAAGTGATCAATATCCCCGTTGTGGTTCACGTGATTCATAATCAACCTCAAAACATCATCGGTGGATCGGGTAATCCAAATATCTCGGAAGAACAGATACGAAGCCAAATCCGTATACTCAACGAAGATTACCGAAAACTGCCGGGAAGTCCAGGTTATAACGAACATCCCGCCGGGGCGGATACTAAAATTAGCTTCTATCTCGCTGATTTTGACCCCAACGGTGCGGCAACCAATGGGATTACCCGCACCTATTATGAAGCCAAAAGCACGTTCAACCCCTATACCGATGCCCCGCTCCTCGCCAATATCATCAGTTGGCCTACCGACCAATATCTGAATATCTGGGTCTGTGCACTAAGTGGTAATTATCTCGGCGTTGCGCAATTCCCGTCGGTATCAGGTGTTCCAGGTCTGGATAATAACCAAGCCAACCAGGCTCTTACCGATGGCGTAATAATTGATTATCGGAGTTTCGGGGATAGGGGAGCAGTCCAAAATAATGATTACAACCAAGGCCGCACCGCCACTCATGAAATAGGCCATTGGCTTGGACTTTTGCATATTTGGGGCGATGCCCGATGCGGTGATGACTATTGTGATGACACGCCCTGGGCTGAATCATCGAACACGACTTCTTGCAACGAACGTTTTTCAAATTGTAGGGGAACAACCTCACGTAATATGATCGAAAATTACATGGATTACTCCCCAGATCGCTGCATGAATATTTTCACATTCAACCAAATGGAAAGAATGCATGCCGTTTTGGAATTAAGTCCTCGACGGGCGAGTTTGGTGGCAAACGCCCGAAAACTTCGCCTCGAAGAAAGTGAGCAGTTACAGGTCAGGGTATTTCCGAATCCTATTGTCGGTAAAGAATTGAAAGTTGAGGTTCGTCATCAGGGATTTAAAGACGTAGAAATAGCTATCGCCGATTTACAAGGGAAGATTTATTCGGTAGAAAAATTTACCAAAATCTGGAGTCGAGAGATTGTGACGCAAGTCGGCAACCTTACAAGGGGAGTCTATTTGGTAATCGTTACAAATGAATCAGGAGAGAAACAATCTTCGAAATTTGTAGTAAATTAATAGAATGTTTCAACGCATTCTATTTTTAAGATACATACTATTACTTTTAGTTGGGATTTACGCAGGTTTTTACCTCCCAATTCTTGAGCAACGCATCGCAATACCCCTCCTGGTCGGTGCTATTGGGCTCACATTGGTTTTCTTTAACTGGAAGGGCAGTCGTCATTCTTTCACGAAATTTTTTCTTTTAGCAGACCTCTTAGTTTTAGGGTGGTTTGTGGCCAACCGACATCACCAGCGCCTGATTCATGCCATCAACGAGGTTGAAAACGCCTCGTATATCGGTTTTGTGGCCACCATAACCAGCCTTCCCGAAAAAAGGAAGAAATCCTATCGCTACGAAGCACGAGTCGACGAGTTGTTCTTGACATCGGGTAGCAAGACCATTTCTTCCAAAACGCTGATTTACTTTCGATCTGATCTCGAGAAGCTGCCGAGGGTCGGCGACAAGATTTTCATTTTGGGACAATTACAGCGACCGAGACAGGTTGCCAACACGTTTCAATTCGACTATCGCAAATACCTCGAAAGACAGGGAATCGCTTGGACCGTTTACATTTCAGACCCCAATCGTTTTTTCTACCTACCCACGACCACACGGAATCAAAGTCTCTTGTTTTGGCCAGCATATTTGTCGGAGAAAACTGACCAAATTTTTGAGAAATACATCCCAGGTCAAGATGCCTACGGACTTACCAAAGCAATGATTTTAGGGAGAAGGGATGATATACGCGCCGAAATAAATGACGCCTTCGTTAATTCCGGCACCGTACATATTTTGTCCGTCTCAGGGCTACATGTGGCCATATTTTTTGCCGTTTTACATTTTATCCTAAGTCCACTAAAACGGTACCGTTGGGGAACCTATCCCTATCTGATAGCAATGATTCTATTTCTGAGTGCTTACGCATTGGTTACGGGTATGCCGGCTTCGGTACAAAGAGCGGCCTTGATGTGTATTTTATGGCTCATTGCATCGACTTTCGCTCGCAAACAAATCCCCTTGAATACGCTTGCCGTGGCCGCTTTTGCCATTTTAATGGGGGATCCGTCTTCGTTTTATGATATAGGCTTTCAACTATCGTTTATGGCCATGCTGGGCATTTTTTTATGGAATAAACCGCTGTTAAGTCTTTATGAGCCAAAATATAAACTGACAAAGCATTTGTGGGGCGTGGTGGTTATGTCAATTTCGGCCCAACTAATGACATTACCCCTCACCACCTATTATTTCAACCAATTTCCAACCTATTTTCTGTTGGCCAACATTCTCGCCGTCGACTTATCGGGCTTATTAATACCCGCTTCTTTAGCATTGTTGCTTCTGGGAGGCATTCCATGGGAGAAGGGAGCCTATTTAATCGGGCATCTAGTAAATCTTATTGCGGAGGTTGTAAATCTAATAGTGTCCCTGCCTGAGAAGATGCCTTATTATCTGCTTACTCATCTTTACCTGGACCTTGTCCAAACACTTTTGCTCTATGTAGTATTATTCCTGGGGTATGCCGTTATTATCTATCGCTCAAAAAAATGGTTTATAGGCCTATGTGCGGGAGTATTGGTTTTTTCTATCTATTCCTCCGTTTTACAAGTGAAGTACTATCGAGCTACCTTCATCGAATCCGTATCAAACGAATCCGCATTGATCTTTAAATCCCGGAATTTGCTGTATGTGTTTGAGACTACGGAAAAAGGCTTACCTTCCTATGAAATAGAAAAGTATAGGGCTAAATACGGAAAAGATACCCTTTACATTCCCCTGTTTTGAGTGACTTGTCTAAATTTTTATTTCCGAAATACCTTGCAACTCATTGCTCACCATTTCCTCCCATTTCCGTTGAGCTTCTAAATTAAGGCCATGTTGGGTTTCGTGGTCGTAGGCTTTTTGTATATTATGCATCTCCCGGTAGGTTTCCAAGAACTGATATTGTATTTGACTATCGTGGTCTTCAACTGTCAGATCAAGGCTACTGATTTGTCTTTTAAAACGTTCGGCTGCGATTTTAGCAATGTCGAAGTGGGTTTGTTCATGTTTAAGAACCCGCGGATTCTTAGAGTCGGCTTTCATCCAAGACATACTTTTTACGACATATACTTTGAGGTTAATGACGACCTCTAAAAAGTTATCCACTACCCGCGAATTACCCTCGTATGAGATGCTCGTAAAAACCATGGCTGCATATCGACCCATTTTGGGTTGTGCCTTGAAATCATCGTATCGTAGAGGGCGATCTACGGCGTAAAAAACGGTGTCTGAATCGGGTCGGCCCTGGTCATCCAAGAGGACGAGTTTAACACCCTTAACAAGGTTAGAATTTCTACCTTTGTTAACTGTCATCCACTTGTCGAAATATAACAGGGCGTCGCTGAGCATTTTAGTTAAAAACTCTTCGTGGTTGAATTTCCCTTCGGGGCGTGTGTAATTACTTTTGGCGTTATACTGGGTTAACTTTATAGCTTCAAAGTTTCGATACCATAGAAATTGGACCGAAATGCCACATTCTCCCTGAACTTTACCCGGTGCTTCGCGTTTTTCTGAAAAAGAAAGTTTAGTAAAACGTATCGTTAAGGGGATTCCATCTTCCACGTGGCTGTGTAAAGAGTGAGACCAAAAATCAAAGGCTAGTGTTTGGAGGCGTGTTTGGAGTTGTAAGGGAGTAGGTTTTGTTAAGTGAATAATTTCTCCTAGGGAGGTCTCACCGGTTTTTCTTTGATCATCTACATCAATCAAATAATATAGATTTTTTTCTTTGAGGTTTAAGTTGGGATACTTTAGGTCGGTGATAACCACCGAATTTTGCGCCACAAGTCCCAGACTTTGAAGCATGCATAGTAGGAGGACTTTTAAAAAAATACTGCTCTTCAACCTCATGTTTTGAAACCCGTTTCGCATTCCCTAATTTGCAATCTAAAATAGTAAAAAAAGTATACTTAATGGATAGTATTTCCCATCGTGGTGCCAAACCTGACTTCGATACCATTTTCATGGAGTTAGCCGAAAATTTGGCAAAACGTTCCCATTGTATTAAAGCACAAGTAGGGGCGGTGTTGACAAAAGATACGCGAATTATTTCAATTGGTTACAATGGGCCGCCTGCCGGTACCCACAATTGCGATGAGGAATTTCCCGAGATAGGGTGCCCAAGGGATTCAAAAGGAAGCTGTTCGCTTGCGCTTCATGCAGAGCAGAATGCCATTCTTTATGCAGTGAAAAACGGATCCAACATCGAAGGTAGTACATTATACGTGACCCTCGCCCCCTGTATTGCCTGTGCAAGGGTTATCTTCACGATGAAGATTGCGAAGGTTTTGTACCTGCATAGTTATGCGGCTTACAAAGGTATTGGGGTGGAAGAGGGGGTTGAGTTTTTAAGACGTTTCGGCGTTGAAGTAAGCCAATATCAACCTAAAATTTAGGGTTCTAACGCACTGTTTCATCGGAACGACCACCGAAGTCGAAGGACAATTTTTTTACTAAGGAAAGTTGTAGGACTACCCGTTTAATGTCTTTACACCTTAGTTTTAGGAAACAAATGCATTTCGTGTGCAGCTTCCGGGGATAGGTTAATTTCTTTCAAGTTTTAGAGTTTTTTCTAAAAATACAGTACTACACCTCGACTTAGGTTCTGAGTCTTTGTTTCATTGATTTGTACATAACAAAAAAGCGGCGAGTTTTCACCTCGCCGCTTTTTTGTTAGCTTTTAGCTGAAACTTACTTCACACCTTGGTAGATGATGGTTC
>ENA-UOVV01002203-UOVV01002203.1-compost-metagenome-genome-assembly--contig:-NODE-2203-length-11625-cov-4.427571_pt1 | contig 11625 bp, 9 predicted proteins | sample MGYA00238155_ERZ761577 | MGnify/ENA primary metagenome ERZ761577 (study PRJEB28898, sample SAMN06268775) | compost metagenome | isolation source: Emeryville, CA | place: USA:Emeryville, CA | collected...
CCGCGCGGCGTTCCTGCGGGAGGCGGCGGCGGTGATCGCCGAGGTGCGCTCGTCCGTGGAGCGGGACCGACTGATCCGTCGCCTCGCCAGCTACGCCCTCGGCTCCACCTCCCTGCATGCGGAGGAAACAATCCGCGCCGAGGTGCGCCGCGCCGCGGGCGGGCGTCTGCCGGACGATCTCCCTCCCCCGCCGCCGCAGCAGAACGGTTACCGACGCGGGGGAGGCGGCGCCGGAAGCGGGAACAACGGAAACTACCGCGGGAACTACCGTAACGGCGGCGGCGGCGGGCGCTACGGGGGAGGCGGCCCACAGCAGGGCCGGAGTTATAACAACAGCTACGCCCAGCAGCAGCGCTCCCCATACCGCGGCGGCAGTGGCGGCTACGGAGGCGGCTACGGAGGCCCGGACCCGGCGGCCGCGACGCCGCCGCAGCCCCCGCCCGCCCCGGGTGGCGGCCCCACGGTCGGGCTGCGGCGCGCGGAAACGATGGTGCTACGCGCCCTGCTGACCTCACCGTTCGCCGCGAAGGTGGCGCCGCGCCTGAAGGCCGGCCTGTTCGACGACCCCCTGTCTGCGCGGCTGGCGCAGGTCCTCCTGCCGCTGCTGCAGCAGGGGGCGACGCCCGAGTCGGCCCTGAAGGCCGTTACCGATGACGACCTGCGGAGCCATGCAGATGCGCTCCTGATGGACGACCGGGCGGAGCCGCTGAGCGAGCAGGGCATCGCCGATAGCCTCCGAAAACTGGTTCTGCGCGAAAATCAGCGGAAAATGAAGCGGTTAGAGGCCCAGATCGGGGCAACCGGTGAAGGAAACGCGGCCGCGGATGACGAACTTCTCCGGCGGTGGGAGCAGGAACTGCGCGCAGCCAAACGACTGCTGGCGGGTGACGACGCCCCCGGCCAGCGCGAGGAGAGCGCCTGACCTTACGAGCCGACGGGCCGTATATCAGGGCGTTCGCTTGCCTGCTCGCGCGGCAAAGACCAGGAGAAGGCAGCGTGGCGACAGGGCAGGCTCTGAAGGCAACGGCGCGCGAAGGCGAACCGCGCGACCGGGGGTTGCCTGACACGACGGAATCGCTTCAACGACTTTTGGATCAAGGGCGCGCTCATGGCGGGACCGTCACCGCCCGAGAGGTGCGCGGTATTCTCTTTCTCTCCACCACCGCTACTACTGCCGCTCCCACCGCCTCTCAGGATGCTCTTGACACACGTTTTGAGCAGATGGTGGAATTCCTGAACGACAACGGTATCCGCGTCGTCGACCGCTCTGCCCGAGCCCCGTCCCCGGAGTTCGATACGGCTCCCGCTTTCCCCCCGGACGCCCCGGATGAGGGCGACTCGCTGACCCGCTTGTGCGACCTGCTGGGCACCTCCCCCCTGGACGGTGGCTCCCCTTCCGCCTCTTCCTCCCCGCTGCCGCGCCCGGCGGAGCGCGATGTCGACGGCGCCTATCCCCCCTTCTCCACGGGCGACGATGAGGAGGTCGATGAGGAGGTCGTGGGACCGGACGCGGCGTTTGTGGACGACTCCGTGCGGATGTGGCTGCGCGAGATCGGCAAGACCAGTCTCCTGACCTACGAGAAGGAGATGGCGCTCGCTCGCCGCATCGAGCGCGGCGACGAGGCGGCCAAGGCCATCCTCACGCAGGCAAACCTGCGCCTGGTGGTCTCCATTGCCAAGCGCTACAGCGGACGCGGCATGAGCTTCCCGGACCTAATTCAGGAGGGCAACATCGGCCTGATCCGCGCGGTCGAGAAGTTCGACTACCGCAAGGGCTTCAAGTTCAGCACCTACGCCACCTGGTGGATCCGCCAGGCCATCACCCGCGCCATCGCCGATCAGGGACGCACCATTCGCATCCCGGTTCATATGGTCGAGACGATCAACCGCCTCGTAAAGCTCTCCAGCAGTCTCCTTCAGGAGCTCGGCCGTGAGCCGACTATGGAGGAGCTTGCCCGCGCCATGGGAACCAGCGTGGAGCGTGTGTCCGAGATCATGCGCATCGCGCCGGAGCCCCTGTCGCTGGAGATGCCCGTCGGCGAAGAAGAGGACTCGCACCTGTGCGACTTCGTGCCCGACGACGAGTACGCTGCCCCCTCCGACCTCGCCTCCCGGGCCATTCTGAGGGACCGCATCGAGCGTGTCCTGTCCCTCCTGACGGATCGAGAGCGGGACGTGGTCAAGATGCGCTTCGGTCTGTGCGGCGACGGCTGCCCCCGCACACTCGAAGAGGTCGGCCGCCACTTCCGCGTCACCCGCGAGCGCATCCGGCAGATCGAAGCAAAGGCCCTCAAGAAGTTGCGCTGCCCGGACTCGTCCCGCTATCTGCGTGAGTGCATCGAAGGGTAAGGCTTCAAAAGCGCAGGCGGTAGAGGCGGGGGGAGTCCTCCAGAAGCAGGTTCTTCTGATCCAGCGCCGCCGCCACTGTCGCGTAGTCCACCAGGGGCGTCGCCGCCACGGCCCGCCCCTCCGAAAGTCCCGGCACCCGTCCCACCGGCAGCTCATGCTTCCGCGCCCAGGCCCGCGCCCGTACCGCTGCGCCGTCGCCGGAAGCCCGGGCGCCGATTAGCCCCGCGAGCAGCCGCGCCCCCAGCCCCGGCGCCGACCGCGCCACCGCCTCCGCGAATGCCTCCTCCGCGACCTCTCCGTCCGCGCCCGCAGTCCAGACGCACCAGCCCCACGCCTCGGTCCCTGAGGGGTCCCCGCCGCCCGCGCCGGCATCCGTGTACAGTAGGGTGACCGGCATACCGGTAGCAGCGAAGGCCGCGGCGAACGCGCGCCCCTCTGCCTCAAAGAACTCTCGCAGCCCCGGTCCCGCCCCCGTGATCGCCCGCAGCCCGGTCTGCCCTACGGGTTCCGAAAGAAGCAGGCCGAGGGCGTTCAAACGCGCGCGCTGCTCTGGCGTGCGCCCGGACCGCCGCTCCAGAAAGCGGTACACCTGCCCTGGCGCGGGCGCGGCCAGAAAGAGGGCGCAGCAGGCAGCCCCGGAGGAACGCTGGGGGTCGTTGTGGATCGGGGGATTCACTATAGTCATAGCCAACAACAGGGAGGCCCTGCCGAACCCGGCAGGGCCTCCCTGTATTATACGCGCGGTGCCGGACTTACTCGCGGAAACTCGCGGGGTTCGCGGTGCGCGCCGCCGGAGCAGGTGCCGCGGCGGGTGCCGCGCCACCGTCACCAGCGGCTCCGGGAACGCGCCGAGTTGCTCCCAGAGACTTGGTCTGTGCGGGCGTCCCGTCAGCGTTGGCCGCCGAATCGGTTGACTTGTTGCATCCGGCCAGGAACGCCGCGGTCAGGACGGTGAGCAGGAAAAGGAGCCCGAAGGCTGTTCGCGTTCGCATGACGGTCTCCTTGGACGTCTACTCGTTGCCGGTGCGATCCGGGCGGAAGTAGTAGATGTGGCATTCATCCACCCATGCCGCGTTCGGGAAGCCCTGTGCGTCGTATGCGGTGAAGGGGTCGCGGCGCCAGTCCGTGTCCGCGGGGTCGATTTGCGCCCCGATGGTCTGCCACTTCACGTGACCGTCCCCGAAGGAGAAGTTCATCCCCTTCGCGTGGACCCACGCGCTGCCGTCGAACCCGAACCAGCCGGACGTCTCGCCGTTGACAGACTCGCTGCACCCGCTCCGGGACGGGACGTAGATGCACGCCTCGCTCGCCGGGCCGGTGCAGGTGAGCATCGGGTTGACCTGGGACCATCCCTTGGTCTGCGACTTGCCGAACCCCTCCCAGAACATCACGGCAGCGGCCGGGTTGGGCATCTGGGCGACCGGCAGGGAGTTCATCAGGCCGTTATAGGTGATGGCGACGCTGTACAGGCGCTTTCCCGCCGCGAGCGAGTCGTAGGGCACGCCCGTATACCCGCTGTAGTCCGTGTCGGAGGCGGAGGGGCAGGAGAAGATGCCGTCGCTCTTGGTGTACGACTCGGTAGAGTTCGGCCAGACGGAGGCGCTGCTGGCCTGGGTCGCGGGTCCGAACACGCTGGACCAGTCCGCGGGAGCGGGGGTGTACAGGAGCCAGTTCCAGGACGCGCCGGACACGCGCAGGGAGAGCGGGAACGTCTCGTCGTAGTCCTGGGCGTACTGAAGGGCTGAGAGGGCGATCTGCTTCTGGTTGGAAAGGCAGGATGCCTGGCGGGCCTTCTCCCGCGCCTGGGCGAACACGGGGAACAGGATCGCGGCGAGGATGGCGATGATCGCGATCACTACGAGAAGCTCGATGAGGGTAAAGCCCCTCGAGAGGCGGGCGGCCATAGGCCGGCGGGACAGATGGATCACGGACAGCTCCTTGCTAACGGATTAGCGAGGGATGGCATCTATAGGGACGCCGCAGGCGCGGGAACCGATCGTTCCGCGCACTGCCCTCACCGCCTCCGGGAAACCTCCCCAGGCCCCAGAAGGCGGTCACCGGGAAGCATCGCACCGGTATGCGTGGCACACACGCATGCTTGCTTCGCTCAGTAGAGATTCTAATCATTATGAGGTACCGCGAAATATCTGTCAAGGCGACGGCACCGTTTTCGCGTAATCTATCGCGCATTTGAGGCGACTCCGAGCCCAAAACGCCGAGCTCGGGCGGCTTCTTTCGCGCCGGCCGCCGCCCCCGGGTACAATCTTTATCAGCGGCCGCGCCCGGCCCGTCCGCCGGGGTCGCTCAAGAAGAAGGAGACGTGTTCGTTGCCCAAGCCCCCCCTCGTCCAGCCGAACGGCGTTCGGAACTTTCGGCACTCCGACTATTCCCTCGGCAGTCTGACCACCGTAACGGTCTTTCACGATTTCATTTGTCCGTGGTGCTGGGTCGGCTTCTTCCAGGCCCGGCGCCTGACGGAGGAGTTCGGCCTGACGTTCGAGTGGCGCGGGGCGGAGCTGCTGCCGCCCGGGATGAAGCTCCCGCCCGGGCCGCCCCCCAAGCCCGCCGCCCCGGACGCGCCGCCGCCGAAGTCACGCTTCGACATCTTCCTGGAAAAGGAGGGCGTCCCCCTCACCTCACCCGGCCCGAAGTTCGTGCGGTCCCACAGCGCACTGCTGGCCGCGGAGTACGTCTGGATGGAGCACGGGCCGGAGGTGTTCGACCGATTCAACGAGGCTGTGTACCGGGGCCACTGGGAGAAGCACGAGAACATCGGGGACGTGAAGGTGTTGATGGCCATGGCGGAATCGGCCGGGGCGGACCCGGTGGCGCTCCGGCTTTCGGTCCTCCGGGAACAGTACGCGGACCACATCGTGCCGTTCGACGACGAGGCGTACGCGCGGGGCATCCGGCACGTGCCGACCTTCATCTTTGGCGCGGAGGAGCGTCTGGCCGAAGCGGAGTACCCCGCGCTGGCGAACGCCGCCGACCGCTTCCTGTTCCGGCGCGAGAAGTTCCTGGAGGTCAAATAACAGCCATGAGACTTGCCTACCTGGAGAGGAACGGCGCCCGGACGTGCGGCATCCTGCACGGAGACACGGGCAGCGGCGGCGGCGCTGCGAGCCGCCTCTACGACCTGACCGGCGCGCTGCGCGCCGCGGCTGAACTGCGGGGCGAGGACGCGCCGGAAGCCCCGGCGACGCCCCTGGAGGCGGCGATACGCGGGGCGGGCTTCGTGACCGATGCGTTCGCGCACGCCGCGCGGACCCTGACCGACGCGGGGATGCTGGAGCAGTTCGCCGTGCCGGAAAACGCCCCCCTCCTGGCGCCGCTGCCGCGCCCGAACCGCATCCTCGCCATCGGGCGCAACTACGCGGAGCACGCGAAGGAGTCCGGCGCGGAGGTCTTCGAGGAGCCCATCGTGTTCCTCAAAGCCTCCACCAGCGTGATCGGGCCGGACGCGCCCGTGGTGGTGCCCGACTGGGTCGGGCGCGTGGACTATGAGGCGGAACTGCTGGTGGTGCTGGGCAGAGGCGGCAAGAACGTGTCCGAGGCGGACGCGATGGGCCTTGTGGCGGGCTACTCCGTCTTCAACGACATGACCGCGCGCGAGGTGCAGCGCGCCGACCAGGGGCGCAAGCACCCCTGGTTCCGCTCCAAGTCGATGGACACGTTTGGCCCGATGGGCCCGTACCTCGTGACCGCGGACGAGGTGCCGGACCCGCACGCCCTGCGCATCTCGCTGTCGGTGAACGGCGAAACGCGCCAGAACGACACCACGGCGAGCATGGTCTACCGCATCCCGACTCTGATCGCGTTCCTGTCGAAGTGGTTCGCGCTGGAGCCGGGCGATGTGATCGCGACCGGAACGCCGTCGGGCATCAGCCCCGTGGTCCCCGGCGACATCATGGAGGCGACGGTGGAGGGCATCGGCATCCTGCGCAATCCGGTGGTCGCCGCCGCAGCCTAATCTCCGACGGGCGACGCTACCCAGTCATAGGTGGGTAGCAAGCGCTCCCCACCCCGCAGGCGCAGGCCGCGCGGGTTGCCGAGAACGCCGTCCGGGCCGACCGCCGCCCGGACGGCGATCCCTTCCACACCCGCCGCCGAAGCGGGCACCACCTCTCCCGGGTCGGAAACCCCGTCACCGTTGCGGTCGAACCACAGCGCCAGCCCGCGCAGTTCGCTCCCCTCCAGCCAGCCATTGCGGTCGTCGTCCAGGGCGTCCAGCGCTCGGTAGCCGTCCGGATACATCAGCCACCAGGTCGCCGTGCCGAAGAGCTGACGCCCGCTGGTAATCCGCCCCGCCCCCGCCGGGTCCCACACCAGCAGCGCGGTGTCCGGACGCGGCCACAGGGCGTAGCGCTGGGGAAGCTCGCTTCCGCTGAGGTCAAAGCGTACCGGGCGCGCGGGCGCATGCAGAAGGTCCGCCAGAGAGGTACTCGGTTTCAGGGAGAATACGACGGGCGTCACCGGCCCGGGTCTCAGGTTCTTCAGCTTCTCCAGACCCTGGTTGACTTCGAGGACGAGCGCCTTTTCGCTGGACTTTACACCCCGCGCGGATACGAGTCGGAGGTACCCCTGGCCCGCCTCATGACTGACCAGCTTTCCGAGGCCGAAGATCGGCTGCTGGGTGCGCTTCAGGTCCTCCGGGGCGCTCCGCAGGTAGGACGCGCGGTAGGCGGCGATCGCCTTCTCGCGCCAGTCCGGCGCGGCCAGGGTCTTTCCATCCTCATAGACCGAGGCGAGGGTGAGTTCGTAGAGGCCGCGCCGCCCGCCCTCGATGGACTCGGGCTCACTCGCCCCACCACTGCCCTCCCCCTTCTTCTCCTGCGCGTTCCGAAGCGCGATGGCGCGCTTCAGGTCCGCCAGAGCCCCCTGCACCAGGCTCTTTTGCCGCGCCTGGCTCATCGCCGGAGCGGCCTGGTCCTGCTCGCCCGGGGAGGACGGCCGCCCGACCCGAAACACGTCGTAGACCTGCGGTAAGCCCTGATCGGCGCCGCCCGGCACCACCGGGACCGTTTCGCGCCGCTGGGCGAACGCGAAGTAGCGCAGGCGCCCGCGCGTGAAGTACCCGTCCGGGTCGCCCGGGTTCTTCGCCAGGTAGGCATCCGTGTTCTTCAGCAGGCGCTCTAACGGCGCGTTCGTGGGCGGCACGGGGATGGCGTTCGCCGGGCGCGCGGTGGCAAACGCAGCCGCGGCCAGCACGGCCGCAACAGCGGTGATGCGGACCATGGATCGGTTCATGTTCGGGGTTCCCCTTCCGGTAAGGTCGTCCCCCGTATAGTATCAGGCCAGAGACGGGACGCGGGCGCTCCCCACCGGGGCGGCGCTTCGCTTGAAATACAAACTTTTGTTTGATAGAATGGGCCGGGAAGTGAGCAGTGCCATGGAGAACGTGAACGAGCCCGAGGAGGGTCGGGACTCGGTATACGAGTTCCGCTGGGACGTCGAAGTGCCACAGGAAGAGCGGCGGTACGGCGAAAAATTCCGCAAGCAGTGGCGGCGCATCCTGCAGGCTCAGAAGCTGCTGCCGCTGGTCTCGGCGGGCCTCTCGCCCTGCCGGGCGCGGTTCCAGGTCTGCGTGACCGAAGAGGTGGCGCGCGAGCAGCTTGCCGCACGGCAGGCGGAGGTGATGGAGGAGCTCGCCCATCTGCGCTGGAGCGAGGGCGGCGCCGCGGCCGCCTCCTCCGGATGCATTGCAGGGGCGGGCGAGCCGGCCGGGCGGCACCCGGCCGGCTGGCAGGGGGTCCGGGTGTGGATGTCGTTTCCACGTCGCGACGTGGAAACGGCGCTGGCGAAAAAGCCGCGGGTATAAGAACAAGGCGCAGATAAAGTGTAAGACCAGGGAGGCAAGGAAGCGGCATGGCGGGCGTGGTGTGGAAAGTCGGGACGCGGCGGGCGATCGCGTACGTAGAAGGGCGCGCGGCGGCGGAGCGTGTCCTCGCCCTGACCGGGCGGGGCGCCGCGACGGCCCCGGATGACGCGGCAGCAGCGGCGGGCGGACCGCCGAACCGTGCGAAGAACCGGCGCGCGGAGCGTGATCGTGCGCGGGAGCAGGAAAAGGACGGCGGGCTGCCGGGCGCGATGGCGGTCTACACCGACCGACGCGGCAGACCGTTCGCGTGGCAGATCCCCTTCGATGTCGGCCACTTCGAAACGGTGGCGCGCGTGGTGGAAGAGGAGAAGCGGTAGCCGCAGGCCTGATAAAGCGGCCCGGCCCCCCCCGGGCCGCTTTATTTTATATTTACTCGGACTCAGTCGGAGGCGTTTCATCCGCGTCCGGTGGAGTGTTTTCGGGCACCCGCATGGAAAGGCCGCGGGAGATGCCCGGCTCCTGCATGGTGATGCCGTACCAGAGCGGGGCGGCCTCCATCGTGGTGGCGTTGTGAGTAATGACGATGAACTGAGACTCCTTGCCAAAGTCGCGCAGGAGGTCCGTAAACTTCTCGACGTTCGCCCCGTCCAGCGGGGCATCCACCTCGTCCAGCACGCAGAAGGGCGCGGGGCGCACCTCCAGAAAGGCGAACAGCAGCGCGACGGCCGTTAGCGCTCGCTCCCCACCCGAGAGCAGGGCGAGGCTCTGGCGCTTCTTGCCCGGCGGCTGGGCGACGATCTCGATGCCCGTCTCCAGGATGTTCTCCGGGTCCGTCAGCACCAGTTCCGTAGAGCCGCCGCCGAACAGGCGGGTAAACAGGCGGGAGAAGGCATAGGACACCGCCTGATAGGTTTCGTAGAAGACGCCGCGCGTGGACTCGTCGATCTCGGCGATGGCGACGATCAGGCGGTCGCGTGCGGTCTCCAGGTCCGCCTTCTGCTCCGTCAGGAACCGGTGCCGCTCCGACACCTCTTCGTACTCGGCGATAGCGGCGACGTTCACCGTCCCCAGCGACTTGATCTCGCGGCGCAGGCGCCCGATCTCCTGCGCGGTGTCCCTATCCACCGGGGCGCCCCCCGTCAGCGCGACCGCGGAGTCGGGGTGCAGATCGTACTCGTCCAGCAGTCGCTGCCCCACCGCCTCAGCCTGCGCTTCGACCCGAGCAGCCCGCACACGCGCGGCCTGCGCCCGGTCTGCCGCCTCCTGCGCCCCCCGGGCCGCCGCCTTGACCCGCTCGCTGATCGCAAAGTTCTGGTCCAGCAGGCTCTTGCGCGACTCGCGCCACCGCTCCAGTTGCGCCACCGCTTCGGAGAGCGCGGACCGTGCCGCGTCCCGCTCGCGCTGTCGCGCCTCGTCCCCCGCCTCCTCGCGGGCCAGTACCTCGCGCGCCTCTTCCGCCCGCTTTGTGCGCTCCTCCGCGGAGAGGGTGGCCCGCAGGGCGCCCTCGCGCGCCCGCTCGGCCTCGCGCGCCAGGGCACGGGCGCGCTCCCGCAGCCCCGCCAGTTCGACGCCCAGGGCCCGGGCCCGGGCCTGCGCCTCGTCCCGCTCCACGGCCAGCGCGGCCTGCCGCTTCTGAAGCTCCTCGCGGGTGACCTGCGCGCCCGCATCCTGCGACCCCGCCGCGGCCAGGGCCTCCGAGAGTTCCCTTTCCCGCGCGGTATCCGCCGCCCCGCCTTCAGTGAGCGCCTTCAGCCGCTCGCGCAGTCCCGCCGCCTCGCGTGCCAGCCGGTCGGCATCCGCGCGCCGCGCGTGCGCCCGGCGCTCCGCGTCTGCCAGGGCTTCGCGCGCGGCGGAGATCGCGGCCTCGGCGTCTCGCACCGCCTGACGGGCGGCGTCGGCGTCGGCCCGGGCCGTAATCTCCTGCTCCTTGAGCAGATCAGCCTCGTGGCGCCCGCGCGCCACGGCGTCGGTCAGCTCCGTAATCTCACGCTTGCGCCCCAGAAGGTTCGGGCCGGGCCGCCCCTGTGCCTGGGTTCCCCCCGTGATCGCCCCCGTAGGAACCACCACCTCGCCCCCCAGGGTAACGATCTTTGCCCAGTCACGGGACGCCCGCTCGGAGTGCAGGTGCCGGGCAACGCGCGTGGCGGTGTCCAGGTCGTCCACGATCAGGATGCGCGCGAGCAGGACGTTGACCGCGGGCTCAAAGTCGGCATCGAAGTCTACGAGGTCGGCGGCAGAGCCGAGGACACCGGTGAACTGCTTCGCGGCTCGGCGCAGCGAGTCCGGAACGTCCGGGGCGCGCAGGGCGTCCAGCGGCAGCAGGGTTGCGCGCCCGCCGCGCGTCTCGTTGAGGAAGCGGATCGCTTCTTTGGCATCCCGCTCCGTGTCGGTAATGATGTCCTGCAGGCTCGCTCCCAGCGCCACCTCTACGGCCGTGTCCATGTGCGCAGGAACGCGCAGGGCGTCCGCCACCAGCACGTACCGCCCGGTCAGGCGCCCGCTGTCCGCGGCGCGGCGTACCGACCGCACCCCGGCAAAGTACCCCTCCTGCGCCGCCTCAGTCTCCTCCAGGGTCCGCAGACGAGCCACCTGCCCCGCCAGGCGCCGCTCCAGCGCGCTGCGCGCCTCCGCGACTTCGGTCACCGCCTCTGCGGCCCTCTGGCGCGCGGGCTCCCGCTCCTCCGCAAGGGTCGCCCGGGCCGCATCCAGGGCCGCCTGCGCCCCGCGCACCTCGGTCTCCAGGGCATCCGCCTGACCGGCCGCCTCCGCCGCCTCCAGTTCGCGGCGCGCGGCGCGCCCCTCAGCCTCCGCCACCTCGGCGGCGCGCTGGGCAATACGCGCCCGCACCGCCTCCAACTCCGCCTTCTGACCCGCCAGGCGCCGTGCCAACTCCAGGTAGTCGGCCTGCTGCCCGGCGACAGTGCGCGAGATGTCGGCCAGCGCCCGGTCCGCGGTACGGGCGGCAGTTTCGGCGGCCTCCAGTTCGCGGGCCATTGCCGCGGCGCGCGCCTCCGCCTCGCGGGCAGCCTTGCTGTGGGCGTCCGCCTCGGCGTTCCAGCGCGCCTTTTCTTCGGAGAGCGTCGCCAGGTCGCTTGCCAGGGTCTCCGCCGCCCGCTGCGCCCCCGCTCGCCGCTCGGCGGCCAGCGCGATCTGCCCCTCCGCCCGCTCAACGCGGGTCATGGCGTTCTGCTGCTGGAGGCGCGCGTTCTCCATCTCCGCCTCCGCGTCCGCAATCCGCCGCCCAAGCGTCAGGGCCTCGGCCTCCAGGGAGGACACCTCGGCACGGAGCCGCTCCGCCTCTGCGGTCCCCTCCTCCGCCTGACGGGCCAACTCCTCCAGTTCGTCCCGGAAGCGCTTATAGTCGGCGGCAAGAAGCCCCACCTCGATCTCGCGCAGACGCTCGGTAAGCTCCTGGTAACGGCGGGCGGTGGCGGCCTGCGCCTCCAGCGGCGCGAGTT
>ENA-UOVV01002205-UOVV01002205.1-compost-metagenome-genome-assembly--contig:-NODE-2205-length-11614-cov-6.750151_pt1 | contig 11614 bp, 10 predicted proteins | sample MGYA00238155_ERZ761577 | MGnify/ENA primary metagenome ERZ761577 (study PRJEB28898, sample SAMN06268775) | compost metagenome | isolation source: Emeryville, CA | place: USA:Emeryville, CA | collected...
GCCGCTGTCGGCGGCCACCTGCAGCCGGCGCAGGGCGCGGTCGTCGCCGCCCTGCGGCCAGCCCAGCACCGCCGCGCAGGCGCCGCTGCGCAGGCACTGCTCCTGCGCCCACAGCGCGTCGCGGCCGCTGGCCTGGACCAGCTGCAGGCAGGACAGCTCCACCCCGGCGGCCTGCCAGGCCGGGGCATAGGGAATGCACGGCGGGCCGACCAGCACCACCAGGCCGCCGGCACGGGGGATCCGCGCCAGGCTGGGCAGCAGCAGGGCCAGCTCGCCCATGCCCTCGGCCGGCAGCAGCAGTTCGGTCAGCGCCCGCCGTGGCCAGCCGCCATGCGGCAGCAGCGCGTCCAGCGCCGGATGCCCGGTGGGCTCGCCATCGGCCGGCAGCGCGGCGCGGCGCCCGGCATGCCAGAGCGTGCGCGCGGCCAGCATCTCGTCCAGGGCCAGGAGCTGGGCCATCTCAACCCTTCCGCACCAGGCCGCAGTACACGCCTTCGATGGCGAAGTCCTGGCCCGGCAGCACCCGGATCGGGGCGTGGGCCGGGTTGCGCGGCAGCAGCACGATGGCCCGCGGCTCGCGACGCAGGCGCTTGATGGTCAGCTCGCCATCCACCCGCGCCACCACGGTCTGGCCGTCGCGCGCCTCGGGGGTGCGGTGCACCCCCACCAGATCACCATCGAGGATGCCGTCGTCGATCATCGAATCGCCCTGGACCCGCAGCAGGTAGTCCGGGCGCGGCGAGAACAGCCGCCGGTCCAGCCACAGGGTCGCGTCCGGCCCGGCCTCCAGGCCGATGTCGGCGCCAATCGGGGTACCGGCCGCGACCCGGCCCAGCACCGCCAGCGGCAGCAGGTCGGCACCGCCGCCGGGCAGGCGCAGGCCGCGCTTGCGCCCGGCCTGCTGCTCCAGCAGGCCGTCGGCCACCAGGGCCTGGACATGCTTCTGCGCGGCATTGCGCGAGGCGAAGCCGAAGGCCGCGGCGATCTCGGCCAGGCTGGGCGCGCGTCCGGCGGCCAGTTCGGCCCGGATGAAGGCCAGCACGGCGGCGCGCTGGGGGGGCAGGGGGGAGGGATCGGCCGGGTTCATGGTGTACATTTGTACACCTTTCCGTCCCGGCAGGCGAGACGACCCCGGTCCGGGGCCGCCCCGGGTTCAGACGCAGGCCCGCTCCTGTTCCGGCAGGGCGTAGCGGCGCGCCAGCCCGGCAGCCTCCATCGGCCGGCCCAGGTGGTAGCCCTGCAGCAGGTCGCAGCGCAGGCTCACCAGGGCCGCCTGCTGCGCCGCCGTCTCCACCCCCTCGGCCACCACCGCCAGGCCCAGCTGCCGGCCCAGGGCCGCCACCATGCGCACGATGGCGATGTGGCGCGGACTGGTATCCATCTGCTGCACGAACTGGCGATCGATCTTCAGTTCGTGCGCCGGCAACCGCGCCAGGTGCGCCAGGCTGGAATAACCGGTGCCGAAATCGTCGATGGAGATGCGCGCCCCGGCCTGGACCAGCCGCTCCAGCACCTGCAGGCTGCCCTCCGGGTCCTGCATGGCGGTGGTCTCGGTGATCTCCAGGGTCAGGGCGTGGGGCGGCATGCCATGGCGGGCCATGGCCCGGGCCACCTCCTCCACCAGGTCCTGGCTGCGGAACTGCACCGCCGACAGGTTCACCGCCACGCCCGGCACCGGTATCCCCCCATCACGCCAGGCCGCCCACTGCCGGCAGGCCTCCTCCAGCACCCAGGCGCCAATCTCCAGGATCAGGCCCTGGCGCTCGGCCAGGGGGATGAAGACCTGCGGCGAGACCAGGCCCAGGCTGGGATGCTGCCAGCGCACCAGCGCCTCGACCCGGGCCAGGCCCCCATCGCTGGCGCGCACCTGGGGCTGGTAGTGCAGCAGCAGCTGGCCGCGCTCGACCGCGTTGCGCAGGTCCAGGATCAGCCGGGTCTGGCCATCGTCACGCATGGCCGGGGCATAGAACGCCACCGCGTTCCGGCCACCCTGCTTGGCGTGGTACATGGCCGCGTCGGCATTGGCCAGCAGGTCGCGGGCGCGGCGGCCGTCCTCCGGGTACACCGCCACGCCAATGCTGGCGGTGACCTGCAGTTCGTAGGCATCCAGGTACAGGACCTGGCTGATGGTGGCGCGGATGCGCTCGGCCAGGGCCGCGGCCTCGGCGCGGTCAGCCACCGGCGAGGCGACCACGAACTCGTCGCCGCCCAGGCGGGTGACCAGCGCGTGCGCTTCCAGCAACCCGGCGATGGCCCCGGCCACGCGCACCAGCAGGCTGTCGCCCAGGGCGTGGCCGAAGGCCTCGTTGATGGCCTTGAACCCGTCCAGGTCCACGAACAGCACCGCGCAATGGCCCTGGCCCGCCTCGGCCTGGGCCACCAGCGTCTCCAGGCGCTCGTCCAGCCGCTGCCGGTTGGGCAGGCCGGTGAGCGGATCGTGCATGGCCAGGTGGACCAGGCGCTGGTTGGCCTCGTGCAGCGAGGCGGCCAGGCGCCGGGTGTTCTCGTTGAGCTGGCGGTCGAGCATGGCCACCACGATGGCCGTGCCCACCACCGCCACGTCGATGCAGATCACCAGCACCGCCAGGGCTTCCGGGCTCATGCCCGAACCCAGGACCGCACCGCAGATCGCGTCCGGGGCCATGCGCGCCCCGGCCATGCCGGTGTAGTGCATGCCGCAGATGGCCAGGCCCATGACCAGGGCCGCCGCCAGCCGGCCCAGGCGGAAGCGCTTGCCCAGGTCGTCGCGCAGGCGGTAGGCGATGGCCAGCGCGGTGCCGGCGGCGGCCATGGCGATCAGCACCGAGGCCAGCAGCCAGCCCGGGTCGTATTCGATCGCCGGGCTCATGCGCATCGAATACATGCCCAGGTAGTGCATGGCGGCGATGGCCAAGCCCATGAGCACCGCGGCCCCCAGCAGGCGGCCGCGCGTCAGCGCGGCGGTGGACACCACCGACAGGGCGTAGCCGGAGCCGGCCACCGCCACCAGGGCCGAGGCCAGGGAGACCAGCGGGTCGTAGCCGACCGGGATCGGCAGGCGGTAGGCGAGCATGCCGATGAAGTGCATCGACCAGATGCCAAAGCCCATCGCCAGCGCGCCGCCGGCCAGCCACCAGCGCCGCGCCACGCCGCGGCTGGCGGTGATGCGTCCGGCAGCCTTGAGCGCGGCATAGGAGGCGGCCACCGCCACCAGGGAGGAGGCCAGGACCAGGCCATGGGAATAGCTGCTGCTCATGCGCCGCCGGCCCCGCTCCAGCGCCAATGGCGCCGCCACGCGCGCCCTTCCGGAAGCCTGCGCGTACACGCCCCCACCGGAGACCTGTCAGTGCAGGCCAGCCAGGTCCGCTTGCAGCTCATGCATCACGTTCTCGCATTGGGGCCCTCCCCTTGGGCCGGCACCCGGACCGGCGTGCCGGGACAGAACCTACCCCCCTGCCCCCGGCACTGTCCAGCCGCAGCGCGCCATACTCCCTGCCACGGTCGCGCTCAGAACGGCTGGCCGATCTCCAGGAAGAACAGGTCGTGGCCACCCTCGCGCACGCCCCAGCCGAACATCATCGGCCCGATCCAGGAGTCGAAGCCGATGTAGGCGCTGCCATTGAGCACGCCGTCGCCCCACTTCATGTCCCGGCGCCGCTCCCAGGCATTGCCGAACTCCACGGTGCCGCCCACCACCGCCGAGCGGCCGAACACGCTGGCCAGCTGGTAGCTGTAGCCGAGCATGCCCACCAGCGCGTGCTGGCCGGTAAGTTCGTTGTAGCGGAAGCCGATCAGGTTGCCGCGCCCGCCCATGGCGATGCGCTCGTGCAGCGGCAGCTGCCCGGACAGGGGGGTGCGCCAGTGCAGCCCGGCCTGGACCGCGCCGCGGCCAAAGGCGCGCGCGCCCAGCAGTTCGGCCCCGGCGCGGCTGAAGTCCGCGTCGCCACCGAGGAAGCCGGCGGTGGCGCGGTAGTCCAGGCGGGCGAAATAACCCTGGCGCGGCAGGTACAGGCTGTCGATCCGGTCCACCGCGGCACGCGCGAACCAGACCCCCGAGGACACGTCCACTTCGGGCAGGGCCGGGTCGCCAATCTCCACGTCGGCCTTGCCCACGGTGCGCTCGATGCCCAGGTCCACCGCGCCGTAGCGGTCGAAGCTGCGGCCCAGGCCCAGGCGCAGGCTGGCCAGGCGCGCATCGTAGGTGGCCACCCGGTGGCCGCGCTCGTCGAACAGCGGCACGTTGTCGTTCCAGGCACTGGCCGCGCCCTGGAAATACCAGCGCGCCTGCGGGTCGAAGGGGTGGTAGTACTCGCCACGGATCGCCGGCTCGCTGCCCAGGTCCACCATCACCCGCGCTTCGGCGCCCAGCTCGGTCACCGGCGCCTGGACCAGGGCCGCGCGCAGGCTGGAATCATAGGTTCCGCTGAAATCGGTCTGCAGGCGGTAGCCCAGCTGCAGGTAGTTCGGCCCCTGGGCCTTCTCGCGCGCACGCACCACCACGCCGCTGCGGCCACCCTCGTTGACCACCTCGTAGGTGACGCTGGCGAAAGTGCCCAGGTTGTAGATGCGCAGGGTGGCCTTCTCCAGTTCGTCGGCCTGCAGCGGCCGCCCCAGCGGCACCTCGAGCATGGACTCCAGCACCGCGTCGGCGTATCCGCTCTGGTTGTCCAGGCGCAGGAACTCGATCAGCGGGCGCGGGTCGCCACGCCCGCGCGCCGGCTCGGCCCCGCGCCAGCGCGGCAGCGCCGCCAGCTGCGGCCCGGCCGCCTCGGCGGCCTCGCGTCCGATGCGCAGGGCGTCGGCGGCCTTGGCGAAATCGCCTGTGGTCACGTCCATGCCCAGCTCCGGCACCACCAGCACGTCGTGCGGACCGAGCTTTTCGGTCGAGGCCCGGGTATTGCCCACGGTGAGCAGGCCGGTGAGCTGGTACAGCACCTGGATCAGGCCGGCGTCGGCGTCCAGCTGGGCCAGCGGCGTGCCCACGTCCACCGCCACCACCAGGTCCGCGCCCATCCGCCGCACGGTCTCGATCGGTACCTGCTCGGCGATGCCGCCATCCACCAGCACCCGGCCATCGATGGCCTGCGGCTGGAAGATGCCCGGCAGCGACATCGAGGCGCGCAAGGCATGGGACAGGCTGCCGCGTGCCAGCTCCACCGCCTCGCCGGTGTTGATGTCGGTGGCCACGGCGCGGAACGGGATCGGCAGCCGGTCGAAGTCGTCGATGCCGCTCACCCCCAAGGTGCTGCGCTCGATCAGCGACTGGATGCGCTGGCCCTGGAACACGCCCGGGGAGACGTTCCACTTGCCCTCGCGCAGGCCCACGCCGACCGTGGCCAGGCCGTCGCGGTCGTCCTGCTTGCGCCGGTAGGTGCGCTCGCGGCGCTCGATGGAGTCGTCGAAGATGCCCTTCCAGTCGGTATCGCTGACCAGGGCCTCCAGCTCGTCCACGCTCATCCCCGAGGCGTACAGGCCGCCCACCAGCGAACCCATGCTGGTGCCGGCGATGCAGTCCACCGGGATGCGCAGTTGCTCGAGCTTGCGCAGCACCCCCACGTGGGCGATGCCGCGCGCGCCACCGCCGCCCAGGGCCAGGCCCACCCGCGGCCGTGAGGTGTCGCCATCACGCTGCGGGCAGGACTGCCCGGGCGCGGCCGCCTGCGCCGGCAGGGCCGCGCCGGCGCCAGCCAGCAGCAGCACGGTCGCCAGGTGGATCGGCCACGACCGCGGAGCAGGGCCTCGGGACAGGGACATGCATCGACCTCCAGCAGGTGACGGGAGTGGCGCGACCGCCGCATGCAGGTCCGCCCCCGGGGACGGGGGGATTATGCCGGGCCGGCGGCAAGGACCGTGCACGCGCCACCCGCCCGGGCGTGATCCACCGCCCAGAACAGGCCGCGCCCCAACGCCGCCCCCACGCCGCCTGCACGGGGGGACAACGCCCGGCCTGCCACATTGCCGCACAGCAGCCGGCACCCCGCCCTGCCCCGTACCTTCCCCACCGGAGCGGCCTGCCGCAAGGCAGCCGGAAACAGCGATGACCGAGCAAGCCCATCCGCAGTCCTCCAGCGCCGGGGTGGACCCCGAGCGTCTGCAGCGCCACCTGCCCGAACTGCTGCAGCAGTACGTGCCCGAGGATGCGCCACTGCAGGCGCGCCCGGCGCCGGCGCAGACGCCGGCGGGGCACTGACATGGGCAGCCGCAGCCCACGGCCGCCCGCGCCGCAGCCGCGCCGCGGCGAGCAGACCGGCAAGCGCGAGGCCGAGGAGCGCAACGACCCGGAGGTGCAGCCGGGCGCGCGCCAAGGCAACCCCGACAGCCGCCGGCGCCAGCAGCAGCCGCGCCAGCCGCACGACCTCAACTAGAACCATGCCCGGCGCCACCACCGCCCTGCTGGTGCTGGACATGTTCAACCTCTTCGACTTCCCGGGCGGCGAGCGCCTGGCCCGGGCCAGCGCGCACATCCTCCCGGCCCTTGCCGCGCTGCGCGCCCGCTTCGATCGCGCCCGCGCCCCGGTGATCCACGTCAACGACAACTTCGCCCACTGGCGCGACGATTTCGCCGGGCTGCAGGCGCGCTGCCTGGCCGCGGGCGGCATCTCCGCGCGCCTGGCCTCGACCCTGGCGCCGGCCGCCGCCCATTACCACGTGCCCAAGCCGCGCCACTCCGGCTTCACCTGCACCGCGCTGCCGGTGCTGCTGGAGGACCTGGGCGTGCGCCGGGTGGTGGTGGCTGGCATTGCCGCCGACGCCTGCGTGCTGGCCACCGCGCTGGATGCCCACATGCGCGACTACCGGGTCTGGGTTCCCGGCGACTGCGTGGCCTCGCGCACCCCGACCCTGCGCCGCCAGGCCCTGGCCCTGCTGCGCCATTCACTGCAGCTGCACACCTCGCCCAGCCACGCGGTCAGCGGCATCTTCCCGCGCAATTCCGCCGCCAGCGGCGGTTGAACATCCGCTTCACTGCCACTGGACCCTGCTCCAACGCCACCGGGCGCACCGTGGTCGGCGTCCGCAGCGCAACGCCGGACCACAGCCTTGCCACCCCATCCCGATACGCCAAGCAGGAGCCACACATGAGCATCAAGTCCATCGAGGAACTTTTCATCCACGAACTGTCGGACATCTACAGCGCCGAGAAGCAGCTCACCAAGGCCCTGCCGCGCCTGGCCCGCGCTGCCGAGAACCCGGAGCTGGCCGAAGGCTTCCAGACCCACCTGGAGGAAACCCAGGGCCAGATCGAGCGCATCGACCAGATCGTGGAAGTCCTGGACATCCGCCTGAAGCGGATCAAGTGCGCCGCCATGGAGGGCCTGGTCGAGGAAGGCAAGGAAATCATCGACTCCATCGACAAGGGGCCACTGCGCGATGCCGCGCTCATTGGCGGCGCACAGAAGGTCGAGCACTACGAGATTGCCGCCTACGGCACCCTGGCCGCGCTGGCCAAGCAGCTGGGCTACAACGATGCCCTGCCGCTGATCCTGGAAACCCTGGAAGAGGAAAAGGCCACCGACGAGAAGCTGACCCTGCTGGCCGAGGCCGGCGGCAACCAGCGCGCGGCGGCCGGCAGCAAGAAGGCCGCCTGAGGCCCGTCAGGCACGCTGGAAGAACCGCACTACCCGTAGCGCACGCCTGGCTTCACGCCGGGCGTGCTGCGTGGGCCTGGTCGAACAGCGTTTCCAGCGCGGCGTGGGTGCCACGGATGCGCGCCACCACTTCCCCGGCACAGTCGAAATATCCCCGCCGGCGGTCCAGCGGCCACTCTGCCGGCGGACATTCGCGGAGATCGCGCAGGTTGGCGATCTTGTCGGCCAGCTTGATCAGCCGCGCCCCGTGCGGGGCCAGCGCCGCGTGTTCGATCTGCAACTGTTTGCGCTGCGCCGTCGCAGCCCCCGAGACAGTGCGCTCAGCTCTGCGGCCGCGCCTCGACCTTGGGCTCGGTCACTTCCCGGCCCGGCCGGGCCCGGCCGGCCACCTCGGCGCCGGCATCGGCCGGCAGGGTGCTCATCCGGATCACCGACATGGCCGAGATCAGGCCCACGGTGAGGAAGGCGAAAGTGAAGTTGATCGGCATGCCCTCCGGCTGCCCGGTCAGGGTGCTGGAGATGCTCAGGGCGTAGCCGCCCACGGTGACGCCCAGGGCCAGGGCGATCTGCTGGGCCATGGCCGCCAGGCTGGAGGCCTGGCTCATCCGCGCCGGCTCGATGTCGGCGTAGGCAATGGCATTGATGCTGGTGAACTGCAGCGAGCGCAGGAACCCGGAGGCCAGCAGCACCCCGACCATCAGCGCGTACGGGGTGTCGGCGCGGAACAGGCCAAAGCCGCACAGCAGCAGCGAGGCCAGCAGGCCGTTCCACACCAGCACCGGGCGGAAGCCGAAGCGGCGCAGCACCCGCGGCGCCAGGGCCTTCATCACCATTGCCCCGGCAGTGGAGGTGAAGGTGACCAGGCCCGAGTGCAACGGATCCAGGCCGAAACCCAGCTGCAGCATCAGCGGCAGCAGGAACGGGGTGGCGCCGATGCCGACCCGGAACAGCGAGCCGCCAAGCACGCTGACCCGGAACGTTGCCACCTTGAACAGGTCCAGGCCCAGCAACGGACGGGGCGTGCGCTGCGCATGCCAGCCATAGCCCAGCAGCAATGCCAGGCCCAAGCCCATGCAGGCGGCCAGCCAGGCGCCGGATACCAGCCCGCGCCCCACCGCCGACAGGCCGAACATCAGCAGCACCAGGCCACCGGAGGACAGCAGGAAACCGCGGGTATCCAGCTGCCCCACCGGCTGCTTCAGATCGGGGATATGGCGCCAGGCCAGGAACATGCCCAGCAGGCCCATCGGGATATTGACCAGGAAGATGTAGCGCCAGTGCGTGTAGGTGGTGATCGCCCCGCCCACCAGCGGCCCCAGCATCGGCCCGAGCATGGCCGGGATGGTCAGCCAGCTCAGTGCGCGCACCAGCTCGGACTTCTCCACGCTGCGCAGCAGCACCAGGCGTCCCACCGGCACCATCATCGCCCCGCCCATGCCCTGGACGAAGCGCCCGGCCACCAGCTGGCCCAGGCCCTGGCTGGCGGCGCAGCCCAGCGAGCCCAGCAGGAACACGGCAATGGCTGCGACGAACACCCGCCGCGCGCCGTAGCGGTCGGCCACCCAGCCGCTGACCGGGATGAACACCGCCAGGGCCAGCATGTAGGTGGTCAGCGCCAGCTTCAGCGCCACCGGCGCCACCCCGATGTCCACCGCGATCTGCGGCATCGAGGTGGAGATGGCCGTGGAATCCATGTTCTCGATGAACAGGGCCGTGGCGACGATCAGGGGCAGCAGGCGTTGCGGGGACACGGATCAGCAGGCGGGAGTGGACCCCGCCATTGTGGCCGAGGATGCGTGAACCGGTGGGCAGGCCGGCCGGGACGAGAGCCCCGCCACCACTAGGGCTGGCCCTGCGGGCCCTTGCCCGGGCTGGACGAAGCGTTCTCGTCCGGGGCCGGTGCCGCATGCTCCCGATGCTGCTGGCCGGTGGGGTCTTCCAGCTGGATCACCTTGCCCTGCTGCCAGGCGTCGGCGCCTGGCTGCACCGGTGGACTGGGGATGTCGGCGCGGTCGGCGCGCTTTTCCTGGCTGTCCACGCCCAGGCGTTCGTCGCGGGCGCGGATCATCGCCGGGTCGGCTTGGCCATCGGCGGTGAAGCCCATCATCAGCTGTGGCACGCCCAGCGGCAGCGGCTTGTCCTGGTCGGTGTGCCAGGTATGCCAGGTCTTGCCGTAGGTTCCGACCAGCTTTTCCATCAGCTCGTGCTCGGCCACCTGCGGCAGGCCCGGTGCGACCAGGGTGCCGGACTTCACCTCGTGCACGTGGCTGTGCCAGAGCGGCTTCTCTTCCTCCGGCAGGCTGGCGAACAGCGCACCACTGACGATGTACTCCACGCCCATGAGCCGGGCCTCGGCGACATTGCCGTCATAGATCACGCACTGGATCACGTCCTCGTTGAGCACCGAGCAGTAATGGTGGGCCTCCATCTGCGCGTCCATGCGCCCGTTGTAGAAGTGGAAGCCGTCCAGATAGGCATTCAGGGCCTCGATCGGCGGCCGGTCCTGGATCAGCGCCGCGCCGGCATCCAGGGCTCGGGTCTTGGCGCTCTCCTCGGCACCCGGCGTGGCGACCGGCGACTCGGTATCGCCTCCGTTACAGCCTGCCAGCGCCACCATGACCAGGCCGGCAATCGCCGGCGCGGCGGCACCGCGGCAACTGGCCACCCGGCCGAACCGCTATTCATCGCCCGGCTCCGCTTCGCTGCGCCGGTGCGGTCGGTGATCGTTCTCCACCGGGCGGTCATGTCCGCCCTGGCGGCGGCGCACCTGTTCCTCGTTGGCATCGGGCAGGCGCCGTTCCTGCTCCAGACGGTCCTGCTGGCGGCGCTGGGCCTGGTCCTGTTCCAGCACCTCCTCGCGCCTTTCGGTTCCGCCCTGCCCGGTCTTGTCCGCGGTAGCCATCACGCCTCCTGCCACTGAACCCGGGGAGCAGGGTGGCAGCGGCGGGGTTACGCCGGCCGCGCGGCGGCGTGAAATCGTGCTTCATGAACCGGCGCTGCGTGCAGCGGAGCTGCACGCGGCCGGACCAGGTCAGTAGTAGCCGGCGATATTCAGGAACCAGCCCCGGTGGTCCTGGCCCAGGTCGGCCAGGTCGTCGCTGAAGCAGGTGAAGTTGTAGCCGGCGCCCAGCTTGAAGTTCTCGCCAATGCGACGGTCCACTCCGACCAGCCAGCCCTGCAGGCGGCTGCTGTCGGCCACCTCCAGGCGGCGCAGCTCGGCCAAACCGTCCCAGTTGCCCGCCAGGCGCAGGCGCAACTGCGCCGCGGCCAGGGTGGCGCGGCCATCCAGCCAAGGGCCCTGGCCGCGACCGAGACGGTATTCGCCCCGGCGGCTGGCCAGTTTGGCCGCCACCTGCCAGCGCTCGTCGAGCTGGTGGATGCCTTCGAAGGCCAGCACCTGGCTGCGCTGGTCCTGCTGGGCACCTCCGCTCTGGCCACTGCTGGCCAGGTCGTGGAGGAAGGTGTACTTGCCGAAAGCCGCCCAGCGGGTGCTGTCGTGCGGGCGCCAGGCAAAGCCGGCGTTGAACTCGTCCAGGCGGGTGTCGTCGTAGGCGCTGGTGCGATCCTCGGTGCGGGCATGGTTGGCGCGCACGGCGATGCGCCAGTCCTCGTCCAGACGCCAGGCCAGGCGGTTGGTGGTCACCCACTGCTCGCGCCGTTCGGCACCGGTGTCGCGGCGGTATTCCAGCTTGCTGGCCCACTGCATGCGCGGATCGCTGCGGCCGGCGCTGAGGCTGTAGGCGCGCCGATCGACATGGCCGCGCCCGCCCTCCAGGCCGGCATCCATCACACTTGCGCCCAGGCTCCAGCCCGGCGCCGGCAGGAAGTCCACGCCAAAGGTATGCGCCAGGCCGGACTCGCGCCCGGCGCCGCTGCGCAGCGACTGGCTTTCGCTGAACACCCGGGTGCGGTCGGTGATGCGGGCGCGCTGGCCCAGGGTCCAGCCGTTGTTGCGGGTGGGATTGAACAGGGTTTCGCGCTCGCTGCGGTCGCTGCTTGGACCGACCAGCCTTTCGTAGACATCCGGACGCCATAATTCATGGCAATGA
>ENA-UOVV01002207-UOVV01002207.1-compost-metagenome-genome-assembly--contig:-NODE-2207-length-11607-cov-3.858553_pt1 | contig 11607 bp, 5 predicted proteins | sample MGYA00238155_ERZ761577 | MGnify/ENA primary metagenome ERZ761577 (study PRJEB28898, sample SAMN06268775) | compost metagenome | isolation source: Emeryville, CA | place: USA:Emeryville, CA | collected...
GGTAGGTGAGCAGCGGCACCGTCCGGACGTGGTCGCCCCCGAAGTCGTAGAGGTCGGGCGGCTGGGCGGCGACCGGGGTCGGCACGATCGGGCGGCTCGAGATGTAGCCCAGCAGGGCCTCCTCGCTGGCGGTCAGCGCCTTGTGCCCCGGGGCCAGCTCGTGGAACTTCTCCATCGCCCCCTGGAAGAAGGAGGCGATGATCACGTCCTCGCTGCGCTCCGGGTGGGCGTTCATGATCCGGGCCACCTCGACCGCGGCCGCGTCGGCGAGCGCCACGTCGGACCGGGGCGCCTTCATGTCCACGTTGAGCGGCGTGTCCGGGAAGGCGGCGAGCACCTCCTCCAGGGTCGTGATCTTGAAGTCGTCGGCGGTGTAGCCGGGCGGCGGCTCGACCTGGCCGGTGGCGATGCCGCGGTACGGGTGCGGGTCGTTCGGGTCGTACCCGTAGTGGCCCTTGCCGGGGCTGAACTTCCAGGCGAAGTCGAGCGTCTCGAGCTGGGCCAGGGTGAGCTCGCTGATCGTCTTGCCGGCCAGCGGGGTCTCGGCGATGTTCGAGGTCGGGGCCGGGCTCAGGTCGTGGGTGATCACGAACTTCCCGTCGGCGGTCAGGTAGCCGTCCATCTCCAGCGTGTCGGCCCCGCGGTCCCGGATCGCGGTCTTGAAGGCGTAGAGCGTGTTGCCGGGCGCCTCCAGCTCCCCGCCCTGGTGGGCCATGTTGAGGAAGGGCCTGTCCTGCCAGAAGGTGGTCGGCGGCGGCACCGGCGGCCGGTCGGGGGCGGCGCCGGCGGCCGCCGCGCCCGCGGCGAGGCCCGCGAGGCAGGCGAGGACGGTGACGATGGTGAGGCGTGCGTGCATCGATCTCCTTGTGCCGGCCCGGGGGGCCGCTCGGTTCCGCTGCCCGATTCTAAGCGCGGCCCGGGCGCCGCCCGTGAAGAGGCGGAGAACGCCGGGTCCGTCCCCGGCGAGCCCTACGGCCGGGTCGCCTCCTCCAGGAGGTAGACGAAGGAGCCGTAGGGCTCGCCGGTGGCCCGCTCCAGGCCGACCTCGCAGGTCCGGTTGGAGGAGACGTGGCGGGTGGTCGGGTTGGCCGCGACCTCGGCCGCCTCGGCGGCGGTGGCGGAGGCGGTCAGCTCCGGGTGGAGCATCCCGCGGTCGCCGGCGAAGCCGCAGCAGGTCGCAGTGGGCGGCACCTCGACCCGATCGGCCAGCGCTCCGGCCACCCGGACCAGCGCCCGGTCGAGCCCGAGGTGGTAGCCGGAGCAGGTCGGGTGGACCGTGACCGAGTCGGCCTTGCGGGTGATCTCCAGGTTGGGCAGCAGGAACTCCTCGGCCCACTCGATCGAGTCGATCACCCGGATCTCGGCGTGGCGGGCCTGGTTCTCCTCGGTCAGCACGCCCTCGCCGAGGTCGGTCAGGCCGTGCCCGCAGGAGGAGGCGTCGATCACCAGGGGCAGCGTGCCGCCGCCGGTCCAGCGCCAGATCCGCTCGATCGTCTGGTTGGCCTTGAAGGAGTGGGCGTCCTTGTAGCCCTTCGAGGACCAGGGCACCGAGCAGCAGGTCCCGGTCACGTCCGGCGGGATCCAGAGCGGCTTGCCGGCCCGGGCCGAGACCGCGACCAGCGCCTGCGGCAGGGAGAGCTTGCCCCGGTCGGACTCGGAGCGGCCGAACATCCGGTTGATGCAGGCCGGCATGTACACCCCGGCGGCGCCGTGCGAGCTGGTCTCGGGCAGCTCCGGGCTGGCGGCCGGCGGCATCTTCTCGCCCCATTCCGGGACCAGGTCGGCCGAGACCGCCTTCCGCGCCGCCCGGGTCAGGCCGCGCATCGCGCCGTCCGAGCCGACCGTCGAGACCGCGTGGCCGACCTTGAGCCCGGCCCGGGCGAGCCGCTCGACCCGGTCCCAGCGGCGGGCGATCCGGAGCGCCATCCGCTCCCGGGCCGGCGAGTGCTGCTGGGCCCGGAAGCCCTTGATGAAGGCCCCGGTGTCGATCCCGACCGGGCAGACCAGCAGGCAGGAGCCGTCGTTGGCGCAGGTCTCGATCGCGTCGTACTCGAACTCCTCGATCAGGGCGCGCCGGACCGGGGTGTCGCCGCCCTGCCGGACCATCTCCCGGCGCAGCACGATCCGCTGGCGGGGGGTCGTGGTCAGGTTGCGGCTCGGGCAGACCGGCTCGCAGAACCCGCACTCGACGCAGGTGGTCGCCTCCTCCTCGATCGGCGGGGTGGTCATCAGGTCGCGCAGGTGGACCTCCGGGTCGCGGTTGAGCACCACCCCCGGGTTGAGCGCCCCGTCCGGGTCGGCCAGCTCCTTGGCCCGCCACATCAGGCCGGTCGCCCGCTCGCCCCACTCCTGCTCGACGTAGGGGGCCATGTTGATCCCGGTGCCGTGCTCGGCCTTGAGCGAGCCGTCGTACTTCTCGCAGATCAGCTCGACCAGGGCCGACATGAAGGCCTCGTAGCGCTCCCGGTCCTCCGGCTTGGCGAAGTCCGGGGTCAGCATGAAGTGCAGGTTGCCGGCCGAGGCGTGGCCGGCGACGCCGGGCAGGAAGCCGTGCTCGGCCAGCAGCTCCCGCAGCTCCTCGGCCCCCTCGGCGATCCGGTCCGGGGGCACGCAGACGTCCTCGATGATCAGCGCGGTGCCGGGCAGGCGCAGCTTGCCGACCAGCCCGTGCAGGCCCTCGCGCACCTTCCAGTTGAGCTCGATCGCCTCCTCGTCCCGGCTGAACTCGGTCTCCAGGATCAGGTTCTCGCGCCCGACGATCTCGAAGGCGCGGGCCTCGGCCGCGTCCAGCTCGGCCTCGTCCTCGCCGCCGAACTCGACCAGCAGCACCGCCGAGGCCGGGTCGATCTCCCGGAAGTACTGGGGCGCCCCCGGCATGTTCCAGCCGGCGGTGATCAGGGCCGGGGCGACCATCAGCTCGACCGCGGTGGCGCCGGCCGCGACCAGATCCCGCACCGGCTCGACCGCGCTCGCGATGTCGGCGAAGTGCAGCCAGGCGGTCGAGGTCCGGGCCGGGACCGGCACCGTCTCGAAGGTGACGCTGGCGATGAAGGCGAGGGTGCCCTCCGAGCCGACGATCAGCCGCCGGAAGATCTCGACCGGGGTCTCGCCGTCGAGGAAGGCGCAGAGCCGGTAGCCGGTGGTGTTCTTGATCTCGAACTTCTGCCGGATCCGGGCGGTCAGGGCCGGGTCGGCCAGGATCTCCTCGCGGATCGCGAGCAGCCCGGCGGCCAGCTCCGGCTCGGCCTCGCGGAAGCGCGCCTCGGCGTCCTCGGCCTCGGTGTCGATCACCGTGCCGGAGGGCAGCACGAAGGTCATGCCGGTGACCGTGCTGTACGAGTCGCGGGTGACGCCGCACCGCATCCCGCCGGAGTTGTTGGCGACCACCCCGCCGACCGTGGCGATGTCGGTCGAGGCCGGGTCGGGGCCGAGCTTGCGGCCGTACGGGGCGAGCACCTTGTTGGCGTGGCCAAGCACCGTGCCCGGCCCGACCCGCGCTCGGAGCCCGTCGTCGAGCACCTCGACCCCGGTGAAGTGCTTGCGCACGTCGACCAGGATCCCCTCGGTCTGGCCCTGCCCGTTGAGGCTGGTCCCGCCGGAGCGGAAGGTGACCGGCACCCCGTGCTCACGCCCGTACCGGAGCACCCGGGCGACGTCCCCGGCGTCCTCGGCCATGACCACCGCCCGCGGCAGCTTGCGGTACGGGCTGGCGTCCGAGGCGTACCGGACGAGGTCGGTGGCCCGGGACAGCACCCGGTCCTCGCCCAGCAGTGCGATCAACTCGGAGCGCAGCGGCTCGGGGGTGCCGGTCGCGACCCAGTCGGGCGCCCGGTCCGGGGCCGGCTCGCCCGGCTCCGGTGTGATCTTCAGTACGTCCGGTTCGAGCAGGGCCACGGTGGAGTTCCTTTCCTAGAAGAGCGACATCCCCGGCTGCACCGGCACCTCGACCAGGCGGGGGGCCGGGTCGGCGATCGCCTCGCGGAGCGCCGCCTGGACCTCGTCCGAGGTGGCGGCCTTGACGCTGGTGACCCCGTAGCCGGCGGCGATCTCGGCCGACTCCAGGGCGGGCAGGTCGAGGCCGGGCGAGCCGGAGACCTGCTCGACCTCGGCGAACCACTTGAGGATCGCGTACTCCTCGTTGCGCAGCACGATGAAGGTGACCGGCACCTCGTAGGCGACCGCGGTCCAGAAGGAGGCGACCGCGTACTGGACCGAGCCCTCGCCGAGCACGCAGACCACCTTGCGGTCCGGGGCGGCGATCTGGACCCCGACCGCGGCGGCCAGGCCGAAGCCGAGCCCGCCGCCGGCGCCGAAGAAGTACGACTTCGGCTTCGAGATCCGGAGCTGGTTGCGCAGGGCGAGCGTGGTGCTCGGCGACTCCAGCACGATCACCGCGTCCTCCGGCATCTCCTCCTTGAGGATGCTCATCACCACCGAGGAGTTGAGCGGGTCGGAGTCCTCGATCCGGGTGGGCGCCGGCCAGGGCTCGACCGCGTCGCGGCCGGTCGGCTCCAGGTGGGTGAGCAGCGCGGTCAGGGTGAGCCGGACGTCGGCGACGATCGCGTCGCCCATCGGCGCCCGGGCGGCCTCGTCCGGGTCGGAGGTGATCTGGACCAGCTCGGTCCCCTCGGCGAGCAGCGGGCCCGGCAGGTAGGGGTAGTAGGGGAAGACGGAGGAGCCGACCACCAGGACCAGGTCGTGGTCCTTCAGCACCTCGCCGACCGGCTGGATCGCCGGGGGCAGCACGCCGCGGAAGTTGGGGTGGCTCTCGGGGAAGCCGATCCGGCCGCCGCCGGGGGCGGGGGAGGCCCAGACCGGCAGGTTCTGGTCCTGGGAGAGGGCGACCGCCTCGTCCCAGGCCTCGGCCGCGTCGATGTCGGGGCCGGCGACCATGACCGGGTTCTCCGCGTCGCGGATCCGGGCGGCCAGGGCCTCGACCGCGGCCGGGTCGGCGGTGGCGCGGCCGCCGACCTTGCGGCCGATCACGTGGGCGGCCTCGGCGGCGCCCATCTCCACGTCCCAGTCGTCCATCGGCAGCGAGACCACGACCGGGCCCATCGGGGGCAGCGAGGCGAGGTGGACGGCGTGGGCGATCGCCAGCGGCACGTCCTCGGCCCGGGCCGGCTCGTAGGCGAACTTGACGAAGGGGTGCGGCACCCGGATCGCGTCGCGGTTGGTCAGGTTGGCCTGCATCGTGACCTGGGCCCGGACCTGCTGGCCGACCGTGATCACGACCGGCGAGTGGTTGGCCTGGGCGTTGAAGATCGCCCCCATCGCGTTGCCGAGGCCGGGCGCGGTGTGCAGGTTGACCAGGGCCGGCCGGCCGGTCATCTGGGCGTAGCCGTCGGCCATGCCGACCACGGACGCCTCCTGCAGCCCGAGCACGTACTCGAAGTCGTCCGGGAAGTCGGCCAGCATGGGCAGCTCGGTCGAGCCCGGGTTGCCGAAGATCGTCGTCATCCCGAGCTCACGGAACAGGTCATACGTCGCTTCGCGCACGGTAGGCATGGCCCGCAGCCTATACAGCCGGAGGGTGGCCGGCGGACAGATAAACGGTCAGGTACGCGACAGCCGCCCCGGAGCGGCGCGAAACGCCGCTCCCGCGGGGGCTGAAAAGATGCCGGCATGCGCCTCCGCCGCTCCCGATCCCGCTTCCCCGGCCGCTCCGCCCTGGCGGCGCTGATCCTGCTGCCGGCCCTGCTCGCCGCCGGCTGCGGCCAGGCCGACCCGACCACCCCGGAGGCCTGCACCAACGATCCGGCGAGCTGGTCGGAGGCGCTGGCCTCGGCCCCGGAGCCGGTCCGGATCTTCGGCGAGGCGGCGATCTCCGACTGCCTGCCGGAGAACCAGGCGGCGGGCAAGCAGGCGACGGTGGGCGAGCTCGCCCTGCGGGTCGCGACCGGGCTCGCCCGGGCCGAGCGCTCCGGCGGCCGGGCCCTGCCGACCGACCGCGACCGGCTGACCCCGGTCGAGGCGGCGACCCGGGCCGGCTACCTGGTCGGGGCGCTGGAGCGGGGCGCCGCGGAGACCGGCGGCATCCACGCCGCCCTGGTCGACCGGGTCGAGTCGGCCGCCACCAACGGCCTGGAGGAACGGCCGGCCGCGGTGCGAGAGGCCTACGAGGCCGGCCGCCAGGCCGGGCTCGAATCGGGTTAGCGCCGACCGGCCGCGCGGCCGGGCTCGAGTCGGTCTGACCCCCGGGGACCGTCCCGCCCCGGGGCCCGCCTGAAAGACTGACGGGACCTGCCAAGCGAAGCCCGAAAGGTGTGAAGTGAGCGAGCAACTGTGGGGTGGCGAGACCACCAAGGCGATTGAGAACTTCCCGGTCTCGGGCGAGCCGATCCCGGCCCCGGTGATCAAGTGGCTCGGCCTGATCAAGGCCAACGCCGCCCGCGCCAACGCCGAGCTCGGGCTGCTCGACGGGTCGATCGCCGAGCGGATCGCCGCCGCCGGGGACGAGATCGGGGCCGGCCGCCACGACGCCCAGTTCCCGATCGACGTCTTCCAGACCGGCTCCGGCACCTCCTCGAACATGAACGCGAACGAGGTGATCGCGGAGCTGGCCGGCGAGGGCGTCCACCCGAACGACCACGTCAACATGGGCCAGTCCTCGAACGACGTCTTCCCCTCGGCGGTCCACCTGGCGGCGCTCGACCAGGTCACCAACGACCTGCTGCCGGCGATGGCCGCGCTGGCCGCGGCGCTGGAGGCCAAGGCGGAGCTGTTCGCCGACGTGGTCAAGGCCGGCCGCACCCACCTGATGGACGCGGTCCCGGTCACGCTCGGGCAGGAGTTCGGCGGCTACGCCTCGCAGGTCCGGCAGGGGATCGAGCGGGTCGAGGGCACCCTGGGCCGGGTCGGCCGGATCCCGCTGGGCGGCACCGCCACCGGCACCGGGCTCAACACCCACCCCGAGTTCGCGGCCGGGGTCCGGCGCCGCCTCGCCGAGGCCAGCGGCCTGGCGATCTCCGCCCCGGACGACCGGTTCGAGGCGCAGGCCAACCGGGACTCGCTGGTCGAGCTCTCCGGCGCGCTCAAGGTGTACGCGGTCTCGCTCAACAAGATCGCCAACGACCTCGCCCTGATGGGCTCCGGCCCGCGGGCCGGGCTGGCCGAGCTGGCCCTGCCCGAGCTGCAGAAGGGCTCCTCGATCATGCCGGGCAAGGTCAACCCGGTGATCCCGGAGGTGGTGATCCAGGTCGCCGCCCAGGTGGTCGGCAACGACGGCGCGATCACGATGGCCGGCTCCCAGGGCCAGTTCGAGCTGAACGTCCGGGTGCCGCTGATCGCCCGCAACCTGCTCGACTCGATCCGGATCCTGGCCAGCGCCTCGCGCCTGCTGGACGAGAAGTGCGTCGCCGGCCTGGAGGCCAACCGGGACTCGAACGAGCGGCACGCCGAGGCCACCCTCGCGACCGCGACCGCGCTCAACCCCTTCATCGGCTACGACAAGGCGACCGAGATCGTCAAGGAGGCCGCCGCCTCCGGCCGGGTCCTGCGCGAGGTCGCCATGGAGCTGGGGGTCGAGGCCGAGATCCTCGACCAGGCGCTCGACCACCACAAGATGGCCAACCCGCACGACTGACCCGACCCGGCGGCCGGCCCCGCCGGAGGGCGGGTCGGCCGCCCGGGCGGCCCGGTCAGGGGTCGATGACCGTGGTCGGCGCCTCGGCGTCGCCCGGCTCGCCGCCCTCGGCCGGCGCCTCGGAGTCGTCTGAGGCCTCGGCGTCGGCCGGGGACTCGGTGTCGGCTGGCGCCTCGGCATCGGCCGGGGCGGCCGCCGCCGGCCGGGCGTCGGCCTCGGTCCAGCCCAGCCGCGAGCGGAGCAGGAGGACGGCGATCGGGTAGGCCATCAGGGCGGCGCCGAGCAGGAAGGCGAGGAGGACCGTGCCGAGGTCGAGCACCCCGTCCTCGCCGGCCGCCCAGAACATCCAGGCGGCGACCGGCAGGTAGATCGCGACCGCGCTCAGGGTGCCCGGCGTCAGCTTCTCGCTGCGGGCGCTGGGCAGCATGTGGAAGAAGACCGCGTTGATCACGAACAGGGCCGGGACCGCCAGGCTGACCGCCGGCGCCCACCACCCGATCGCCGCCCCGGCCAGGGCGGAGGACAGCAGCACGGCGTTGGTCAGGAAGAAGATCCGGTCGTCGAACTCGATCCCGAGCCGCGGGCCCAGCTCGATGTTGGCCCAGGCCACCCAGCCCTCGGCGTACTCCTCGAGGACGTGCAGGCCGGCCGCGATCAGGCCGACCCAGAGCACCCAAGAATGCGATTCGAATTCCATGCCGGGACAGTAACGGCCCCGGCCGGCCGTCCCGGCGGCGAAACCGGAGCGGCCGACGCCGGCCCCTCCGGTTGCTGGTACCGTGCCCGCCGTACAACCGAATAGCTGCCCGCCGAGGGGAAGCCGGTCGAAGTCCGGCACTGTCGCGCAACCGTAGGTCGACCTGGTCGACGAGTCGGGATGCCTCCCGGGCAGACGTCCATCAAACGCTGTCGCGATTCGCAGGTTTGGGCTCCCGGTCACTCGGACGCCTTCCTGCTGCGGCGGGAAGGAAGAAGTGAGAATCGTCCCGAGAAGCACCCTCCCGGGGAGCAGGCCTCCCCTCAGATACGTAGTCGCCCTGCTGGCGATGGCCCTCGCCCTGATCGCGGCCCCGGCCGCGGTCGCGGACGAGCCGGCCCCGGTCCCCCAGGCCCCGGTCCTGCCGGTGATCCCGAAGACCGAGGTCCTGCCGTTCACGCTCGCAGGCGGCGGCCAGATCCAGGTCGCCGTGCTGACCGCCGGCGAGACCGTCGCCGACGCGGCCTGGCAGGACCGCGCCCAGCTCGCCCTGGCCGAGTACGCCGGCCAGGACATCCGGGTGCTGGCCCGGCGGGCCGGGGTCACCGACCCGGCCGACTGGTTCGACGCGACCTACCAGGTGCGCGACTCCTACCCGCCCGGCTCCGGCCTCGGCACCGAGGACAACCCGGTCGTCGCCCTGGCGGGCAACGATCCCCGCCTGCGCGGCTGGGCCACCGGCTGGGAGGACTACCAGCCGGGCACCGACGTCGCCGACAACTGGAAGGTGCCGACCAACGCGGTCGGGCCGGTCGGCGGCAGCGGCTACGACGGCAACATGAGCGTGGTCGTGCTCGGCAACGGCGGCCGGATCACGATGAAGTTCGACGCGCCCGTCTTCGACGGCCCCGGCCCCGACTTCGCCGTCTTCGAGAACGGGTTCCGGGTCTCCGGCCAGGAGAACGACTTCCTCGAGCTCGGCTACGTCGAGGTCTCCTCGAACGGCACCGACTTCGTGCGCTTCGACTCCGGCAACCTGCACGACCAGCCGGTCGCGGCCTTCGGCGGCTTCCCGGCCTCGAAGATCGACGGCGTCGCCGGCCGCGACCTCAACGGCCTCGGCACCCCGTTCGACCTGGGCTCGCTCCGGAACAAGCCCGCCGTGCGCAGCGGCAAGGTCGACCTGGACGCGATCGACCGGGTCCGGATCGTCGACATCGTCGGCACCGTGATCGAGGGCGTCCCGACCGACCTCGACTCCTTCGGCCGGACCATCTTCGACCCGTACAAGACCGTCGGCAGCGGCGGCTTCGACCTCCGCGGCGTCGGCACCATCAACCGGGAGGGCGCCACCATCGTCCAGCCCAAGGCGGTCGGCATCGACACCACGACCGCGGCCGTGTCCGCCTCGGTCACCGGCAGCACCGACGGCGCCCAGAGCGTCCGCCTGGAGTGGTCCGAGGACGAGGCCGATCACGGCGACGCGGTGGTCAAGGGCACCAGCACCACCCCGGCCGACGGCTCCGCCGCCGCGATCCGCCACGAGGTGGACGGGCTCGAGGCCGGCAGGGAGTACTGGTACCGGTTCGTCAGCGAGAGTGCCGACGAGTCCGAGATCAGCACCGACTGGATCAAGTTCACCAAGGAGGCCGCGGTCGTCTCGACCTACGGCGCCACGATCATCAACAAGGTCGGCGGCAAGGCCCAGGTCCGGTTCAACGCGACCGTCCAGCCCCGCACCGACGGGGAGCAGGAGCTCCGGATCGAGTACGCCGAGTCGAGCGACCTCGACGACCTCACCGTGGCCGGGACCGAGACCGCGGCCGGCGACGTCGGCAGCAAGGCCTACAACGTGATCGTCGACGGGCTCGAGCTGGCCACCGACTACTCCTACCGGGCGGTCAGCCGCAGCTCCGACGGGCACGAGCTGGTCACCGAGTGGAAGACGGTCCGGACCGACATCGCCTCGAAGCAGGACTCGCTGGCCAACCCGTTCACGGCCAACGGCACCGCCCGCCTCGGGGTCAAGGTCTACCCGGGCACCGGCGGCGACCTGACCGTCCACCTCGAGCACGCCCGCAACTCGGCGTTCACGCAGGACCTCCAGGCTACCGCGGCCAAGCCGGTCAGCGGCGCCGCCGACGCGGAGACGGTCGAGTTCGACGTGGCCGGCCTCGCGGCCGGCACCCACTACTTCCGGGCGGTGCTGGTCGCCGGCGACGCGTCCGAGAAGCGGGGCTCTTCCCGGACCGTCTCGTCCCCGGGCACCCCGACCGCGCTGACCGCCGCCACGGTCACCGCCGCCGGCCGCAGGGCGGAGGTCAAGTCGCGGGTCACGCTGAACACGTTCGGCCCGCAGTCGGTCCACGCCGAGATCTCGGCCGACCCCGATCACGCCGACGCGGTCTCGACCGAGTCCCGCGAGGTCACCGCCAACGGCGACCAGGCCTTCCCGGTGGAAGACCTGGAGCCGGGCGAGACCTACTGGGCCCGGGTCGTCTCCGAGTCGACCCTGCACGCCCACTCGGTCGCGACCGAGTGGGTCGAGTTCACGGCCGAGGCCCTGACCGGGTCGCTGGGCGCCCCGACCGTGGGGCCCGTCTCCACCGGGGCGGCCACCGTCACGGTGCCGGTCGACGCCGGCTCCTTCGACCGGTCGGTCGTGATCGAGCACACCCCGAACGCGGACCGGAGCGACCCCGTCCGGACCGACGCCCAGGTGGTCCCGGCCGGCGGGAACGAGGAGCTGAGCTTCGCGCTCGAGGGCCTCGACTCCAACCGGACGTACCACTTCCGCGCGATCAGCACGGTCGCCGGCCAGGACGAGGCCGGCGAGTGGGGCTCCTTCGCGACGGCCAAGGTGCCGGCCGCGGTCGGCACCGTCTCGGCGGACGAGATCGGCACGGGCTCGGCCACCGTCACGGCCGGGTTCACCGCCGGCGACCTCGACCAGTCGGCGCGCGTCGAGTACCGCGCGGCCGGGTCGAGCGAGACCCGATCGACCCCGGCCCAGCCGGCGGCGGCCGGGAGCGGCACGGCCACGCTCGCCTTCGAGCTGACCGGCCTGGACTCGAGCTCCGAGTACGAGTACCGGCTGATCCTGACCGCGAGCGATCAGGACGAGGTCGCCTCGGAGTGGGCGACCTTCCGGACCGCCAAGGTGCCGGCGACGCTCGGGCAGCCGAGGATCGTCGCCTGGGCCAAGCGCGGCGTGACGATCGAGGCGACCGTGGACGCCGGCGACCTCGACCAGTCGGTCTCGGTCGAGTACCGCGGCGACGCGGCCGGCTCGCCGACCGTGGCCACCGAGACCGTGGCGGTCGAG
>ENA-UOVV01002208-UOVV01002208.1-compost-metagenome-genome-assembly--contig:-NODE-2208-length-11601-cov-4.347653_pt1 | contig 11601 bp, 11 predicted proteins | sample MGYA00238155_ERZ761577 | MGnify/ENA primary metagenome ERZ761577 (study PRJEB28898, sample SAMN06268775) | compost metagenome | isolation source: Emeryville, CA | place: USA:Emeryville, CA | collected...
GATAGCACCTCCAAGTCCATCCGCAGTCTTCCTGGCATCTCCACAGCAGCACGCTCTTCTCTGTATGCTCACGTGTATGCTTGAGCAAAGTTTGAACTGAACATACATGCAGTCAGGTAGGTGTCGTATGGAATATATGAAGGTCGCTAAATAGGCGTGCTTTGTCTGGTCTGTTGCCATCACCTGCACCAGGTGGATCGAATCTTCCCGCAAAGTTTACGCATGCCTTGTTTGGGCTAGCTCGTTATACTGCCTGACCAAAAATGAGTAAAAAATTATTAGCCTAGAAGTTCGCGGAGATTGGGGGGAGTTGCAGCGTAGGCGCTCTAAATATTCATAGACCGCGATAAATCTAGATCTAGTTAGCAGCCGGATAAGCAAAAATGACCATTCACGATAACGATGGGAATTGGACTCCCTACATCGGGGAGGCTAATGACCATTAAACCTGAAGATCAATGTCATTGTTCATCAAGTCTAAGGAGGGATTTATGTTAAGACTCGAAGACATCAAGAAAAATACCGCCATTAGGGGTATGAATGCCGATTGGAAAGAGTGGGCGGTCAGGGACCTGGAAGCCAAGGGGCTGCTGCTAGTTCAGAGTGGAAATCACAAACCCCAAAAAGAAGAATTCACCAACAATGGCATACCCTTTCTCCAAGCCGCCGATCTTGCAGAAAACGTCGTTAATTTTGAAACCACAAAAAAGATAAATGAAGTTGCCTACCAAGGAATAAAAAGGGGGCGCGGGCAGGATTTAGACACAATTCTTTCAACAAAAGGCAATGTTGTAAAAATAGCTTTTGTCTCGTCCGGTGGTCCCAAATTTGTTTGTTCACCTGAAATCAGCATCTGGAGATCATTGGATTATCAGTTTTTAGATCCTGCATATCTCTATTACGAGCTTCGCTCGCGTCAGTTTATTGAGCAAATTTTTTCAAAGATTGGTGAATCTAATTCGGCTGAAAATCTTGGCCTGCCTTCTCTGCGTGAGTTGGTTATTAGAATTCCGGCGCTATCTATTCAGCGCAGGATTGTTGGAGTGCTCACGTCTATCGATCAAAAAATACATCTCATTCTCCAAATTAATCAAAACTTAAAATCCGCCCAATCTATCTACAAAAGCTGGTTTGTCGACTTTGATCCCGTAAAGGCAAAAATTGCTGCGAAGGAACGCTGGTACGCCATGCAGCCCGCAGACGAATCTGCTTCGCCAGTGTGTTATGCCGAGGAAGCCGTGCTGCCAGATTTGGAGGCATACATCAATCTCGCAGCCATGCGCGTTATTAGTGGCAAAAGTGAGCTCGAACTGGCCGAGCTTCAACAACAAAACCCTACGCGATATCAGCAGCTCGCGGAGATTGCTGCGCTTTTTCCTAGTGCGATGGAGGATTCGGAATTGGGCGAGACCCAATGGTCAGAATTAATCGCGCTGCGCGACGAAATAAGAGCCCGCCTGCCTAGCGACTAAGAGCCGGTTGCTTCGCTGCGCTTCGTCTGGAAAAAGCTCGTGAAGGTGGCACACAAGCCAAACATAGGCTAAAACTAATCCAGCCCTCAGTCAGCAAACACGCTGACCGTCAAATGCTCGGACGCTTGATTCAGTTGTTGTTAGCAGTCTTATGTCCGAACAAAATCTCACCCAAGAACAAGTCTCCATTAAAAATCATCTCAATTTTCTCAGTATTGGCGCGGGTTCCATCGCCGCGTTGATCGTCGGCGGGTTGGTGTGGTTTTCCTACAGCGATACTCATCCAATTCTGAGTTACATCTTCGTCGCGTTGGCAGGGGCGGGAGCCTTTGCTGTGGTGAGGTATGGCGTGATGGCCTGGTTGGCGTCCGACGCTCAATGCAAACAGTGTGGCGAAGCCTTTGCGGTGAGTTTGGCAAATACGGATGAGACTTTTCTTTCCTCCACCCCACGCAAACGCGAACAAGAAACCGGCCGCTCCATCTCCGGCCCTAATGAAGGCAAACGTTTAATTACAGTGACGACCTGGACCGAAGAGCGTTATGAAGTGGTAAAAACTTTTAGCTGCTGTTGTTGTGGGCACAGCTATCAGGAAAGGTCTTTTAAAACAGTGGAAGCGAACAAAAATTCGGATCAGATTTACCGGCGGTGATTAACCGTTGCAGACATAAAAAAGGCGATTCAATTGAATCGCCTTTTTTTGTTTTACATTTTCTATTTATTTTTTCTTCAAATACCCATGCATATCCAACCAACGCACAAAATTGCCGAACCAAGCAGTGCTGGTGGTGGTTTTGTTGTACATACCAAAACCGTGTCCGCCCTGTTCAAACAGGTGGAATTCCACCGGGCGTTTGGCGGCGCGCCAGCTGTCGATCAGGCCGTATCCTGAGTTGGCAAAGAACGGGTCGTCCGCAGCTAATGCGACGAATAATGGCGGTGCATCAGCAGGGACTTTTGTTTCGCTCAAAGGACCGTAGATATTGGCAATAAATGCGGGATTGGCGTCTTGACCGTAAAGCGCGGTAGACATGGTGAGCATGGCGCCGGCGGAGAAGCCAACCATGCCGATGCGGTCGGGATCAACTCGCCATTCTTTAGCGCGCTCGCGGACCAGAGCAAAGGCAGCGCGGGCATCGGCGATTTGCACAGCAAATTCTTCAGCAGGGTTTTGATCGGAGAGCGGACGAGCAGCGCGTGGGGCGCCGGAGAACATCGCCGCCATGGCTTTTTGGAATTCGTCCATGTCGGCAGGAGTTTGTACGAGGCGATATTTCAGAACGAAGGCTGCAATACCTTTATCCGCCAGTGCTTTGGCAACATCCCATCCTTCATTGCTCATAGACAAAGTGCGGAAACCACCGCCGGGCGCAACGATCACGGCTGCGCCCGTGGCTTTGCGTTTTTTGGGCAGGAAGGGCGTTAAGGTCGCCTCGGTAACGTTGCGTGCGAAGGAGCTGTCGTATTGGCTATGCCAGGATTCCTGCGCAGTTGCGTTTGGCAGCGGACCGGTTCCCAGGGCAATAGCGTTGGGCTGTTTGGGAATGGCGATCGGAGTCATGGTGTCATTTTGCGCAAAGGCTGGTGCGGCTACATGACAGGCGAGGGTGGTAAGGGTTATGGCAAGGAACCGGCTAAAACCGGTTTTACGTGAGTGTTTGATCATTCTTATTAGTCTCCTGGTTGTGGCGGTCATCTCAAAAATGCCGGGCGTAATCATAATATAAAAAGTTGAAATAAATCCGCAGAAGTACACATGTGTACTGAATAACTGAATTCTGATCTTTATTTAACTTAAGTGCCGCCAACAGGAATTTGGAGAGGGAATTTGTGAAGAGATAACGGATGGATTTATTGCGAGGAAAAGGCCGGCTTGCGCCGGCCTAATAATTCAGAGACTGGTTTCTGCAGCGCCAACGCGAATTTGCGATGGCATTTCGTGATCCGGTTTCGGCGTGGTGGGGCTGCTCGGTGGCAAAATCGGCAGAGTGATTTTGGGTTGTTCTCCGGTTAAGCTCTGCAGAAATGCGGTAATTGCATCCACTTCATTTTCTTTGAGTTCCCGTCCTAATTGGCTATTGCCCATAATGGCGACCGCTTCTTTTAATTCCCACACTTCGCCGCTGTGAAAATAAGGTGCGGTGATGGCGACATTGCGCAGTGGTGATGCGCGGAAGACATATTCATCACTCGCGGTATTGGTCACGGCAAAGCGGCCTTTATCTTCCACTGGCAAAATATCCGCACCGGGTTTTTTCACAACACCGAAGGGGAAATACGCTTGACCACCGACATTGACACCGTTGTGACAAGCGGTGCAGCCGGTATTCATAAATAATTCCAGCCCTTCTTTTTGTTGTTTGGTCAGCGCGTTGTTATCGCCTTTAAGAAAACGATCAAACGGCGCGTTTGGCGTAATCAATGTTGTCTCAAAAGCGGCGAGCGCACGCGCGGCGTTGGCGATGGTGACAGGATTTTTGCCACCAAACGCTTTTTGAAATTCCGCTACGTACTGCGGAATGCTTTTTAATGTGGCTTCGATGCGCTCCGGCGTATTGTTCATTTCCACTGGCGCTTGTAAGGGGCCCAGTGCCTGCTCTTTCAGATCTGCGGCGCGGCCATCCCAAAACTGCGCGGCATTAAATACGGCGTTGAGCGCGGTGGGATTATTGCGCGGGCCTTTTTGCCAGCCGTGACCAATAGAAACCTGCACATTGTCACCGCCGCCGATACTCAGGTTGTGGCAGGTGTTGCAGCTGATGAGATGGCTGCGTGACAGGCGCGGATCGAACCAGAGTTTATGCCCGAGCTCCACATGTGCGGACACGACTTTTTCTCCGGCCACTTCGGTGACTTTTTCTGGAATCGGCTTGAATATGGCGTTGGCGCGATCGCGCAAAGCCTGATCCGCATTGGCAGCGCTTGTTATCAGCAATGTTCCGCTGATCAGTAAGGAGAGCAGGGTTTTGGTCTTCATGGAGTGGTCCTCATCGTTACCTGAAATTCGTTGAAGCCATTTAATACAGAGCTTTGTTAGAAATGCCGGCGGCTAACTACTTCAGTTTAGATCACAGGTTATCTAACTGGATGCAGAATGGCTTTGCATAAAGCATGGCCGCTACGGCGAATCGCGGCGGGCCGCGAGTGCCGTAACGGGCTTTCAGTACAGCAGTTGGTGAGTGACCTTAATGATACCGCTGGGGTGCGGTCAGGATTTGATCGACATCAACAGTTCGAGAGAACGGATGCGTTCGTCTGGATCGTATAAATCGATGGTGAACATAAATTCGTTAATTTTTAGTTCGTCCGCCAGCGTTTCCAAACGCGCTTTGACTTGCGCTGGCGTACCCACAGCGGCGAGAGCGAGAAATTCATTTACACCGGCGGCTTCCTGCGGCGTCCAGAGCTCATTCATATTTTCCACCGGCGGGCGCAGCCACAGGGGCTGATTGCGGAATAGGGCAAGGATGCGCTGTTTACCTGTGGTGGAAATAAATTTCGCCCGCGCTTCGGTTTCCGCAACAACGACAGGTAATCCCAAAATAACGTAGGGTTCGGCGAGAGTGGCGGAAGGGCGGAATTGGGTTTGATAAATGTGAATCGCCTCCCGCACTAAACGCGGCGCGAAATGGCCAGCAAAGGCATAAGGCAGGCCGCGTTGGGCAGCGAGTTGCGCGCTAAACAGACTGGAGCCCAACAACCAAATCGGAACTTGTGTGCCCACACCCGGCACCGCTTTTAATTTTTGCTGCGGTGTTGCCGGCGCTAGCAATTGTTGTAACAGGGAGACTTCCTGAGGAAATTCGTCGGCAGCGCGATCGTCGCGGCGAAGTGCTCTTGCGGTAATTGGATCTGTGCCGGGGGCGCGACCGAGACCTAGATCAATGCGATCGGGGTAAAGGCTCGCAAGGGTGCCGAATTGTTCGGCAATCACCAGCGGTGGATGGTTGGGCAGCATAATGCCGCCGGAGCCCACGCGAATATTGCGGGTGCCACCTGCAATATGGCCGATCAAAACAGCTGTGGCGCTGCTGGCGATACCTTCCATGTTGTGATGTTCCGCCAGCCAAAAGCGTTTATAACCGAGGGCATCCGCCGCTTGGGCGTAACGCAGCGAGTGCTTGAAGGCATCGCAAGCGTCGCTGTCCACACGGATGGAAGCGAGTTCGAGAAGGGAAAATGGAATGGTATCGAGCATAAATTGTGTACTTCTGTGTTATCGCTGACGTATCGGCAAATATGGGGTTGTCGCCTGATTGTTGCAATGCCAAAAAACTTTGCAAACGTGTTATCAAAAAACGTTATCCATAACGATTTATCGGGAGAAATCACCGACTGCGTCGCACTTTTACGAGTCCTTGCTGCTTAGAATGGGGGAAATCCCCCCAAATGCGAAAATCCCTATGAACAAGCACATCTCAGAAGATCGGACTCCTGTTTTAACCAGCAATACTGCAGAAGCTTCCCGCAGATGTTTAGTGAAAGCCTTTGGCTCAGCCATGGTTGCCGCCCCTGTTTTGGCCATGTTTGGTTGCGGTGGCGGTACCGGCTCTCCCAGCAGCTCAAGTTCATCCAGTAGTAGCAGTTCGAGCTCATCCAGCAGTTCAAGTTCATCTAGCAGTTCCAGCAGCTCCAGCTCATCCAGCAGCAGTTCCAGTTCTTCCAGTTCGGGCAGCACGCCGGAAGGCTGGACGCTCCGCGGCGGCACCGCTTCCATGCGCGCAGAATTTCCGCCGCTGAATGCGTTTGAGGGCGTAAGCAGCACCACCTGCAAGGTCTACAAAGGTCCTTCACTGGGGCCTTGCCTGTTCGGTTTGGACGGGCACCGGGAAGATATTTCCGAAGGCGAACTCGGTTTGCCTTTGGTCTTTGCCTTCAAGATATTGAATGCCGACTGTTCCCCGGCCGCTGGCATCACCGTAGAAGTTTGGCACACCAATTGTGACGGCCTATATTCGGGTAACACTGCACAGGCCACTTATCTCGGCCCTAATTGGAACGTCGGCAACATATGCACGACCAATGATCCTATGAGAGCGCCGCGAGCCAAGGCGTCAACATGGCACCGTGGCTCCCAAGTCACCAATAGTGAAGGTGAGGTTTTCTTCCGCTCCTGTTTCCCCGGTTGGTACACCGGTCGCACGAACCACGTGCACTTGCGCTGCTCTCAGAACAACACGCAACTTTTCTTCACCCAATTTGCGTGGACCGATGAATTGTGTCAGGAAATTCACGTAAACCATCCGGAATACAGCGGCAAACCGCAAGACACCCCGCTCAGCGGTTACGATCCGGAATTCGGCGGACCTAATCGCGGCACCGATATGATTTTCACGGTCAAAAAACTCAGCGATGGCTCTATGTTGAGTTCAAAAATTGTGACCATGGGCTAACAGCCTTTATTAGAGATTATTAATTTATTATTGCGGCGAGCGGCTTTTTCAGCGCTCGCCGTTTTTGTGTTTTTAATTTTTTTGCTGGAGATCGTTTTATGGTGGGCATACCCGAATATGCATTGGAGCGGTTATACGATGCCCCGGCTGAACTCCTTTGGAAAAGCTGGGCTGACGCCGCGCTTTTTTCCCGCTGGTACGGCGCAGGTGTGCAGGCCATCGTGCATAAAATGGATGTGCGCCCAAATGGTGAAGCGCTCATCGAATTGAAGTGGGGTGATAACTCGTTATTTCAGAGATTTCGGTATATCGCAGTCGAGCCCTACGAGCGGCTGACTTGGTTGTTTTCTTCCACCAATCACAACTGGGAGATAGTACCGTCTCCACTCGCAGAAGCATGGCCGGCCAATTTTTTGACCACCATAAAACTGGAACCGCATGAGGGAAAATTTATCCTGCATCTTTCCTTGACTCCTGTTGAAGCCAGCGATGCGGAAATAATGGCGTTTAGAAAAGCCCGATTAAATATCGACGATGGTTGGAATGCAGGGATGAAAGTGTTGGATGAAATTATTGAAGAATTAAAAAAATAGGAAATACAAAAATCGCCCGGCTGCATTTAGCCGGGCGATAAGGCGATTTAGTCGATCTTCACCGGTGGTTCCGCACCATCCAATATCCATTGCCGCAGATTGTCGAGTTCCTGTTGCGTCAGACCCGGCATGCCGCCGGGGGGCATGCGATTTTTACAGCTGGCCAATTTGCAACTGACGTCGGCATTTTGGCTTTGCCCGTTAGCTTTCAGGTAGAGCCAGCTATGGTCGGGATCACCCGGTACCACCAGTTTGTAGCCGTTGACATTGGCGGCATCCACATTGACCAAGCGTCGCACAATTTCGGCGGAACTGATCTGATAGCCCAGACGCAATCCAGCTTCTTCACCTGCGCCATGACAGGTTGCACAACCGGCGCGCTCAAGTGCCGGGCGCACCAATTCATGGAAAAAGCCAGCTTCGCGGATTTCCTCAACAGGTTCTTCCACGGGCACCAGACTCGGGTCGATTTTCTGCGCCCAGAATTCCATTTCTTTACATTGCGCCACCAACTCGGTATTCAGTTTGGTATCGCCCGGGTCAGACTGTGTGGCGACGCGGTATTTTTCCCACACGTTGTCGATCCAGCCATGCAGTTTCCAGAACAGATAAGCGTCCAGATTACGCCGCTGATTGGCCACGCTGTGCGCCTGGTTGTTGCGCGGATAACCGTTGAAGTGAAGGGCACCGTGCAGACTAGAGGCACCTATAGCGCCGCCGAGAGAGCCACATTGAATCCACTGGCCGAAGTGGCCTTCGGTGGGCCAGCGTTGCAGGATCTCGTCTCGCGACATGGAGCTGATGCCATCCGCCAAGGCGGCATCTGCGCGTACAGACGAAGGCCATTCTGAGAAATACTGTTGCAGTATGTCGGGGTAATCGCTGCGGCTTGGGAACATGGACCAGCCGGTGAATTGTTCCGTGTGATTAGGCCACAACTCTTTCAACGCCTGGATCATGTGGCGGTGCATAACCAGAAATTCATAACCGTCCTGCGGGCCAGCACATTCGTTTTGTTCGGGCTTCATTTCCGGGAATTTACAGGGATCGATAACCGCGCCACCGCCACCACCAAAACCGGTGCCGCAGCGTCTCACTTGATGCCACACGAAATGCGCTTCCTGCCAAGCATTGTCTTCCATCCACTTGATCACTTCCGGCTGCACGGTGGCATCGGTTTGACCGTTTGCGGTAAACGGGGCGTAGCCATCGGCCATAGTGGCATCGGTCGATTGCGGATGCTGCCCGGATTCGCAGTGGCTATGCGGTTGGGCTTGCCCTGATGAGCTGGAAGACGATGACGAAGAACTTGAGGAGCTTGAACTTGATGAAGAACTGCTGCTGGACGATGAACTCGAGCTTGAAGAAGAGCTGGAAGGTGTGTCGCCGTCTGTGCCTCCACAGGACGACAGGGTTGCTACCAGCAGCGCAACGCCTGCCAAATGAAGAGGTCCGGTGGACCTCATTAACTTCGGAATTTTCATGTATTGCTCCCCCCGTTTTTGCTGTTGATTTTTTAGTGGTTTTCACAACAACCATTTCTATGCCCAAGCGGAGCATTGCTCTGTTTGTTCATATTTGGGGTATTTTACCTCACATGCATCTTTTCAAATGTCTTCGACAGCGACCAAATACCAATTACCGGACCCGGTTCACATACCTTTGCGAAGAGTTTTTTCAACCAATCCAAAGATGCTTATTTGCTTTTCTTTTTTTATCTCACGTGTGAACTAATTGAGAAAATGCAGAGGATTCTGGGTGCCAATTACTGGAGGGCACTCACAAAGGGGGGGGTAAAAATGGCGGGTTCGTGCACGAGATAGAGAAGGGATGTTTCAAACGATTGCTACAAATGGAGAGGGTAAATGCTGAAGAGATGAGTGCGAACCCTATCGCAACTTTGCACAAAATTTCCCCTCTTGATTCAGCCGTCTCGGCATTGCCAGCCGGACTTGCCTTAGACTGCCGACTTCTAGTCCGCACGCCAATATGCATATAAAACACGCCAACGGGCGTATAACAGCAGGCTGCGTGGGATAAAACGGCGCGGCCGGCCTGTGGATTGGAGTCTTTTCGTTGACCTACAGGCGGACACCATGAATAGCAATAAAACCAACTTTCTCTCTCTCGGCGCAGGCAGAGTCCTGGCTTTGGGGTTGATCGCCGCGGCGCTTACAGCCTGCGGCGGTGGCACCGGCAATTCCAGCTCATCCAGCAGCTCCAGTTCTTCCAGTAGTAGTTCGAGCTCGTCGAGCAGCTCCTCATCCAGCTCGTCGAACTCGTCGTCGAGCAGTTCTTCAAGCTCGTCTTCCAGTTCCAGCTCTTCTTCCTCCAGCAGCTCAAGCTCCTCTGGCGGCAATTTTGTGGTGCTCTATGCGGTGAATGCGGGCAGCTCGCTGGCTGAATTCATTGCGTCGGATGGCGTCAAGTACGAGCGCGACAGGTACTACAGCCTGGGCAGCGCCGGTTCCACCACTGACGCGATTGCGAACACTGCCGATGATGTTCTCTATCAATCCGAGCGCTGGGGCACCTTCAGCTACAACTTCCCAGTCGCCGAAGGCACCTACGATGTCACTCTGCACATGGTGGAGGCGTACTACGGCGCTAACGGCGTTAGCGGCAGCCGGGTGTTCAATGTGGAAGTGGAAGGCAATGCTCTGGTCCGCGATTTCAATCCGCTGGTTGCTGCCGGTGGCCATGACACCGCCCACCAGATCGAGCTGAAAGGCATTGAGGTCACTGATGGGCTGTTGAGCCTGGACTTCTCCGCCACGTCGGGAGAAGCCAACGTAGCGGCTATCGTGGTGCGCGGTTTGGAAGGCAATGCAGTGGAGTTGCCGGAAGAGCCGGTCACCAATCCGGGCACACCGGGACCGGCAGTACCCATGGGCTGCACTGGCAATTCGACGGTAACGGCGGACGATATGATCCTGTTTGACGGCGGTCCTCAGCCTCTAACAACAGGCCTGCCGCTGGCAATGAATCAGAACTGGCTGTTGGATGAAGCCTGGGGCGATTACAAATTGTCATTGGTGAGCATCGGCGGCGGTACCGGCATTCGCTATGGCGGCACGCCGCAATATCACGGTTTTAAATTCACACCGCCACTGCGCCGTCCGTTCCAGATCAAAGGTGCCGATATTTACGTTCAGCTCGATCGTCCTAACCCCAACAATCCGCTGCCAACCTTCGGATTGCGGGTGATTAAACCGGGTGAATTTGAAGGTGATGGCGGCGCCTCAACCACGACTTGGATGAATGGCTCCAATGGCTCCAGATTCGTCACTATCAATACCGAGTGCACGCTGATATCGCTCACCATGCCGCAGAACTGGAATGCGAATACCAGTGTTGCCGATCGATTTATCTGGGAAATGCAGTCGAACTGGAATACCAGTGACAATCTGGTCGTAAGACGTGTGGTATTGAAAGGATTTAAATACGCTCCCTAAGCCTGTTTAGCGGTTTCGCAAGAAATCGCTAATTTTCCTTTGCGCAAAAATAAAAACAGGGCCAAAAGGCCCTGTTTTTTTATTCTCGTTCGAAAACGAAAAATTAACGGATGTAACGGTTGATGATGTTTTCGTACAGTTCCTGACGACCAGAAGTCTGTGCAGGCTCACCAGCTTTGTTACCGATTTCAGCCAGTTGCTCCAGAGACAGCTTGCCAGCTTCGAAGTCAGCGCCTTTGCCGCTGTCGAAAGTCGCGTAACGCTCTTTGCGCATTTTCTCGAGCGGAGAATTGCGCAGGAGGTCGTCAGCGATCAACAGGGCGCGAGCGAAGGTGTCCATGCCGCCGATGTGACCGTAGAACAGGTCGATAGGATCGGTAGAGTTGCGACGAGCTTTAGCGTCGAAGTTAACACCGCCGCCTTGCAAACCGCCGCTGCGCAGCAGAACCAGCATCATCTCAACAGTTTCGTTGATGTTGTAAGGGAACTGGTCGGTATCCCAAGCGTTTTGGTAGTCACCGCGGTTAGCGTCGATGCTGCCCAACATGCCGGCGTTAGCTGCGGCTTGCATGTCGTGACACATAGTGTGACCAGCCAAAGTGGCGTGGTTGGTTTCCAAGTTCAACTTGAAATCTTTGTCCAAGCCGTGGTGACGCAGGAAGCCGATTACGGTTTCAGCATCGAAGTC
>ENA-UOVV01002209-UOVV01002209.1-compost-metagenome-genome-assembly--contig:-NODE-2209-length-11599-cov-4.405925_pt1 | contig 11599 bp, 9 predicted proteins | sample MGYA00238155_ERZ761577 | MGnify/ENA primary metagenome ERZ761577 (study PRJEB28898, sample SAMN06268775) | compost metagenome | isolation source: Emeryville, CA | place: USA:Emeryville, CA | collected...
GCATATAAACGTAGGGATAGAGCACCGCGCCCATCACCAGGATGACGCCGAGGGGGGAGCGGATTTCCGGATACCAGGCTTTGGGGCCAAAGACGGCGCGCCACGCGGTCAACACCGGGCCGCTGTAGCTCATCAATCCGAGCGCGACGAAAGCCACTACATAGGTGGGAATGGCGAGCGGCAGCACCAGCGCCCAATCCAGCCAGCGCCGCCCTGGGAATTCACAGACAGCGGTCAACCACGCGAGGCTCACGCCCAGCAGCATGACCATTACCCCAACACCCAGCATTAGCATCAGGGTGTTTTTCAGCAAGCGGCTGAGACCGGTGGCGATCAGATGCTGCCAGACTTCCACCTGTGCGGAGTGCCAGCTCAGCAGAATTACCAGCACCGGCATCAACACCAGCGCGGCCATCAGCCACATGGGCAGTTGCCACCAACGGCTGTGCATCATGCGGCGATCCGCTGCGAAAAGGTCGACATAAATGGCTTAGCGATAACCCGCGCGGTCCATCAATTTGACCGCCTCCGCCTGCAAGTGGCCGGCGGCCTCTACATTTACCAAGTCGGCTTTAAATTCACCCCAAGCCTGTACCAGTGGCGACGGCTTCACTTTTGGGTTCACGGGATATTCTTCATTGGCTTCTGCGAATCGGTATTGCGCTTCTTCGCCGGAGAGCCATTCCAGCAGCTTCTGCGCCGCTTCGGGATTTTTGGCGTGTTTGGTAATGCCGGCGCCGGAGATATTCACGTGCACACCGCGGTCGTTCTGATTCGGCCAAAACACCGCCAGCGGAATATTGGGATTTTCTTTCTGCATCCGGCCGAAGTAGTAGGTGTTGACCACCGCCAGATCGCACTGGCCGGCGATCACTGCTTCAAGAGCGACGGTATCGTTGGAGTAGGGATCGGTGGCGAGGTTGGCCACCCAGCTCTTCACGATGGCTTCGGTCTGCTCCGCGCCGAGGGTGTTGATCATGGTGGCTACGAGACTCTGGTTGTAGACCTTCTTGGAGGTGCGCAGGCAGAGACGGCCTTCCCACTTGGGATCGCCGAGGGCTTCATAAGTGGAGAGCTCCTCCGGTTTCACCCGCTCAGTGGAATAGACGATGGTGCGCGCCCGGGCTGAGAGGCCAAACCACTCGTTGCCGCTGGCTTGCAGGTGGGCCGGCACATTCGCTTCCAGGATCGGTGACTCAATCGGACGCAACAGACCTTTGTCCGCCGCCTGCCACAAGTTGCCCGCGTCCACAGTGATCAACATATCCGCTGGTGTCGCCTCACCTTCATTTTCCAAACGCGCAATCAGCGGGCCGGCGCCGTCGGTGATAAAGCGGATAGGTACGCCGGTTTCGGCGGTGAATTGATCAAACAGAGGCTTGATCAGATGTTCCACCCGCTCGGAATACACAGTGATGGTCGCTGGAGTAGCTGCGGTTTGTGCGGTGTCATTTTTGTCAGAGCAGGCAGACAGGCCCAGGGCGCAGCCTAAGACGAGGCCGAGTGGCGAAAGGAATTTCATGAGCAGCTCCGGGAGGGAAAAGTGCAAATAGTAACTATTTGCATTCAGGGCTGCAAACTGAAGTGCCATTATTGAGCAGTCGGAACGAAAGGCTGGGGTGACTGCACTAATATTCCCTGCGCGGCTCGAAGTTTCATGGGCAGGAATGACTGAGAAATGACTTAGAATGGCCGGCGTTTTTTAAACGGCACAGCGGTTTTTGGGTTGGGCTAACAACAAAAATTCGAAGGGGAGATCGGTGTATGAAAACTCTGGTGCGCGCATTACTCGTTCTGGTGGGTTTGGCGGTTGTCCTGGTAATCGCCGTGGTGGCGTTTGTCTTTACGCTCGATCCCAATCGCCTCAAACCGCTTTTGGAAAAGCAGGCCGCCGAGCGCGGTATTCAACTGCAAATGCCCGGTGATATCAGCTGGAAATTATTCCCGAATTTGGCCCTGCGTCTAGGCGAACTCAATCTCCATAGCCTCGAAGACAAAACTCTGTTGGCGGCGGTTAACGAGGCGCAAGTGTCGGTGCAATTAATGCCGATTTTCCACCGCCAGATATTGGTGGACGGTGTGCGCCTCGATGGTCTCGAAGTGCATTACGCCGTGGACGCGGAAGGTAAAAGCGCCTGGGACAGCATCGGCGGCGATACTTCCACCGTATCTACCGATGCCCCTGCGGATACCGAAGCGGGCAGCCCGCCGGAACTCGCCGTTGAGCGCGTCGATATCACCAATCTCAAATTGCTTTACACCAACGCACAATCCGGCGATCGCGCCGAAATTCAGAAATTAAATCTGAGCGCCACCGACGTTGCCCTCGAAGGTCGCGCCTTTCCTTTGAGCTTGGAATTGGCGGCGAAATACAACGATATGCCCCAAGTGGAAATCAAATGGGACGGCCCGGTTTCCGTCGATCTGGACGAGCAGCAATTGCGCGTCACGGACGCCAAGGTGAATGTGAAAACCGGTGCAGCTTCACTGACGGCGGCGCTCACCACCGATACTCACTGGGGTGAGCCGCTCACCAGCAAAGGCAAAATTATTTTGAATCCCACCGCGCTGCCACCACTGCTGAAAGCACTGGATATCGAACCTCCCGTAACCGCCAACCCCAAAGCCCTGCAACAGGTGGGCGGTACGATTACCTACAATTTCGCCCCCGATGAGCTGACTTTGGAGCCGGTATCGCTGACCGTCGACAGCACCCGCATCGACGGCCAATTGTTGGTGAAAAATTTCGAGAAGCCGGCGATTGTCACCGGTTGGCAGGGCACATCTCTGGTGCTCGACGATTATCTGCCGCCGTCCACGGAAGAGGATGAAAATGCTGCGCCCGCACCAGAAGCTTCGCCGCAACCGCTGCCTTTGGAAACCCTGCGCGACTTGGATGTAAAAGCCAAAATCGCCTTTGAACAGCTGACCTATAAAGGTCTGCCGATTACCAAACCACAACTGCAAACCAGCGCCAAAAATGGCCTGATCAAATTGGAATCCCTGAGTCTGCAAACAGCAGAGGGTACGGTCACTGGCGACGGCCAATTGGACGCGCGTGGCTCGGAAGCAAAATTGCAGATGGCTTTGCAATCCCAAGGTGTCGAACTCGGCACCTTGCTGAAAACCTTTGCCGATCTCGACAAAATTTCCGGCAAGGCATCCGCCACTGCCGCCATTACCAGTCACGGGGCCACTGATAAAGCGCTCATCGACAATTTAGTCGTGGAGGCGAGCGCGCAGTCGGAAGAATTGCGTGTGGTGCCGATTAATATCGAAGAACAATTTTGCCGCGCCTTATCCATCCTGCAACAACAGGCTCTGCCGGAAAATCTGGATTGGCCGGATATGACGCGACTGGAACCTGTGAAAATGCAATTCCGCTTTGCCGAAAATACGTTGAATCTGCAGCAACTCAACGCCACCATCGCCAATTTGCTCAGCACTGCCAGCGGCAGTTTTAATGTGGAGACGGGGAAATTCGATGTGCCGTTTTCACTGTCCCTCGGCGATTTCGCCGGCAAAATCGAAGGCTGTCTGCCCATCGACGAAAAATGGCGCAAACGCGCGCTGCCGATCCGCTGTAAAGGCAACGTCGACGACATTGGACCGACCACCTGTCTGCCCGACACCAAACTGCTTGGCGATTTGGTGAAAGACAAGGTAAAAGACGAAGTAAAAGAAAAACTCGATGCCGAAAAAGATCGTCTGGAAGAAAAAGTGAGCGATAAAGCCAAAGATTTATTGAAAGAAAAATTGGGCGAAGAAAAAAGCAAAACCACCGAAGACTCGGTGCGCAATCTGCTCAATCAATTGAAAAAGAAAAAAGATGCACCGGCGGAAGCTCCTGCAGAATGAGTCGAACTTTCGCGCAACGCCTGCTGCGCTGGTTCGACCAGCACGGCCGCAAACATCTGCCCTGGCAGAATCCGATAACGCCCTATCGCGTATGGGTGTCGGAAATTATGCTGCAGCAAACTCAGGTCGAAACGGTAATTCCGTATTTCGAGCGGTTTATGCAGCGCTTTCCCAATCTGCAGGCGCTCGCGGACGCGCCTATTGATGAAGTGCTGCACCACTGGACGGGGTTGGGTTATTACGCCCGCGCGCGCAATCTGCATCGCTGCGCGCAAATTGTTGCGACGGAATACGCCGGGGAATTTCCGGCGGATGTGGAATTAATTGCGCAACTGCCCGGCATAGGCCGCTCCACCGCTGCGGCGATTACCAGCATCGCGTTTGAACAACCCACGGCAATTCTCGACGGCAACGTCAAACGAGTGCTCGCCCGTCACAGCGCCATTCCCGGTTGGCCGGCGCAACCGAAAGTGGCTGAAAAACTCTGGCAAGTGGCGGAAAGCCATATGCCGAAAAAACGCTGCCGCGACTACACCCAGGCCATCATGGATCTCGGTGCCACCGTCTGCGTCCGCAGCCGCCCCAAATGCGCGCTCTGCCCGGTGGCGGAGGATTGCATCGCCCTGGTGGAGGACAATCCCACCGCCTATCCGGGGAAAAAGCCCGCGAAAGACAAGCCGATCAAACGTGCTTATTTTCTCCTGCTGCAAGCGCCCAACGGCGACATACTGCTGGAGCGCCGGCCGCCGCAGGGCATTTGGGGCGGCTTGTGGTGTCTGCCGGAAGTGCCTGTTGAACAAACCTCAGGCAAAAAATCCCTCGATAAACACCTCGCCGCCTACGGCCCGACGCGCGGCACAGAGCATTGGGAGGGCTGGCGCCACACCTTCAGCCACTACCATCTGGATATCCAACCGGTGCTGGTCAAGCTGGCCAAGCGCCCGCAGGGCATCATGGAGGAGGGCCGCCATCTTTGGTATAACGTGCGCCAACCTGCCAATGTCGGCTTGGCCGCGCCGGTGAAACTGCTCCTGCAAAAACTGCTGCAACCACGTCAGGTCAATCTGCTGTAACCAATTGGGAACCCGCCATGAGCCGTACTGTTTTTTGTCGCAAACTCCAACAGGAACTGGAAGGCCTGGATGCGCCGCCGTACCCCGGCGCCAAAGGGCAGGATATTTACGAGAATATCTCCAAACAGGCGTGGCAGGACTGGTTGAAACACCAGACCATGCTGATCAACGAAAAACACCTCAACCTGATGGATAAAAGCGCGCGCCAATACTTGGCCGAACAAATGGATAAATACCTGAGCGGCGAAGACTACGACCGCGCCGAAGGCTACGTCCCGCCTACAAAATAACCAACAATCCCGCGATTTCAGCGCTCCAGCCGCGTGCAAACAAAAATGCCTGGCAGCGCTTGACTCCCGCCCAGAGAGCGGGTTTAATACGCGCCTCGCTCGGGCCAAGGCCCGTCCGAAAGCTTGCCCGGATAGCTCAGTCGGTAGAGCAGGGGATTGAAAATCCCCGTGTCGGTGGTTCGATTCCGCCTCCGGGCACCATCATTTAGAAGGGTTTGGTAGTGATGCCAAGCCCTTTTTTATTGCCTTGAATTTCTGATTTTACCTTTCGTATTTTTGCCTCCATTCCATTCATTTTCGTACGACTCGATTCCTTTGTAAGCAAGCTGTTATCCGAGTCGCAGAACTGATATGCCCAGTTTGTAGTTTGGTTGTTCAGGGTCTAGGCGACCTAAGTTTCCTTTGTTACTATTCAGCCCTCGTTTAGGGATATTGCAGGGAAGTTTTGACGGGCGCGTATCGTAGGTGCTTAGGGAGAAGCTCAAAGGTATTGACCGATGAAGGGAAACACATCTATTGCTTCGCGATTTTGCGCCATAAATGGCGTATCCCAATCTTCCTCATATATTTCGCAACTGTTTCGGCCTAACAGGCGCTGCGTTTTGACTGACTAACTCACCGATGAGGTTTGCTATGCGCCGTTCTATTCCTTTTGTTTTTCTGCTGATTTTTTTGGAGGCTTCGGCTATGTCTTTTTTAAATCCGACTAAGACGTGTGTATTTTCCGAGGTGAGAGCTCGGCTGGTATTAAATGGCGAGCCACTTAAAGGGGTAAAAGTTACTCGCCAATGGAACTGGAATAAGAAAAAAACAGATGAGTCAGTTAGCGATGAGCATGGTTATGTTCATTTTCCGGCGATCTTCGAATCCTCAGTTGCGAGATTGCTGCCGACGGAGCTCGTCATTGGTCAGCAATTATCAGTTGAAATTGATGGCCAAAGTAAAGTTTTTTGGGCAAATGGCAAGCGAGAACCGGAAGAAAATGCCGAATATGGTGGTGCCAGATTTAACGTGGTGTGCGAGTTAAGTGACGAAGAAATTTTGATAGAAGATTATGGATCGTTAATGGTAACAATGTGTAAATTGGAGAGGTAATAATATGAGCGGGGATATTTCAGGCCCAGTATTCTGGGCAGAGTTGGCGTCGAATGTTTATATGATAAAAGATGAATCAACCCGAAAGGGTTTTCAATTAAAGTATCAGAAAACATTCAACATGGAAGAGAGCACAATGGCGGTTGGGAAGACAGGCGCCTTTGTTATCATGAAGAAGCCTCATGTTATGGGTTTCCTGGCAACAGGAACTGGAGAGAATAAAAACCATGCTTTTGTTGCTTTCAAGGGAACTGCAGGCCTCTATGATGCACTGACAGATCTAAATACGGGCGTTCGTGCTTGTCATACCGGTACCTCTGTGCATCAGGGGTTCTATTATGCTTTTGAATCTGTCTACCAGGAGCTGAATCAGTTTCTTAGAGGCTTGAAAGGAGTTACAACGATTCATTGTGTTGGCCATAGCTTGGGTGGTGCAATTGCTACTTTGGCTGCGGATTGGATTAAGTCAACAGGAGCTGTTGCGCAGGTCAATTTATACACTTTTGGCAGTCCCAGAGTTGGTTTGGAAATGTTTGCCAAAAAATGCACCACCCGCTTGGTAGCAGATAACATCTATAGGGTCTATCACAAAACCGATCCTGTTCCTATGGTACCAACTTGGCCGTTCACACATGTCCCCGCTTCTAATGCGGACTATCTCCTATTTTCTCCTGTTGCGGCTATTCCCTGGGAATACCACAAGATGAAACATTATGTTAGCTCTGTAAAAAATGCTGCTGGGTGGAACGGGATGAGAATCAACCGACCTAAAGGTTATGGTCAAGTAGCTGTTGAAAGATGGTTACAATCTGATGGAATCGTGTCATTTACCGCTAATACTCTAGAGTTGCTTGATGCGGCCCTACTTTACGTAATCGAAAAAGTTATCAATGCGACGGGAATTGTCCTGGTGACGGGATTTGCGACCTGTTTTACATTACTTGATCGAATGGCTGTTTTTATGGCAAAGGCAGCAAAAGCTACAGTAAAAGTAAGCCTATGGGTCCATCATTTGATCCGAAAAATGGCGGCCCTTATTGGGATAGTTGTCAAAGAAGGGGCAGACCTTACAGTTGAATTTATCCGCATGGTTTTTAATCGTGTATATCGTAAGATCGCGGATATGGTATGGCAGGCTGGACAGGACATTAATAAATAACGGTTGATTAACTTTGTTAACCATTTTCCTGATAGGTCTTTTTTTTATGTGTGCCGGAATCTTGGTGGGATTACTCGCTTGGATTTTGGCGCATTTTGTGAAAAAAGGACCTGATGGCCGAATTAATGTGAGTCAGGGCGGGTTTGTTGTAAAGCCAGTATTTGCCCTGGCCGTTGGCGGTGGCCTTCTTCTCGGTTTTTCTCTTATCGCTTTTGTCATTTCGGCTCTTTGGTGGGCGTTTGCAGAGATTTTGCGTGATATGACACCGGGCAGCTTTGCCCTTTTGAGCCTGGGGATTGGTTTTTTGCCTTTGGTAGTGTCTGCTCTTGGTGCAGGACTTGCCAAAATTCTGGGAGGGCGTATTGATGCGAGCGGAGCTCAGGATTGTTTTTTTCTTGGTTTTGATTTGAATAATCTTGTCTATGCGCTTTTTATGAGTTATTGGGCAGTTTTCCTCTCAGGAGGACTGGCAATGTTTGGACTTATTGGCAGCGGTATTTGGGCCGTCCTTCGGTAAAGCAATGCAAATAATCAGTAACTATCCTGCAAAAACCCCCTGAACAAACCAACTGCCTTCCACTAAATCCTTATATACCCAAACCCTCAAACCATCCTCCCTTGCGGCAATATAATAATCCCGCGCTTTAGGCGCGGCCCACCAGTAACCCTCGATGCGTTCCGGGCCAGTTAATAATTGCAGTGTGCCGCGCCAGGAAAGAGTTTGCTGTCGATATTGGGCTGGTAGAGGATTTTCAAAAAGCCAGGTAGGGCGAAGGGCGTGTTGGTGGATTTGTGGAAGTTGTTGATTCACTGGAGTGAAGGCCGATAATTTTTCGCAAGTTTGCTCGGAGATATGGCTGTCCTTGTAGCTGACTTTAAAAATCGCCTGCTCGCCGAGGCGGGCTTTTAATTTGCCTTCAAGGAGAGCCAAGTCATTACCACCACGGTTTTTGCTGCGTCGGCCACTGAAATCCAGGCTTTGATTCTGTTCCTGCCATTTCTGCAGATGTTGGCAGGTGAGTTCTATCGCATCTACGGCGAACGGCAATTGCTGGCTTTCGAGCTGAATAAGGGTGAGATCATAAAATAACTTCCAGGTATTTTGTGGGATGGCGCAGTGAACGCTGAGGTGATGCGAGTTTTGGTAAATATCAAACAGTCGCCATTCAACTTTCTGACAAGCGAGTTTGCGTTTGCGCAGGAATGCGCCGAGTTGCTGCAGCATCTGTTCCAGAGGGGTATGCAATTGTTCGACCTGGGTAATGGGATAATCGAATTGCATAGTGTCAAAGAAAAATTCTTTGGGTTGGTAGGTTTGAACCGGCTTTTCGAATAACGCTGTTTGCTGGAAATTCTGCTCAATGCCAAAAAGACGGGTAATAAAGTCAGCAAAGTCTTTGCCTAAGCGCTTTTTGATGCTGCTTATGGATTGGGTTTCGATTTGTCGGGAAATATCTCCCAATGTGTTAAAGCCGGTTCTCTTTAACGCTTCTACTTCATCCCGCCAGTCAGCAAGTCTGGCGATTGGCACATGGTTTAAGCGAGCAATAAAATCCGCTGGGTTTTCATCGCCGGATATAGGGCTATTGTCATAGCTGAGCAACCAAGCCCCTTCTTCCGTGTGCGCCAAACCATAAGCTGTGGATATGTCTGCCATTGCAGTAGCAATTTTTCCGCATAGGTTTTTAAGTCCGCCGAAGAGTTTTAAGCAGCGGGAAATTTCCAGTAATAATCCTGAATCTGGAACTATGTTTGATCGTCGAATATGGACATAGGGCGTAAACGTATAGAGATGCGCCGTCAGTTGCTCCAGATATTCCTGTTCCCGTTGCATATCCCTTTGATAAGTGATGCAGTCGGATAAAAGGCGCGCCCTTGTCACATCCATACCAATATCCACACCCGCGCCGAGCGCGGCAGTGTTGGCGTAGATCACGCGCTGTTTTTCCAATACACAAACCGCCTGCTCCTCGGGATGGACAGGAAAACTGACCAGTGGCAGATCCGGCAGGCGCAGGGCTAACCATAAACGGTTTTTCACGGCACTTTCCTTTTTGCGCGTTTTATCGAGCTGACGTTGTTGGTGGAATGTGTAGAAGGTGGAGATTGCTCTTGCCCGAGATTGGCATGTGCGGCTATCGGCAACCAGGTTTCCGGCAGGGCCAAATGGATCGATGTATTGGCCGAATTCAGTGAGCCTTTTTGTTTGAAAACCTGAATTTCCAGTGAGCGCAAATGCAATTGCGCACGTAAGCGTAAAGCGGCCGGTGAGCTTTGTTGGCGCACGGATAATGGCCGAAACAGCAGGTACAGGCCTTTGCCCTCGCTGCAGGCGAGCTGACATTTGCGCAGCTCGGTATAACTTAGATTGTGTTTGGGCTGCCACGCCATCAGTGCGGTGCAAATATCCGCGCGGGCAAGTTCAGTAAAACTCGCCAGAAAATCGGCTTTTTTTTCTGCCGCTACAACCAATAGGCGATCCAGATCAATGCCCGCTTGAATCAGTCCCGGCGCAAAGGGCAGGGCAGGCGGATTGAGCAGCACGGTGTATCCCTCCTTGAGCTGCCGCAATGCCGGAGCCAACAACAGCCATTCGCCTTGGCTCACCATATTTGTTCCATTCAATGCCGCCGGCTGACAGATTTCCACCAGACTCGCCAGCGGCCAGCCTTTATGCAATAAACATTCATTCAACTCCGCATGGCCGCTATCCAGAGCGGCTTGTGGTGCAAAACCCTGGGATTGCCCGCGCCATATATCACCGCGCTGGAGCAATTGCTCCAAAGTGATAAGTTTGTTTGGGTTCGGCTTGTCAGGGTTCATCACGCAAAAATCAAAGCTGTTTATTTATACAGTATATCGAAAGCGTGGTTTGGCGTGAGAATTTCTCGCCCTAGATGATGGACTGGATTAGATGTTTGCGGAATAACGCTGGTTTAATGAAAGTCCCTGGACTTAAGCTGAAAATCAGACGTCAATTTATGGCTGTAATCGGTCAGATGTCCGGCGACAACATGAACCACGGTATAGATCTTGTTGGTTTTTTTATCGCGCTCGGTGCCAATTTCCAGTTTTCCTTTCACCATCAACAATTGCGAATTTAATAACTCCCGGCGAAATTGCACCTGGGTTGCCTGCCAGACCACAACGTTGATATTGCCGGTTTCATCTTCCAGGGTGACAAAAACCGTATTGTTTGCTGTGCCCGGGCGTTGGCGGCCAGTTACTAATCCGGCGACGCGCACAAAACCGCCGTGGCGCAAATGTTCCAGATCGCTGAATTTTTTGCAGCGATTAAAAGGATATTGCGCACGCAATAACGCCATAGGATGAGGCCGCAGGGATAAACCCGTGGTAGCGTAATCATCCAGCATATCTTTGGCTACGGTTGGTTCTGGTGTGAGCAATTCGTCGCATTCAATCTCGGCTTCTTCCAATAAAGTGAGATAGGGTTTGATCGCCGCTGCTTGCCAGCGCGCCTGATGGCGATTGCCACTTAAAGAACGCAAGGCATCGGCAGATGCCAAACATTGCAAATCCGTTTGTGTGAGATTGGTTCGCCGCGCCAGATCCTGCAGAGATTGAAACGGCTTGTCTTGACGCGATTCCGCAATCGCTTTGGCTTTTTTCTCATCGAGAGATTTTATCCGGCAAAAACCCAGGCGAATTCCTAATTCTCCATCGACCTCTTCTAATGTGTGGTCAAAATAGCTCGAATTAATGTCCACCGGCAGGACAGCAATATTATGGCGTCGCGCGTCTTGTACTAATTGCGACGGTGAATAAAACCCCATGGGCTGACTATTGAGCAGCGCACAATAAAAAGCAGCTGGGTGATGGCATTTGATCCAGGATGAGGCATAACATAGCAGGGCAAAACTGGCGGAGTGGGATTCTGGAAAGCCGTAGCCGCCAAAACCTTTTAATTGCTCGAAAAGTCGCTGGGCAAATTTCAGCGGATAATGGCGTTGCAACATGCCGTCGATAAAACGCTTTTCAAACTTCAATAAATTGCCATTTTTTCCCCAGCTTGCCATGGCGCGGCGCAATTCATCCGCTTCGCCACCGCTGAAGCCGGCGGCAACCATGGCAAGTCGAATAGCCTGCTCCTGGAAAATTGGGAT
>ENA-UOVV01002210-UOVV01002210.1-compost-metagenome-genome-assembly--contig:-NODE-2210-length-11595-cov-15.544021_pt1 | contig 11595 bp, 8 predicted proteins | sample MGYA00238155_ERZ761577 | MGnify/ENA primary metagenome ERZ761577 (study PRJEB28898, sample SAMN06268775) | compost metagenome | isolation source: Emeryville, CA | place: USA:Emeryville, CA | collected...
GATCATCACCGTCAGGTCGGTCTGCATCATGCGCGCCAGCATGCGGTAGATGTCCTGCATGGCATGGGAGCGGCCGACCAGCGGCATGGCGTCGGGCTGCTCGTCGGGGCGGCTCTCGCCGGCGCGCCGGCGCGGCTCCGAAAGCGCGCGGCTGACGATGTTGAGCAGCTCGGCGAGGTCAAACGGCTTGGGCAGATATTCGTAGGCGCCCGCCTCCGAGGCGCGGATCGCGGTCATAAACGTGTTCTGCGCGCTCATGACGACAACCGGCAGGTCCGGCCGCGTCTTCCTGATGCGCGGCAGGAGCTCGAACGCATTGCCGTCCGGCATCACCACGTCGGTGATCACCAGGTCGCCCTCGCCGCCCGACACCCAGCGCCACAGGGTGGAGGCATTGGAGGTCACCCGCACCTCGTGGCCGACGCGCGACAGCGCCTGGTTGAGCACCGTGCGGATGGCCGCGTCGTCGTCCGCCACCAGAATGTTGCCGCGCACGCTCATCGGACGTCCTCTCCGGGATTTTCGTCGCTTCCGGCCTCGCCCTTCCACGCCGGCATCAGGACGCGGAAGGTGGTGCCGCGCGGAGAGGTGTCGCACTCGATCACCCCGCCATGCTCGCCCACGATCTTGGCGACCAGCGCGAGCCCCAGGCCCGTACCGTTGGTCCTGGTCGTCACGAACGGGTCGAACAGGATCGGGATCAGGTCGTCCGCGACGCCCGGCCCGTTGTCGTGGACGCAGAACTCGAGCGGCAGCGAAACGCGGTCGCGGGTGCCGGGAACGGCAAGCCGGATGCCGGGGCGGAAGGCCGTCGACAGCCGGATCTCGCCGCCCTGCCCCGCGCCGACCGCCTCCGCCGCGTTCTTGACGAGGTTGAGGAAGACCTGGACGAGCTGGTCGCGGTTGCCCAGCACCGGCGGCAGCGAGGGATCGTATTCCTCGGTGATCTTCAGATGGCGCGCAAAGCCGTTGCGCGCGATCGCCTTCACACGGTCGAGCACGACATGGATATTGACCGGCGCGCGGCTGATCGGGCGATCGTCGGCGAAGACCTCCATGCGGTCGACCAGCGCGACGATGCGGTCGGTCTCGTCGGTGATCAACCGGGTCAGCGCGCGGTCCTCGTCGCCGACGGCCGTCTCCAGAAGCTGCGCGGCCCCCCTTATGCCCGACAGCGGGTTCTTGATCTCGTGCGCCAGCATGGCGGCGAGGCCGCTGACGGAACGGGCGGCGCCGCGATGGGTCATCTGGCGGTCGATCTTGTCGGCCATCGAGCGTTCCTGGAACATCACGACGACAGAGCCCGGACGTTCCGCCACGGGCGCCACGTAGAGGTCGACCACCTTGTCGCCGCCGATGCGCGGCGAGGAGATGTCGACGCGGTACTCGTTGACCGGCGAGCGCCGCTCGCGCACCTGCTCGACCAGCGTCAGCAGCGGGCTGCCGAAAGGCACGAAGCCGGCAAGCTTCGACCGCGTCAGCACCGCGGCGCTGGAGCGCAGGAAATCCTCGGCCTCGGCATTCGCATAGACGATCACATCGTCCGGCCCGACCATGACGACGGGGTGGCGGATGGTGTCGAGAACGGTCCGGGCCAGCTCGATCGGCGCATGCTGCGGTCCGGCAAGGCTGCTCACGCGGCTTTCCTTTCCCCTGCGCCGGCGGCAGGCGCGACGCCGAAGCCGGCGAGGCCATCCCGCAGGGCTGCGATCACGGCGGCGGGATCGAGGCCGGTCATCGCGCGCTGCCGCAGCTCGGCCGGCGCCGCCGGCGCGTGGCGCGCGAAATACCAGCCGAGATGCTTGCGGGCCTGGCGCAGCCCGCTCGCAATGCCGTAGAGCGACAGCATGTCCTCGTAATGGGCGACGACATAGTCCGCCAGCTCCGCCGGCGTGCGCGGCACGGCGGGCGCATCGCGCTCCGCAGCGGCCGCGGCGATGGTGCCGGCCAGCCATGGCTGGCCATAATGCGCGCGCCCGACCATGACTGCGTCTGCACCAGATTGCGTAAGGATTTCAGTAGCATCGGAAAGATTGTTGACGTCGCCATTGGCCACGACGGGGACCGAGACGGCCTGCTTGACCCGCGCGATCGCCCGCCAGTCGGCCCGGCCCTGATAGAACTGGCAGCGGGTGCGCCCGTGAACGGTGATCATGCGCGCGCCGGCCCGCTCGGCCATCGCGGCGATCTCGGGCGCATTGAGCGAAGCTTCGTCCCAGCCGAGCCGCATCTTCACCGTCACCGGGACGGCAACGGCGGCGACGACCGCCTCGATCAGCGACAGGGCATGATCCGGCGTGCGCATCAGCGCCGAGCCGCAATAGCCGCCTGTGACCTTCCGGGCAGGGCAGCCCATGTTGATGTCGATGATGTCGGCGCCGTTGTCGACCGCGATGCGGGCGCCTTCGGCCATCCAGCGCGCCTCGCGTCCGGCAAGCTGGACGACATGGACCGGCACGTCCGGCCGGCGGATGCGTGTCGTCGACTTGTCACGGCCGCGTGCGAGTTCACCGCTCGCTACCATCTCCGAGACCACGAGGCCCGCGCCGTGGCGGGTCGCGCGGGAGCGGAACGCCTCGTCGGTGACGCCCGACATCGGGGCGAGCAGGACCCGGTTGGCGACGACCGCCAAGCCGATGGCCAGCGGCCGGCCGAGTGCGGAGGATTCACGCATGCATAAAAACCAGGCAAAAACTTTTGATGCACAACTACTAGCCAGACCATTCCTCCCGCGCAACTGCGAAATGCCGCGAAGCGGACTGGCTTTACCGGCGCGCACGCCCTATGCGTGCGCCATGGAACAGACAGAACCATGCCCGTGAGCAGTTCCCGCGGCGAGATCGCAGCGGTGATCGTGGCTGCCGGCCGGGGCGAACGGGCGGGCGGCGCGACGCACGGACCGAAGCAATACCGCAGCATCGGCGGGCGGGCGGTCATCCACCGCACCATCGCGGCTTTTGCCGCCCACCCCGGCGTGGGGCGCATCGTGGTGGCCATCCATGCCGACGACGATGCACTGTTTGCCGCCGCAGCCGGCGAATTCGCGGAAAGGGTCACGGTCGTGCATGGCGGCGCGACGCGGCAGGATTCCACCCTTCGGGCATTGCAGGCGCTCGCCGGGGATGCGCCCGAAGCGGTTCTCATCCACGACGGGGTCCGCCCCTTCGTCGACCGGGCGCTGCTCGACCGGGTCATTTCATGCGTCGCGCCCTCGCTCGGCGCCCTGCCCGCCCTTCCGGTCGCCGACACGCTGAAGCGCGCGGCGACCGCCGAGGTCGCGGGCACGGTCGACCGGGCCGGCCTGCACGCGGCGCAGACACCGCAGGGCTTCCCGTTCGCCGCCATCCTCGCCGCCCACGAGGCGGCGGCCAGAGCCGGCCGCACCGACTTCACCGACGACAGCGCCATTGCCGAATGGGCGGGCCTGACCGTGCGGATCGTGCCCGGCTCGCCCGACAATGTGAAACTGACCTGGGCACGGGATATCGAGATGGCCGACGAACGCCTGTCACCGGCGACCTTTCCCGACATACGCACCGGCAACGGCTACGACGTCCACGCCTTCGAGGACGGCGAGGCGGTGACGCTGTGCGGGGTCACCATCGCGCACGATCGCGCACTTTCCGGCCATTCAGACGCCGATGTCGGCCTGCACGCGCTGACCGACGCGCTGCTGGCGACCTGCGGGGCCGGCGATATCGGCACGCATTTCCCGCCCTCCGACCCGCAATGGAAGGGCGCGGCCTCGCGCCGCTTCGTCGAGCATGCCGCAGCCCTCGTGCGGGAGCGCGGCGGGCGCATCGCCAATGCCGACGTGACGCTGATCTGCGAGGCGCCGAAGATCGGGCCTCACCGCGCGGCGATGGTGACCGAGATGGCCGACATGCTGCGGATTTCGCCCGAGCGCATCTCGGTCAAGGCAACCACCAACGAGAAACTGGGTTTTATCGGACGCAGGGAAGGCATCGCGGCGATCGCGACAGCCAGCGTCGTCTATCCGGGAGAGGTGCCGAAATGAGCGAGCCGGGCGTCGGGGAGATCAAGTCCGCAGACATCGGCGAACTGGCGGATCGGTTCCTCAGGCTCTGCGCCAGGCGGCACATTCTCGCCGCCACGGCGGAAAGCTGCACGGGCGGCCTCATCATCGCGGCCATGACCGACATCGCCGGATCGTCCTCGATGGTCGATCGCGGCTTCGTCACCTATTCGAACGAGGCGAAAACGGAGATGCTCGGCGTGCGGGCCGAGACCCTGGCCGCGCACGGCGCGGTTTCGCGGCAGACCGCAACCGAAATGGCCGATGGCGCCCTCGCACGCTCGCGCGCGGGGATCGCCATCTCCGTCACCGGCATCGCCGGCCCCGATGGGGGCAGCGCCGACAAGCCGGTGGGTACCGTCTGGTTCGGGCTCGCGCTGAGCGGGCGGGAAACGCATGCGGAAAAACATGTGTTCGAGGACCGGGGACGGGATTTCGTCCGCCGCGAGACGGTGCGGACCGCCCTGCTCATGGCGCTCTCGGCACTCGAACATAAGGGCTGAAAGACCGCCGGCCGACAGGGCAACCGCCCGTGACATTGCGCGGCAGCATCATAACCGGGCCGTCATGCCCGGGCTCGTGGGGCTTTTCCAGAGGATCCGCAACCTGCCGATCGGTCGAATGGCTGCCGATCCCCGGCACGAGGCCGAGGATCCACTGCAGGGCGCAGGCGGAGATGTCGGCGAAGCCGGGTAGCGGCATTCCGGATGCCGCCGCCCGATTCGCATTCGCACGAACTGTTCCGTCCTGTCAGGCTGCCCGGCGGGCACCGGGCGCGCCACGGCGCCTGTTGCGGGCGCGCTTGCGGCCGGCGGGGCCACCCTCCGCGCCGCCAGCCTTGGCCGGCGAACGCGGCGCCTCGCCGCCCGGCTTGACCGCCGGGCGCGGAGCGTTGCCGCCACGCGGGCGTCCCTCGGTCGACTGGCTCTCGCGCAGCTCCCGATACGGCACGCCGCGGCCGTTTTCCGCGGCGGCGGGAGTGCGGGCCGGCTTGGGCGCGCCGGGGCGCACGGGCTTGCCGTGCGCGCGGGCGGGCCGGGCGTTGCGGTTGCCCCTGCCCTGCCGCACGGCATGCTCGGCGTCGCGGCGGTCGTCATTGGCCGCGATCTGGCGCTCGGCCGCGTTCTTCGGCGCCGGATCGGGCTGGTCGAGATAGCTCGCCGCCACCGGCAGCCTCATCCGGATCACCTTCTCCACCTGCCGCAGCTTGGCATTCTCGGACGGATCGACCAGCGTGATCGCCGTGCCCGACGCGCCATTGCGCCCGGTGCGCCCGATGCGGTGGACATAGCTTTCGGCCTCGTCAGGCAGGTCGAAATTGATGACGTGGCTGATGCCGGGCACGTCGATCCCGCGCGCCGCGATGTCGGTCGCCACCAGGATGCGCACGGTGCCGGCGCGGAAGCCGTTGAGCGCGTTCTGGCGCGCATTCTGGCTCTTGTTGCCGTGGATCACCGCCGCCTCGAAGCCGTCGCGCGCAAGGTCGCGGGTGACGCGGTCGGCGCCGTGCTTGGTGCGGGCGAAGACGATCACCCGCTCGTAGACCGGGTCGGCCAGCATGTCCGACAAAAGCTTGCGCTTCTGCCGGGTGCGCGCCATCAGCACGCTCTGGGCGATCTCGGGCGCGGTCGTGCCTTGCGGCGCCACCTCGATGCGAACGGGATCTCGCAGCAGCGTGCGCGCCAGCTCCTCGATCTCGGGCGGCATGGTCGCCGAAAACAGCGCCGTCTGGCGCGCCGGATGCGTCGCCTTGGCGATCCTGCGCACATCGTTGATGAAGCCCATGTCCAGCATGCGGTCGGCCTCGTCGAGCACCAGCCATGTCGTCTCCGACAGGTCGACGTCGCGCTCGCGCACCAGGTCGGTCAGCCGGCCGGGCGTGGCGACGAGAAAGTCGACGCCGGGCGCGACCTTCCTCACCTGGCTGTTGCGGGAGACACCGCCCAGCACCAGCGCGGTCGAAACATGGGCGCCCCGCGCCAGCGTGCGGATCGTCTCGTCGATCTGCACGGCAAGCTCGCGCGTCGGCGCAAGGATGAGCGCGCGCGCCGTTTTCGGGCGGCGGCGGGTGCCCAGCGCGATGATCTTCGACAGGATCGGCAAAGCGAAGGCGGCCGTCTTGCCCGATCCGGTCTGGGCGACGCCGAGAACGTCGCGGCCTTGCAGCGCGGGCGGGATCGCCTGTTCCTGGATCGGCTTGGGGTCGGCAAAACCGGCGCCATGCGTTGCCTTGAGCAAGACGCCGGCGATGCCGAGACTGGCGAAGCCGGTCGGCTCCGCAATGATTTCATTCGTCAATTTCAAACTTCTTCCTGTCCGGCGCGCATTGCGGGCCGGACTCGAGCGCGGCGGGGCGCAACCCGCGCGTATTATGATGGGAGGGACGACAAGACGTGCGGCCTTCGCCGCCTGGCTGCGCTGTCGTGCCGCCGCGTCATGCGGCGGGCTTTGCGCGCCGCTCAAGCCGAAGCCGAGGACGCAGCAGACGCAACCTGTTCCTTCGGGAAAAGCCGGAATGCCCGGCCCATGCGCCTTGTGTGCCTCATATGGGCTGCTTCGCCGCGGATTGCAAACGAAATGTTGCGGCGCAAAACGGGCGAGCGCAACCGTCGCCCGGACGATGCGCGCTATGCCGCGGCCTCGGCCAGCTCCATCAGCTTCAGCACCGTGTTCCAGTTGCGCGCCGTGTTGGGGACGCCGATCAGCTTGTCGAAGCGTTCCGCCATCTTCGACGTGCCGAAACCGTTGGGCGTATGCAGATAGGCGACGCGGCCGACGACCGCGATCTTCTCGCCGCCCACGGCATAGGCACGGATCTTCTCCACATTCGCCTGCGCCGGCTCCTTCTCCAGTACGGCGGCATGCAGATATTTCGGCACCTCGACAGCTTCGGGAAACGGGTTGCCGGCGATCAGAGCGCGCCATTCCTCCGCGGTGACGGCATGAATGTCCTTGTCGAAACCGAACTCGCGCCGGCAGATGTCCGCGATCTTCGCGATCGTCTTTTCGCGCGTCAGCCGGCTCTTCACCACGGCGTTGCCGCTGTTGATGTAGGTGGCGACATTGGCGAAGCCGGCCTGCGTCAGCTTCTCGCGCAGCGGCCCGACCGGAAGCTGGGTGGCGCCGCCAACGCCGCGGAACAGCACGATAAACACCGGCATCGTCAGCCTCCCGGTTCGTTTCGGCCGGCGCCGCGGCCATTGCCGGAGCAAAATGCCGGCAGCCCGCGCCGCTATTGCATATCCATGCGCGCGAGGCCACCGTGCGACACGCGAATCCGCCGGCTGCGGCCGGCAGCGAAACAAGGCAGCCATCCGTGCAATATCTGGCAATCCGCGCCGCCATCCACGTCGCCTCGGTGTTTGCCATCTATCTGTGCTTCGCCATGCTGATCCCGGCGGCGGTCGATCTTTATGTCGGCAATCCGGACTGGCAGGTGTTCGCCTTTTCGGCCCTGTTCACCGGCGGGCTCGCCCTGGCGGTGGCGATGGCGACACAGGGCCGCCCGCCGGCGCTGTCGGCCCGCTTCGGCTTCCTCGTGGTGAACCTGCTGTGGCTGACGACCTGCATGGTCGCCACGGTTCCGCTCTACATGTCCTCGTTCGATCTGGAGATCGCCGATGCCTTCTTCGAGGCCGTGTCGGGCCTGACGGCGACGGGCGGCACGGTGCTGACGCAGCTCGACCGTGCGCCGCCCGGCATCCTGATGTGGCGGGTGCTGCTCAACTGGATGGGAGGGCTGGGGGTCATCGCCTTCGGCATCTTCGTGCTGCCGTTCCTCAACATCGGCGGCGTCTCCTATTTCAAGATCGAGTCCTCCGGCACCGACGAGCGCCCCTTCGCGCGGCTGTCGACCTATGTGTTCTGGATGATCGCCATCTACTGCGCGCTCACATTCGCCTGCACGATCCTCTATGCCACGGCCGGCATGAGCGGCTTCGACGCCGTCACCCATGCGATGTCGACGGTCTCGACCGGCGGCTTCGCCAACTACGATTCTTCGTTCGCCCATTACAACGACCGGCCGGCCATCCTGTGGATCGCGACCGTGTTCATGTTTCTCGGCGCCCTGCCCTTCGCGATCCTGATCCTCTTCGTCGCGCGCGGGCGGCTCGACGCGCTGGCAGACCCCCAGATCAAGCTGTTCTCCAGCTACGTGCTGGGCTTCGTGCTGGCCGTCGCGGCCTATACGCGCATCTGGGCCGACGAGCCGTTCTTCGACGCGCTCACGCACGCCGCCTTCAACATGACGTCGATCATCACCACGACGGGCTTCGCCACGACCGACTGGAACGACTGGGGGCCGTTCGCCATCGCCTGCGCATTCGTCGCGACCTTCCTCGGCGGCTGCTCTGGCTCGACCACGGGCGGGGTGAAGGCCTACCGCTTCCTGATCCTGTTCAAGCTGCTCTCGAACGGCCTGCGCCGGCTCGTCTATCCGCACACGGTGGTGACGGTCCGCTATGGCGACCGGCCCGTCGACGACGACCAGCAGCGCGCGGTGGTGCTGTTCATCGCCGCCTTCTTCGTGCTGTGGGCCGTGGTCACCGTGCTTCTGTCGGCCACCGGGCTCGACCTTCTCACCGCGCTCAGCGGCTCGCTCGCCTCCATCACCAATGTCGGCCCCGGCTTCGGCGCGGTGATCGGCCCGGCAGGCAACTACGCCTCGGTGCCGGACGCGGCCAAATGGATCCTGTCCTTTGCGATGCTGCTCGGCCGGCTCGAGATCCTCGCCGTCCTGGTCATTTTCACGCCCGTGTTCTGGGAGCGTTGAGGCCAGTGGATTTCCGCGCAATTCGCGGCTATTCCACAGCGGCGGGGGAGCAAAGCGACGGTGCACGATGCGGCTGACCGCCAGCGCGATCCTTGTTGCCTGCCTCACGCTCGGCGCCTGCGCGAACCCCGACGCGCACAACATCCTCGCCGAGGCCGCCGCCTACGGCGAACGGCAGGCCCAGCAAACCGAGCGGATCCACATCGCGACCACGCGCGCGCCGGCCGGACGCGCCGGAGACGTATTCGGCCGCGAGCGCGCGCAGCAGCTTTCCTTCGCCTATGCCGACATCGCCGTCCCGCCCCGCCGCAAGCTCGGCGAGAAGGCCCGGCCAACCTCCGGCAAGCCCGATCCCGACCGGCATTTCGTGGCCACCCGCGTCGGGCTTTACGGGGAAGCGCGCGGCTTCGAGGATGCCGTGCGCGCCAGCCTGAAACGGTCCGGCGGCCGGGCTCTCGTCTTCGTCCACGGCTACAACAACCATTTCGACGATTCCGTCTACAGGCTCGCCCAGCTCGTCGCGGATGCCGGTTTCGGGGGCACCGCGGTGCTGTTCAGTTGGGCCTCGGCCGGCCGCACGCTCGATTACATCTACGACCGCGACAGCGCCAGCACGGCGCGCGAGGAGCTGGAAGAGACGTTGCGCCTTCTCGCGCGCGCGGGCGCGACCAGCATCGACCTCGTCGCCCACTCGATGGGCAACTGGATCGCGGTCGAGGCGCTGCGCCAGCTCGCGATCGCCGGCGAGCCAGACCTCCGCGGCCGGCTGGGAGAGGTCGTGCTGGCCTCGCCCGACATCGATATCGACGTGTTCAAGTCGCAGATGCGGCGCATCGGCAAGCCGAAGCGGCCCTATTTCGTGCTGGTTTCGGGCGACGACCGCGCGCTGCGCCTTTCTTCGCTGATTGCCGGCCAGAGCCCGCGCGTGGGCGAATATGCGGACGCGCGCGCGCTTGCCGACTATGGCGTCGTCGTCGTCAACATGTCCGACCTGAAGGCCGGCGACCGGCTGAACCACGCCAAATTCGCCGACAATCCGCTGATCGTGCGCCTGCTCGGCCGCCAGCTTGCCGACCCGAACGCCTTCGCGGGCAGCAGCAGCGACATCAGCGATGCCATCGGCCTGGTCGCGCGCGGGCTGGGCCGCGCGGTCGGATCGGCGACCGAGCTCGTGATCACGGCGCCGGGCTCGATCCTGCGCGTCGCCGTCGGCGGATGAGCCGGCCGGTCATAAAAACAGGTCGACCTTCTCGAACCTGGTCACGTCGATGATGCCGGCATCGGAGATGCGCAGCTCGGGGATGACCACCAGCGCCAGCAGCGAGTGCTGCATGTAGGCGTTGTTGAGCGTGCAGCCCATCTCGCGCATCGCCTGCGTCAGCTTCGCCGCCTTCTGCGCCACCGTCTCGGCCCGCTCGTCGGACATCAGGCCGGCGATCGGCATCTCGACCAACGCGAGCTGGCGGCCCCGCGACACCATGACGACACCGCCGCCCACCTTGCCGAGAATCTCGGCCGCGCGCGCCATGTCGGCCTTGTTGGTGCCGACCACGATCATGTGGTGCGAATCGTGCGCCACCGTGGACGCCATCGCGCAATCCTGCGTGTAGCCGAAGCCCGACACGAAGCCGTTCACCACGGCGCCGGTGCCGCGATGGCGCTCGACCAGTGCGATCTGGCAGATGTCGTTGCGGCGATCCATCTCGACCAGACCGTCCTTGACCGGAAGGTCCGCCTCCAGCGCGCGCGTCGGCGCCTGGTTCTCGATCACGCCGATGACGCGCACGCGCACCTCGTTGGCGCCCTTCGGGGCGCGGACGTCGAAATCCGCGGCGGCAAGCGGGCGGCCGAGGCGGACCGTATCCCTGGCCCCGGCCGGATAGGCATAGGCCGGCACGTCGGCGGCAAGCCGCCCGCCCGCGGCGAGCTTGCAGCCCCGCGCGTAGACCTCGTCTATGGCAAGGGTCGGCAGGTCCGACACGATCAGGAAATCCGCGCGGCGGCCGGGCGTGATCGAGCCCAGCTCGCGCTCGAGCCGGAAATGCTCGGCCGTGTTGATCGTCGCCATCTGGATCGCCGTCACCGGGCTCAGCCCCTGGCCGATCGCATGGCGGACCACCCGGTCCATATGGCCTTCCTCGACCAGCGTGCCGGAATGGCTGTCGTCTGTGCACAGGATGAAGTTGCGCGGATCGAGCCCGCCTTCTGTAACCGCCTTGATCTGCGCCGCCACGTCGTACCAGGCAGAGCCCAGCCTAAGCATGGCCTTCATGCCCTGCCGGACGCGCGCGACCGCATCGTCGGCGCGGGTCCCCTCATGGTCGTCCGCCGGGCCGCCGGCCACATAGCCGTGGAACGGCAGGCCGAGGTCCGGCGAGGCGTAATGCCCGCCCACGGTGCGGCCGGCTTCCATGGTGGCGCGGATGCCGCCGACCATCGTCGGGTCGTTGGCCGCAACGCCGGGAAAGTTCATCACCTCGCCCAGCCCGATGATCTGCGGCCAGGTCATCGCCTCCGCGACATCGGCCGGCGTGATCTCGGCGCCGGCCTGCTCCAGCCCCGGCGCGGAGGGCACGCAGGACGGCATCTGCACATAGACGTTGATGGGGGCCGCGACCGCCTCGTCATGCATCAGCCGCACGCCTTCCAGCCCGAGCACGTTGGCGATCTCGTGCGGGTCGATGAACATCGAGGTGGTGCCGTGGGGAATGACGGCGCGGCAGAACTCGGTGACCGTCACCATGCCGCTCTCGACATGCATGTGGCCGTCGCACAGGCCGGGCAC
>ENA-UOVV01002212-UOVV01002212.1-compost-metagenome-genome-assembly--contig:-NODE-2212-length-11584-cov-4.600139_pt1 | contig 11584 bp, 11 predicted proteins | sample MGYA00238155_ERZ761577 | MGnify/ENA primary metagenome ERZ761577 (study PRJEB28898, sample SAMN06268775) | compost metagenome | isolation source: Emeryville, CA | place: USA:Emeryville, CA | collected...
TTTTATTCCACGTCTTTAAGTGCTCTCCAAAGCAAATTGTGTTAGCTAACTACAAAAATGTTATCTCCCAAGATTAAAACACATCATCACCTCCCATAAGCTTTGCTCCAATAATAAATGATTGAGCTAATCCATCTGGAGAAGGTTGTTCCCCATATAACAATTTCAAACCTAATTTTTCACCATCTATAAATAGCTCTTGAAACATTCATAAATCATGAGGAGCATCGTTATTTAGGATCTCACTTATTCCTGTCATCATTAGTATTGATAAGGGTAATTAATTATTATTTTGCCTTAAACTGGTAGTAACTGTGTAGAGACAACTTTTGTTAGTGGATGTTATTAAATTCCAGCCCCCACTAAGCACATATAATTTGATCCTTATAGGTTGGAAAAATTAATTAAGTTGAATTTTTCTTTTACATTCTGAAAATACACAGATTTTAGAATTTCGTATTCTTCCACTCTTGAAGTAAGCATTTTAGTTTCTTTCAATTCGTTTGTAGAGGTAGCAGGATGGCACATAATTTCTAATATCATGTCTTTATATTTCTCACTGAAAGAAATTTTTGGTAGTAAATTTAGCAATGTCCTGACATTATTATTCATTGCAAATAACATTCCGTCAGTGAGATTAAAATAGGATGATAATTTACTTCTACGCCTCCTAAAAATTGTCTCGATGATACTTCTTTTTATACCAAAAATAAAAATTGTATTTATACTGGGGTGCAAAATTTTAAACTTGCGGTCATCTACTATATAACATTTATTATATATCCTTAAGCCAATCTTTTTGTTTAAATCCCCAGCAAAAACACACAATGCTCGTGAAATTAAAGAAAGTTTGTTAATATCTTGATGAGAGTCTATATGGGTTAATCGTACTCCGACCCATTGAGCGAGTATATTATATTGAGCTATAAGTTCTTTAAGTACGTCTTCAATTTTAATTAGACCTTTTTTTGCTCTTTTTTTAAACTCCATGATATTATAAAAACATCCATTATTATTAACAAGTGAAGGGATCGTTTGGGTATCTAAAATAGGTTTGCCTTGTGTTAGATTAAAATGCAAACCAATTCCAAGTTTTTCATATTTCAACAAGCTTATAATTTCAGCTGCATAAGGCATATTTACCATGACTGATGTTGAGGTCAATGTACCTATTTGTACAAGTTCTTCAACAGCTATGTTGGTGTCTTTAGTAAGGCCAAAATCATCAGCGTTGATAATGATGGATAATTTCATATTTATACATTGGTGGTAATCAAAGCATAGAGTTGATCTAAATGTTTGTTCTCAGCTAGCTTATTTGTTATCAACTGAATTTCCTTACTCAATCTTTTTCTTTCTGGTTCTTCCATAATTTGTAAAAATTTTGATTCAATTTCTTTAAGATCAAGTGAATTTATTATACAACCTATATTATTAGATTTAAAAAATAAATCTAAAGATGAATTAAGTGGGGTATGTACTATAATCGGCACTCCCGAAGCTAGGTAGTTATGTGTTTTACTGGGAAAAGAGCTATTAGTTTTGAATCTATGTTTAGGGTCAAATAGCATAGGTAGATATAATAAATCATATTCTTGAAGCTTATTTATAATATTCTTTTCGGGAACAAAGTTCTTGAAAATCACAAGCTTATGTATATATGGATAATTTTTCTCAAGATATTTTATATATATTTTTGGAACATTCGTTATTACATGCACTTCAATATTATTGGCATTTATGATTGGATATATTGCTTGTAAAAAATTTTCGAATGCATCAATGCCATAAATTGATCCGGCTAAACATATTTTAGATATTTTAGAACGAATTATGGGAAATGTGGTAGCATTTTTGAATAAGCCAACTAAAGATTCAGTATAAATACAATTATCGCTTATATAATTATTTTCTCTATAATAATTAGCCAAATACATAGTAGGCGTATCTATTGACTTTGCTTTAAATAGTACATCACGGAATAGCTTTTGGGCCTTTTCTTTGAAGTTTGAATAAAATTTATTTGTAAACGGGTCATCATAAATAGTATAGTGATATGGAATGTTTTTAACCTTTCGAATATTTGAGATTATTTTTGTTGTTAATAAATCAGAATGCAGCCATAATATGTCGATTTCTTTTTGATTTATAATTTTTAATAGCGGTTTAGTATATAAGTGTGCATAAAAACAAACTACATAATAATTAAACTGTTTTATCACACGACTCATTATTGCCGCTACAAGTTTTTTACGGAAAATCGTTCTAAAAATAGTTTCTTTAAGGGTTGATTGTTCTCGTCTGTATTTAGGGGAAAAACAAACAACTTCAATTTTATTTCCATGTTTTAAATTAATTTGTTCAATAAACTTTTGATACACCAACCATGATGAGTTTTTATCATCATTGGTGCCCGCAGTTATCAAAAGAATTTTTTTTTGACTAGTTAACATTACTTTTATATTGTATGAGATTCTTGTTATTAAAATATAAGTATATTGGCAATATCCCTAGTAAACAGACGCCATAATTCAAAAGGTATGGTCTTTGAAGAAAAATACTCATGAGTGCTAAATAAACAACATATTTTCTACCCTTTAATGAAATAAAAACACTCAAAATTAAGAATAGATAATATGGCCATGCTATAAATATTCCATGATATGCTATGGGTGCAAGAGGATTTTCTCCCATATATCCCTTTTCTAAACATTTTTCATTTATTATTGTACAATAGGGCTCTACACCCCATAAATATGATTCTTTAGTACTAGCTAAATTATATTGAGCTGTTTCCATTAGTGTTTGTCTTCCTCCAGTCACTTGAATAGAATTTTGATCAATTGATACCCTCCCCAATACTGCCATTTCAAAAATGGACAGAAAACCAGTAAATATTGCAATAAGAAAAAAAGAAATAATAAAAATTATCGTATTTTTTTTGTCTTTACTTTTTAAATTTAGAGAAAAAACAAATAATGCAGCGAATACAGTATAAGCTAAACTTAAAGATGAAAAACCAAGAAATAAAAGTAATAGTGTCCTTTTCTGGTTTAGATTAAAAATATGCCTTAAAGTAAGAATACCTGCTAGCATGAAAGACAATGTACCTGGTTCATCAAATATACCAGAAGGTCGTAATGTAACCCCACTAGGATGCCCAAAAGAAGTATAGTAAAAATATTGCATTCTTCCATTAGGGGCAAGATAACTAAATATAGCAGGAAGCCCTATTTGAAATAATATTATAGCAATAATTGCTCCTATCAATATCACTAATAATATTTTAGATGCAATCTCAATAAACTTCACGATTTCATTGTTTTTAACAATGCTCAATATTAAAAAGGTTAAAATCAAATAAATATTGACTTTATAAAACATTATTTCACCGAAATTCAAAACCTTAAACGATGTAAAAACAAGAGTAATAATACTTAAAATTATAGCCCAAGCTTTAAAACTTCTATTATAAAAAACTAACAAAAGTGCAATAAGTATAAAATTTAATGCCACTAGTACTGTTAAAGAAGTTAAGCCAATTAAATGAGGCAATAAGCTTGTAGAAAAAAACGAATGGTATAACAAAAGTATAACCACAAGCCAAAATCCACTATTCTTATACTTTGGCCTTTTTAATATTAATCTTTCCAAAATTGTTTATATTTAGCCCTCTGAAAACATAATTTGTTGGTATATCTCTATTTGCACAGTGCCGCAATCTACTCTATTTAGTTCTCTTGCCTTCTGTAGAGCATTAATCCGCAAGCTTTCTTCTAATTCTTTAGAAGTTAAAATTTCAACGATGGCGTGTGCACAAAGCTGAAAATCTCCGGGGGGAAAATAAATGGCAGATTTATTATGATTTGCCAATTCAGGCATTGCTCCTGCAAAAGATGCAACCACAGGCATCCCTATTGTCAAAGCTTCTCTTAATGCCAAACTGTACGACTCAATAAATGATGGCAAAACCACTATGCGTGATTTTTTCATTTCGCCTATTAATTCAATAGCATTTAGACTTCCTAACCATTTAACATTATTAGATAAATCATGCTTAATTATTAATCTTTGTAAAAACCTCTCATACCCTGGCTTTTTTACTCCTTTAACAGGAAGAGGTCCTGCAATTTTCAATATTACATCCTTATATTGGCTTTTAACTATTGCTAATGCCTTAATTAGTGTATGTAACCCTTTATAGGCACTAATGGTAGAAGTTAATGTAAATAATTCAAGATTATTAACGGAATAATTATGAGGAGTAGTATTTAGGAATTCGGGGCGAAGCCCTATTGCTGATCGATATATCTTAGCCTCCTTATTTATGTTTCTGATATAACCTCGCATCCAGTCGGATTGTGTTGCAATATGTTTGTGTTTGCTGATAGTATCTATCTCTAGGGCACCTCTTTTCTCAAAATATTTCTTTCTACACAGCAAAAAAGTAGTTGGTTTCAAAATTTCTTTAAAACCAATACAATCAATCATTTCCCGAAAAGTTAAGTCTGCAGTAACCTTTGTGGCAATAGCACTAATTAGTCCTTGCATCTCTAATAGAACTTTACCCTTAATGTATCCTTCGGTATATAATTTTGACCAATAATATTCCGTTCCCCAAATGTGTATTATATCTGGATTTATGCCATTAATTATCTCTTGAATTGAAAAAATAAGGTTTTGAGGGGGTAATCCCTCTTTATTTAATTCTGCATTAGGTAAAATCCATTGCTTAATATTTCCATTATCTTTTTGTTCAATATCGCCCACATCTCCTTTAGAAATTATAAATAGGTTAATGTTTTTTTCTTGCTGTAACCTCTTAGCCATAGCAATAATCCATGTACCTGTACTAGAAATTTCATTATCTGAAATATAAACATTGCTAAGCCAAAGAACTTTCATTTTTAATTCATTCTGATTCATATTAAGTCCTGTAGCACTCCTTAACATGAAAAGGAGCACAATTTATTAAGTCATTTTGGATAATTGATAAATCTACTTTAGGTAATGAAAATTCTGAATGTTCAACTAAACTAATTATTTCATCTAAATTTGTCAAATTAGAAAATATAAAAGGCTCATATTCTGGAATATTTACCGATGAAAAATAATCTAAAAATTTCACATTATCTCCACCTAACTTTTTATCCGTTAATTTAACCCACAGAGCCTTAATGTTATAAGCATGAGAAACAATAATTCCATGTAACGAAGTAGAAATAATATAGTCACAAGAATTTATCTCATCAACAATACGTTCAATATTTGATGAATTTAGATTAATTATTAAAACTTGATTATTGTCAAATTTTTGCGATATCATTTCATAATGTGTAATATGAGGTATAACACCTAATTTATACTTTTTAATTGGCTTAGGTTTATAAATTATAGGCAATAATAATGCTGGATCTCCTAAGGCAACACTTCCTTTGAAACCATGCTCTTTTAACTTTTTAAGTGTATATTTTCCTCGAACAGCATAATACTTTGAAGAGGCACAAATATTGTCCTTACGACTAATAATTCCAGATCCCCATACAATAGCACGTTTAGAACTATAATACTGTAAAATACTTCCCACAGTGATTAAATATGACTTCATAAATAAAGAGTACAAATACTCAAAAAAATGAAGTTTAGTAAATTCAAATTTTATTAGTCTGTATAAAAAAACTTTTGAAATTTTAATTCTACTATTTGCATAATATAGATATCTAATAGGCTTGCCTGATAGCTTACTTACTATATAAGGTCCTAAATCATCGCCAAAATTAAATTCATCTCTGTTTTCACTTTTGGCCCACTTTAAATTAATTTTATCCATACTCCGCTAACTTATTTTGACATATTTATTGACAGTTTTTCTTAAGAAACTTCTCTCATTGTTATTTAAGCCAATGATGTAAATAAAAATAAAAGTAAATATCATGCTTATGGCTGAGGTTAAAAGAAGCCTTAAAACGGACTCAATCATAATTAATTTAATAAGAGAAGAAAGAGAAAATGTTATTATTAAAATAGGTAACACTCTTAATATAACTCTATATATAAAACCCTTAATTGACAAACCTATCAGCTTACTTACAATAATTATACGAAGAACTAAAGTAATAATAGCAATAAAAATACCAGCATAAAAAACCATTTCAGGTTCTTCTTTAAGTTTTAATAAGAGATATGCAAAGGGTAATGTTAAAATCATTATCCCACCTATTATTGTTTGATAGAATTTAATTTTTCCAGATGCTTGAGCCGCGGTCATTAAAGGCCCAGACAAGCTATCAATTAAAATATTAATTATTATTAATTGCGTAAATATGTTTGTATATTCTGGAACTACTTCGAGCCATAATTTCAAAATACTATCCGTTTCAATCAAAATAGGTAGTGTAATAATCATTGCAAGAAAAAATGAAATTTTTGCTCCTTGAAAAATCATGTTATGCATATATTGAATTTCATTCATTGCATAAGATTTGACAATTTGGGGATTCATTGCTACCTGAAAATTACTTACAAGTTTTGTTACAGCTGCTTTAATTTGATATGAAATTCCACGAGCAGCATTTATAGATGGCCCAAAAAACACATTTAAAAGTATATTAATTCCTTGGCCTTGTAATACCCCTGAAATACTTCCCCATAAGTTCCATAAAGTAAAACTAATTATTTTAATAAATATGTTTTTGCTCCAAAAAACAAAAAGTTTCGCTTCTTTAAAGTGTATGTTACAATAAAAGAAATAAATTAGCTTTACTATAAATGTTGAGATTAACATTAAAAATGAATACATAGAAAGCTTTTCAAAAGAAGTATATTCGAGTGCATATACTAATAATAACTTTAAAATTACATCAGCTATACTAACCCAAGCATAAAATTTCATTCTTTCATTGGCAATAATAATTGCGTTATATGGTATTGATATTATTTCTATGATAAATGTTAATACTGCAAACTGATAAACTAAATAAACACTATCCAATTTGCTTGCTGGAAAATTTAAGTAATAACTAACAAACCAATATCCTAACGTTTGAGATAAGAATAAAAAAACTAAACTGATTATAATGTGAATATTAAAACTCATCACAAAAATCTCTCGCAGATTAGTTTTACCTCCCACACCCACTTCATATGAAAGAAATCTTTGAGTTGATGCAGTCATTGCACTATTAAGGAAACCTAATGCTATTACAAAACCTGAAACTACATTATAGATACCATAATCTTCAACTCCTAGTATACTTAACACAACACGAGATGTATACAATGAAACCAACATGGTTAGTATCATTCTAATGTATAGCATGCCCGTATTTTTATATACTCTTTTATTTGATAGCTTTTGGTTCAAGTTGTATTGAGTTTTAATAAATATTTATGTCTTACTTTAAATTTCCCCAAACAACTCTATTTATATAGTCAGTATAACTCAAAATAATTCTGGCTACTTTTTCAGAGACATTCGGCATAGAATAATCCGCCACTCTCCTAAAATTCCTGTTCTCTCCTGTTTGCTGGCGAAGTACTTGAACTAATCCCTGTAAAATTCTTTCTTGTGACAATCCTACCATCATTACTGATGCCTCCTCCATTGCCTCTGGTCGCTCGTGAGCTTCACGTATGTTTAGCGCTCTAAAGTTTAAAATAGATGACTCTTCAGATATAGTACCAGAATCAGATAGAACAGCATAAGAATGCATTTGTAGGGCATTATAGTCATGAAAGCCCAGCGGTTTTAGGAATTGCACTTCCGAACGAACCTCTACCTTTTTAGCTTCAATCATATGTCTCGTTCTAGGGTGTGTTGAAACAATAATTGGTAACTTATATGTGTCTGCAATAGCATTTAGAGAATCTATCAATCCTTTAAAATTCTTTTCAGAATTGATATTTTCCTCTCGATGAGATGATACCACAAAGAATTTTCCTTTTTCAAGATTCAGTTTTTCTAATACATTGGAAGCTTTTATCTGTGGCAAATAATAATGTAATACCTCAAACATAGGTGAACCAGTCTTTATAATTCTATCTGCTGGTAAACCTTCTCTTAACAAATATTCTCTAGCAATATCTGAATATGTTAGGTTAATATCCGAAATGTGATCTACAATTTTTCTATTGGTTTCTTCTGGGACTCTTTGATCAAAACAACGATTACCAGCCTCCATATGAAAGATGGGAATGTGTCGTTTTTTTGCTGGTATAGCACATAAACAAGAATTGGTATCGCCTAGAACTAAAAAAGCATCCGGTTTCAACTCTTCAAGTAATGGGTCAATTTTAATTAATATATTACCTATGGTTTCTGTTGCTGTTTTACCAGCTGCATCTAAAAAATAATTAGGTTTACGAAGTCCTAAATCATCGAAAAAAACTTGATTAAGTTCATAATCATAGTTTTGACCTGTATGAATTATAATATGCTCAAAAGCGTCAGAATCATCTAAAACAGATAAGACTCTAGATAGTCTTATTATCTCAGGTCGCGTTCCAACGACAGTCATCACTTTCAATTTTTTCATATTTAGGCTTTGTTATTTAGTAATTTATACTTCTAAAAAATACGTATCCGAGTCTTCAGGATTATAAGGCTCGTCAATCCAAAAAATTGTATAGAGTTCTTCATCGCCAATATTTTTTATATTGTGCGTATACCAAATAGGCATATCTACATAGGCTGGCTCATTACCCTCGATATAAAAATCAAAAACCTGATCTGAATCTATCTTTCTCAGTTGAATGAGTGCCTTTCCTTTGATTACTGCAAAGCGCTCAATTTTTCGTGTATGATAGTGATTCCCTCTAGTAATTCCAGGAACAGTTGTAGAAAAAGAACATTGTCCACCAATCCCTAAACGAATCACTTCTACAAAAGCTCCTCTAGGATCTTTGTGTTGCATAAATTTGATAGGAAAGTGTGCCTGATGGTCTATATACGACCGATAGGTATTAAACAAATTATGCTCAAAAACATTTTGAATTGGTGGGATTTCTCCTTTTGTAAAATAAGTTGCTTTATATTCATTTAATAGCGATAACACTTCTGATACTTTTTTCGTAGCAGTAGATGAAACTTTATATGAATAATTACTCTCGCCCACATCTATCTGTTTTATAATCTCTTGCACAAGCTCTCCTACATAAATTAAATTCACTTCAGCGTCTTTATCTATATGAGGGACTTCATTGTGGGTAAGTTTATGACAAAATGTAGCAATAAATGAGTTGTAGTTAGGGCGTCCAAAAGGCCCAAAAACATTGGGGATGATGAACGCTGTAAATTTACCTCCCGACTTTTCAGCCCAATTAATTAATAGCTCCCGACCTTCTTTTTTAGATTTGCCATATAAATTGTTTTGTTCTTCTTGAGAAGAAGATGAAAATAGCACATGCGCTTTCGAACCCGTATTATTTAGTGAAGTAATGAGCTTTTGAACTAATTTTATATTGGTGTTATAAATGATTTCCGGGTCTGAATGGCGATTCATAGCCGCTAAATGTACTATTACATCGCATTGTGACACAAAATCATCCATCATCTTTTCATTCTGAAACCACTCTTTGTCAAATGCGATTCTTTTATATTTTTCGGGAAATAACCCTAGGGTATTAAACAAATGACGCCCAATGAACCCATTTTGCCCTGTAATGCCAATACTTTTAACAGAACGAGTGTTATTAATATCTAATTTCTGTTTATTCATATTTTAATATGGCTAGTTAGTATTTGTATAAATAATTCAGAATTATATTGACTTTAGGAACTACTTTTACCAACCTGTATTTTTCATTTATTTTTTGCAGCTCCCGAGAAGTAATCTATTGGATATCGATATTCGTCTTTAACCTCTCCGAGCCCATAATCAGCCATAACTAACAATTTGCTATCTACCTCCAATGCTTGTATAGCAGTAATATGACCGGGAGGAATATGAAGAATATTCAAACCAGATGTGGTTAATGTATAGGTTGCAATAGGTAAGTCTATAGAAGGATTCTCAAAATTGTCAATACAAATTACAGAGACTTTAAAGCTGCCTTTCATCGCAGCAAACCATCTCTGCTCTATCTTATGTCCTTGCCACCCTCTAACAAATTTCAAAGAGTGATTCTCGATAGTATATATTCTCTTTATTACAGAAGCACAAAAAGAATTGTTATATGTAATTAACCCTCTATCATCGCTATAAACTTTTCCGGTTAATAACATTTTTCTTGATTTTTTCTTCTTCGCTTTGCTATCTTCGTTAATATGGATACTGCATCACATCTTCTCCAAAAATCTCTTTTCGAATTAATGGCAATTTGGAAATCAATTTCTTTAACCCCTCCACACCTTGTTGCTCTGTATTGTGTGAGTGGTAATCTTCGATTTTAGAAATATCTTTCTCTCCTTGAGAAAAGTATTTAGCATAATTTAAATCTCTGTTATCAGCAGGTACACGATAAAAATTTCCCATGTCTTCTGCTCTTAGCATTTCCTCTCTTGTGCAAAGCGTTTCATAAAGTTTTTCACCATGGCGAGTCCCAATAATTTTTACCGGAACCTCTTTGCCAGCAAGTTCCATCAAAGCCTTGGCTAAATCTCCTATGGTTCCTGCCGGAGCTTTATTAACGAATAGATCACCAGGGTTTCCATGCTCAAATGCAAATAATACCAAATCAACCGCATCTTCTAACGACATAAAAAAGCGAGACATTTTAGGGTCCGTAATAGTGATAGGCTCACTATTCTTGATTTGATTTAAAAAAAGAGGGATTACAGAGCCCCTAGAAGCCATTACATTACCATATCGGGTAAGGCAGACTACAGTATTCTTTAAATTACGGGATTCAGCCACCGCAACTTTTTCCATCATAGCTTTCGAAATACCCATGGCATTAATAGGGTAGGCTGCCTTATCTGTGGAGAGGCAAATCACTTTTTTTACACCATTTGATGCTGCTGCCAGAATCACATTCTGAGTTCCTTCCACATTGGTTTTCACAGCTTGCATCGGAAAAAATTCACAAGATGGTACTTGTTTCAATGCTGCTGCATGAAAAATATAATCTACCCCTCGTGTTGCTGGCTCCACAGAAGAATAATCACGAACATCTCCTATATAATATTTAATTTTATCATTCTTATATAAGTTTCGCATATCATCTTGTTTTTTCTCGTCTCGAGAAAAAATACGAATTTCACTAAAATGGTCAGTTTTTAAAAAACGATGTAATACTGCTGTTCCAAATGACCCAGTACCTCCGGTTATTAGAAGGGTTTTATTTCTAAGCTTCATCATTCTAAATTTGTTAAAACTATTTTAATAGCTATTTATTGGGATTATATTGATTGTCATAGTATTTTATATAATCTCCAGATGTAACATTTTTTAACCATTCTTCATTTTCTAAAAACCAATCAATCGTTTTAGAGAGTCCCTGCTCAAAGGTTACAGAGGGTTTCCACCCCAGTTCCTGGTTAATTTTAGAAGCATCGATAGCATAGCGTAAATCGTGGCCGGGTCTGTCTTTCACGAAAGTGATTAATTTTTCACTTGTACCAGGTTCTCTACCCAATTTTTCATCC
>ENA-UOVV01002220-UOVV01002220.1-compost-metagenome-genome-assembly--contig:-NODE-2220-length-11541-cov-24.795055_pt1 | contig 11541 bp, 10 predicted proteins | sample MGYA00238155_ERZ761577 | MGnify/ENA primary metagenome ERZ761577 (study PRJEB28898, sample SAMN06268775) | compost metagenome | isolation source: Emeryville, CA | place: USA:Emeryville, CA | collected...
GCTTCCTTCACTTCGTCGAGTTTGAACGGCTTTACGATAGCCTCGATCTTTTTCATTCAGGCCTCCACTCAGGCACCGGTCAGTGCCGCCCGGATGTATGCAGGGCCCGTGCCAGCGGGCCGCGACGGGGAAAAGTGTTGTCATATCAAACGTTTAATTCACCTCTTGCTGCGCCGGGCAGAAGCCGAGCAGCAGTGAGGTGATGAAGAAATGTGCAAAATGGCGCGCATCTAGGCAACTCACGATCGCAAGCTGCGCGGTTGGTGGGCAGCGGCGATCACCCAGTGGGCAGCGGGGCCATGCGCACGGGAGTGCCCAATGTACGCAAAGCACCTTTGACCTTCCCGTCATCTTGCCATATATGCACGCGACCCCCGGCCGGCGGGGCGCCTGCGGGTGTGGCGGAACTGGTAGACGCACTGGATTTAGGTTCCAGCGCCGCAAGGCGTGGAGGTTCGAGCCCTCTCACCCGCACCAGGACCGCGGTATCCCCGGCCAGACACGAATTTTGAGACAACGGGAAACCCAATGCAGGTCACGGAAACCCTCAACGAGGGCCTCAAGCGCAAACTCTCCATGGTCATTCCGGCTGCGGACCTGAGCCAGCGCCTCGACGCTCGCCTCGAAGAGATCAAGGGCACCGCCAACATCAAGGGCTTCCGCCCCGGCAAGGTGCCGATGTCGCACCTCAAGAAGGTGTTCGGCCGCTCCGCCATGTCGGAAGTGCTCTCCGACGCGATCAACGCCAACGTGTCGAAGGCTCTCGACGACCGTTCCGAGCGCGCCGCGACCCAGCCGAAGATTGACCTGCCGGAAGACCAGGAAGTCATCAACAAGGTGCTCGATGGCGCCGCGGACCTGAGCTTCGAGGTGTCCTACGAGGTCCTGCCGCCGGTGACCCTGATGGACTTCAAGGGCATCGCGGTCGACAAGCCCGTGGTCGAGATCGCCGAGGAAGAGGTCGACGCCGAGGTGAAGCGCGTGTTTGCGCAGCAGAACGGCTACACCGACAAGGGCGACGAGGGCGTCGTCGAGAACGGTGACCGCATCGGCCTCAGCTTCAAGGGCACGATCAATGGCGAGGCCTTCGCCGGCGGCACGTCCGACCATGCGCACCTGGTGGTGGGTTCGGGCGAGTTCATCCCGGGCTTCGAAGAGCAGCTGGTGGGCATGAAGAAGGGCGAGACGAAGACCGTGAAGGTCACGTTCCCCGCCGACTATGCCCAGGAAAATCTCGCGGGCAAGGACGCCGAGTTCGAAACCACCATCCTGCATGTCGATGGCCCGAACGCCGGTGAGCTCAACGACGACTTCGCCAAGCGGCTCGGCCTCGAGAACGTCGCTGCGCTTCGCGACGCGGTGAAGGATCAGATGCGCGCTGCGCTCGATTCGATGAGCCGCCAGGCGGTGAAGCGCCAGATCCTCGACGCGCTCGATGAGGGTCACAAGTTCGAAGTGCCCGAGCAGCTGGTGGAAGCCGAGTTCAACACCATCTGGCAGCGCGTCGTGCACGAGGTCGAGCACCACGGCCGTTCCTTCGAGGACGAGGGCACGACCGAGGAAGCCGCCAAGGAGCAGTACCGCAAGATCGCCGAGCGCCGCGTGCGCCTGGGCCTCGTGGTCGCCGAGATCGGCAACGTCAACAAGATCGAAGTCACCGAGGAAGAGCACCAGCAGGCGCTGATCGCCGAGGTCCGCCGCTTCCCCGGCCAGGAGCAGCAGGTCTACGACTACTACCGCAAGAACCCGCAGGCCCTCGCGGCGCTGCGCGCCCCGGTGTTCGAGAACAAGGTTGTCGACTTCATCGCCGCCGAGGCGAAGCAGACCGACAAGGCGATGACCCGCGCCGAACTCGCCAAGATCATCGCGGCGGACGAGGACGAGGTTCCTGAGGAGCACCACCACTAAGCGGTGGCGCTTCGCTGAAGTTCATGAGGCCGCCCTTCGGGGCGGCCTTTTTGCTTGCGGCGGAAAGCGGGTTTTCGGGTCGATGGCGGGGGTCTATCGTCCGCCCATGAAGTATCGCCTGTTCGATACCGCACTGGGCGGGTTTGCCATCGGCTGGACCGATGCGGGCATTTCGCGCGTCATGCTGCCCGGCGAAGCGCCCGAGAGGATGCGCGAGCGGCTCGTGGCCAGGGGCGGCATCGAGGACCGTGCGGGGCAGGGCGACGTCGTCGCTCGCATCGTGGCGTATGCGGATGGTGCCGATGACGCGTTCCAGGACGTGCGGCTTGACCTGTCCGATGTCACGGAGCTGCAGCGGCGCATCTACGAGCACATCCGCGGCCTAAGCTGGGGCGAGACGACGACGTACGGCGCGATAGCGCGCTGGCTGGGTGACGTGGCGCTGTCGCGCAGCGTCGGCACGGCGATGGGGCAGAACCCGATTCCGTTGATCGTGCCCTGCCACCGGGTGCTGGCCGCCGACGGGCGAACGGGTGGATTTTCTTCGCCCGGCGGGGTGCGGGCAAAGATGGAGATGCTGGCGCTGGAAGGCGCGGCGAGCCCCACCGGGCAGTTCTCGTTCGGCTTTTGAGCGGGGTTACTGCCCGCGCTTGAAGACCTTGAGGTGGGTGAGCTGCTTCGCCACCTTCGTGGCGATGGCTTCCACCTTGTCGGCGACGTCCACTCTCAGCACGTTCTCGTCGTCGCCCGGCGGTTCGAGGGTGGCGAACTGGCTGTCGAGCAGCTTGGGATTCATGAACTCGTGGCGGCGGGCCTCGATGCGCTTGCGGATCACCTCGATGTCGCCGTCGAGGAAGACGAAGAGGATCGGCTCGCCCGCCTTCTCGGTGAGGAAGTCGCGGTAGGCGCGCTTGAGGGCCGAGCAGGCGCCCACGGCGACGCCTTTATCGGCGGCGGCGTCACGCAGGGCGCCGGCCAGGGTTTCGAGCCAGGGCCAGCGGTCCTCGTCCTGGAGCGGGATGCCGGCGCGCATCTTCTCCTTGTTGGCGGGCGGGTGGTAGCCGTCGCCGTCGAGGAAGGGGGCGTGGAGGCGGCGCGCAATGGCGGCGCCGGTGGCGGATTTGCCCGAGGAGGCGACGCCCATCGCAATGATGATGCGCGCGCCCCTAAACGGTGGCTGTGAAGGCGCCATCGACATAGAGGATGTGTCCGTTGACGAAGGTTGCAGCGTCGGATGAGAGGAAGACGGCGGCACCGCCCAGTTCCTCGGGCTTGCCCCAGCGGCCCATGGGCGTGCGCTTCTCGATCCAGGCGTTGAACTCCTCGTTTTCGAGGAGGGCTTGGTTCAGTTCGGTGGCGATGTAGCCGGGCGCGATGCCGTTGACGTTGATGCCGTATTTCGCCCAGTCCACCGCCATGCCGCGCGTCAGGTTGGCGATGGCCGCCTTGGAGGCCGAGTAGGGCGCCACCGAGGCGCGGGCGAAGGTGGAGAGCACCGAGCAGATGTTGATGATCCTGCCGCGCTTGCGCTCGATCATGCCCTTCACCACGGCGCGGCTCACGAGGAAGGCCGAAGTGAGGTTGGTGCTCATCAGCTGCTCGAATTTTTCGAGCGGCCAGGTTTCGAGCGGCGCGCGGTGCTGCATGCCGGCATTGTTGACGAGGATGTCGATGGGGCCGATCTCGTTTTCGGCATGGGCGATCGCGTCCTCGACGCTCTCCTCGGAGGTGACGTCGAAGGCGAGGGCCTTCACCGAGTAGCCCTTCTCGGCGAGGGTCGCGGCGGCAGCGCCGAGCGCTTCCTGATCGCGGCCGTTGATCAGCAGTTCGGCGCCCGCCGCGCCGAGCGCGTCGGCGATGCCGAAGCCGATGCCGCGGCTAGAGCCGGTGACCAGCGCCCGCCGGCCGGCGAGCGAAAACATCGAAGTCGATTCCAACTCAACCCCTCCCACGGGTGGCAATTGCCTGTTCGCGAGGGTCGGAGAGCGCTCCGACCTGCCACTCAGGCGGCGACACTAGTTTATGACGCCACGCATGGTAAGTGCACAAAGCGCTTTCAATGCCCACTTGGTAGGGGCTCCGGGGGGTAGCGTTCGCTGGTGCCCCGTGCCAAAAGGTCGCGCGGGAAAAACCAATACGTTTCGACGGAGAATATGATGGCGTCTGCCGACATCGGCCTGATCGGGCTTGCGGTGATGGGCTCCAACCTGGCGCTCAACATCGCCGAGAAGGGCTACCAGATCGCGGTGCACAACCGGACGGCATCGAAGATCGACGACTTCATGGCCATGGCGCGCGAGCAGGGACTCGATGGCAAGGTCGTGCCGGAGGCCGATCTCGTCCAGTTCATCCAGTCCGTCAAACGGCCGCGTTCGATCATCATCATGGTCAAGGCCGGCAAGCCGGTCGATGACATGATCGAGCAGCTGCTGCCGCATCTCGATGTGGGCGACGCCATCCTCGAATGCGGCAACTCGCTCTATACCGACAGCCAGCGGCGCTTCGAATACCTGCGTGAAAAGGGCATCGGCTTCCTCGGCATCGGCGTGTCCGGTGGCGAGGAGGGCGCGCGCCACGGCCCGTCGATCATGGTCGGCGGCCCGGAGGAGCAGTGGAAGAACGCCCAACCGATCCTCGAGGCGATCTCGGCCAAGTTCAACGGCGAGCCGTGCTGCGCCTATCTCGGTGAAGGCGGCGCAGGCCACTTCGTCAAGATGATCCACAACGGCATCGAGTATGGCGACATGCAGATGATCGCCGAGGTGTATGGCGTGATGCGCGACGGGCTCGGCATGAGCCCGGCCGAGTCCGCCAGGGTGTTCAGGGAGTGGGACAAGGGCCAGCTCAACTCCTACCTGATCGAGATCACCGGGCATGTGCTCGGCGCCATCGAGCCCAAGACCGGCAAGCCGCTGGTCGAGCTGATCCTCGACAAGGCGGGGCAGAAGGGTACCGGCACATGGTCGGCCATTGCCGGGCAGCAGCTCGGCGTACCGGCGACGGCGATCGAGGGCGCGGTGGCGGCCCGCTCGATTTCCTCGCGCAAGGACGAGCGCGTGAAGGCCGAGGCTGTCTACGGCAAGCCGGCGGCGGGCAAGGCGGACGTGTCGCTTGCGGACCTCGAGCAGGCGCTGCTGGCGGGCAAGATCGTCTCCTACGCGCAGGGTTTTGCGGTGCTCTCCAAGGCGTCGGAGGAGTTCGGCTGGAACCTGCCGCTCGCCACCATCGCCAAGATCTGGCGCGCCGGCTGCATCATCCGCTCGCGCTTCCTCGACCAGATGTCGGCGGCCTATGCCAAGGGCGAGGCGGTGAACCTGCTGATGGTGCCGGACTTCGTGGAGATCATGAAGACGGCCAACAAATCGCTGCGCAAGGTGGTGGCGGCGGCCGCACTGGGCGAGTTCCCGCTGATCTGCCTTTCGGCGTCGCTGGCCTATTTCGACAGCTACCGGCAGGCGCAGGGCACGGCCAACCTGACCCAGGGGCAGCGCGACTTTTTCGGCGCGCATGGCTTCATCCTCACCGACCGCGAGGGCGAGCAGCACGGCACCTGGCCCAGCACTTTGGGAAAGTAAGCTGCGGGTTCAGTGACCGAATGTAGACGGCGGCCTTGAGCCGCCGTTTCCATTTCCATTTCCATTGCCGTTCTCATCGGCATGGGGCGGGGTCTGCTGCTGGCCGGGCTGGCCGAGTTCGTGCACGTGCTCCTTCTTGGCCACGCGCGGGCGGTGCATCAGGTCGAAGCGGCGCACCGTGTAGATGAAGAGCCCGGCGGCGAGGAAGACGAGGATGCCGGCGCCGAGGAACGGGGCGCCGGGGAAGTAGTCCGGCGAGTCCTTGGGTGCGCGGGTGAAGAAGCTGAAGAGCTGGGTGGCGAGGAGCGGGCCGAGGATCGAGGCGAGCGAGTTGGTGGCGTTGATGGCGCCCTGCAGTTCACCCTGCGCATCGTCGGGCACCTGGCGCGACATCAGGGAGTTGATGGCGGGACCGGCCAGACCGGCCAGCGAGCCGAAGAGCAGGAACGCATAGAGCGGAAGCTCGGAGTGGATGAAGGCCGTGCCGACAAAGGCGATGGAGGCCGCGAGCATGCCGAGGAGCACCGTGGCCCATTCGCCGATGCGCTTGGTCACAGGACCGACGAGCAGCGCCTGGCTCAGAGCAAAGCCGATGCCGAAGGTGCCCAGCGCGATACCGATCTGCCCCGAGGAGAATTGCAGGACCTCGATGGTGAAGAAGTTCCACACCGAGGGGAAGGACTGGCTGGCGAGCACGAAGAGGCCGAGCACACCGAGCAGCCAGAGAACGACGGGGTTCCTCGCGAGGCTTAGCAGCACGCCGAACGGGTTGGCGCGGCGGATGTCGAAGGGGCGGCGCTTGTCCTGGCCGAGACTCTCGGGCAGCACGAAGAAGCCGAACAGCAGGTTGGCGCCGGCGAGCAGGGCGGCGGCGTAGAAGGGCCAGCGTGGGCCAAGTTCGCCGAGCAGGCCGCCCACGACCGGGCCGAAAATGAAGCCGAGGCCGAAGGCAGCGCCGATAAGGCCGAAGCGGTGGGCACGCTTGTCGCGCGGGGTGATGTCGGCGATGTAGGCCGTGGCGGTCGCCACCGATGCCCCCGAGATGCCGGCAATGGTGTGGCCGACGAAGATGAACACCATCGAGGTGGCAAAGCCCATGATGGTGTAGTCGATGGTGAGGCCCGCCAGAGCGATGAGGATGATGGGCCGGCGGCCGAAGCGATCGGACAGGTTGCCCAGCGCCGGACCGAAGAGGAACTGCATCAGCGAATAGGCGAAGACGAGGTAGCCGCCCAGTACGGCGGCCTGCGCGACGCTGCCGCCCGAGAGCTCACCGATGAGGCTCGGCAGGACGGGCAGGATGATGCCGTAGCCCAGCATGTCGAGGAAGATGGTGATCAGTACGCATGCGAGGGTGAGGTTGGAATTGGGCGAGACGGGCATCAGCGGGCGCTTGGGTCCTTGGCGATGGGGCGGCAGATGACACGCTGACGCTTGCCAAGGCAAGTCGCGAGACCCGCCTCAGGTTGCGTCGCGCACCGCTCTTTGAGGTGCAGGCGGAATGGAGGCAGGATCGGGCGAGGGGTCGTAACTGTAGAGCCAGGCGAGGCGCTTGAGGTGGCCGAGCGAACCCTGCGCCTTGACCACGGCATCGCGGGCGAGGCTGAAGGGCCATTCAATGTGGAAGGCGAAGCCGTTCTGCTCGCTGAGCTTTCTGACCCGATCGACGCGCGGCTGGCGAATCGACTGGTAGCGGCGGAGCGCGGTTTCGGCGTCAGTTTCGGTCATCAGCAGCGGCGCCAGCACGGCTGCATCCTCGATGGCCATGGCGGCGCCCTGGGCCTGGAACGGCACCATGGCGTGGGCCGCATCGCCTATGAGGCCGATGCCGCCGTCGGCCCATTTGTCGGTGGCGACCGTGAAGAGCGGCCAGTAGCCCCAGTCGTCGCCGGCGAGGCTCACGATGTCGTCGAAACGGCGATGACCGCGGATCGCCCTGGGCAGTATGGGCGCGCGGGCGGGCGTGTCGCCAAGCACGTCTTCCGCACGCGACTTCATGAAGAGCGCGACGTTCATCTGGCGGCGGTGGGGCAGCGGGTAGGTGACGGCGTGGAAGCCGGGACCCCAGAGAAGGCTGGTGCGGTCCTGCGCGACGATGCCGGCCAGGTCGGACTGGCCGAGTGTGATGCGCCATGCGACGCGGCCGGTATAGGTCGCCTCGGGGCCCATCAGCATGTCGGTGCGGGTGCGCGAACGGACGCCGTCGGCGCCGATGAATGCGAAGGCGCGTGCCGAGCGGGACTTGCCGTCGGCTTCGTCGACCGTAACAGAGACGCCGCGGGCGTGGCTCACCACGTCATAGGCGCGGACGCCGAAGAGGATGTCGATATTGGCGAAGCGCTTGCAGGCCCGGTGGAGCACCTCGGCGAGATCAGCCCGATGCATCACCGCGTAGGGTGCGCCGAAGCGGTCGAGCACGGCGCCGCCGAGTTCCAGCGTCACCAGCGGAGAGAGGGCGTTGTAGGGGTAGACGTCGATGCCCTTGGGCTCGAAGGCGACGGCGTGGAGCGCGCGGTCGACGCCCAGCCGGTCGAGCACATGGCGAGCATTGGGACTGATCTGCAGCCCCGCGCCCACTTCCTGTATGCGCGGATTGCGCTCGAGCACCACCACCGTTGCGCCGAACTTGGCGAGCGCCAGTGCGAGCGTCAGCCCGGCTATGCCGGCGCCGGCGATGTAGATGGTGCGTCCGTTGCCGGACATGGGAGAGCTCAGGCGTGTTCGGAGTGGTAGACGGCCGAAAGGGGCTCGGAGGTGCCGGGGGCGAGCTCGGGGTTATAGACGTAGAGGGTCGAGCAATAGGAGCAGACCACGTCGTTCTCCTTGCCCATGTCGATATAGATGTGCGGGTGGTCGAAGGGGGGCAGGGCGCCCACGCACATGAACTCCTTGGAGCCGACCTCGATCTTCTTGAGGCCCTCGGTGTTGTGGAAGTGCGGGGTGCTCTCGTGCGCCATGATCGGGATTCCGGGGGGAGTTGAGATTTGGCCGGAACATAGAGGAGGGGGGCGGCGAAGGGAAGGTGGTTTGCCCCGCGGAGGGGTTGCATGCCCAAGCCGATCCTTTAAAGCAGAACCCCTTCTCCGACGGCAGGTTTCCCATGCTCGACATCAACTGGATCAAGGCCAACCCCGAAGCTTTCGACCGTGCGCTCAGCGGGCGCAAGAATGTGCCGTTCCGCTCCGCCGAACTCATCGCGCTCGACGAGCAGCGCCGGACGGTGATAGCGTCCGTCGAGGAGGCGCAGGCCAAGCGCAACGCACTTTCCAAGCAGATCGGCCAGGCCAAGGCGCAGAAGGACGAGGCGAAAGCCCAGGCCCTGATGGACGAGGTCGCGCAGCTCAAGGACGCGATCCAGAACGGCGAGGCGGCCCGCCGAGAGGCCGAGGACAAGCTGCGCAGCGCGCTGAGCATCATCCCCAACCTGCCCCTCGACGAGGTGCCGGTGGGCGAAGACGAGAACGACAATGTCGAGTATTTCGGCCGCAACGGCTCGCCGGAGACGGCGGCGAAGGAACGGCCGGCCAAGCCGGGCTTCAGCTTCAAGCCGAAGGAACACTACGAGATCGGCGAAGCGCTCGGCATGATGGATTTCGAGGTGGCGGCGAAGATTTCCGGCGCCCGCTTCGTGGTGCTGAAGTCGCAACTTGCCCGGCTGGAGCGCGCCATCGGCCAGTTCATGCTCGACCTGCATGTGGACGAGCACGGCTATACCGAGGTGGAGCCGCCCTACCTGGTGCGCGACGATGCCCTCTATGGCACCAACCAGTTGCCGAAGTTCGAGGACGACCTGTTCTTCGTGCCGCATGGCGAAAGCCGGCTCGGACTGATCCCGACGGCTGAGGTGCCGCTCACCAATTTCGTGCGCGAGTCGATTCTGTCGGCCGAGCAGCTGCCGATGCGACTGACGGCGCTGACGCCGTGCTTCCGTTCGGAGGCGGGGTCGGCGGGGCGCGATACGCGCGGCATGATCCGCCAGCACCAGTTCAACAAGGTTGAGATGGTGGCGATTACGACGCCGGAGAAATCGGGCGAGGAGCACGAGAAGATGCTCTCGGATGCCGAGGACGTGCTGAAAAAGCTCGGACTGCATTACCGGGTGATGACGCTCTCGACCGGCGACATGGGGTTTGGCGCGCAGAAGACGTACGACCTAGAGGTGTGGCTGCCGGGGCAGGATGCCTATCGCGAGATCTCGTCGGTGTCCGTGTGCGGCGACTTTCAGGCGCGGCGGATGGATGCGCGGTTCCGTGATGGCGATGGCAAGGTACGGCACGTGCACACGCTGAACGGTTCGGGCGTGGCGGTGGGCCGCGCGCTCGTCGCGGTGCTCGAGAACTACCAGCAGGAAGACGGCTCCGTAGCGGTGCCAGAGGTGCTGCAGCCCTACATGAAGGGGCTGAAATCGATCGGCGCCCGGTCCTAGAAAGAGATCTGCATGAGAATCCTGCTCACCAACGATGACGGTGTCGATGCCCCGGGCATGGCCGTACTGCGCGCCGTGGCGGCCGAGCTTTCCGACGACGTCTGGGTGGTGGCGCCCGATGGCAATCAGTCGGGGGCAGGGCACCGCTTTACCTTTGGGCGCGAGCTGGGACTCGACCAGCGCGAGGAGAGGGTATTTGCGGTGGTGGGCGGTTCGCCCGCCGATTGCGTCGTGACCGCCATGACGCATGTGTGCAAGGACCTGCGGCCCGAACTGGTGCTCTCGGGCGTCAACAACGGCCAGAACCTGGGCGACATCATCAACTGCTCGGGCACCGCGGCGGGCGCTCGCGAAGGCGCGTTTCATGGCGCGCTCGGCATCGGCATTTCGCAGGCGGTGAACTACGAACGGGGTGACCAGGTGGACTGGGCCAACTCGCGGAAGTATGCCGCGCGGGTGGTGCGCGCGCTGTGGGACAAGGTTGAGACGCGCGGGCAGGTCTATTTCAACGTCAACATCCCGTGGCAGCCGGAAGTGACTGGCGTCCGCGTGGTGCCGTCGCAGCGCTTCGCCCGCTCGCCGATGGCCTATTACCCTTCGGACAATGCCGGGAAGTTCTTCATCGCGATTCCCGAGACGCCCACGCCGCTCGACCCGGAGAGCGACTTCCACACCCTGATGCACTCATCGGCCATCACTATCACGCCCCTGATGCTGCAGGCGACGGACTATGGCGTGGTGGACGAGCTGAAGGGACGGATCTCCGTCTAGACCTGGAGGGTGGTGGGGCCTCGGGCAGGCCCTTAACCCTACCAACCCCTGAATCCGACTCGCAAATTCCCTGCGAAAGCGCTCGGCATTTAAGTCAGTTTTTACCTTAACCGCCTAGGCTCACATCCATTGAGTACCTGCGTACGAGTGGACTGATGAGTAACGGCCTTACCGGTAAAGCGCTTAGGATCGCCGCGATTGCAGGCATGTTCGTCAGCGCCTCGGCGCTCGCGGGGTGCAGCTCGCTGAGTGGCCTGGGCTTCGACAGGACGACGACCGGTTCGGTCAATGCATCCTCCGATTTCCAGGGCACGCAACCGATGCCCAAAACTCTCGTGGCTCCCACCAAGGTGGCGGCGGGACCCTTCATCCCACCCAACAATATTGGCGGCGGAACCGCGATGGCGGTGACGCCATTGCCGGCCGGCACCAAGCAGTTGGGTACGATCACGTCTGAAGACTTGCCATCGCTCAACTCAGATAATGGAAGCAAACCGATGATGCCCGCTGTCCAGCCCCTGAGCCCGGTGCCGGCGACCCCCAAGGTAGCGGACATCCCGGCCAGCAATAGCCCGACCCTCGTTTCGATCCCCTCGGACGCCTATGTCCACCAGGTGGAGAGCGGCGAGAGCCTCTACACCATCGCCCGACGCTACAACGTGACGGCGCAGGCGATCATTCAGGCCAACGGCTTCTCCTCACCCGACAAGATCTATGTCGGCCAGAAGCTCGTGATCCCCGGCAAGGCGAGCCAGCTGGCGGCGCTTGGCCCCAAGAGCAAGCCCGACGTCGCTGTCGAGAAGCCGGTCGAGAAGCCGGTCGAGAAGGTCGCTCTCGTCGATCCGGCCGGCACCAAGCCGC
>ENA-UOVV01002221-UOVV01002221.1-compost-metagenome-genome-assembly--contig:-NODE-2221-length-11525-cov-3.918570_pt1 | contig 11525 bp, 9 predicted proteins | sample MGYA00238155_ERZ761577 | MGnify/ENA primary metagenome ERZ761577 (study PRJEB28898, sample SAMN06268775) | compost metagenome | isolation source: Emeryville, CA | place: USA:Emeryville, CA | collected...
TGCTGAAGGAAAGAGGTATTGACCTTACGGGGGTGGAGATCAAGGAAGGCGAAAAATCGTTTTTCTGGTCCGGAAAATACCACAACGATATGAACACCCGGGATACGTTGGTAACCGAGCTGAATGTTCTGGCGAATTTTGATCCTGTGGTGCCGGAAAGTTATCAAGATTGTCAGTATGTATTGTTGGGTAATCTTAGTCCGCAGGTACAACTGACCACGCTGGAGCGCTTACAAAATAAACCGAAGTTGGTGGTGCTGGATACGATGAACTTTTGGATGGATATCGCGTGGGATGATCTGATGAATGTACTGAAGCGGGTGGATGTACTGACGATCAATGACGCGGAAGCCCGCCAGCTTTCCGGTGAATATTCCCTGGTGAAGGCAGCGGAAAAAATTCAACAGCTCGGTCCCAAATACCTGATCATTAAAAAAGGGGAGCATGGCGCGCTTTTGTTTGGGGAGGACCGTGTTTTCTCGGCTCCGGCGCTTCCGCTCGCTGAAGTCTACGATCCGACCGGCGCAGGGGATACGTTTGCGGGTGGTTTCATAGGCTACCTAGCGAGGGTAGGGACCCTGAGCTTCCAGAATATGAAAAATGCAGTGATATTTGGTTCGGCTCTTGCCTCGTTCTGTGTGGAAAAGTTCGGTACCCAGCGGTTGCAGGAATTGGATCCCGATCTCATTAGGCAGCGGGTTGCGCGTTTCACGGAACTCACCAGATTCGAGATCAACGATTGACCTGAGGAGCCTTAAGAAGCCCCGGCAAGCTGTCCGATGACTTCGAAGCGCGCAAAGACGCGGTCGGAATGCGGCGCATCGGCCAGTTCTTCGGTAAGGTCCTGACCGGCCCAATGTTCATAGTGTTTCCCCTTGAACCACAGGCGGCTTTTTGACAGGTCGTAAATCCGTCCGCGGTAGGCAACCCAAACATCGGGTTTGTCCTGACCATTCCGCAATGCCAGTTGAGATTTCGAATAAACAGGTAAGGAGGGGATCGCGCTAGGATCGCTCATATCTGTATGCATTCAAGGCTTTTTTCATGGTCCGTCTTGCTACGTGGATGCGTGTCTTTACGGTCCCGATGGGGATCTGAAGGTGCTCGGATATCTCGTGGTATTTGTAACCTTCAAAGTACATACTGAACGGAATGTAATACTCGTCTGACAATTCGGCCATAGCGCTCTTGATGTCTTCCATGACAAACTTATTTTCGCCGGCATTTCTGGCCGCACTGTAGGCGAGGTTTGCGCTGGAAATCTCATCGGACTGCGAGACGAAACTATTCGTTTTCACAAATCGGCGGTAATTGTTGATGAAGGTATTTTTCATGATGGTATATAACCATCCCTTTAGGTTGGTACCTTCTCTAAACTTGCCATGATAGGTCACCGCCTTTAACATGGTATCCTGAACCAGGTCGTTAGCATCCTCGTTGTCGCGGGTGAAATGCAATGCGTACCCCCTCAAGGATTCTGTGTGCTCCACCACTAATGTGTTAAACTCAAATCTCGTCATCTTTTTACGGTTTAAGGGATCCCAGGTTAGAGCCTGGACTCCGGGTTAAACATTCTATATTCAAATAAGCGGTCCGGATGCTTATTCTGGAAATTGACGTTTTAGTCTAATTAGTGTCGCGTAACCTAGTGCAAGTATCGTGCTAAAGAAGAATGGATCGTTTAATTATTAGGCTAATATACAGTAATATTTTATATTTTCATATTATATTTACTTCGCGCTCCAACGTGATATCAAACTTTTCTTTCACGTCGGCGATGATGCGTTCGGAAAGTTCATAAATATCTGATCCAGAAGCATTTTTATGGTTGACTAGCACAAGTGCCTGGTTTTTCCAGGTGCCAGCGTCCCCCACCCGTTTCCCTTTCCAGCCGCACTGTTCAATCAGCCAGCCGGCGGCAATCTTTACATGATTTTCGTCTACCGGATAGTAAACAAAGTCCATGTCCTGGAAAGTGAACTGTAGTTGTTGCAAATGCTGTACGGTGACGATGGGATTTTTGAAAAAGCTACCCGAATTGCCTATTGTGGAAGGATCGGGCAACTTATCCGTCCGTATTGCAGACACTACATCGGCCACGTCTTTAATAGTGGGCTTCAGGATATTGCGTTTGGTCAGCTCGGCTTGGATAGCACCGTACGACGTGTTGATGACAGGCTCAAGCGACAGCCCGAGCGTAACCTCCGTGATGATATAACGTCCCTTGGATTCCGTTTTAAAGCGGCTGTCACGGTATGAAAACCGACAATCCGCCTTGTAGAATGTGGTAACTTTTCCACTGGTCGTGTCAAGAACGCGGCAACTGATAAATACATCCTTTAACTCGCGGCCATATGCCCCGATATTTTGCACCGGAGAGGCCCCTACTGTTCCGGGAATGAGCGCCAGGTTCTCAATCCCCCCGAAATCGTGCTCCACGCAATAGCAGACGAGGTCATGCCAACGAACGCCCGCGCCCGCAGTAACGGTAACCTCCGTGGCCGAAATCCGGTGCCGGATGCCGGGAATAGCAATCCGGATGACCAGACCGTCAAAATCTTTGGTGAATAGTATATTGCTCCCGCCACCCAGCACCAGGAACCGCTCCCCCGCGCGTTTTCCATGGGCAAACAGGGACACCAGTGCGTCTTCAGACCCGATCTCCACAAACCGCGCCGCGTAGGCGGATACGCCGAACGTATTGTAGGCTTTGAGAGAGACATGTTCGTGTATCGAATATTTCATTGAATTTTGACCGATATTTTCAATAATTCAATTATAAATATGTATCTTTAACATATTATCTTTAGTGGCCAAAGATAAGCGATTGACCTGATAGCAAGATGGCAATGTATGATAAATGCAGATAAAAAGCGCATACAAATTTTGGAAGCGGCAACCCGTAGGTTTGCGCATTTCGGACTTGCGAAAACGACCATGTCTGAAATTGCACAGGATCTCTCTTTTTCCAAAGCACTCTTATACTATTATTTTCCGGATAAAAACGCACTTTATGCCGCGGTATTGACCCATGTAACCGACCAATCGTTCGCGGAGCTGGAGAAAGAGCTGTCGTCCATCGGGGACTGCCAGGAGGCCATGATGTTTATCCTGGATAAGCGGATCGCCTTTATTACCAAATATTACACCCTGCTGGAAAATTCCATATCTGCCGCTCAGCAGATACCGGACGAAATGGCATGTGTGATGAGGGATTCAAAAGCCCGGGAAGTTGCGCTGATCGGAGGGATTCTTCAAAAAGGAGTCGATGCGGGTCAACTGGTCGTTGATGATATTCAGGAAACCGCGGAGATGATTCTGTTTGCCCTCGTGGGCATGCGGTTCAGTATTTTGAAAGACCTTAAAGGCGCGTTATTCCCCACCAAAGGGGAATTTGATCGTATCCTGCAACTTCAGAAAAAGATGGCAACGGTGTTTCTGAAAGGATTGGCTGCGCCGTCAGCTTAATGCGTCGTTCCTTCTATTTCCACGATTCTTTTTACGATCTGGTTGGCGTGTATGCGCGAGTTTTCGATGAACCAACGATGGGTATTCATCCCGCCGCAGACGACACCTGCCAGGAAGAGGCCTGGAATATTGGTTTCCATGGTCTCCGGATCGTGATAAGGCTCACGGGAAGGATCCGCTGACAGCTTGATGCCTATTTTTTCCAGAAAGGCAAAGTCCGGCTGGTATCCAGTTAGGGCCAGTACAAAATCATTTTCGATCGTTATCCGTCCTTCCGGTGTTTGGATGTCGACTTCGGTAGGGCGGATTTCGGTCAGTTGGCTGTGGAACAACGCCCGTATTTCACTGTTCGCTATACGGTTTTCCATGTCCGGCCGTACCCAGTATTTTACCCTTGGGCCGATACCTTCTCCGCGGACTACCAAGGTAACTTCCGCACCCTTTCGGAACGTTTCCAGCGCCGCGTCTACCGATGAGTTGCTTGCACCGACCACCACCACTTTCTGGCCCACATAATAATGGGGGTCGTTGTAATAATGGCTTACCTTGGGTAGGTCCTCGCCTTTTATGTTGAGTGGGCAAGGAATGTCATAAAACCCGGTGGCTACCGTCACGTATGTGGCGGTGTAGCTGGATTTGTTCGTCGTAATCCGGAACTTTCCGTTCCGGCTCACCGATATCACCTCTTCGAACAGGTGGATGTTCAGGTCGAACTTGGTCAGCACACGGCGATAATATTCGAGGGCTTCTGCCCGCTTGGGCTTCGGATGGGTTGAGACGAACGGAACGCCGCCTATCTCCAGCCTTTCCGAGGTGGAAAAGAAGGTCATGTTCTGGGGATAGCGATAGAGCGAATTCACCAGGCAGCCTTTTTCAACGATCAGGTAGGTTAATCCGGCTTCCTGTGCTGCGATGCCGCAAGCCAACCCGATAGGGCCACCCCCGATGATGAGTAAGTCGTAGTGTGCTGTTGAGGTGCTCATGAGCGTCAAAGATACGCGTTGTCCGAATGAATATCAAAAAGTTACTCCATGTCACGGCGCTTGACCAGCTGTTCGCACGTTTTGTTAAGGTCGATAACAATCCGGTAAAGGAAGTTGAGTTGCTCGGTAATCAACCGGGATTCACTGGAGTCAATGTTATTTGTGTCCAGGTCCGCCGGCGTATCCACTTCGATTTCCCTGAATTCATCCTCGGCCCCGTCTGTGGAAAAAAGCCGGATCGTCTGTGCAAGCAGAAACAGTGTTTTGCGTACCAGCCGTATGTGTTCTCCCGTCAGTGATGCGTTATCAGCGTCCTGAACGTTGTTTAGGAGCGGGACCGAATAGGACGAGAGGATATGGTTGAATACCACAAACTTGTTGAGTTCTTTTGCGCCTTTCTGCTTGCTTTTGGGTTCGGTGATCATCCGTTGGAAGGCTGAGGCCATGTTGGCTGTGGTGATATACACCTCCTTCCGGGCCAACTTGTAATCGGTTACGCTCAGAGATTGGCCGGCAATTATTTTCAGGGCTTGCGCAATGTACCGGTAATTGGCAATCAGTAACTTGCGCATAATAGGGTGTAACTGTGTACTTTCCCAGTTAGGTAAAATGACGTAACTTGACAGAAAGGCCAGTCCGGACCCAATGAGGGTGTCAACAATCCGCTCCCGCAGTATGGTCAGCGTGTTCATGTCGAGGAAGCTGAACATAATCAGGATGTACGGTGTCATGAACATGACGCTGACGATATAATTAACCCGTATAAGGCTGTATGTAGCGACCATAAATAGGAGAAGCAATATAAACAGGGAGGTCTCGTCACGGATGAGCATCAAAATAAGCGCACCGCCGATGCCGCCGACAACGGTTCCGATCAGCCGTTGGAAATTCCGTTGCTTGGTCAGGCTGAATCCCGGTTTCAGGATAACCATAATGGTCAACAAAATCCAGTAGCTATGGTTTCCTACGTTGATGAGCAAAGAGACAAGATAACCTACACCCATCACCACGGCCATCCGTACCGCATGCCTGAACAGTGTGGAACTCAGCGTGAGGTTCTCCCGGAGTTGCTTCAGATCGATCTCTTTCCGCTCGACAAACTGACTCAGGTCGGCTTCTTCCCGATGGAACTCATTTTTCGGTTCCAAATCAAAATACCCATAAATGTTTTTGATCCGTTGGATAAGGTTACGGACATTAATTAAGATTTTTTTTAGTGGTAATGTATTGATTTGGTGTTCTTTATCTACTTTTTCAATTGCGGCTTTGATACGGTCAAGGTCGTTTTTGAAATTGTAGAGAGGTTTTGGACGCTTATCGGCATTGATCTGGTAGGACAGGTGTGCCAATTCATTGCCTATCCTGCGGATGGTGAGGTTAAAATGCTGCAGCACGCCGGTATGTCCGAATTGGTGACGGATTGAGTCGTAATCATAATGGGTGGCCATACTCTGCTCGAACAGGTCAATGATATCTGTGAAAATAAGGATCAATAACCGCCCGATCTTCGTGGTATCCCGGATGGACTTTTTGCTGCGAAACAACTGATCGCGGACGTTGTCCTGATGGTGGCTCACGATAATCTGTTGCTCGATGAGTTCCCTGTAATTCCGCTCAATGTCGGATTTCGAGTCGTAAAAATTGGCTTTGATACGTATGTAGTCAGCAACGTTCTGGATGGATTCTGCTAACTCCTGCTGCGCCTGGCGGTACGGTTTTACCTGATAGAGGGACAGGCTTAGTACCATATACCAAATGCAGCCCACCAAGATGTAGGTCAGGTGCGCGGTGACCTCCCAGAACGTTTTATCCGCACTGTCAATGCTCAAAACCATTACAAGGATCCCCAGCGTGCCGACAGACGAAGCTCGTGCCCCATAAACGGCAAACATGGACAGCAGGAAGCTCAGGCCTACGATGACGACCGCAAGGAGGACGGGAATATCATTAACCAGATTAATGAATAGGGAGGAGAGCAAAACCACCAGCGTACATAAGAGCATTCCGTTTCTGCGGTGATTCAACGGCCCGGGTGTATCCGATAAGCCCACAACCATGGCGCCGAGGGAAATGGTAATCCCGACGTGAAGATCACCCAGCCAGGAGAATATGAGCGCGGGAGTAAGCGCACCAAAGGTGATACGAAGGCCATCCGCAAAATACTGACTGTAAAAAAAATTCCGGATTTCTTTTGCCCTATTCATGATAGACGGATGGTGTGTGCAAAGATACAGAAAAGCACAGCTAAAAATACTCACTAGTAGGTATTTCAGATGACTGGAAAGCTGTTTAGTTTTGGGCGCACTAACAACTAATTCAATCATACCATGAAAGTGAGAAATCTACTGACAACAATTGCGCTGGTGGCGGGTGGTATACTGACCATGAGCCTGCCGGGTTTAGCGCAAAAAGCAAAAGACCGTACCATCACGATTAGTACCGAAGCCGGTTCAAATATGTTTGTCGACGGTAACCAGGTGACTGCACCTGCCAAAATCAAAATCCCGAAATACGCCACCGTCAATGTACGGGTAGAAAAAGTCGGGTTCGTTACAGAAACACGCAATTACGAGAACAACGGAATCAATATTATTCCCAAAACGGACTATATCGCGTTGACCAAGGATGAAGCTTACGAAAATTCTTTTGTGACCAACCTAGCCAACCAGGAAATTGACATCAGGCCATCCAGAAGCGTAGACGAAGCCTGGATTCTGCTAAACCGCATCGTGACGGGATCTTTTGATGTGATTGCGATCATGGATAAATCTACCGGCTACCTGGTTACGGCGTGGTCTGCCAAAGCCTTTAATTCCGGTGTCGTACGCACGCGCCTGATCGTAAAAACCAGCAGTACCAATCCGCTGGAATATAAAGCCAAGCTGGTTTCTGAAATAGCGCCTCCGGGCACCAGCGTGAATGCCGATGAATCGTTCCGCCGGTGGGACCGGATTCTGCGTACCTATGAGAACGTTATCCCCGACCTACAAGGGCGGCTGGGAGTCAACTAATCCGATCCATACCTTCACCAATAATTTGCAACGATGAATTTATTTAAATTATCAGCCACGCTTTGCGTGGTTCTGGGTACTCTTTTTGTTGCCCAGGCGCAACAAGCCCCTGTCGTTGGCCAAGGACATTATAACGATTCCGATTTCGGGAAATTTTACGTTCGTGTCGGCCTAAGCTTTCCGAGCAATGATTTGATCACGCAGTTGAATGATGGTGATTTCGACGGCACCTATTCCTCGAAAACGGGGATAAACGCAGAAATCGGTAGATATTTCTTCTTTCATTCGGAACCGATTGCTGATCTCCTGAAGGTCGGATTGGATGCCTCGTTTTTTTCCTTCGGCTATAATCCGATGAGCTGGACCGACGCGGGGGACCCTGACTTTGCCGATGATACCGATTTGACGTCGATGGCCGTCAAACTTGGCCCGGTTATTTCTTTCAATCCATTAGAGGATTTTTATGCGGATGCCTTTGTGAAAATGGCACCCACTCTACTGACATCCATGAGTGGAATGATAGGATTACAGGAAGAACTTCTTTTTGGTTTGAAAACCGACGTAGGTATTAATTTACGGTATAAAAAACTGACGCTGACAGCGGGATACGAGTCGGGCTCGTTCAAAAACGTATTCGATAGTGGTGAATACAATGAAGATATCGGCCAGCTTGTAGAACATACGTCCGAAAAGAAACTCCCGATGGGTATGTTCCAGCTCAAGTTGGGACTTCAATTTTATTAATCTTGTGTAGAAAAGGCGGGCGCGTGGAGCATGCGCCCCCACATCGAGCTATGAAAAGTGTACCTAATTGGAAAATCTTGATTTCAGCGTTGCTGACGTTGGCCGCATCGCAACATTTGTTTGCTCAGCAACCTATATCTTATGCCGCTGCGACCGATGACTATGATGAGAACGTGGTGAAGCTTAACGTGCTTGCCCTGCCTTTTCGAAACATTTCCCTGCAATACGAGCGGTTGATCGCCCGGAAAATTTCCCTGGCGGTTGGAGTGCGGATGATTCCCAAAGGCAGCTTCCCTATGCTGAACGCCTTTGAATCATATATCGACGACCCCGAAACGTTTGAAGAGCTGCAAAATATCCGTATCAGCAATCAGGCCATAACCCTGGAACCCCGATTTTATTTTGGACAACATGACGGACCGAGGGGTTTCTATATAGCTCCTTATGCCCGTTACAGTTCTTATGGACTCGGGTTCAGTCAGTTCGAGTATACGGTAGAATGGCAGGACGAAACGGGTACCTATCAGGAAGAGACGCACACCATGGCACTAGACGGGCGGATCAGTGGAATTACGGGCGGTATATTATTTGGCTCACAGTGGCGAATAGGACGCTGGGTGTACCTGGACTGGTGGATATTGGGGCCTGCTTACGGAGCCGCTAGCGGCAAATTAACCGGCAGCAGCCCGACGCCATTGGAACCGCGTGCGCAGGCCGCGCTGAGGGATGAATTGGAAAGCCTGGAAATTCCAATGGTCGACACCGAAGCTCATGTAGACGGTAAGGGTGCCAAATTAGAGATGAAAGGCCCCTGGGCTGGCATCCGCAGCGGACTGTCCGTAGGTATCCGTTTCTGAGCCGGCGGACCCGCAGACCTCATTTTTTTGTTTTTAATTTTTTCGCTTGTTTTTTGCTATTGTATTAACGATTTCCGCTTTTTTTCGGGAAATTGTTTATATATTTGGCGGTTTGGTTATTTATTGTGAAATTCCTGGAGGGGGAAGAGGAATTTTTTAATCCACAACCGCTATCTTTAAGATCTTAATTCCATTGCATGAATTTAAGTAAAAAACAAGCAGTTTTTGAAGATGAGGTACTAACGCGCTTCGAGCTGTTCAATAGCCTGTTCATGACCTTACCTTTCTATCAGGTAAAACACACAGGCACGTTGCTTCCATTTTTTACAGCGCATTGCGAACGTGGTGTAGCCGCAAAGCTCGATCCTGAGGAAATCATTGAGAGTTTTTTCGGCCAGTATGAGCAATATGTCCGGGAGGCCGATCGCATTGACCTGCTCTTCCGTATTATTCAATACATCGAGCGGCAGGTGGTCCTGTTTGACGCCGTCGAAGATGCCGCTTTCAAAAAGACCGGCCGATCGGACGAAGCGGGGCTACTCGATTCTGTTTTTAAGCAAACGGAGAGCAATAAAGAATTACGCCAGAAATTAGTGGATAAACTGCGTGATTTTTCGTTACGGCTTGTGCTGACTGCACACCCCACGCAGTTTTATCCCGGTCCGGTACTTGCCATCATCACGGACTTAACGGAAGCCCTGAAAAAAAACGATATCAATAATATTCATCTGTTGCTGCAACAGTTGGGGAAAACGCCGTTCATGATGAAAAGCAAGCCCACGCCGGTGGATGAGGCGGTTAGTTTAGCATGGTTTCTTGAAAAGGTATTTTACCCGGTGGCATCGGCCATCCAGTCTAAGATTGATGACGAATTTGATTTGCCCCCTGACGAGAACCGACAGCTGGTCGAGCTTGGCTTTTGGCCAGGCGGTGACCGCGATGGAAACCCGAACGTCACGGTAGACAGTACGAAACGCGTCGCGCTGTTGCTGCGCACCATCCTGTTCCGCTGTTATTACCGTGACTTCCGGATCCTCAAAAGGCGCATCACATTTAAAGGCGTTGAAAAGTACATGGATTTCCTTCAGGACCGCTTCTATGAAAATAGCTTCAACCCCTCAGAGAATCCTGAGAATGAGAAGGCCGTCATTATTCATAACTTGAAGGAAATTAAACGGGTTTTGACGGATTATCACGATGGACTTTTCGTGGAGCTGGTAGACGACCTGTTACGTAAGGTGAAAACATTCGGTTGTTTTTTTGCTACGCTGGATATTCGTCAGGACAGCAGCGTCATCCGTCAGACTCATGAGTATGTACGCGGGAAATACACGAAGGAAACCGGTATTACGGAAGGTTTCGCACAGTTGGATGAAGTGGGTAAGCAGGCCGCGCTAAAGTTTACGCCTCTCGATCTGTCGCACGATGAGACGACCCATCCGCTTGTTGCAGACACGCTGGGCGTTATCCGTTTAATCAAGGATATACAGCGATCGGGCGGGGAACGGGCTGCCCAGCGGTTTATCATCAGCAATTGCCAACAGGCATCTGACATCCTCCAGCTTATGGAGCTGTTTTTGTGGAGCGGATGGGAAAAGGAATCGCTGTGTATTGATTTCGTCCCCCTGTTTGAAACGGTAGACGATCTTAAACGTGCGGCAGTGGTGATGGAATCGTTGTATACCCACCCCCACTATGTGGCGCATCTTGCACGCCGGGGCAATAAACAGACCATCATGCTCGGGTTCTCTGACAGTACAAAGGATGGTGGGTACCTGATGGCCAACTGGTCGATCTATAAGGCCAAAGTGGAGCTTACCGCGATGGCCCGGCAATATGATGTTGATCTCGTTTTCTTTGACGGCAGGGGAGGCCCCCCGGCCCGTGGTGGCGGTAAAACTCAGCGGTTCTACGCGTCAATGGGTAAAGAGATTGCCAATGACCATATCCAGCTAACCATCCAGGGACAGACCATCAGTAGCCAATATGGTTCCTGGGATACGGCATATTACAATATCGAACAGCTACTCCACGCGGGCTTGACGTCTCATATCGGTCAGAAGGATGGAGATACCCTGTCGGCCGACAAAAAACAGCTGATAGAGAACATGGCACAGGTAAGTCACGAGCAGTTTTTGTCGTTGCGGCACGATCCGCTCTTCCTCAAATACCTCGAGAAATTCAGTCCGCTCAAGTTTCTTTCGCAGATTAATATCAGCAGCAGGCCCGTCAAACGCAACTCGGACAGGGAGCTGCGCCTCGAGGACCTGCGGGCTATTAGCTTCGTGACCTCCTGGAGTCAACTAAAGCAGAACATACCCGGTTTCTTTGGAGTGGGGTCAGCCCTTCAGTGGGCGGAAAAGGAAGGGAAGTGGGAACAGGTGAGAGAACTTTACGAGACGTCAGGCATGTTTAAAACCATTATTGACAACTGCATGATGTCTATGTCGAAATCCAATTTT